>JAANMV010000503.1_pt1 | contig 47995 bp, 45 predicted proteins | sample 7279661 | NCBI WGS metagenome assembly JAANMV01 (sample SAMN14094540, study PRJNA606508) | bioreactor metagenome | isolation source: A lab-scale SPAN reactor treating ammonium-rich wastewater day 121 | place: Ireland: Galway | collected 2017-05-16
GCCGCGCTGCCTCTGCCGGGCGGCGTGCAGCGGCACGGGGATCACTGCCTGGATATTCCAGTGTGCGGGCAGGCCGTCGGCCAGGGCCCCGCCGAGCACGCCGGCGAGGTCGCGGGCACCGGTGAACTTCAGGTCCCGCACGGCGCGGCGGTTCACGCCGGCGTACCGTCCCAGGGTGATCAGGTGCGGGGCGGGCGTGGCGCGCAGGGGGCTGTGCGTCTCCAGCCGGGCGTGCAGGCCCGCGCGGCAGGGGGCGCACAGGCCCGCGGCCCGGCCGAGCTGCTGCCCGCAGCCGGGGCAGGCGTGGGGCATCAGGGCGCGCAGCAGGCCGGTGAGGGCGGCGGGAAGGGCAGGATCCGGCCGCTCCGGAGCGGCAGAGACGGGAGAGGAAGCGGGCAACCGGGTCATGCGGGCAGTGTGCCCGCGGGGCCGTTATGCGCCCGTTAACGCCCTGTGGTCAGCCGGGGGGCGGCTCAGGGTTCATCGGTGGCGCGGCCGATGCGGACCTCGGCGCCGCACACGTCGGCCAGGTCCGCAGCCAATTCCGCGAGCTGCTGCGCGGTGGCGTTGCCGGGCAGCCGGATCACGTCCGGCAGGCCCGCCGGGTCCGGCCGGGGCGTGTATTCGGGCAGCTGCGCGTCCCAGTGGCGGTCCAGGCCGTGCCGGGTCTGCCAGTCGCGGATGACCTGTGCGGTGTGCAGGTGGTTGGCGCGCAGCAGGTCACCGGTCGTGGATAGGGTCCACGTGAGGGGCGGGGCCGGGGCGCGGGGGGGCACGGCCCCAGTATCCCGCATGGGCCGTGTCCCGCCCGGCCCGGCGGGGCCGTGCGGGCCGGGGCTATCATGGCCGGGATGACTCAGACTGGCGGGAAGCAGGACAAGAAGGCGCAGCAGTACGGCGTGACGCCGCAGAGCGTGGATTTCAACGACTGGTACAACGAGGTCGTGAAGAAGGCCGACCTGGCCGACAACAGCCCCGTGGCGGGCGCGATGGTCATGAAACCCTACGGGTCGGCGCTGTGGGAGAACATCCAGCGCTGGCTGGACGACCGCTTCAAGGCGACCGGGCACGAGTCCCTGGTGTTCCCCACGCTGATCCCCATGGGCTTCATCATGAAAGAGGCCGATCACGTGGAGGGCTTCGCGCCGGAGCTGTTCACCGTGAACAAGATCGGCACGGAGGAACTGACCGAACCGTACGTGATGCGGCCCACGTCGGAAACGATCATCGGGCACATGTGGTCCGGGTGGCTGAACAGCTACCGCGACCTGCCGTTCCTGCACTACCAGTGGGGCAGCGTGTTCCGCGCCGAGCTGCGCACGAAGGCGTTCCTGCGCACGTCGGAGTTCTACTGGCACGAGGGCCACACCGCGCACGCCGACGAGCCCGAGGCGCGCGCCGAGGTGCGGCAGATGCTGGACATCTACCACGAGTTCTGCCGGGACGTGCTGGCCCTGCCGGTCGTGCGGGGCGAGAAGACCGCCAGCGAGCGCTTCGCCGGGGCGGTGTCCACCTTCTCCATCGAGGGCATGATGCGTGACGGCAAGGCCCTTCAGAGCGGAACGTCACACTACCTGGGCCAGAACTTCAGCCGGGCGTTCGACGTGAAGTTCCAGACCCGCGAGCAGAAAGAGGAGTTCGCGCACACGACCAGCTGGGCGATTTCCAGCCGCATCATCGGGGCGATCATCATGACGCACGGTGACGACTTCGGCCTGATCATGCCGCCCCGCATCGCGCCGGTGCAGGTGGTCGTGATTCCGGTAGGCCGCAAGGACAACTTCGACGAGATGGTGCAGGAAGGCGAGAAGCTGGCCGCGGAACTCCGCGCGCAGGGCGTGCGCGTCAAGGTGGACAGGCGGGACGGCGTCACGAACGGCTTCAAGTACAACGACTGGGAACTCAAGGGCGTGCCGGTGCGCATCGAACTCGGCCCCCGTGACCTGGAGCAGGGCGTCGTCGTGGTGAAAAACCGCAACAGCACGGAGAAGGAAACCCTGCCCCGCGCCGAGGCTGTGGGCGGCATGACGGCCCGACTGGACGGCATTCACGACTGGCTGCTGGCGCGCGCCACCGAATTCATGCGCGAGCACACGGTTCCTGTGGACGACTACGCGACCTTCCAGGCGAAGATCGAGGAAGGCAACTGGGTGCTGGCGCACCACTGCGCCGACGCCGCGTGCGAGAAGGCCATCAAGGACGACACCAAGGCCACCACCCGCAACGTGCCCCTGGACGACGCCGAGTTCTTCAACGAACCCAGCCAGGGCCCCTGCGTGCGCTGCGGGAAGCCCGGCGCGTACGGCAAGCGCGTGATCTTCGGCCGGCAGTACTGAAACCCAGCAGGAACATCTGGGGCCCCTTCCAGCGTGAGGAAGGGGTCCCTGGTCGTGATGAGCGGCAACGAAAAGCCCCCGCCTGCGCGGGGGCCCTTCTTGGTGGCGATGCCCGGACTTGAACCGGGGACCTAACGATTATGAGTCGTTCGCTCTAACCAGCTGAGCTACATCGCCATATAAGTGGCCCCGGTTTGACCCGGGGCTTTTTCTGGTGGAGCTGAGGGGATTCGAACCCCTGACCTTCTGAATGCCATTCAGACGCGCTCCCAACTGCGCCACAGCCCCTTTTTTTCGTGCGCCTCGTTCAAGGCTCAGCTAGGTTACCAGTGGATTTTCAGGTTGTCAACGGTTGGCGTGAACGGCGTGCCGGGTCAGGGGGTCAGGGGCCGCGCGACGAGGTTCACGTACCCCTCAATCAGGTGGATGATGACGGGGTTGTGGGTGTGCACGCCGTGCGGTTCGCCGTGCTGGCCGTCCTCGATGAAGTGGGCGATCAGGGCGGCCTCGCCGTCGCGGGCGAGCAGGAAGGCGCGCTGGCCTTCGGCGGCGATGGAGGGCAGGTTCACGAGTTCGGCGCGGTGGAGTTTCACGCCGCGCGGGGTGAGGCGCTCGAGCCGGTCGGCGAGCTGGGGTTCGCCGGCCATGTAGAGGTGCTGGCGGGCGTTGAGGGTGAGGTCCTCGCACAGGCTGCGGATGGCGGCCTCGCCGTAGAGGTGGTACACGGCTTCGGGGGCGGGGTCGGGGGCGAGGCGGGAGAGGTCGCGGTCGAGCGCGCCGAGGCGGTCGTCGAAGCTGCGGCGGGCGCGGGCGAGGTACTCGCGGGCGCTGAGGGGGGCGTACTCCAGGGGGTTCTGGCCGACCTTGGCGGCCAGGCCGCGGCCTTCGAGGCGTTCCAGGGTTTCGTAGATCTTGGGGCGGGGAATGCCGGCCTGCCGGGCGACGCGGGCGGGAACGGCGCGGCCCAGGGCGAGCAGCGCGGTGTAGGCGCGCGCTTCGTACTCGGTCAGGCCGAGCGCTTGCAGGTGAATCACGGCACTCATATTCCTGCCAGGATACGGGATGACGCCGAGCGTGAAGGGGTGTTGAGCGGGTTCTGCGGGGCGTGGGGGGCTGGGGCGCTTGAATGCGCCCATGGATGACAGCGGCGGGCCGGACCTGACGGGCGGCGGGGAGTACCTGGTGCCGGACGTGCTGCAGCCGGGGCTGACGCTGGTGCTGGTGGGCACGGCACCCAGCCGGATCAGTGCGGCGCGGCGGGCGTACTACGCCAACCCGATGAACAAGTTCTGGCGGACGCTGTTCGACGTGGGCCTGACGCCCCGGCTGCTGGAGCCGCGCGAGTACCCGCTGCTGCCGGAGTTCGGGATCGGGCTGACGGACGTGGCGAAGCGGCACAGCGGGGTGGACGCGAGCCTGCCGGGGGAGGCGTGGGCGCCGGAGGAACTGCGGGCGAAGGTGCGCACGTACCGGCCGCGGGTGGTGGCGTTCACGAGCAAGCGGGGCGCGTCCGAAACGCTGGGCCTCCCGACGGGGAAACTGCCGTACGGCGAGCAGACGTTCAGGCTGGAGGGCGTGGAGGTGTGGGTGCTGCCCAGCACGAGTCCGCTGGGGCACAACCACTTTCAGCCGGGGCCCTGGCAGGCCCTGGCAGACCGGGTTCGGGCCCTTCAGGCACAGGGTCAGGGGGACGGGAACCCGGACGGGGCGGGCCTCGTACCTTGAGGATATGGCTCGGCACGTCACCACCGTTTTTCAGCTTGCCCGCGTGGGGTCGCGCGTGGCCCGGCACCTGGCCGGCCCGGCGGTCCACGCCTTCCCGGCGGGGGGTACACTGCGCCGCATGGACGGCATGGACCGCGACGACCAGCGCTGGGCCGTGACCCCCCGGCCGGACACCCGGCCCGGTCCACTGGCGCCCGTGAACCCGCAGCAGCTGATGCAGCGCGGCGCGAACCTCACGCGCCGCGCCGTGGGCCTGGGCGTGCTGGCGCTGCTGAGCATCCTGGGGGCCGGCGTGCTGATCGTGGCACTGGTGTTCCTGGGACTGGGCCTGGCGAACGGCAGCACCATCGCCGGCATCCTGATGGCCGTGGTGCTGCTGCTGGGCGTGCTGGGCACCGTCTGGACGGTCCGGCGGGCCGGCACGCTGATCAAACCCGAGGAGCTGCCCGCCGCGCCCACGGCCGTTCCGGCGGCGCAGGGCACGCCACTGGCCCTGCCGGCCGACACGGGCGCCGTGGAGGCCACCCTGTTGCAGACCTTGCGCACGCACGAGCGGCCGCTGTCCGCGCCGGCCCGCGCGGCCTTCCACGCGACCGTGATCGCCACCCGCGACGCGGTGCGCGTCACCGCCGGCGACGCCGAGATGAACCGGGACGCCTTCGACGCCCGGCAGGCCGCCCGCGAGGACCTGCCCGAGCTGATGAGCGCCTACCGTGCCGTGCGCAAGTCCGAGCAGACCGAGGCCCAGCTGCTGGAGCAGCTGCAGCTGATTCACGCCCGCATGAGCCGCATCAACGCCGAGCGGGCCGCGGTGCGGCAGGACAAGCTGGCCGCCCACGGGCACTACCTGCGCGAGAAGTACCAGGGCGAGAAGGACGAGTAACGCTGGCCGGGTGAGGGCACGGCGGAGCAGCTCAACCCCTCCCCTCTATCAAGGGAACAGGGCCGACAGGAAATTCCTGTCGGCCCTGTTCCCTTGTCCTGCCTTAAACGTCCCCGCGGGCGAAGGCGGTCATGATGCCCGGCGCGGCCGTGTCGAAGCCCACCACGTCCAGCATGTCGGCCCGGTCCGGGTCAGCGATGGTGAAGCCGGTGGCGGTCAGGCCCACCACGATCAGGCGGGGCCTGATGCCCATCTGCTGCGCGTAGCGGTCCAGCGCGACCTTCGGGTGGGTGGTGCCCGCCCAGGTTTCGTTGTCGGTGTACACCACGAAGGTGTCCACGGCCAGCTTCTCCCGGGCGGCCCACAGCATCGGCTGGGCGCAGTCGGTGGCGCCGAAGCTGCTTGCCTGGGCCTTGCGCATGGCGCTGTCCAGCGTGTCGCGGGGCGTGATGCCCAGCGCGCGAAACTGATTGGCGAAGCCCATCGTGAACGCGGCCGGTTCGGTGCGCAGCGCCACCATGCTCATGGCGGCGGCGGCCATGTTGGGCGTCAGGCCGGGCACGCCCGCGACCTGCCCGCAGGTCATGCTGCCGGACACGTCCAGCGCCAGCAGGTGCCGGGTGCCGGCCGCCTGCACGTTCCCGAAGGCCAGGGTGAACGCCTCTTCCAGCGCGTCCACGACCCGCAGAACGGGCGTCCAGGTGCCGCTGCCCTTCACGCCGCGGCCCTGCGCGTACACCAGGCGGGCCTTCAGGGCGTCCAGCGGGTGAATGCGGCCGCGCTTCAGGACGTCCGGGTTCGTGATGCGGTCCACCACGGCCCGCGTCACAGCGGGGTCGTTCAGGGTCAGCACGCCCACGCGGCCCAGGTTGCCCAGGTTCCGCAGCAGCCACGTCAGGCCGTTCGTCTCCATCGCCGCGCGGTACACCTCAGGGCCGCGCACGGTGGTGGGGACGGCCTCCATCGGCAGGCCGTACTCGCGCATCAGCGCGGCGGCGTCCGCGTCGGTGCGGGCCTGCATGGCCTTCAGGTGCCCCTCGATGACGCGCAGGGCGGGGGCGTCCGCGTCCAGGTCGGGCAGGACGCCGTCCACCATGAACTTCAGCACGGCGTTACGCTGCGCATCCGTGGTCCTGGGGTGGCTCTTGCGCAGGGCGTCCGCCTGGCTCCAGCCGTCGCGGGCCTTGTACTTCACGGCCCACAGCGCCAGCCGGGTCACGTCGGCGGTCTCGTATACGTTCGCCACGCCGCGGCGCGTCAGGCGGCCCCAGCCGCCCAGGGCGTCCGCGAACGCCAGGAAGTGCAGCAGCATGGTGCCGGTGCGCGCCACCTCCGGCAGGACGTCCCAGGCGGCCTTGCGGTCCGCGGCGTTCGGCGCGGTCTTGGCGATCAGGGCCAGCACCAGCAGGGCCGGGTCGGCCTTCGGGGCGCGGCCGCCGCGTACGACGTCCAGCGTGACCCGTAGGGCCAGCGCGGCGTCGCGCTGCACCAGTTCACTCAGGAACGTGGTCGCCTGCAGGGTGTGGGAACGCTCGGTGGCGTAGAAGGTGCCGCCGTCGGTGCCCAGCACCAGGAAGCGCGTCAGGCGGCCCTCGTCGGGCAGGGCGTACACGAACCCGCCCGCGTTGTTCACGACCTGATGGGCGTCCAGACGTTCGGTCTGGGGGCGGGAGGTGCGGGTGATGGCGTTCAGCAGGTTCTTCATGGGTTCGGCCCTCCTTGTCAGGGCGATCTATGACGCGCGGGGGCGTCTGGTGATTCAGGCAGGACTTGAACCTGCACCCTCCGGCTTCGTCGGGCGGCGCTCCTCCAACCGAGCTGCTGAATCAGGAAAGGCTCCCGGGAGCACGGGTCCGGACCACTTCACGGCGCGTGAAGGGCACGTCCCGGCCAGCCGGGAGCCTGAAACTCTGGGGGAAATGCCGGGACTTGAACCCGGTCCTCCGCGGCCACAGCGCGGCGTGCACACCGGTACACCACACCTCCCACGTGCCGTCCGTTTCCTCCCCGGCGGGGCGGACGCCCCGGACGTGTCCCGGTCTGCGCCACCCCTGCGGGATGGCAGTCTGGTCGTGTGGCTCCGGGGGAAGGAATCGAACCTTCGGCGTTCCGCTTAACAGGCGGACACTCTGCCACTGAGTTACCCCGGAAGAAGGCAGGAACGGGCGGGAATCGAACCCGCGACCTCTCGATTCACAGTCGGTCAGCCTTGCCTTCGGCCCGGGCGGGCAAGGTGGAGCAAGGCATAGTGCTCTGCCACTGAGCTACCGTTCCAGATGTGGGGGACGGGCAGGATTCGAACCTGCGAGTCTTGCGACGAATGTTCCCAAGTAACCTTCACCGGTCGGCCCAGACTTGCGTGCCGGGCAAGGTGTTGGGGAAGGAAACGCCCCAAAGGAGCGACATTTGCGTTTGACCAACTCCGCCACCGTCCCCACGGTGACCTGCTGAGGTGTTGAGTGAAGGGCTGGCGGGGCGGGATTCGAACCCGCGACCTACTGATTAAGAGAACCTTTCACTGTCGGCCCGCGGTCCTGCGTGGACTCGGGCAAGGGGGCATGAAAGGAGCCGTCCCTACGGACAGTCAATTGCTCTCCCAGCTGAGCTACCCGCCAGACGGGTGATGGGTGGGCGCCCGCTCAGGCGCCCAAAAGTCGTTCAGCGTTGCGCGCCGCGCAGTCCTGAGTGTGGGTGTGGGCGCAGCGCATCAGCACTCGACGCTCCAGGACCGGCCGACAGATTTCGCCAGAGGAACGGGGGCCGCCACTCCTGTCCGGCTCGCCTGATGTTCTTCAGTTGGAGGGGCTGAGCGGGAACGGGGATAGGAAGTGTCGCGGTCATACGGTTACCTCTCGGAAGTGAAGTGATGCAGGGGTGGGCGGCTGGAATCGAACCAGTGTCACCAGGGAACCCTGGGCGATCGGCCCGGACACCGGGCAAGGAAATGCCGAGGGGTTGAGACGCCCACCCTGCAGGCCCCGCGAGGGGGGTTGGAACTCCGGGCCGGACTCGAACCAGCACTGACATGCACCTGAGGCATGGTCCTCTGCCTGATTGGGATACCGGAGCGTGGAGCAGATGAGTGGAGTTGCACCACTGTCCTCCCGCTGGCAGCGGGAAATCCTGACTGCTGGACGACATCTGCAAAGGGGGCTGGACAAGGGATGAAGTTCGGATCGGGAGTTGAACCCGGACCCGCAAGAGCGGGTCATCACCAGAGATCACCGAGACTTCTTCGGCCCAACCGGGGAAACGGAAGAGAAGCAGGGCAAGGATGCGGAAACGAGCCGGGCCACTTCCATGCCGGGAATCGAACCCGGAGCAACTCACGCTGCTTCCGCCCAATACTTGGTGAAGTAATCGTTTCCTTTCGGCCCTGCGGTGAGCGCCTGCGCGTTCACCTGCCAGAAGGTTACGGGGCAACGCAGGAAAGGAACATTCGCCGGGTGGCGGAGGGCAGTCGTAAGCCAGGGAGCCGAGCGGAGCTGCCGGCCACTAGGCATCTTCACCGCGACGCGCAGGGGACGGCACCGACTGGCAAAGCAAAACCCCCGCGCTGTGCGGGGGCTTTTTGTTCCTGGGTTTATCGCAGGCGGGTCTGGATCCAGCTGGCGAGGTCACTGATCTTCACGCGGTCCTGTTTCAGGGTGTCGCGGTCGCGGACGGTGACGGTGTCCACGAGGCTGGGGTCCTCGCCCTTGCCGACGGTGTCGAAGTCCACGGTGACGCAGAAGGGCGTGCCGACCTCGTCGTGGCGGCGGTAGGCCTTGCCGATGTTGCCGCTGTCCTCGTACAGCACGCGGCCCAGGCCGAGGCCCTGGAGTTCGGCCTTGATGGCCTTGGCGACGCTGGTGATCTCCTCCTTGTTGCGGGCGAGGGGAATCACGGCGACCTTGATGGGCGCGAGGTGGGGTTTGAGCTTGAGCACGATGCGTTCCGAGCCGTTCTCCAGAGTTTCTTTGGTGAACGCCTCGCTGAGGACGGCCAGCATGGCGCGGTCCACGCCGGCGGACGGTTCGATCACGAACGGCACGACGGGTTTGTTGGTGTCGGGGTGCGGGATGGTCAGCTTGGCGATGCTGTCGCTGTTCTCCTCGACTTTCGCCACGAGGCCCAGTTCGCCCTGCGCCTTGGTGTGACTGCCGAGGTCGTAGTCGCTGCGGTTGGCGATGCCCTCGATTTCCTCGTGGCCGAGGGTGGGGTAGTCGTACATGAGGTCGTAGGTGCGTTTGCTGTAGTGCGCGAGGTCCTCCCCGGGCACGTCGAGGATCTCGATCTTGCTGCGGGGCACGCCCTGGTCCTCCCACCACTTCAGGCGTTTTTCGAGCCAGTGTTCGTGCCACTGTTCGTCGGTGCCGGGCACGCAGAAGAACTCGATTTCCATCTGTTCGAGTTCCCGCACGCGGAAGATGAAGTTGCGGGGGGTGATCTCGTTGCGGAAGGCCTTGCCGATCTGCGCGATGCCGAACGGCAGGCGGCGACTGGTGCTGTCCACGACGTTCTTGAAGTTCGTGAAGATGCCCTGCGCGGTTTCGGGGCGCAGGTAGCCGTAGCTGTCGTCATCGGCGACGGGGCCGATGGTGGTCTTGAACATCATGTTGAAGGGCTTGGGTTCGGTCCACTCGCCGATCTCGCCGCTGAAGGGGTCGCGCACGCCCGCGTCGCGCAGCGCCTGGGAGGCCTGGGCGGGGCTGGCGTTCAGGGCGGCGACCACGGCGGGGAAGTTCGCGGGGTCGGCGCCCATCAGTTCGGCGACCCTGGCCTGCACGTCGGCTTTCTGGTCCTTGACGAGGTGGTCGAGGCGGTAGCGTTTGTTGTTCTTCTTGTTGTCCACCATGGGGTCGCTGAAGGTGGCTTCGTGGCCGCTGTGACGCAGGACCATGCGGTGCATGATGATGCTGGCGTCCAGGCCTTCCATGTCGTCGCGTTCGTAGACGTTGCTGCGCCACCACGCGGCCTTGATGTTGTTCTTCAGTTCCACGCCGAGGGGGCCGTAATCGTAGAAGCCTTGCAGGCCGCCGTAGATCTCGGACCCCTGGAAGATGAAGCCGCGGCGTTTGCACAGGCTGACGAGTTCTTCCATCGATGTTGCGGGCATACCGTCTCTCCTTTGAGCCCTCAAGGAACGTCCCCAGACGCGGCCTTTTCCGGCTCGTCTGGGGACGCAGACAGTGCTACGCGGTTCCACCCCAGTTCCGGTCACCGCGTTCTGCAGTCAGACCGGCACTTTTGTCTTGTCAGCTCCCCGCTGCCCTTCCCGCGCTTCCGAACCCCGCCCGACTCTCACCGTCTCGGGCTCGCTCCTGGGTGATGCGCGCGGTACTCCTGCGGATCGACGCCGGAGTACAGTCTGCGCCGCGCGGCGGGGGACGGTCAAGAAACCCGGCTGCACAGCCCTACCGGGCGTTGAAGAACACCAGGTCCAGCGGGGGCGGGGTGTGGCCCAGCAGGCGGATCAGCTGCACGATGTGGGCGGTGTGCCGCACCTCGTGCTGCATGACGTGCCACAGCACCTCGTCGGCGGAGACGGTCTCGGGGGCGTCGTCCAGGGCCCTGACGCGGTGCCCGGCGAGAGCCAGGGCGTCCAGGTCCGGCCAGCGGCGCAGGGTGTCGGCCTCGACGGCCTCCCAGTAGGCCAGCAGCGCCTCCAGGGGTTCGGTGTGGTGGTGCCAGTATTCGTCGGCGCTGCGGGGCTCGGGCCGGCCGAGCGATTCGGCGACCAGGGGCGCGCCGAGCAGGTCGCCGCGGAACCAGCCGTCCTCGACCACGGCGATGTGCGCCACGAGGTCCTTGATGCAGCGCGCCCCAGGGGACGGCAGGACGGGCCGGGAGAGTTCCTCGTCGGTCAGGGTGCGCAGCGCGGCCCACAGGGTACGGCGGGCGCGGGTCAGGTAGTCGTAGAAGTCGCGGGCATGCATGCCCTCACGCTACGGGCGATTCCCGTCAGGGGGTGTCGGGAATGCCCTGGGTGAAGGTCGCCGCGGGCACGCTCATCCCGCCCGGGGTGGTCGTGCGCTGTGATACCCGTATGCCCACGCGGATCGACGGTCAGAGAGTCCTTGCCATCGTGCTGGCCGGGGGGCGCGGCAGCCGCCTGTCGCCGCTCACGGACGAGCGGGCCAAGCCGGCGGTGCCGTTCCTGGGCACGTACCGCCTGATTGACTTCACGCTGAGCAACCTGGTGAACAGCGGCGTGCAGGACGTGTGGGTGATCGAGCAGTACCTGCCGCACGGCCTGAACGACCACCTCTCGGGCGGGCGGCCCTGGGACCTGGACCGCACGCGGGGCGGGCTGGTGGTGCTGCCACCTTTCGCCAGCCCGGAGAAGGAGGACGGGGAGTTCGCGCAGGGGAACGCGCACGCGCTCGCGCAGCACGCGCACCTGATCCGGGAGTTCGCGCCGGACGTGGTGCTGGTCCTGAGCGCCGATCACGTGTACCGCCTAGATTACGCGCAGGTGATCCGCGCGCACGTGGAGCGCGGCGCGGCCGTGACGATGGTGACGACCGAGGTGGACCGGGCCGAGGCGGGGCGGTTCGGGAACGTGCAGGCGGACGCGTCGGGCCGCGTGACGGCCTTCGCGTACAAACCGGACACGCCGCTGGGCCGCACCGTGACCGCCGAGGTGTTCTTGTACGACACCCGGGCGCTGCTGCGCACCCTGACGGAGGTGCAGCGCGCCGCGCGCAAACAGGACCGGGAACTCGGGGATTACGGCGAGGAACTGCTGCCCGCCCTGGTGAAAGGCGGGAATGCCTGGGCCTTTCCGCTGCGCGGCTACTGGCGGGACGTGGGCACGGTGGAGGCGTACTTCGCGGCGCACCGCGACTTCCTGGACGGCCGGGGCTTCCCGCTGCACGACGACCGCTGGCCGTTCGTGACGTCCAGCACCACCCGCCCGCCCACCGAGGTCCGGCCGGGCGCGGCCGTGAGCGGGGCGCTGCTATGTGGCGGCGCGGTGATCGCCGGGGAGGTCACGCGCAGCGTCGTCGCGCCGAACGCCGTGGTGGAGCGCGGCGCGGTGGTGAGGGACAGCATTCTTCAGCCGGGCGCGGTGGTGCGGGCCGGGGCGGTGGTCACGCGGGCCATCGTGGACCACGGAGCGACCGTCGGCGCGAAGGCGAGCGTGGGCCGGGCGCGCGGCAAGCTCACCGTGATCGGCGCGGGCGCGACCGTGCAGCCGGGCGCGGTGATCGGCGCCGGCCTGCACGTCCCGCGCCGCCGCACCGTGAAGGCCGGGCAGGAAGACCGCGTGGCACGTCCACCGAGTGAGGACGAGCAGGGCTGACGGGAAGCTGCCGGCGCTCACGGCCGCGTGACCCGGCTGCCCTTATCCTGTGCGGATGCCTGCTGCTTCACCCGCTGTACCTGTGTCCACCCACCCTGACTTCGACCTGGAAAAAGAGCACCTGGCGGGCACGGTCGCGGCGATGCTGCGGCAGATCGAGTTCTGGGAGGACCGCGACCGCAACGCCGGCGCGGACCTGGAGACGAGCATCATCATGGCCGACGAGGCCGGCGAGCACGCCGCGATGCTCTCGCCGCACGTGCACCAGCCGTACTTCGGGAGCCTGAAGGTGCGCGCCGGGGGCCGCGAGCAGACGCTGTACATCGGCAAGCACGGCTTCCAGGACGTGAAGGGCCCGCATCACGTGGTGTCGTGGGACAGCGAGGTCGGCAGCCTCTTCTACACGCAGGCGCTGGAGTGGACGCCGCGCCGGGGCGGGAAGGGCGTGATCCGGCGCCGGCGGCAGCTGGACGTGGCGAAAAAACAGCTGATGCGCGTCACCGACCTGTACGACGACGAGCGCGGCGGCGACACCGGCGGCCGGGAGGAGGTGCTGCTGCGGCGCCTGAACGAGGGCAGCACCGCCGGCATGCGCGACGTGGTGGAAACCCTGCAGCCCGAGCAGAACGAGGCGATGCGCTACCCGGCGGGCACCCCGGTGATCATTCAGGGGGCGGCCGGGTCCGGGAAGACCACCATCGGCTTTCACCGCCTGGCGTGGATGACGAACCGGGAGCGGGGCGTGCACCAGGCGCGCGCGGAGGCGTGCATGGTGCTGATGCCGAACCGGGTGCTGGCGGCGTACGCGGGCCGGATCCTGCCGGAACTGGACCTGCACGCCGTGAACGTGACCACCCCGGAAACGTGGGCGACCGGCCTGCTGGGACTGGAGAAGCTGGAGGTCACGGACCGCACCCTGAGCCTGCTGCTCACCGACCGGGACAACACCCGCCGGGCGCTGGCGTGGCGCCGCGCGAAGCTGCTGGGCGACGCGCGGATGCTGGACGTGGTCCGCACGCACCTGTGGCACCGCTGGAACGCGGGCCTGAAGGGCCACGGCCTGAACGAGGGGCTGGAGGTGCCGGGCCGCGCCCCACTGACCTTCACCCTGACCGAGGCGGACCTCGCGGGGCTGCTGCGGGACGTGTTCGCGCAGGACCCGCTGGACGGGTACCGCGCCGGGCTGCGCCGCGCCATCGAGGCCGAGGCCATGGACCGCCTGAGCGTCCCCGAGGAGCACGCGCCGGGCGTGCGGCGCCAGCTGTCCACGCCGCTGACGACCCTGCTGGGCCGCATCTTCGCCGGAACCACGCCGGTCACGGAGGCGCGGCGCCTGCTGGGCGACCCGGATGCCCTGCGCTCAAGCGGCCTGCTCACCGACCGGGAGGTGCAGCTGCTGATGACCGACCCGCTGTCCGGCATTCCCACGCCCCGCCGGGCGCACGCGGACGCGACCGAGCTGCCCGTCATGCTGGCCGTGCAGGCCTTCACCGGCGGGATCGGGCGGGCGGTGGGCCGCACGCTGGAGCCGTTCGATCACGTGGTGCTGGACGAGGCGCAGGACTACAGCCCGCTGCTGTACGCGCTGCTGGGCCGCGCCACCCGCGACGGACACATCACGGCGCTGGGCGACCTGAACCAGGGCATGCACGGGTACAAGGGCCCCAACAACTGGGAGGCGGTGCAGGCGATCCTGCCGGGCGCGCAGGTGCTGACGCTCTCGCGCACGTACCGCAGCACACGGCAGATCACGCAGCTCGGCGCGCGGATCGCCAGCACCTACAACCGCGCCGCGGACGTGCACGGCGTGGACCGCGACGGCGCCGAGGTGCAGCGCTACAGCGGCGCCCCGGAGCTGGAACTGCTGGCCCGCGCAGTGAAGGACGCGCAGGCGGCCGGGCACGAGAACATCGCCATCGTCACCCGCCGCGGCATCGACGCCGACCGCCTCAGCGAGGCGCTGCGCGACCATGACACGGACGCGCAGCCCATCACCACGCAGGAGCACCGCTACCGGGGCGGCGTGGTGATCCTGCCGGTGAACCTCGCCAAGGGCCTGGAATTCAGCGCGGCCATCGTCGCCAGCGCGAACGCCGAGACGTACGACGAGAGCACCGAGTACGAACGCCGGCTGCTGTACGTGTCGGCCAGCCGCGCCCTGCACTGGCTGGCGCTGGTCAGTGCCGGGGAGCTGCACCCCCTGATCGCCTGACCCCGGGGGCCCTTCACGCAGGCCGTGGCTGCCGCTCAGTTCGCCTGCCTACCCTGGCGGCATGGACGACACGAAGACGGGCCTGCCGGCGGATACCGGCAACGGCATGAGCGAGCGTTCCGGGCACTACGACGAGTCGGACAGCGGCCGCACCGACACCCCGGTGGGCCAGCCCACCCAGGACACCACGCAGCCGGACGCCGTGCCGGGCCAGTCCGGGGGACGCCCGGGCTTGAGCGAGAGCGGCACGAGTTTCGACACGGCCCCGGGCGGCGACAAGGACCAGTAGGGCCTGCCGGCTCCGGCTCCCGTCACGGTCGGCGGGGGCCGCTTTCCTCTACACTGGCCGGCTGTGACCGTGCCCGCCTCCCCTCCCCTGCCCCCGCATACGCTGCCCGCTCATCGGCTCAGCGTCGCGCCGATGATGGACTGGACGGACCGGCACTGCCGCGTCTTTCACCGCGGCCTCACCAAGCGGACCCTGCTGTACACAGAGATGGTCACGACCGGCGCGGTCCTGCACGGCGACCGGCACCGGCACCTGGACTTCGACGCGGCCGAGCACCCGCTGGCTCTGCAGCTGGGCGGCAGTGACGCGGCGGCCCTGGCCGAGTGCGCCCGGATCGCGGAGGACTGGGGCTACGACGAGGTGAACCTCAACTGCGGCTGCCCGAGTGACCGGGTCAGCAGCGGGCATTTCGGCGCGTGCCTGATGGGCACGCCGGATACCGTGGCCCGGGCGGTGGAGGCGATGCGCGGCGCCACGCGACTGCCGGTCACGGTCAAGCACCGCATCGGCATCGACGACCTGGACAGTTACGAGCACCTGACGGCCTTCATCCGCACGGTGGAGGCCGCCGGGTGTGACACGTTCATCGTGCATGCCCGCAAGGCGTGGCTTTCGGGGTTGTCCCCAAAGGAGAACCGTGAGATTCCGCCCCTGCGCTACGACGTGGTTCAACAGGTGAAGGCCGACCTCCCGCACCTGACGGTGGTGCTCAACGGTGGCGTGCTGACGCTGGCGCAGGCGCAGGCGCACCTCGCCTGGGCGGACGGCGTGATGATCGGCCGGGCGGCGTACAGCGACCCGTTCATCCTGGCGGCCGCCGACCGGGACGTGTTCGGCGAGGACACGCTCCCCGTGACGCGCCGCGAGGCGATCACCGCGTTTCTGCCTTACGTGGCCGCGCAACTGGAAGCCGGGCAGCCGCTGAACCGGATGATGAAACACACCCTGGGCCTGTTCGCAGGCCAGCCGGGCGCCCGCCACTGGAAACGCACGATCAGCGAACAGGGCCACAAACCCGGCGCGGGCCTGGAGGTCGTGCAGGACGCCCTGAGCGGCGTCCCGGACGAGGTGCTGGACGCCCGGGCCTGAGGCGCCCCTCCCGGAGGCCAGCTTCAGCCGGCTGGAACCTGAGCCTCATGCGCGGTGGGTAGCGTGAGGGGCGTTCTGCCTCACCCCTCGCCCTCTTTCCTGTCTCGAGTGGAGGTTGTCATGCCCAGACCTGCCCTGTCCGTCCTTGCCCTGAGTGCCGGCGCGCTCCTGACCGGCTGCGCGGCCCTGCTCGGCCCGAACGCCCGCGCCGACCTGCTCGACCCGGCCGGCGCGAACGCCGGCAGCGTGACCCTCACGCCCACCCTGGCCGGCACGCAGGTGAGCGTGCGGGTCAGCGGCCTGACGCCCGGGCAGCACGCCATGCACGTGCACGTGAACCCCAGCTGCACGAACACCACGGACGCCGCCGGGGTGGTCACGGTGTTCGGCGGGGCGGGCGGGCACTTCGATCCGGGCGGCAGCAACAACCATGACGCGCCCACCACCGACAACGCCCGCGGGCACGGCGGGGACCTCCCCATGATCACGGTCGGCGCGGACGGCACGGGCAGCGCGGACTTCACCACGACCAAGGTCAGCCTGACCGGGGCGAACAGCGCCATCGGACGCAGCCTCGTGATTCACGCCAGTCCGGACGATTACGCCACGGACCCCAGTGGCAACAGCGGCGCGCGGGAACGCTGCGGCGTGATCACCGCCGTGCAGTAAGCCTCAACAAGACGCACGGAGAAAGGGGACGGTGCGTAATGCCCGTCCCCTTTCTCCATGAATCTTCAGTTCGCGTAGCGTTTCAGGATGTCGCGACTGATCACCATGCGCTGCACCTCGTCGGTGCCCTCGCCGATGCGGGTGAGGCGGTTGTCGCGCCACATGCGTTCCACGGGGTACTCCTTGATGTAGCCGTACCCGCCGAGCATCTGGATGGCCTCGTCGCAGGCTTCCACGCCGGCGGTGGTGGCGAACAGTTTGGCGCGGGCGACCGGCACGGTGAAGTTCATGCCGGCGTCTTTCAGGTCGGCGGCCTTGCGGATCAGCAGGCGGGCGGCCTCCAGTTTGGTGTCGATGTCGGCGAGGCGGAAGGCGATGTTCTGGTTGTGGGCGATGGGTTTGCCGAACTGCTGGCGGTCCAGGGTGTACTTCACGGCGTACTCGTACGCGCCGCGGCCCAGGCCGAGGCCCATGGCGGCGATGCCGACGCGGCCGCCGTCGAGGACGCGCATGACGTCCTTGAAGGCGTTGCCGCGTTCACCGAGCAGGGCGTCGGCGGGGAGGTGGATGTCCTCGAAGATCAGCTGGGCGGTGTCGCTGCTGCGCAGACCGAGTTTGTCCTCCTTGCGGCCGATGGAAAAGCCCTGCACCTCGTCGCGGTTGAACACGAAGGCGCTGATGCCGTCGTTCTTGCCCTTGCCCTCGCGGGGGGCGTCGGTGCGGGCGAGGACCACGTAGGTGCCGGCGACGCTGCCCTGCGTGATGAAGTTCTTGCTGCCGTTCAGGATCCAGCTGCCGTCGGGCTGCTCCTTGGCGTTGCTGTGCATGCCGCCGCTGTCCGACCCGCTGCCGGGTTCGGTCAGGCCCCAGGCGCCCAGTTTCTCGGCGCTGGCGAGGGCGGGCAGGAACTTGCGTTTCTGCGCCTCGGTGCCGCCGATCAGGATGTGACCCTGGCACAGGCTGTTGTGAGACGCGACCGTCAGGCACAGGCTGCCGTCCACGGCGGCCACTTCCTCGATGATCATGGCGAAGGTGGCGGTGTCCAGGCCGGCGCCGCCGTACTCCTCGGGCGTCTGGGCGCCCATGATGCCCATCTCGCCCAGTTCACGGACGATCTCGAAGGGGAACTCGCCGGTCTGGTCGCGTTCGGCGGCGCCGGGTTCCACCTTGTTCTTCAGGAAGCTCCTGAGCGCGGAGACGATGGTGCGCTGGTCGTCGTTCATGGGCTGGGTGTTGGGGTTGGTCAGGTCGGGGCGGTTCAGGGTGCTGGTCATGGGAAGTCCTCCGGGGCTTGGGGGTGCGGGGGGTGGGGCGTGCGGGGTCAGACCTGGAACACGCCGACCCGGAACTCCTCCTGGTGGGGGTTCTGGGCGCAGGCGTCCAGCGCGCGGATCAGGCGTTCGCGGGTGGTGCTGGGCTCGATGATCTCGTCCACCCACAGGCGCGCGGCGGCGTAGCGGGGGTCGAGTTCGGTGTCGTACTTGGCCTTGACCTCGTCGTACAGGCGCTGGATCTCCTCGTCGTCGGGCTGGTGCCCGGCGCGCTTGAGGGCGGCCAGTTGGATGTCCATCAGGGTCTTGGCGGCGGCGTTGCCGCTCATGACGGCGTACTTGGCGCTGGGCCATGCGAACAGGAAGCGGGGTGCGTAGGCCTTGCCGTTCATGGCGTAGTTGCCGGCACCAAAACTGCCGCCGGTGATGATGGTGATCTTGGGGACCACGGTGTTGCTTACGGCGTTCACGAGTTTCGCGCCGCGGCGGATGATGCCTTCCTGCTCGCTGTCGCGGCCCACCATGAAGCCGGTCACGTCCGACAGGAACACCAGGGGCACGCCGGCCTGGTTGGCGTCCAGGATGAAGCGGGCGGCCTTGTCGGCGCTGTCGCCGTAGATGACGCCGCCCACCTCGATGCGGGTGGTGAGGCCGGGCACGCCGCCGGCTTTCATCTTCTTCTTGATGACGGTGCGCTGGTTCGCCACGAACGCGACCGGGTACCCGCCCGCGCGGGCGAAGCCGCACACGAGCGTCTCGCCGTACTCGGGTTTGAACTCGTGGAACTCGCCGCCGTCCACCAGGGCCTTGATGAGGTCGCGCACGTCGTAGGTTCTGCTGCCGTCGAAGCCGACCAGCTCGGTCAGGTCACGTTCGGGGGCGGGCAGGGCCTCGCGGCGGCGCCGGGCGAAGGGCGCGAGGTCTCCCTGGGCGTACAGGTCGGCCAGGGCGCGCACGCGGGCCAGGGCGGCCTCGTCGGTGGGTTCCTTGTAGTCCACGGTGCCGGCGATGCTGCTGTGCATGTCGGCCCCGCCGAGGTCCTCGCTGTCCACGACCTGCCCGATGGCGGCCTTCACCAGGGCGGGCCCGGCGAGGTACAGGCCGCTGCCTTCGGTCATGATCAGGGTGTCGCACATGACGGGCAGGTACGCGCCGCCGGCCACGCAGTTGCCCATGATCGCGGCGATCTGCGGGATGCCGCGCGCGCTCATGCGGGCGTTGAGGTAGAAGACCCGGCCGAAGTCGTCCTGGTCGGGGAAGATCTCGTCCTGCATGGGCAGGTACACGCCGGCGGAGTCCACGAGGTACACGACCGGCAGGTGGTTTTCCAGCGCGATGGTCTGGGCGCGGATGACCTTCTTGGCGGTGATGGGGAAGAACGCGCCGGCCTTCACGGTGGCGTCGTTGGCGATGATCATCCACGGGCGGCCCTGGATGGTGCCGATGCCGGTGACGGTGCCGCCGGAGGGGCAGCCGCCGACGTCCTCGTACATGCCGTACCCGGCGAAGGTCATGAGTTCGTCGAAGGGGGTCCCATCGTCGATCAGCTGCCGGATGCGTTCGCGGGCGGTCAGGCGGTTTTTCTCGTGCTGGCGCTGCTGGGCCTTGGGGCCGCCGCCGGCGCGGACGGTCTGCTGGTCGGCGCGCAGGCGGGCGAGTTCGGCGGCCCAGGTGGGCGCGGAACCGCTGGCAGGGGTGGGGGGCGCTTTCGCGCTGGCGTCGCCTTGGGTCATGTGTACCTGCACTCTAACAAACGCCCGTTAGGTCAGGGATGAAACTGTCCAGAACCCGGGGTCACGGCGAGCCCACCTGCACAGCCGGCCGGTAGGCTGAGGGCATGCGGCTGCGCCCCGCCCGCCCCGACGAGGCCGACACCCTGACCGGGGTGGCGATGGCCGCCAAGGCCCACTGGGGGGACGACCCGGCGTTCCTGGCCGGCTGCCTGGAGGTCCTGCGCGTGGACCGTAGCCGGATGGAAATCGAGCCGCATGTGGTCGCCGAACAGGACGGCGAGGTGGTGGGTTTTTACAGCGTGCAGCTGGACGGAGACCCGGCCGTGCTGGACAAACTGTAGGTGCTGCCCGCGGAGATGGGGCGCGGGGTGGGCCGGGCGCTCTGGGCGCACATGGTGGCCGCACTGAGGGCCCGGGACCTCCGGGCCGTGACCCTGGACGCCGACCCGCACGCCCTGCCCTTCTACACGCGGATGGGCGCCCGCCAGATCGGGGAGGCCGTGTCCGAGGTGGACCCGGCGCGCCGGCTGCCGCGGATGCGGTTCGACCTGACGTGAAGAGGGCGGCCACCAGTCCACCGGCAGCCGCCTTCCGGGTGCGGGGTCAGGGCTGGATGGCCGCGCCGGTCTTCGCCTGCATCTCCTCCAGCGTCACGCCGGGGGCGAGTTCCACCAGTTGCAGGCCGCCTTCCGTGACGTCCAGCACGCCCAGGTCCGTGATGATGCGGTTCACGACGCCCTGGCCGGTCAGGGGCAGGGTGCACTCGTGCAGGATCTTGTGCGCGTCGCCCTTGGCGACGTGTTCCATCAGCACGACCACGCGCTGCACGCCCGCCACCAGGTCCATCGCGCCGCCCATGCCCTTGACCATCTTGCCGGGAATCATCCAGTTCGCCAGGTCGCCCTTCTCACTGACCTGCATGGCGCCCAGGATCGCCAGGTTGATGTGCCCGCCGCGGATCATGCCGAAACTGTCCGCGCTGGAGAAGAAGCTCGCGCCCGGCATGGCGGTCACGGTCTGCTTGCCGGCATTGATCAGGTCCGGGTCCACCTCGGCCTCGGTGGGGAAGGGCCCGATGCCCAGCAGGCCGTTCTCGCTTTGCAGCATCACGCTCACGCCGTCGGGGATGTAGTTGGCGACCAGGGTGGGCAGCCCGATCCCCAGGTTCACGTAGTAGCCGTCCTTGAGTTCCTGCGCGGCGCGCTGCGCCATCTCGTTGCGGTCCCAGGGCATTTAGTTCCTCACCGTCCTCTGCTCGATGCGTTTTTCCGGGGTGGCGTTCAGCACCACGCGCTGCACGAACACGCTGGGGGTGTCCACGTCGTCCGGGTCGATGTCGCCGATCTCCACGATCTCCTCGACCTCGGCGATGGTGACCCGGCCGCAGGTGGCGGCCATGGGGTTGAAGTTCCGGGCGGTCTTGCGGTACACGAGGTTCCCGGCCTTATCGGCCTTCCAGGCCTTGACCAGGGCGACGTCCGCGACGATGCCGCGCTCCAGGATGTAGGTCTGGCCGTCGAAGTCCTTGTGTTCCTTGCCCTCGGCGACGACGGTGCCCACGCCGGTCTTGGTGTAGAAGCCGGGGATGCCGGCCCCGCCGGCGCGCATGCGCTCGGCCAGGGTGCCCTGCGGCGCGAACTCCAGTTCGAGTTCCCCGGCGAGGTACTGGCGTTCGAACTCCTTGTTCTCCCCGACGTACGAGGAGATCATCTTGCGGATCTGTCGGGTTTCGAGCAGCAGGCCCAGACCCCAGCCGTCCACGCCAGCGTTGTTGCTCACGGCGGTCAGGTCCTTCACGCCGCTGTCGCGCAGCGCGAGGATCAGCTGTTCCGGAATGCCGCACAGCCCGAAGCCGCCCACGGCCACCGTCTGTCCGTCCTGCACGACGTCCTTCAGCGCCTCGCGGGCGCTCTCGTAGACCTTGTTCATGTCCCCGTCAGTGTAAGGGGGGGGCGTACGGGCGCGTCACAATCCCGCTGCACGCGGTCTGTTCCGGGCCCGGGAACAGGCTCACTGAGGGCGGCTGCTCAGGACCATCACGTACGCCGTGCCGCCCCGCCCCTGCACGATGCTGGCGCCCACGTGCGTGTAGCGTTTCTCGGTCATCCAGTAGCAGTGCACGGGGCTTTTGAGCCACCACTGAATGGCCGCTTCGGGGTTCAGGCCGCGGCCCATGAACACGATCTCGGTGACGCTCACGGCGCGGATGCCGGTGCTGGCCGCGCGGATGCGGGGGGTGGTGCCGCCCGGCCCGGAGTGCGTGATCCGGCCGGAGGAGGCCATGAAGTTCGCCTGCAGCCCAGCCGCGCGGGCGTGCAGGCTGCTGGGCGCCAGGGTGCCCGCCACCGGCCGGCGGCCACTGCCGGGACAGCTCACGCCCTGCGCGCGCACCTGATTGAGCCGCGAGACGAGCTGCGCTTCCGCACCCGTCCGGTTCGCTCCGGCCGAAGCCGACAGGGACAGCAGGGCCAGCACCGACGCCACCACACCACGCATGTTCATGTGTCTTCATGATACGCACATGCGCGGCCCGGCGCTGCCGGAAAGCCGCCAAACGCAACCTGATGCGCCCCATCAGGCCCCATACACGGTAAACTGGAGGCACTGGCGACGGGTGCAGGCTCCATGTCCACGGAGCAGCCCCGGTCACCCGGAGGGAGTTTCCCGACCATCACGCTCCGCCCGCAGGCCGCCCCACCCGGGACCTGCGCCCGGCCCCTGCCCCCGACCCGAACGCCTGCACCCTCGACCAGGCCCTGACAGGGGGCCGCGCTCCGCCGCCCCTGCCGCGGATAAGCGCCCCCACCCGGCCCGGGTCGCCGCCCTTCCCTGGAGGACCTCATGACCACTGCCCCTGCCCGCCCCGCCCCCACCGCCCACCCCTCCACGGACTCGCTGTCCCTGGCGCAGGCCGTCGTGTACGTCGCGGCGTCCCTAATGACCCGCAAGGTGTACCTGACCGTCGAACTGCCCGGCGAGGCGTCCGTGGTGTACGCCGGCGACGTGAACCACGACATCCAGCTGCTCGACGTCCACCGTCACTCGAACGTGAGCGGCACCTTCGAGGCCGGCCAGGTGCAGCTCCTGGACGAGCGCACCGGGCAGCGCGCCGAATTCACCCTGACCGGCAACACCCTGCGCGGCGTGATGGGCCCCGCCCAAACGCCCTTCCACGGCTCCATCGAGCGGGACCGCGTGTTCCTGTTCGACGACGTGCGCAAGACCCGGCAGGTGTTCACGGTGCGGCCCGAACGCATGAACGGCCGCCAGGCCCTGACCCGGCCCCCGCTGGCCTGACCCGGCCACGCAGGAACAACGCAAATCGCCCGGAGGACTGCTCCTCCGGGCGGCTTTCTATGAACAGGGCGTTACTTCAGGCCGCTGCGGCGCAGCAGGGCGTCCGCGTCGGGGTCGCGGCCCATGAAGTCCCGGTACAGCTGCGCGGGGTCGTCACTGTTGCCGCGGGACAGGATCTTGTCCACGTAATCGCGGCCCGTCTCCCGGTTGAAGATGCCCTCCTGCTTGAAGCGGCTGAAGGCGTCCGCGTCCAGCACCTCCGCCCACTTGTAGCTGTAGTACCCGGCGCCGTACCCGACCGGGCTGCTGAACAGGTGACCGAACTGCGCGACCATCGCGTAATCGTCCGGCAGGGGGAAGGGGTTGAACTGCCGCATGATGTCGCGCGCGAGCACCACGGGGTCCTCGTCGCCGGCCGGGTCGTACTCCACGTGCAGGCTCAGGTCGGCCGTGCCGAAGCTGTACTGGCGCATCGCCATGTTCGCGGCGCGGTAGTTCTGCGCGGCGATCAGGCGCTCGTACAGGTCCTGCGGCAGTTTCTCGCCGGTCTCGTAATGCGCGGCGAACAGGTCCAGCGCCTCGCGTTCCGTCACCCAGTTCTCCATGATCTGGCTGGGCAGCTCCACGAAGTCCCACGGCACGTTCGTGCCCGCCAGGCTCTTGACCGGCACGCGGCTCATGGCGTGGTGCAGCAGATGCCCGAACTCGTGGAACACCGTCTCCACCTCACGCACGCTGAGCAGGCTGGGGGTGTCCCCGCTGGGCGGCGTCATGTTGCCGCACATCAGGCCCAGGTGCGGGTCCACGCCGTCCTCCTTCGGACCGCCGGTGATGAAGGCGTTCATCCACGCCCCGCCGCGCTTGGTGTCCCGCGGGTACCAGTCGGTGTAGAAGCTGGCGATGTGCGTGCCGGCCTCGTCGTGAATGTCGTAGTACTGCACTTCCGGATGCCAGCCGGGCGCCTGCGCTTCCGTGACCGTGATCCCGAACACGCGGCCGACCAGCTCGAACAGGCCCGACAGGACCTTCGGCATGGGGAAGTACGGGCGCAGGGCCTCCTCGTCGAAGTCGTACTTCTCCTGCCGCTGCTTTTCCGCCCAGTAGGCGCCGTCCCAGGCTTCCAGCGCGGGCGCGTCCGCGCCGGCCTTCCCGCGGTAGTACGCGTCCAGCTCCGCGTTCTCCCGCTCGAACGCGGGGCGGGTCTTGGCGTCCAGGTCCCGCTCGAACGCCAGGGCGCGGTCCCCGCTGCCCGCCATGCGCTCCTCCAGCACCAGATCCGCGAAGTTGCGGAAGCCCAGCAGCTGCGCCTTCTCCCGGCGGAGCTGCAGGATCTCGCGGACCAGGGGACGGTTGTCGCGGCCCTCCTGGCGGCCCACCTGCTGCTGCGCCTCCCACAGCTCCCGGCGCAGCTCCCGGTCGTCGGCGTACGTCAGGATGGGCTGCAGCACCGGCTGGTGCAGCGTCAGGCGGTGCCCCTCCTGCCCGCGGCCCTCCGCGTCACGGCGCGTGGCGTCCTTCACGCGCTGCGGCACGCCCGCCAGACGCTCCTCCGGCACCAGCAGCTCGTACGCGGCGGTGGCGTCCAGCACGTTCTTCGCGAAGGTGTTCGTCACCTGCGCCAGACGGGTGTTCAGTTCCAGCAGCCGCGCCTTCCTGTCCTCCGGCAGGTCCGCGCCGCCGCGGCGGAACTCGTCGATGGTGAGTTTCAGGAGGCGCGCCTGCACCGGGTCCAGGGCGCGGGCCTCGTCCGTCTCGGAGTACGCCTTCAGCGCCTGCCACAGGCCCGGGTGCAGGCTCAGCTTCGTGTAGAACTCGCTGGTCTTCGGGATGATCGCCTCCACGGCGGCCTTCCACTCGTCGCTGCTCATCACGCTGTCCAGGTGGTGCACGATGGTGCCCACCGTGGACAGCTGCTCGGTCAGCGTGTCCAGATCTGCCATGAAATTCTCGAAGTTCCGCGCCGGCGCGCCCGCCAGGGCGTCCAGTTTCTCCTGCGTCAGGGCCAGCAGGGTGTCCACGGCCGGCTCGGCATGCTCCGGACGGATGCGGTCAAAGGGAATCTTGAAACCAAGATTAAGCAGCGGATTCTCGCTGGGAACAGGATTGTTTGACATCCCCGCGAGTATAGGCCGCCCCGATTAGCCCCCCGGTAAGCGAACTGGCGTACCCACCCGCCCCAGGCCCATGTTCTACTCGGTCATGGAACCCGCCCCCCCCGGCCGCCCGCACCTGCCCAGCGTGACCTTCACGGACGCCACGCCCGCCGACCGGCCCGAAATCGCCGCGTTCCTCACCCGCGCCCACCCGGACAACCCCACCACCCCCGAACAGCTCGAACGCACCGACCGCTTCCACCGCCCGGGCGACCCCTTCCTGCGCGTCCTCGCCCGCCGCGGCGGCCCCCAAGGCGACATCGTCGGCCTGACCGAAGTCAGCGTGCCCCACAGCGAAACCCTCCCCGGCTGGCTCGCCCTGGACCTCGCCGTCCTCCCCGCGGAACTTGACGGGCTGCTCCCCGGCCTCCTCATCGCCCTCGCCGAAACGCACGCCCTCGCCCACGGCGGCACCACCTTCCTCACCCGCGTCAAGGAGCACTGGCCCGAACGGCTACTCTGGCAGGAACGCGGCTACACCGAACACGACCGCCTCTGGAACAGCACCCTCGACCTACGCACCCTGAACTTCCAACAGTTCGCCGCGCAGGAACAACAGGCCCGCGCCACCGGCATCCGGTTCACCACCCTCAGGGACCTCGGCGGACTGAACAGCGAAGCCAACCAGCGGAACATGTACGACCTCATCGCCACCCTCCTGCGGGACGTCCCCACCACCACCCCCATCCAGGTCTGGCCCTACGAACTCTGGCAGGAACGCTACCTCCCCACCGTCCACCACCCCGAAGGCATCCACCTCGCCCTCACCCCCGACGGCCACTGGATCGGCATCAGCGAACTCCACCTCGAACACCACGCCCGCCCCGACACCCTCCACAACGGCCTCACCGGCGTCCGAAAAGAATGGCGCGGGCACCACCTCGGCCTCGCCCTCAAACTCGCCGCCGCCCGCAGCGCCCTACAGCGCGGCTACACCCACTCCCGCACCAGCAACCACAGCATCAACCAGCCCATGCTCGCCATCAACGAGGCAATGGGCTTCGTGCGGGAAACAGCAACGATCACGTTGAAGAAAGAGGTTTAGGTAGCGCTGCCCCACCCCCCAGCCCCCTCCCCCAGAGGGGCAGGGGGAGCAGGCGTTGCACTGGGCAAGAGGAGGCAGCGATGCGACGGGATTGTGGTTGGTCGGGCACGGGTCCGGCCTCGACGCCATGCTCCGGATTCAGGTAAGGCCCGCGCGCTGCGCGCACGACGGCCACGTCGCCAGGTCTGTCAATGTGCCGGGCATCTTGATGTGAAGGACTGATCGACTTCTTCTTCAGCAACAGGCTTCGGCAGGTAAAGGCGTTCCTTCTGTCCTCCCCACCCTGCCCCTGACCGCAGATGAGATGCCGGCCATTTGACGCGCAGCGTCAAGGCTTAGGAACCGAACCCGGACGTTGCGCACCCATAGCTCCTCTCACCGCACACCACCGCGCCGGGCCAGCCAAACACCAACAACGTCCATCTGCCCAGTGCCAACGAAAGCTCCCCCCGTCCCTTTGGGATGGGGGGCTGGGGGGGTGGGAGATTTCGCCTTACTCGCGAGTGTTTTCCAGCAGCATCGCATCGCCCAGCGAGTAGAACCGGTAGTCCTCGTCCAGCGCGGCCTGGTACGCGGCCTGGATGCGGTCCACGCCGGCGAAGGCGGCGACGAGCAGGAGGAGGGTGCTGCCGGGGAGGTGGAGGTTGGTGATGAGGAGGTCGGGGACGTGGACGGGGGTGCCGGGGGTGATGAAGATGCGGGTGTCGCCTTCGCCGGGTTGGACCTGCGAGCCGTCCCAGGCGCTTTCGAGGGTGCGGACGGTGGTGGTGCCGACGGCGATGATGCGGCGGTGCTGGGCGCGGGCGGTGTTGATGGCGTGGGCGGCTTGTTCGCTGACGGCGTAGCGTTCGGCGTGCATGACGTGGTCGTTGACGCTGCCGGTGATGGGTTTGAAGGTGCCGGCGCCGACGTGGAGGGTGACGTGGGTGCGTTCGACGCCCATCGCGTCGAGTTGCTCCAGGAGTTCGGGGGTGAAGTGGAGGCCGGCGGTGGGGGCGGCGACGCTGCCGGGGGTGCGGGCGTAGACGGTCTGGTACCGCTGGCGCCAGTGGTGGTCGTCGTCTCCGGCGTTGATGTAGGGGGGCAGGGGGAGGCGGCCGATGTCGTCGAGGTGGGGTTTGATGTCGTGGTCGAAGCGCAGGAGGCGGGCGCCGTCGTCAAGCTGGCCGATGATTTCGGCGCGGTGCTCGCCGAGCCAGAGTTCGTGGCCGGCGCGGCGGGCGGGTTTGAGGTAGGCGCTCCAGGTGTTGTGTTCTTCTTCGCGCAGGAGGAGCACCTCGACCTGTCCGCCGCCGTAGCCGTTGATGACGGGTTTGCGGGCCATGACGCGGGCGGGGATGACGCGGCTTTCGTTGAAGACGAGGAGGTCGCCGGGGCGCAGGAGGGCGGGCAGGTCGCGGAAGGTGTGGTGCGTGATCTGCGGGCCGACGTGCATGAGGCGGGAGGTGTCGCGGGGTTCGGCGCCGGTCTGGGCGATGCGGTGCTCGGGCAGGTGGAAGTGCAGCGCGGCGAGGATCTCGTCGGCGGTGCGGGGGTCGGGGTTCACGGGGTTACTCCGCGTCGTCGGGGAGGGGCTCGCTGGGCGTTTCGGTGGGGGTTTTGCTGCCGTTGCGGGTGCGGGCGGGCATTAGGGCGTCCTGGATGTCCGGGAGGTGGGTGAAGCGGTCGGCGGCGTCGATGAGTTTCTGCGCGGTGTGTTCGCGGAAGGCGATGACTTCGACGCGTTTGCCGCGTTCCTGGAGCACTTCGACGATGTCGGTGTAGTCGCCGTCGCCGCTGCCGAGGACGACGATGTCGAGGTGGTCCATCAGGCGGACCATGTCGGCGACGATGCCCATGTCCCAGTTGCCTTCGTAGATGGGTTTGCCGGTGTCGGTGACGTGGTGCAGGGTGAGGGTCATGCGGCGGACCTTGTACCCCAGGGCGCTGAGTTTGTAGATGAAGGGGCGGCTGGTGGCTTCGCCGTCGCGTTCGACGGTGTAGCTGATGGCGTGCACGAGTTCCCGGTCGCGGGTGGCGACCTGGAGGATGGTCTCGAAGTTCACGGTGCGTTCCAGCAGGTCGCGGGCGCTGTGGTAGAGGTTCTGCGTGTCGATGAATACGCCCACGCGGGGGCGCTGCACGATGTACTGCATTGGGGGTCTCCTGTTGAGCGGTGCGGAAAGGTCGGATCGGAAAGGGGGGGCCGGGCCGGCGCGCAAAAAGGGTCGGGGCGCGCCGCGTTCACGCTACCACCATTGTCCCCGGGGCGGGCCGTCCGGGTTTCCTGGCTTGGGGGTGGGGCGCGGCAAACAACCTGGGTGGGCGGGCGGGGCCGGGAGGGTACGCTGGAGCGCATGAGTGCCCAGAGTGATTCCCTTCAGAGTGACGCGCTGTCCCAGGCGCAGGCGCAGTACGAGCAGTTCAGGGCGCGGGGCCTGAACCTGAACATTCAGCGGGGCCAGCCGGCCGACGCGGACTTCGACCTGAGCAACGACCTGATCGCGGCGCTGGGCCGTGAGGACACGACGTTCGACAACATCGACCTGCGGAACTATCCGGGGGGTGTGCAGGGCCTGCCGAGTGCGCGGGCGCTGTTCGCGGAGTACCTGGACGTAAAGGCGGAGAACGTGGTCGTGTGGAACAACAGCAGCCTGGAGTTGCAGGGGCTGGTGCTGAGTTTCGCGCTGCTGCACGGCATGCGCAGCAGCACGGGCGGCTGGGTGCGGCTGCTGGACGGGCAGAAACCGAAGATGATCGTGACGCTGCCCGGCTACGACCGGCACTTCCTGCTGCTGGAGACGCTGGGGTTCGAGCTGATCACGGTGGACATGCAGCCGGACGGCCCGGACGTGGACGCCATCGCCCGGTACGCGGGGCGGGACGCGAGCGTGAAGGGCGTGCTGTTCGTGCCCACGTACAGCAATCCGGGCGGGGAGACGATCAGCCTGGAGAAGGCGCAGCGGCTTGCGGGGATCAAGGCGGCCGCGCCGGACTTCACGATCTTCGCGGATGACGCCTACCGCGCGCACCACCTGACGGACGAGGGGCGGCATGAGCCGGTGAACTTCGTGGCGCTGTGCCGGGACGCGGGCTTCCCGGACCGGGCGTTCGTGTTCGCGAGCACCAGCAAGGTCACGTTCGCGGGCGCGGGCCTGGGGTTCGTGGCGAGCAGCGAGGACAACGTGAAGTGGCTGTCGAAGTACCTGAACGCGCAGAGCATCGGCCCGAACAAGCTGGAGCAGGCGCGGCACGTGAAGTTCCTGCGCGGCTACCCGGGGGGGCTGGAGGGCCTGATGCGCGAGCACGCCCGGCTGATCGCCCCGAAATTCCAGGTGACGCAGGACGTCCTGGCGGAAACGCTCGGCACAGACGGCGAGTACGCCACCTGGACCACGCCGCGCGGCGGGTATTTCATCAGCCTGGACACGGCCGCGCCGGTCGCGGACCGCGTGGTGGCCCTGGCCGCGCAGGCGGGTGTGAGCCTCACGCCGGCGGGGGCGACGTACCCGGGCGGGAAGGACCCGGGGAACCGGAACATCCGCATCGCGCCGACCCGCCCGCCGCTGGCGGAGGTCGAGGAGGCCATGCGCGTGCTGGCCGCGTGCGTGCGGCTGGCGACCGAGGAGTACCGCGCCAAGCAGGGCTAACACAGAGCTGAATGGGCCTGGCCGTTGACAGGGCGGTCCCATCCTGGACCGCCCTGCGCCGTTTCCCCTCCGCGTGCCGGGACAGGTGCGGATGCGGCGGGCGGGCAGGCCGCATACACTGGGCGTGCGTTATGCCCACCCGTTATGCCGGTCTGCCTGAGGAACGCCTCGCCCTGGACGCCTACATCAAGTTGTCCCGGGCGCTGCACGCCGTGGATACGCGCATTCACCGGCACCTGCAGGACCGCGGCCTGACCGTCTCTCAGTTCGGGGTGCTGGAGGCGCTGCTGCACGTGGGGCCGATGAGTCAGCGGCAGCTGGCGCAGAAGATCCTGCGGTCCAGCGGGAATCTGACCATGGTGATCGACAACCTGGAACGCGACGGGCTGGTCCGCCGGGAGAAGAGTGACCGGGACCGCCGCGTGATGAACGTGTTCCTGACCGATCAGGGCCGTGAGCTGATCGCGGGCATGATCGGGCCGCACGTGCAGGGCGTGCAGGAGGTGATGGGCGAGCTGAGCGAGGCGGAACTGTCGCAGCTGGCGGGCCTGTGCCGGCGCCTGGGGCACGCGGCGGCCGGGAAGGCGGGCGCCGAGTCCCCGGTCTGACCCGGGGGCCTACAGTCCGGCCAGCCGGGCCAGCCAGTACGCGCCGAAGCCCAGCACGATGCCCAGGCCCAGGTTGCGGGTGCGCCAGATCAGCAGGGCGCCGACCAGCGCGGCCACGAGGCGCCGGGGCCATTCGGGGCTGGCGGCGACGTCGGGCACGATCAGGGCGGCGAACACGCTGACCGGCACGAAGGTCAGGAAGTTCAGCCAGAAGGGCGGCAGGTTCACGCCGCCCAGGCTCAGGCCCAGCAGGCGGGCGGGGTAGGTGACCGCCCACATCAGCAGCAGCACGGCCAGGACGCTCATGCGCGCTCCCCGGCCGGCTGGAGGCGCGTGAGGAGGGCCGCGCCGAGGAGGGCGCCGCCCACCCCGGCCACCAGGATCACCAGGCCGCCCGGGAGCACCTGCGAGAGCGCCCAGGCGCCCAGGCCGGACACGGCGGCGACGAGCAGGGTCAGGCGGCTGACGAGCAGCGGCACGAGCAGGCCCAGGAACGCCAGGGGGAAGATGACGCCCACGCCCAGCGCCTCCGGGTCGGGCAGGACGGACCCGGCCAGCGCGCCGAGGAGGGTGGTGGCGTTCCAGGCGGCGTACAGGCTGAGCGCGGCGCCCAGCAGGAAGGGGTAGGTGAGGCCGGCGGGGTCCTTGGGGCCGTTCACGATGACCATGCCGTAGGCCTCGTCGGTCAGGAACTGCGCGGCGGTGAGGCGCTGCGCGGCGCTCAGGGGCAGCTGCCGGGCGAGGCTCAGGCCGTACAGGACGTGCCGGGCGTTGAGCAGGAAGGTGGTCACGACGATGCTGACGGCGGAGGCGTGCGCGCCGAACATGCCGGCGGCGGCGAACTGGCTGGCGCCGGCGAAGGTGGTGACGCTCATCAGAGTGGTCTCCCACACGCTCAGGCCGGCGGCGCGGGCAGTGACGGCGTAGGCCACCGCGAAGGGCATCACGCCCAGCCACAGCGGAATCATGATCCGGAACCCCCGCCAGAAGGGCGGGAAGAAGGGGGTGGTGGGGCTCATCGGGCCAGGGTAGCCGCACGGGGTGCGGGCCGGGCCGGCGCCCGTCTAGTGCGCCGGGCGAGGGGCGTGCCCTGTGACCGACCGGGGCGCGGCTGGCTTGACCTGGGAACGGGATGGGCTTACCCTCGTCATATTCAACCAAAAGGTTGACTACCTTCGGGTTGAATACAGGAGCTTCCGTGAGCATCGATCCCCTCAGCCGCACCTTCGCCGCCCTGGCCGACCCCACCCGCCGCGCCCTGCTGGCCCGGCTGGCGCAGGGCGACGCCACGGTCAAGGACCTGGCCGAACCGTTCGACATGACCCTGGCCGCCGTGTCCAAGCACCTGCGCGTGCTGGAACAGGCCGGACTGGTCGAACGCGGCCGGGAAGCCCAGTACCGCCCCGCCCGGCTCAACGCCCGCCCGCTGGCCGCCGCCGCCGACTGGACCCTGGCGTACGCCCGCTTCTGGCAGGGCAGCCTGGACACCCTGGACACCTACCTGCGCACCCTCCAGACCGCCCCCGCCACGCCGCTCACCCCCGAGGAGACCGACCATGAGTGACGACCTGACCCTCACCCGCACCTTCGCCGCGCCCCCCGCCCTGGTGTACGCCATGTGGACCACCCCGGAGCACTTCGCGCACTGGTTCGGTACGGACACCGTGCACATCCCGCTGGACAGCGTGCAGCTGGACGCCCGGGTCGGCGGGCGCTGGACCGCGCAGATGCACCTCCCGGACGGGCACCGCATCGACTGGTCCGGCGAGTACACGGAAGTGGACCCGCCCGCCCGGCTGGCCTTCACCATGAACGACGACCCCACCCGGCCCGCAGGCCTGCCGGTGGTCGTGACCTTCCGCGAGGTGCCGGGCGGCACCGAGATGACGCTGGTGCAGGCCCGCGGCGGGTTCAGCGACGAGCAGCTGGCCGCCACCCGCGCCGGGTACAGCGCCTTCTTCGACGTGATGGAGCAGCACCTCGCCGAACTGACGAGATAAGGGGCTGAAACAAGAGGGGCCGGGCAACCGCCCGGCCTCTTTTCCTGTGCTCCCCTTCAGGCGGGCAGGGCGTTCTGCCGGGCGCCGTCCTGCGTCACGGGCAGCGGCTCGAAGCGGGCGGTGAAGAAGCGCAGAACTTTCGGCTCGTACACCATCGTCAGGCCCGGAATGCGGCGCCGGTCCTCGTACAGGTCGGTGATGCTGTCGGCCACGACGTCCATGTGGGCGTACGTGTACACACGCCGCGGGACGGTCAGGCGCACGAGTTCGAGGTTCGGGTGGTGGTTCTGCCATTCACGGTCGCGGCCGGCGGACACGATGCCGCGTTCCATGCTGCGCACGCCGCTTTGCAGGTAGATCTGCGCGGCGAGCATCTGGGCGGGGAAGGCGTCCTGCGGGAGGTGCTCCAGGAACTGCCGGGCGTCCAGGAACACGGCGTGCCCGCCGACGGGCCTCACGATGGGCACGCCCGCCGCGGCCAGCCGGTCCCCGAGGTACCGGACCTGCATGATGCGGTGGTGGATGTAGTCGTCGTCCACGCTCTCCTGAATGCCGAGCGCCATGGCTTCCATGTCGCGGCCGGCCAGCCCGCCGTAGCTGGGCATGCCCTCATACAGCACGACGAGCTGCGTGGCTGCCTGGTACAGCTCGGGGTCGTTCATGGCGAGGAACCCGCCAATGTTCACCATGCAGTCCTTCTTGCCGGACATGGTGCAGCCGTCGCCGTAGGACATCATTTCCTTCAGGATCTCGCGCACGCTGCGGCCGGCATGCCCCGGTTCGCGCTCCTTGATGAGGTACGCGTTTTCCACGCAGCGGGTCGCGTCGAACATGACCCTGATGCCGTGCCGGTGCGCGAGTTCGCTGACGTCACGGATGTTCTGCAGGCTGACCGGTTGCCCGCCCGCGAGGTTTACGGTGACCGCCAGGCAGATGTACGGGATTTTCTCGGCGCCGACCTCGTCGATCAGGGCCTGGAACTTGCGCAGGTCCACGTTGCCCTTGAAGGGCAGGTCCGCCTGCGGATCGTGGGCCTCGTCGATGATCACGTCGCGGAAGGTCGCGCCGGCCAGTTCCTGGTGGGCGCGGGTGGTGGTGAAGTACATGTTGCCCGGCACGTAATCGCCGGGCTTGATGGCGATGCGGGAGAGCAGGTGTTCGGCGCCGCGGCCCTGGTGGGTGGGGACCATATACCGGAAGCCGTAGTACTCCTGCACGGTCTCCAGCAGGCGAAAGAAATTGCGGCTGCCGGCGTACGCCTCGTCGCCCAGCATCAGGCCCGCCCACTGGCGGTCGCTCATGGCGGTGGTGCCGGAGTCGGTCAGCAGGTCGATGTACACGTCTCTGCTGTCGAGCAGGAAGGTGTTGTACCCGGCGCGTTCCAGGGCCGCCTGACGCTGGGCGCGGGTGGTCATGCGGATCGGTTCGACGACTTTGATCTTGTAGGGCTCGGCGACGTACATCTTGTCCATGACGGCTCCTGGCGCTCCTGTTCGTGAGGGCGGTCCGGGGACGTCGGGAGGGTCGGGGGCGCGCGGGGCGCGGGCGGTCCGGGTCGTCTCTGGACTGCGGCGGGGCGGTGAGGTCATCGTAGGCCCGCCGGGACTTTCGTCGTCCACCGGGCAGAGACGGGAAAATGCGCGCCCAGCCGCAGTCTTCGCGGGACATTTGCCCACGTCCCGCAGGGTGAGCGCCCCCGGGACACCCGTGATTGACGGGCCGGCCGGGCGGGCGGACACTCGCCCCAACATCACCCCCCGCCCGCCTCCGCCCGGTCTCCTTCCAGGCTCCTGCGGGCCCCTCAGGAGGACACCGCTGTGCCCATCACGTACGTTCCGGAACCCTTCCGCATCAAGATGGTCGAGACGATCCGGCTCCTCACCCGCGAGGAACGCACCCGGAAGATCCGGGAGGCGCACCACAACGTCTTCAATCTGCGCGCGGAGGACGTGTACATCGACCTGCTGACCGATTCGGGCACGAGCGCCATGAGTGCCGAGCAGTGGAGCGGCGTGATGCGCGGCGACGAGGCCTACGCCGGAGCACGGAGCTACTTCCGGCTGCTGGACACCGGACGGGCACTGTTCGGGTACGAGTACGTCCAGCCGGTTCACCAGGGCCGCGCGGCGGAGAAGGTGCTGTTCCCGCTGTTGATGGGGCCGGGGCAGGTGGCGATTTCCAACATGTTCTTCGACACCACCCGCGCGCACGTGGAGCTCGCCGGGGCCCGCGCGCTGGACTGCGTGGTGCCCGAGGCGCGGGACACCCGGGCGCAGGTGCCGTTCAAGGGCAACATGGACACCGCGCAGCTGGAACGCCTGATCGCGGAGCACGCGGGGCAGGTCGCGGCGGTCGTCATGACGATCACGAACAACTCGGCGGGCGGGCAGCCGGTCAGCCTGCGGAACATGCGCGACACCGCCGAGATCTGCCGCCGGCACGGCCTGCCGCTGGTGATCGACGCGGCGCGCTTCGCGGAGAACGCGTACTTCATCCAGCAGCGCGAGGCCGAATACCGCGACTGGAGCGTGCGGGACATCGTCCGCGAGTTCTTCCGGTACGGCGACGCCTTCACCATGAGCGCGAAGAAGGACGCCCTGGTGAACATGGGCGGCCTGATCGGCGTGAAAAGCGACCCGGCCCTGGTGCAGCGCGTGAAGGGCAACACCATCGCCTTCGAGGGATTCACCAGTTACGGCGGCCTGTCGGGCCGCGACCTGGAAGCGCTCGCCACCGGCCTGGAAGAGGGTCTGGACGAGACGTACCTGCGCTACCGCACCGGGCAGGTCGCGTACCTGGCGAGCATCCTGGACGAGCACGGCATCCCCTACCAGTCCCCGCCCGGCGGGCACGGGCTGTTCATCGACGCGCAGGCCATGCTGCCGCACATCCCGTACACGCAGTTCCCGGGGCAGGCGCTGGCGGTGGAACTGTACGTGGAGGCCGGCATCCGCACCTGCGACATCGGGTCGTTCATGCTCGGCAACAACCCCGACACCGGCGAGCAGCTCCGCGCAGACTTCGAGTTCACGCGGCTCGCCGTTCCCCGCCGGGTGTACACGCAGGCGCACTTCGACGTGATGGCCGGCGCCCTGATCGCCATTCAGGCCCGCGCGGCGCAGGTGCCCGGGTACCGCATCACCTGGGAACCCCCGGTGCTGCGGCACTTCCAGGCGGAACTGGAACCGGTGGGCGTGCCGCACGCCGCACCCCTGCCGGGCTGACCCGCCCCCACCCGTCATTTGGCCTGCTCTTGACCCTCACGCCGCGTCAGGCCGCACACTTCCTTCCAGGAGGTGACCCATGAGCCAGCGCGCACCCTGGACGGTCGGCGAGGTCGCGGACCTGACCCGCCTGAGTATCCGCACCCTGCACCACTACGACGCCATCGGCCTGCTGCGCCCCAGCGGACGCAGCGAGGGCAACTACCGCCTGTACACGCCCGCCGACCTGGGCCGGCTGCACCGCGTCCTGACCTTCCGGGACCTGGGGTTCCCCCTGGCGGAGATCGCGCGGCTGCTCGACGCCCAGGAAAGCGAGCAGCTGGCCGCCCTGAACCTGCGCGCGGCGCTGCTGCGCACCGAACTGGGCCGGGTGCAGCGGCAACTGGAGCAGGTCACGTCCCTGCTGGGCGAGCGGCCCGGCGAAGGAGCATTCCCCATGAACAACGACGACATCAAGGAGATCTTCGACGGTTTCGACCACCAGCAGTACGAGCCCGAGGTGCAGGAACGCTGGGGTGACACCGACGCCTACCGGCAGAGCGCCGAACGCACCCGCCGCTACACCAGGGCCGACTGGACGCGCATCAAAACCGAGGGAGAGGCCCTGAACGCGCAGTACACCGCCCTGATGGACCGCGGTGTCTCCCCCACCAGCCCGGAGGCGCAGGCGGTGGCGGCCGAGCACCACGCGTACTTCCAGCGCTGGTTCTACGACCCCAGCGTGGAGATGATGCGCGGCCTGGCCGCCATGTGGGTGCAGGACGAACGCTTCACCCGCAACATCGACAAGACTCGCAGCGGCCTCGCCGCGTACCAGAGTGCGGCCGTGACCGCCTGGGCCGACGCGCAGGGCTGAACCGCTCGCCCCTGACCTTTAACTCGTCTCAGTGCCCGCTGGTCGCCTTCAGTCCGATGATGGCGACCAGCATCATGCCCAGGAACGCCAGCCGGGCGGGCGTGGCCGGCTCCTTGAACAGCAGCATGCCCAGCACCGCAGCGCCCAGCGCGCCGATGCCCACCCACACGCCGTACGCGGTGCCGATCGGCAGGGTTTTCGTGGCGAGGCCCAGCAGGCCCATGCTGAGCACCATGCTGGCCACGGTGAGGATAGAGGGCAGCGGCCGGGTGAAGCCCTCGGTGTACTTGAGGCCGATGGCCCAGCCCACTTCGAGCAGGCCCGCGAGAACCAGCAAAATCCATGCCATACACGACACCTCCCAGTGTCGCGCCGTCTTGTCGTAACCGGGTACGGCGGTGCTCTCGTCCGGGTGCCTCCCCGCGAGGTGCGTCAGGAGGAAACGTGGCCGAGTCTACGCACGGGCGCCTGGGCCATGGTGAGCACCATGTAAGCAGCGGGGTCCCTCACTGGGCGGTGAGCGTTGGTTCATGCTCGGGCGGCCGCAGGCGGCCGGAAGGTACCCTCGGCGGTATGACTCCCGTGATCTATGCTCTCTCCAGCACGACGGTGCCCCAGGCCGGCGTGATCGACGTGCCCTGCTACCGGGAGGACGCCTTCAACGGGAGAACGGCGCGGCTCGCATACGAGGAAAAGTGGGTGCCGTTCGACTTCGCCACCCTGACCGAACGGGACCACGACATGGCAACCGCGGAACGCGGCGAGGAGTGGACCATACAGGGCGTGGTCGCCGTGGACATGGACTGGCTGGTCGGCGTGATGGACACCACGGCCGGCGCCGGGAAAACCCTGGGCGTGGAGATCGACGAGGTCTGGTATTACGTCTCGCCCATGAACATGGAGCCCACCGTGGTGGGGGACGGTTACGTGGTGATCGGCCTGTACCGCTGACACGGAAGGAGGACGTCCTCGGGATCGAACGACCACTGGCGCGTCACTTGCTGGACCGCCGGGCTTGCTGTGGCCTCCAGCCGCCTCAATTCCGTCGGCTCTGGCCCACCGGGGTGAGGGGAACGCCCGTCCGCTTCATACCCCCCGGGCTGGTCCTTCTGATTCCCTTTCGGCATGGTCCGGGACTGTGAGCTGGGTCCGGCAGGCGGCCCGGCAGCCGTCAGACTGTCTGCCATGACGGCCTCCCCGTTCCGGTTCAACAACACCTATGCGCGTGAGTTGCAGGGGTTCTACGCGCCCGCACAGCCCGCCTCCGTTCCCGCACCGAGTCTGCTGTTCTTCAACCGGGACCTGGCCCCGGAACTGGGGCTGGACCCCCAGGTGCTGAACGGGCCCGAAGGGGCGGCCATCTTCGCCGGGAATCAGGTCCCGGAGGGCGCCGAGCCGCTCGCGCAGGCCTATGCCGGGCACCAGTTCGGCGGGTTCTCACCTCAGCTGGGCGACGGGCGCGCCCTGCTGCTGGGCGAGATCACCGATCCGTCCGGACGGCACCGCGACCTCATGCTCAAAGGCTCGGGCCGCACGCCGTTCTCGCGGGGCGGCGACGGCAAGGCGGCGGTCGGGCCCATGCTGCGTGAGGTGCTGATCGGCGAGGCCATGCACGCCCTCGGCATTCCGACCACCCGCGCCCTCGCCGTGGCGGGCACAGGCGAGGCGGTTTACCGTGAGCGGTGGCTGCCCGGCGCCGTGCTGACGCGGGTGGCGGCCAGCCACCTGCGGGTGGGCACCTTCGAGTTCTTCGCCGCGCGAGGGGATGTAAATCGCGTCCGGCAGCTTGCCGACTACGCGATTGCCCGGCATGACCCGGACCTCGCCGGAACCCCTGACCGGTATCTGGCCCTGCTCCGGCGCGTGGCGCAGCGGCAGGCGGCCCTGATCGCGCAGTGGATGAATGTCGGCTTCATTCACGGCGTGATGAACACCGACAACATGACCATTTCCGGCGAGACGATCGATTACGGGCCCTGTGCCTTCATGGAGGCGTACGACCCCAGGGCCGTGTTCAGCTCCATTGACCAGGGGGGCCGCTACGCCTACGGCAACCAGCCGCTGATCGCCCGGTGGAACCTGGCCCGTCTGGCCGAGACCCTGCTGCCGCTCATCGCGGAAGGTGAGGGGCAGGAAGCGGCCGCGAACGCCGTTGCCCGGGCCACCGAGGTCATCGATGCCTTCCCCGGGTGGTATACCACGGCGCTGCTGGACGGCCAGAGGGCGAAGCTGGGCCTGCAAGGAGGCGACGGTGACGATGCCCTGGACCGCGCGCTCGCGGAGAACTGGTTGGCGCTGCTGCACGAGCACCGGGTGGATTTCACGCTCGGGTGGCGTCGCCTTGCCGACGCCGCAGGCGGTGACGACGCGCCCCTCCGTTCTCTCTTCCCGCACCCGGAAGCGCCCGACGCCTGGCTGGCCCGCTGGCACTCCCGCCTGGAGGGTGAGGGCGAACAGGCCCTGGACGGGATGGAGCGGGCCGAGCGCATGCGCCGCGTGAATCCGGTCGTCATCCCCCGCAACCACCACGTCGAGGAAGCCTTGGCCGCAGCCTCCGATCAGGCAGATCTCGTCCCCTTCCAGCGGCTGCTGAGTGCGATCCGGCGCCCCTACGACGAGACGCCCGACCACGCCGAATACACAGAACCGGCCCGCGCGGAGGTCACGGCCTGTTACCAGACCTTCTGCGGCACCTGACGGAGCATTTCAGGCATGGCAGAGGGTCGTCCACTGCCATCAATCTGGGAGAAGCGGACCTGCTGCGCGGGGCCCACACCTGATCTTCGCCAGGATGCCAGGGCCCTCGCGGAGCTCGGCCCCGTTGGATTCAAGGCGAGTTGCAGGGTCTTGGGCCCCGCTCAACCCAATAAGGCGCATCTGCATGGCCTCAGAGTGTCGGTCCCGTTCCCCGCACTTCTGGGCGCAAAAGGAAAAACCCCCGCCTGAGCGGGAGCTTCTTTGGTAGAACCGAGGGGATTTGAACCCCTGACCCCTACCGTGTCAAGGTAGTGCTCTACCCCTGAGCTACGGTTCTGTGCAGTGTGTTCTGCGGGGTATGTTGGAGGCGCTGACCGGACTCGAACCGGTGGTGGAGGTTTTGCAGACCTCTGCCTTACCACTTGGCTACAGCGCCGTGCCATCGGCTTTTGCTGTCCCTTGCGGGCGGCTGGGGGTCTTCCTCTCCAGCGGAAGGAAGAGTAGCACAGGTCTCCGGGTGTGTAAACGGGGGCGCGCCAGGAGAGTGCCGGCGCGCCCCGGGCGAGGGGCTTCAGCGCTGCACGAAGTCGCGCACCTGCGTGTACACGGTGCTGTTCTGGTACAGGCTGCTGTGGCTCAGGCAGGCGGTCTGGGTGTTCGTGGCGTCGCTCAGGGGCACGCTGCTGTCGGGGTTGATGATCTCGTCGCACGGGGACCACCAGGTGCCGTAGCGGGGCGTGCCGGGTGTCTCGTCCACGCTGTTCAGGTCGGTCAGGAAGCTGGAGCCCTGGCGCATTTCGACGCAGGAGGTGGTCCAGCAGGCGTCGGCGAAGTTCGTGCCGTGGTTCGGGCCGCCCAGGGACACCCAGGCGTCCACCCGGGCGTCCCCGCCGAGGTGTTTGAGGTAGTAGCGGCTGGAGAGCCCGCCCATGCTGTGGCTGATGATGTCCACCTGCGTGGCGCCGGTCTGGGCGAGGATGGCGTCCACCTTCTGCTGGATGAGGCCGGCGGTGGTGGCGTTGGACTGCCCGGTGTCGTAGGACCAGCTGAAGAGCTGGGCGTCGGTCCAGCCGTCTTTCCTGAAGTTGCCGATCATGGTGGTCCAGATGCTGCCGCTGGAGTTGAAGCCGTGCACGAACAGGATGGGGTGCCGGGTGACGGGCTGGGGCTTGCCGAGGCTGGCGAGCGGGGCGGCGGGCGGGGCGCCGCAGGCGGCGAGCAGCAGGGCCAGGGCGGGCAGCAGGGCCAGGGCGGGCAGCAGGGGGGCGGGTCGCTTCATGGGTCTCCTGGGGTGGCGGGGCCACGGGGTGAGGAGCGCGCAGGGGGACGGCCGGGGGGCATGCCGCCTTGAACCGGGTCGAATTTTGGAGGAAGGCCAACGTAGCAGGTCGTGGCGGGGCGCCCCACCCCCCATTCGGGGAGAGCAGAGGACATGGGCACACCCAGCGCCTCTTGACGTGAAGTTCACTTCACATGGCACACTCGGGCCATGAGCGAAACTGCACTGCTGACCCTGGACACCCTCGCCAAGTACCTCAAGGACAAGGAAGTCCAGCTGGACATGGAAGAAAACAACGGCCAGCGGTTCATCCGCATGGGCTGGCGCTTCGAGATGGGCGACGCCGCGGTGCTCGTGTCCGTCAACGACGGCCCGAACAACACCAGCCGCCTGGAAGTCACCTGCGTGACCCAGAAGCAGTACGCCGACCGCCGCGTGGAGGTCGTGAACATGCTCAACGACCGCAACCGCGAGCGCGCCTTCTCCCGCAGCATCGACGCGGACGGCAACGTGTGGCTGGAGTACGTGGGCTTCTACCCCACCCTGGCCGAAATGCCCCAGGAAACCTTCGACACGCTGTTCGGCGGCGTGCTGATGCACTTCCAGGACGACTACGCCGCGCTCGAAGGCTTCGTGCCCCAGCAGGGCATGCAGGTCCAGCAGCCCCAGGCGTAAGCCACGCGCCCCTGAGCGGCCGGGTTCATCCCCGGCCGCTTTTCGGTTCCGTGCCCTGGGGCGCTGCTCTACACTTCCGGGCATGACCGGCGGCGCGCACGTGATCGTTCAGACCCCGGAGGAACTGCGGCGCATCGTGGGGTCCTTCCAGCGGCGCGTGCAGGCCGACCCCGCCTTCCGGCAGCTGATGGAGGCCGTGTGCGGCCACCCGGGCCGCCTGGAGCCGTTCACCGCCCAGCCCCGGGGCCTGCCGGGGCTGGGCATGGCGGAGTTCGCGGCGCTGGTCGAACTCCCCTCCTCCACGGTGCGGCATTACCAGCGCCTGGGGCTGATCACGCCGTACGAGGTGAACGGCAAGTTCCGCTTCTGGATTCACAACCTGATTCAGGTGCAGTCCGTGAAGCAGTGGCGGGACCTGGGCCTGAGCCTGGAGGACATCCAGGCCCAGCGGGGCCGGGACCGCCTGGGCGGGCAGTCGGTGACGTTCAACCCGGACCCGCGCCGCGCCGCGCCCGGGGGCCTGCCCGGCAGCCTGAGCGCCCTGGTGACGGAGAAGGCCGTGAGTTTCGGCCTGCCGGGTGGCGGACAGGCCGGGCCGCTCCGGCCTCTGAATTCCGCGCTGAACCTGCTGCGGGAAACGGTGTGGCTGCCACTGGAGGAACAGCGGGTCCGGCCGGAACCGCAGCGGCTGTTCGCGGCGCGCCGGGACGCCGCCGAGGACACCGGCCTGCCCGACACGGGCCGTCTGCTCAGCGAGGTGCAGGCGGCCCGCGCCCGGCTGGAGGAGCGCCTGGCGGCCCTGCAGGCGCAGGTGAAGCAGGCCCGGCAGCTGGAGGCGGCCCTGCTGCTCGCGCAGCGGCCCGGGGACCGGGCGGCGCCGCCCCGAACCTCAGAACAGCCGTGACCCCCTCCCTTTTCCGGAGGGGGTCACGGGCGTGATCAGTCTCAGGCGCGGGCGCGGCGGCGTTCGAGCAGTTCGGCTTTCAGGTCGTCGAACTTCACGCCCTTGCGTTCCCTGTGGCCTTCGGGCGTGCGTTCGCGGACGCTGACCTCGCGGGCTTCCTGTTCCTTGTCGCCCACGATCAGCATGACCGGGATCTTGCTGAGTTCGGCGGTGCGCACCTTGGCCTGCATGCGGTTGGACGAATCGTCCACCTCGGCGCGCAGACCCTGGGTGTGCAGTTCGGCGCGCAGCTGCTCGGCGTACTCGTTGTGGCGGTCGGCGATGGGAATGATCATCACCTGCCGCGGCGCCAGCCACAGCGGGAAGTCGCCGGCGTAGTGCTCGATCAGGATGCCGGTGAAGCGCTCGATACTGCCGAAGGGCGCGCGGTGAATCATGATCGGGCGGTGGTCGGCGCCGTCCTCGCCGACGTAGGTGATGTCGAAGCGTTCGGGCAGGTTGTAGTCCACCTGGATGGTGCCGAGCTGCCACTCGCGGCCCAGGACGTCCTTCACCACGAAGTCCAGTTTCGGGCCGTAGAAGGCGGCGTCGCCGGGTTCGATGGTGTAGGGCAGGCCGACTTCCTCGACCGCCTCGATGATCTGCCCCTCGGCCAGCGTCCAGTTGGCCTCGTCGCCCACATACTTGTCCGAGCCCGGGTCGCGCGTGCCGACGCGGAAACGGACCTCGTTCATGCCGAAGGTCTTGAGGACCAGGACCGTCAGGTCCAGCACGTCCAGGAATTCCTTTTTCAGCTGGTCGGGGCGGACGAACAGGTGCGCGTCGTCCTGCGTGAAGCCGCGTACGCGGGTCAGGCCGTTGAGTTCGCCGCTCTGCTCGTAGCGGTACACCGTGCCGAACTCCGCCAGGCGCACCGGCAGGTCGCGGTAGCTGCGCGGTTTGCTGGCGTAGATGCGCACGTGGTGCGGGCAGTTCATGGGCTTGAGCATGTACTCCTCGTCGTCCACCTCGATGGGGCGGAACTGGCCGTCGGAGTACTTCTCGTAGTGGCCGCTGGTGCGGTACAGGTCCAGGTTGCCGATGTTCGGCGTGACCACGCCCTGGTAGCCGCGCTGGAACTGCTGCTCTTTCATGAAGTTGGTCAGTTCCTCGCGCAGGACTGTGCCGTTCGGCAGCCACAGCGGCAGGCCCTTGCCGACCAGCGGGTCGATCGTGAACAGTTCCAGTTCCCGCCCGAGTTTGCGGTGGTCGCGGCGCTTGGCTTCCTCCAGCTGGAACAGGTACTCGTCCAGTTCCTTCTGGGTGGCGAAGGCCACGCCGTACACGCGCTGCAGGATGGGGTTCTTCTCGTTGCCGCGCCAGTACGCGCCCGACGTGCTCATCAGCTTGAAGCTCTGCGGGAGCCGCCCGGTGCTGGGGAAGTGCGGCCCGGCGCAGAGGTCCACGTAGTCGCCCTGCTGGTAGAAGGTGATGGCCTCGTCCTCGGGCAGGCCCTGAATCAGTTCGGCCTTGTACGGGTCGTGCGGGAACTGCGCGAGCGCCTCGGCCTTGCTGACCTCGCGGCGGCTGAAGGGCAGGTTCCGGCCGATGATGTCCCGCATGATCTTCTCGATCTCGGGCAGGTCCTCTTCCTTGAGGGGTTCGGGCAGGTCGAAGTCCTGGTACCAGCCGTTCTCGATGTACGGGCCCACGCCGCGCTTGATGGCGTCGGCGCTGTAGCCCTTGGCCTTGTAGTACTCGCCGACGGCCATGCTCATCACGTGCCCCAGGCTGTGCCGGAACAGGGGCGCGGCGTCTGCGGGGTTCTTCTTGGTGATCAGCGTGATGCTGGCGCCGTCGGGCAGCGGGCTGAGCAGGTCCACCAGTTCGCCGTTGGCGGTGGCGGCCAGGGCGTCCTGCGCGAGGCGCGGGCCGATGGCCTGCGCGGCGTCCAGTGCCGTGGCGCCGGGCTGAAGGTCGAGTTGTTTTCCGTCGGGAAGGATGACGTGCATGAGAACCTCGTTGTGAAGGGCGGCGCAGCCTCGCGCTGCGTCCCGCCGGAGTGACCCGGTCTGACCACCATGCCAGCAAAGCGCCTGAAAACCGCGGAGGGGGTTCTCAGGCGCTCAGAGTTCGCGTGATCAGTCCGTGGTCAGGCATGGACATTCGTCGCAGCCCCGCAGCGCGCATCACCAGACCGGAGTGACGGGCGAAGGGCTTCATGCCCGGCAGCATAGCGGCCCGGACGCATCCGAGGCAACCGGCCAGGTGACCTACCCGTATACAGGAGTATGCCCACGCCCGTCCCCGTTCCCCTGAACACCGAGCCGACGCCCCGCTGGTGGCCTTGGGCCCGCGCCGCCCTGACCGTGCCCCTGCTGGCCCTGCCGCTGCTGATCCTGCTGCCCCCGCTGCTGAAGGTACCGGCGTACTCGGTCGCCGGCGGGCAGATCACCGCCCGCAGCGTGGCGTCCCGCACGGTGATTCCCGCCGGCACGCCCGTGCAGGACGTCCCCGTTCGCCTGGACGGCAAGGTCATGGGCAGCGACATGACCGGGTACGTGGTGGGCCGCTTCGACACCCCGAACCGGACGGTGGTGCGGGTGTACTCCGACGGGTCGCACGGCACCCGCGCGCTGGTGTTCGCCACGCAGCCCGACCCGACCGTCCTCACGCCCGCGGACCCGCAGGCGCTGCTCACCGCGTGGCGTGCCGGGCAGAGTGGGGAATACCGGCCGGCCCGCGCGCCCGGCTTCGACCCGGCCCTGGTGCTGCTCCTGCTGCCGGTGCTGCCGCTGGTGTGGTTCCTGTACAGCTCGCCCCGGGTGCGCTACACGCGCGAGGGTGACGCCCTGGTCGTCCGCACGGCCGGGTCCGTCACCCGGCTGCCGCGGTATCAGTCGAGTGCCGTCCTGACCCGGGACGCCCTCGGCGTGCGGCTGTTCGGGTCCTCCCTGCCCGGGTACTACACCGGGACCTTCGGCACGAACAGCGGGAACGTGCAGGCCGCCGCGTCCGTCGCCCGGCCCGGTCAGGCGGTGATCGTCACGCACGAGGGCCGGCGGTACTACCTGACGCCCGAGGACCCGCAGGCGCTGGTGGACTGGTTCGGCCGCCGCAGCTGACGCGCCGGCATGAAGGAGGCGCCCCACCCAGGAAGGGTCGGGGCGCCTTTCCGTGCGGGGCTTACCAGTTCGTGGCGGCGTTCTGGGGCACGTTCGTTCCCTGGCCCTTGGGGTTGGGGCCCCACTTGTTCGCGCCGGGCTGGCTGTCCTGAACGTAGAAGTACAGCAGGATCAGCCAGCCGATAAAGGGAATCAGGCCGAGCAGCAGCAGCCAGCCGGAGCGGCCGGTGTCGTGCATACGGCGCACGGCCACACCGATGGAGGGCAGCAGGACCGCCAGGGTGTACACCAGCAGCAGGATGCTGGAGATCAGGGCGATGCCGGTCACGCCGGCGCTGGGCGCGCCGCTCGCGTCGCTCTGCATCGCCATGCCCATCAGGGCGCCCTGCGCGGGGATCTGCAGGACGAACGTGATGATCGCGTTGATGAGGGTGAACATCCAGTACTCGCGGCGGCGGGCGCGGCCCTTGAAGTCGGCGTAATGGTTCTTGATGACGTTCAGGTAGTCTTGCATCTCATCTCCTTAGCGATGTGAATGGGGTGAGGAAAGAGTAATACGGATGAAGCGCCGCGTGGGGAAGATCTGACGGGGGGATTAGGGGTAGCGTGACCCATGCGTCTGCCCGGATCACGCCCCTGGCGGTTGGCAGCCCTCCTGCTGCTGACCGCCTGCACGCCCGCCACGCAGGGCCCGGCCACCCTGCCCGACACGGTCGCCGCGCTGCCCGGGCCGGCCGACCAGACGCGTGTGCGGGTGCTGGTCATGGGGGACCAGGGCAAAGGCGGCGAGGTGCCGGTCCGCGTGGCGCAGGCCATGCAGGCCATCTGCGCCCGGGACGGCTGCGACCTGGGCGTGGGCCTGGGGGACAACTTCTACCCGGCCGGGCCGCGGGACGCGGCCTCTCCCCTGTTCCGCGAACGCTTCGAGGCGCTGTACGGCCCGCTGCGGATGCCATTTCTGATGCTGTCCGGGAACCACGACCAGTCGTGGGTTTGGGGCGGGGACGGCGCGGACCCGGCCGGAGCGGACGTGCAGGTCGCGTACGCGCGGACACATCCGCAGTGGGTGATGCCGGCCCGCACGTACCGCGCGGCGGTGGGGGACCTCGTGGCGTTCTTCGCGGTGGACACGGTGCCGCTGGCCTCCTCCCTGCCGTCCGTGCGGCCGGCCGAGCGGCCGGGCGGCCCCTGGGACGCGGCCCAGCGGGCGTGGCTGGCGGGCGCCCTGACCTCCAGTCAGGCGCGCTGGAACCTGGTGCTCGGGCATCACCCTCTGTTCAGCAACGGGCGGCACGGAAGCGCCGGGGCCTACGACGGCCTGCCCTTCCCGTTGCAGCGCGGGGACGCGGTGCGGGCCCTGTACGGCGTGGCGTGCGGCCGCGCGGACGTGCTGCTGGGCGGCCACGATCACCTGCTGGCGCTGTTCGCGCCGCAGCCGGAGTGCGTGGGCACGTGGTCGCTGGTGAGCGGCGCGGCCGGGGAGGTGCGCCCCGGAATGCCGGGGCGGCGCGCGGCGGCCTTCCAGTCGGACGCGGGGCCGGGGTTCGCGTGGCTGGAGGTGACGCCCGAAGAGTTGACGGTGCGCTTCTACGTGCTGGACGCGACGGGCACGGCGCGGCTGGCGCACGAGGGGCGCATCAGAAAGCCGGGCACGCCCTGAGAGGGCGGCCCGGCGGGTGAGAAGGCGCGCTTTACAGGCCGGCGGCGGCCAGGAACGCGTCGAGTTTCTGGGGGCGGAAGCCGCTGAGGCTGTGGGCGGTGTCGCCGCTGACGAGGGTGGGGACGCTGCGGCGCCCGCCGTTCAAGCTCATGACGTACTCGGCGGCCTGCTCGTCTTCCTCGATGTTGATTTCCTGGTAGTCCAGGCCCTTCTGCTGCAGGGCGCGTTTGGCGGCGTGGCAGTCGGGGCACCAGCTGGTCGTGTACATCTTGATCATGGGCATAGTTTACAAAATAAAGCGGCGGAGGTGTCTTGAGCAGTCCTCAAGATCCGGACTCCCCCCGCCGGACCAGCCGCACACCGGGTCGCCGGCCTGCGGCTTGATGGCCTGAAGACAGCGAAGACAGCGTGCTGAAGGTCAGCCCTCCGCAGCCGGCAGGAACAGCAGACCGTCCATCTGGCCCAGGCCCTCCGGCTTCAGGGGCACGTAGGCGTGGGACGTGTCCGACCGTCTCACCAGCGAGGCCGGCAGCTGGGCGGCCAGCCTCGCTGCCGCATACAGGACCGGTCCCTCACCCTGGGCCTTCAGGTGACCTTCCAGGGTGTCCGGCGCCGGGTCCGGCAGGCCCGCTCCACTTCCGAGGGTGGACGCAAGGAACGCGTACGCCGGCCCCAGGCGGCGCGAAAGATGTGCACCCGCCCCCCACCACTGCACCTCCCCATGCGGGGGCGTCAGGCGCAGCCGGCCGGGCGTCCGCTGCAGGTGCGTGTTGTGCGCGAACACCAGCGTGGGTCCACGCCCCTCCTCGCGCCGCACGACGGCATCCAGGGTGTCGGCCATCATCAGGTCCCGCAGCGACAGCATGTGCGCCACCCGCGCCGGGCCGGGCGTGGCCATGTTCGCGTGGTACCGCAGCAGTCCCAGCGCCGTCCGGGCGTGCACCTCGGCCAGCCAGAAGTCCGGCCGGTCCTGCAGTCCCGGAGCCTCGCGGGTCAGCAGGGTCAGCAGGTCGTCCGCGATCACGCGCAGGACCTCCGCCGCGGCGTCCCGGCCGACAGACTGCGCGGGGTCCAGGGCGGCGGCCTCGTTCGTCCAGCGGGCGTCCTCCCCGCAGAGGTCCTCGATGGTGCCCGCAGGGGTGGTCGGGGTCAGGCCTTGCTCCGTCAGGAAGGCGTGCGCGGTGAGCAGGTGCAGGCGGGGACTGGCGGCCCACATGTTCTCCATCGGCGCGTCGAAGCCGTAGAAACGCACGCGGTCGGTTTCCGGCCGGGCGGCGTTGAAGGCCCGCAGCCACGCCACCAGTTCCCGGTTCTCCTCGAAGCGGCCGAAGCCGTGGCTGAACCCCCCGGCCATCACCTCATCCAGGTT
>JAANMV010000504.1_pt1 | contig 47938 bp, 32 predicted proteins | sample 7279661 | NCBI WGS metagenome assembly JAANMV01 (sample SAMN14094540, study PRJNA606508) | bioreactor metagenome | isolation source: A lab-scale SPAN reactor treating ammonium-rich wastewater day 121 | place: Ireland: Galway | collected 2017-05-16
AATGCGGGGCCAGGTATCGTGGACGTGACATGTCGCCCGATTCGGCGCCCCGGCCGAGATGACTCCTTGGATTCCGAAATCACCCGCGCTTGGTATCAGGCCGGCCGGCGGCGGGCCACCGCGATCACCGTTTCCTCTCGCTGCCAGCGCCGGCGGCAATCCCAATCGGCGAACAGCTCGACCTCGACGAAGTGGGCGTCGGCCAGCAGGTCCTCGACTCGGGCGGCCGAGACGGCCACCTGGTGCTCGTCGATGGACCACTCCCTCCGGCCGTCCGGCCCTTCGGCCACCAGCGACAAGGCCCAGAAGAACGTGCCATCGGCGGCTGGCCGGCTGGGGCCGGCGCTGGCGGTCACCGTCCACCCGTCGCGGTACGCCGTCCAGCGCATCGTGTCGCGGCGCTCCGCATCGCCCGGAGCCAACTCCAGCACCAGCGTTCCGCCCGGCCGCAGCGCCTCGGCGGCCGCCGCCAGGGCCTGCTGCCAGTCGGCTTCGGTTAGCAGGTAGGCGAAGGTGCCGAGTGGGCTGAAGGCCAGCTCGACCGGCTCAGGGAGCCGGAAGCCGCGCAGATCGCCGAGGATCGGGACGACCTTCGGAGCGGTCGCGGCGAGGTGCTCCAGCGCGGCCGGGTTGTGGTCGACCGCGTAGCACTTGAGGCCGCGCTCGGACAGTTCGCGGATGTGCGTGCCCGGCCCGCAGCCCAGCTCGACCGCCGAGCGGGCGGGCCGGCCGTTGCGGCGGACGCCGAGGGAGAGCAGAAAGTCGCACTCCGCGCCGACGTCGCGAAAGCCGTAAGCCACTTCATACGCCGCGAAGCCGTCGAAGAGTGGGTCCACGGCGGGTCCTTGCGCGCCGGCGGTTCGAATCCTGCGCGGGAGCACCCCGGGTTTGACTCCGTTGCCGCCGGCCGGTCATACTCCAGGCGTGAAGCCGCCGATGCTCGCTTACCTGGTCGGCCTGCTGCTGCTCGCCGGCGCGAGCGGCGCCGACACGGCCGTCGGGTGGGTCACCGACGGCCTGCGCAAGGTCTTCCCCCAAACCCGCGCGCCCCTCGTGGCCAGTGAGCCGGTGATCGCCTGCCGGGGCGAGACCGTCGGGCTTCAGGTGGTGCTCCGGACAGGCACTCAGGCCGTGGAACGGGCCCGCGTCGAGCCGTTCGAGCTGACCCTCGACGATGGGGCCGGGATCCGCGTTCGCGACGAGCAGATCTTCCGGCAGCACACCGTGCTGGTCACCGTCCCGTCAGGCAATGCCGTTCGCGAGCCGCGCGAGTGGCCGGACGCCCTGATTCCCCAGCGGCATGTTCGCGACTCCGGCATCCCGGCCCGCCGGACGGTCGCCTGGTGGCTGGACGTGGCGGTGCCCGACGAAGTGCCGGCCGGCGAGTACCAAGGCACCTGCCGGGTGACGGTCGACTCCGAGGAACTGCCGCTGCCGGTCACGGTCCGGGTGGCGGACGTGGTGCTTCCGCTTCAGCGCCATGTCCGCGCCAACGTGGCTGTCTACCACCGGGACATCCTGCTCGGTTACGCCAATCGCTGGTGGGCCGGCGAGGGCGAGCCGTGGACTGTCGAGACGCCCGACTACCAGGCCATCGTGCGGCAGATGTACGAGCTGCTGCTGCAACACCGCTTGTGCGCTTACGACCTGCCGGTGGAGCTGACCTCGCCGGAGGCCGACGACTACTATGCCGACCCACGGGTGCACAGCATCCGGGTGCCCTGGGTCGATGGTCCCGAGTCGCGGAGGCTGGTCGACGGCGTGGCCCGGGCGCGCTCCCGGGGCGCGTTCGAGAAGCTCTACTACTACGCCGCCGACGAGCCCGGGCCGGGCGCCTACGCGGGGGTGCGGGAGGTCGCCGCGACGGTCCGCAAGCTGGCGCCGGGGGTCCCGTTCGTGGCCACCGTGGCGCCGGTCGAAGGGCTGCAGGGTGCGGTCGACATCTGGTGCCCCAATCTCGGCAACTACCTTGGCCTGGGCTACCTCGATCCCGCGGCGCTGGCCGAGCGCCTGCGCCGCGACGAGCAGTTGTGGTGGTACACCTGTTGCGTGCCGACCGGCCCGTACCCGACCTGGCTGGTCGACGACGATGCCGTGGCGCCGCGGGCGACCATGTGGCTGATGGCGCGGTACGGCTGGACCGGCTTCGTCTACTCCATGGCGCATGGCTGGTCCGACGACCCGTACGCGTCGGTGGCCAGCTTCAACGACACCAACGGGGACGGGCTGCTGATCTATCCGGGTCAGCGGTACGGCACCGCCGAGACGTTCCCGTCGCTGCGGCTGAAGCTGCTCCGGGCCGGGCTGCAGGACTACGAGCTGCTCCGGCTCCTGGCGATCGAGCTCGCCGCGGCGGGGCAGCGGCGGGGGGCGACCGTCGACGGCCGGCGCCGGGTGCGCGAGTTGACCGGCCGGCTGATCGCCGCGCCGTACCGCGTCGGGCGCGATCCGGCGGTGCTTCGGGCGGCGCGTCAGGAAGCCGTCGCCGAGCTGCTGGCGGCCCGCCGCGACGACCTGGTCACCTGGCGTGAGGGCGACACGCTCGTGGGTCTGGCGCGGCCCGGAACAGTGCTCTCGGTCGACGGTCGGCCGGTCGCTCCCGACACCTCCGGCCGGTGGCAGGCGCCGGCGGATGCGACGGCCAGCATCGAGGTGGGCGATCCACCGCTCCGCCTGCACCGTGACTTCGCCGCGGCCGAGGACTCCGTCGCGCCACCGGACCTGGTGGCGGTGGCCGCGCCGGCGGCCCGCGCCCCGGTGGTCGACGGCTTGGCCGACGACCGGGTCTGGGAGACTTCCCCAGCGGTGGCGCTGGCCAACGGCGTGGTCTTCCGTTTCGCCCACGACTCCGACAGCCTGTACGTCGTGGCCACCGGCGCGGAGCAGGCGACGGTGGTGATGGACCCGGGCCGGCGCCACGACGCGGCCTATACCTTCACCGCCGCGGAGTCGCCCAGACGCGCCGTCCGGCGCACGGCGGTCGGCCGCGACGCCACCTACGCGCCGGCCTGGCAAGCCGTGGGTCATGGTGGGGTGGTGGAGCTGCGCATCCCCTTCCAGTCGGTCGGCGGCCCGCCGCGGGCCGGCGACCAGTGGGGCATGACCTGCATCGGGTACACCACCGCCGACCGGGCCATCTGGTACGATCATCACGGCGACCTGCGCGCCCTGCCGACGCTGCGGTTCTAGCATTGGGGTCAGGTCCTGCAATCGTACATTTGTGCGATTGCAAGACCTGACCCCTTGGGGGTTGCGTTCAGTCCATTTGCTGGGAGTCGGTGCCGGCGAGGTATTTGATGACGTCGACGTCGGCGACCACCACCAGGCCTTCGGTGACCATGTCGTCGAGGAGGGGGAGGAACTCGGCGATGCGGCCGGCGCGATCGACTAACTCGATGACTACCGGCAAGTCTTCAGACAAGCGCAGCAGGCGGGTGGTGTGGAGACGGGAATTGGCGCCGAAGCCTTCGATCCCCCGGACCACCGTGGCGCCGGCCAGGCCCATCTCCTTGGCGCGAAGAACGATGGCGGCGTAGAGCGGCTGGCCATGCCATTGGTCGCTCTCGCCGACGTAGATCCGCAACTCCTTGGCCGGGCCTTCGATCTTCATCACAGCCTCCGGTTCAGAGGACGTACCGGGCGAGGCGGACGCCCAGCCAGGCGGCGGCGAAGCCGACGACCACGCTGCCGGCCAGGTTGGCCAGACACCGCGGCAGGCTGCCGGCCTCGATCAGGGCCAGCGATTCGTATTCGTAGGTGGAGAAGGTGGTGTAGGCGCCGAGGAAGCCGATGGTCCACAGCAGCCGCGTCGCCGGCGCGACCGGCAGCCGCTCGTTGAACCAGGTGCCGAGGAGACCGAGCAGGAAGCAGCCACTGACGTTGATCACCAGGGTCGCCCAGGGGAACTGCGCCCCCAGCAGGCGAGTCAGCCAACCGCCGAGCCAATACCGGGCATTGGCCCCAAGAAACCCGCCGAGGCCCACCCACCAGACTTGCATCAGGGCCTTGACCGACACGTCCGCCCACCTCCACCGAGCCAGGCTCGCCACCGCAGAACCAGGTCGGGCAGTGTGACGGCGCGGGCGGCGTGAGTCAAGCGCGGCAGGCCGGCGGAACGGCCAGGGACCACAGTGACCCAAGAGACCCGAGGTCGCAACACCGACGAGCCGGCCGCGACCGAAGGAGACCCGCAAACAGCCGTGCTGTCGCAGCTCACCGGTCGTCCACTTCGTCCACGCCGTCCACTTCGGCCACCCGGTCCGCGCTGACCAAGCGCAACCGCCGGACTCGTCCTGTGTCCAACCGGGCAGAGCGGGGCGGAGCGGTGATCTGGGTCGGGACATCGGGATATGCCTACCAGGACTGGCACGGCCCGTTCTACCCGGCGGGTCTGTCGGCCGGCGAGCGGCTGGCGTACTACACCCGGGAGTTCCGCTGCGTCGAGATCAACAGTTCGTTCTACCGGCAGCCGAGCGAGGCGCAGTCGGCGCGAGTGGCGAGCAAGGCGCCGCCCGACTTCCGCTTCGCCGTCAAGGTCTATGGCGGCCTCACGCACGACCACCAGGCCGCGACCCGGGCCGACTTCCGGACCTTCCGGCGTGGGTTGGAGCCGTACCGGGAGCGCGGTGTGCTGGCGGCGGCGCTGGCGCAGTTTCCCAACGCCTTCCGCCCCGGCCCGGACACCGAGGCGCACCTGCGGCGGCTGCGCGAGGAGTGGCCGGACCTGCCGGTGGCGGTCGAGCTGCGCCACGACGACTGGGCCGACGAGCGCACCGAGCGGCTCCTGCGGGAATTGCGGATTGCCTGGTGCGGGGTCGACGAGCCGGACCTGCCGGGCCTCATGCCGCGCTCGCTCAGCATTACCGCAACGTTTGCGTATGCAAGATTTCACGGCCGGAATGCGTCCCACTGGTATAGGCACGACCAAGCCTGGGAACGGTACGACTACAGGTATCGTCCTGAAGAACTGAAGGAGTGGCTCCCGAGACTGAAGAGGGCGGCAGCCGAGACCGATGATGTCTATGTCTTCTTCAACAACCACTACGAGGCGCAGGCGGTCCTGGATGCGAGAGAGCTGGCCCGGCAACTGGGCATCGGCGCAGGCGGGCACGGCGAGACGGAAGAGATAACGGAGGGCTGACGATGGAAAGCTTGGAATGCAAGGCGTGTGGATGTCACCTGAACCACGCCGACGTCCGGCAGTTGGCCCTGTACTACCGTCACGAGCAGCCGTCGATGGTCGCGGTGCAGTACGTCTGCCCGCGCTGCGGGGCGACCGAGTGGCAGCAGTACGACCCCTCCGAGTGGCAGTCGAAGCGGCCCGACGACAGTCGCGACTGGACCACCTTGATCAAGGAGATCGGCGTCCAGGCCGCGCGCGGCGAGCGACGGGTCGCGCCCGGACCGGCGATCGGCTGGGCCATCGACCTCGACCGGGCCATCACCCTGGACGAATACATCGACTTCGGCTGCCGCGTGGCGCAGCTCTCGACCTCGGATCTGCGCGCCTTGATGACCACCGCGCTGTGATGGGCGCTGCCAGGAATTGGCCACCGATTTTGCGTTTTTGTTGCGCCGGCGTAAATTCTTGGTGGCCAAGCGGTTGACAGGAACAGGCGGCTGACTTACCATTCCAGCTTGCGTCGACGATCTCTCGGCCGGCTCGCGCGCGAGCCGGCAACCGGCCTGGGCTGAAGACAAGTCATGACCACACCATCGGTTGTTGCTGCCGTGCCCCCGCTGAAACCCTTCGCTCAGAGCTTCCCATCGCCGGTGCCGGGCCGATGGCGCCAAACGGCGCCGGCTCCGGACAAAGTCCGCTGAGCCAGGTCGGCGAGGGGGAGGTCGAGTGACCCCAGCCCGCGCTTTCCGAGGCCGTATCGTCTTCTCGGCTCCCGGCCCGCTTGGCCCCAGAGGAGCCGGACCACGCAGATTCTGAGGAACGGAACCGGATGGCTACTACCAACGGTGCGCACCAAGTCTTGAACCCGCCGATCTCCGGACTGGCCAGGCGGCGTGATCCGGGCCCGAGCATCCAGCGCTGGGAAGAGCGGCGCGACTTCGTCGCCGTGCCCAACCTGGTCCAGCTCCAGCTCGACAGCTACGACTGGTTTCTCACCGAGGGCCTGCGCGAGTTGTTTCGCAGCTTCTCCCCAGTCGAGGACTTCACCGGCACCTTGAGCCTGGAGTTCCTGGACTCGTCGCTGGGCGAGCCAAAGTACTCGCTCCAGGAGTGTCGCGAGCGCGAAGTCACCTTCGAGCGCTCGCTCCGGGTGCGGGTGATGCTGGTCCACAAGGAGACCGGCGAGATCCGCGAGTCCGAGGTCTACCTCGGCGAGCTGCCGATGATGACCCCGCGCGGCACGTTCATCATCAACGGCGCCGAGCGCGTGGTCGTCAGCCAGTTGTCGCGCTCGCCGGGCGTGTACTTCAAGGACAACATCGACAACGCCGGGCGGACGCTCTACTCGGCCCAGGTGATCCCCTCCGAGGGCGCCTGGATCGAGTTCGACGTCGGCAGCACCAACGTCATCTCGGTCAAGGTCGGCCAGAATCGCAAGTTCCCGGCGACCACCCTCCTGCGGGCCTTCCACTACTTCGAGGAGGCCGAGCCACGGCGCGCCGAGGCGACGCAGGTCGAGCCGAAGGATGCCGCCGAGCTGCTCGGCCGGGTGACCGCCGACCGGGTGGTCGACACCAAGACCGGCGAGGTCATCTGCGAGGGCGGGCAGACCATCGACGAGGCCCTGGCGGCGGCTCTGGTGGCGGCCAAGAACCTGACCCCGCTGCGGGTCATCGAGGCCCGCCGGCCGTGCGCCACGACCCGCGATATCCTCAACATCTTCGGCCACGAGGTCAAGCTCCACCAGCCGCTGTACCTGGCCGAGGAGCTGGAGAGCCCGCGCGGGCTCGAGCCGTTCGAGCTCCCGGTCGGCTCGCCGATCGATCACGGCTTCCTCCAGCGGCTCGACCGCTGGCGCCAGATTCAGCGTGTTCCGCCGAACCGGCTGATGGTTCAGGCTCGTCGCGGCGAGCGGGGCAAGGTTCAGGAGATGAGCCTCCGCGACCTGCAGAAGGAGGTCGAGGAGCGCCCGCCGCTGACCCGGGACAACCTGATTGGCAAGCGGCTGATGGCCGATTTGGTGTTCGAGGGCGAGGCCTCGCCGGTGGTTCGGGCGTACGAGAAGATCACCCCCAACATCGCTGACCTGATTGTCGATAACAAGATCAAGCAGCTCGTGGCCATCGAAGTCGACGAGGCCGTCGAGAAGACGCTCGAGGAGGATGCCGTCCCGGAGAGCCTGGACGAGACCGGCGAGGGCAACGAGAAGCTGGTCTTGGAGAGCCTCTACCGGACCCTGCGGCCGGGCGATCCCCCGAGCATCGAAAGCGGCCGGTCGCTGCTGCGGAGCATGTTCTTCGACCCGCGGCGGTACGACCTGGCGCGGGTGGGCCGGCACAAGATCAACCGCAAGCTGCAGACCAGGGAGCGCTACGGGATCGAAGTCCCGCTGGACGTCCGGTGGCTGACCAAGGCCGACCTGATCGCCATGCTGCAGTACCTGATCGCCCTGCGCACCGGCGCCGACGCGTACACCACCGACGACATCGACAATCTGGAGAACAAGCGCGTCCGGGCCGTCGGTGAGCTGCTCCAGAATCAGCTCCGGCTGGGCTTCCTGCGCATGGAGCGGGTGGCCCGTGAGCGGATGACCAGCTCCGACCCCGAGACGGTCACGGCGCAGCAGATCATCTCCATCAAGCCCATCACCGCGGCCATCAAGTCGTTCTTCGGCAGCGGCGCCCTGTCGCAGTTCATGGACCAGACCAACCCGCTGGCGGAGCTGGCGCACAAGCGGCGGGTCTCGTCGATGGGTCCCGGCGGCCTGTCGCGGCAGAGCGCCAAGCTCGAAGTCCGCGACGTGCACCGCTCGCACTACGGCCGGCTGTGCCCGATCATGACCCCGGAAGGGCCGAACATCGGTCTCATCTCGGCCCTGGCGATCTTCGCCCGGCTGAACGAGTTCGGCTTCCTGGAGACGCCGTACCGGCGGGTGATCAAGGGCGCGCCCACCGACGACATCGTCTTCCTCACCGCCGACGAGGAGATGGAGCGCTCGCTGAAGAGCGGCCGCTCACCGCTGATCGCCGCCGCGGCGGACTGGGACGACGGCCAGCAGGCCTGGTCGGCGTCGCGGATCATCTGCCGCCAGCAAACCGGCTTCCCCCACGTCGCGGCGGAAGAGGTCGACCTGATCGACGTTTCGCCCAAGCAGATCTTCTCGGCGGCCACGGCGTTGATCCCGTTCCTCGAGAACGACGACGCCAACCGCGCGCTGATGGGCTCGAACATGCAGCGCCAGGCGGTCCCGCTGGTCTGCCCCGAGGCGCCCTGGGTGGCGACCGGCATCGAGCGCCAGATCGCGGTCGACTCCGGAGCCGTGATCTGCGCCGGCCGCGACGGTGTGGTCACCGCGGTGGACGCGCGCCACATCACTATCACCGGTTACGACGGCAGCGCCGAGACCCATGACCTGCTGTCGTTCGAGCGCACCAACCAGGCCACGTTCATCAACCAGCGGCCCATCGTCCGGCTTGGCCAGCACCTCCGCGGCCCGCGCAGCGAGACCGGCGCGCCGATCCAGGTCCTGCCGCTGGCCCAGCTTCCCGACGGCGCCACCCCGGGCGATCCCATCGCCGACGGGTCGTGCACCGAGTACGGGCGGCTGGCGCTGGGGCGCAACGTGGTGACCGCGTTCATGTCGTGGGAAGGCTACAACTACGAGGATGCCATCATCCTCTCCTCCAACACCGCCCGCGACGACGTGTTCACCTCGATCCACATCGACAAGTACGAGATCCAGGCGCGGGACACCAAGCTGGGGCCGGAAGAAATCACCGCCGACATCCCCAACATCTCCGACGAGCTGCGCAACAACCTGGACGAGCGCGGGATCATCCGGATCGGTACCGTGGTCCGGCCGGAGGACATCCTCGTCGGCAAGGTCGCGCCCAAGGGCCAGAGCGAGATGACCGCGGAGGAAAAGCTGGTCATCGCCATCTTCGGCAAGAAGGCCGAGGAGATGCGCGACACTTCGCTGCGCGTGCCGCACGGGGCCAAGGGTAAGGTGGTCGCGGTCCGGGTGTTCAGCCGGTTCAAGCACCGCTGTCTGAACTGCGGCCACCTCCACGAGTTCTCCAAGACCGCCGACCTGACGGTTTGCGAGCACTGCGGCAGCCGCGACCTGCAGCGCGAGCCGGCCGACGATCTGCCCGCCGGCGTCAACCAGCTCGTCCGGGTCTACGTCGCCCAGCGGCGGAAGATCATGGAGGGCGACAAGATGGCGGGCCGGCACGGCAACAAGGGCGTCATTTCCAAGATCCTGCCGGTCGAGGACATGCCCTTCCTGCCCGACGGGACGCCGGTGGACGTGATCCTCAACCCGCTCGGCGTGCCGTCTCGAATGAACATCGGCCAGATCCTCGAGACGCACCTGGGCTGGGTCGCCAAGCACCGCGGCACGACCTTCGAGACGCCGGTGTTCGCCTCGATCCCCGAGAGGCAGGTGTTCGACTGGCTGGCCGAGGTCTATGCCGACGAGCGCGAGCAGGCGCTGGTCGACTACCTCTCCAGCGAGATGCCGGTGTGGGGCGGCGAGGCGCCGCCGAGGGGCTCGTCGGAAGAACTGCTCAAGCGCTACGCCGAAAAGCTGGCGGCGCTGGCCGAGGAGGATCTGCTGATCGAGGCCGAGCGCCTGGGCCTGGACGTCGACGAGCTGATCGCCGAATCGCCGGCGGCGCGGGTCGAGCGGGTGGTGGTGCGGGCGGTCACCAACGCCGAGGCGCGGGTCGGGTTCGACCCGAACTCGGGCAAGTGCATCCTGCGCGACGGGCGGACCGGCCAGCAGTTCGACCGCGACGTGATGGTCGGCGTGATGTACGTGATGAAGCTGTCGCACCTGGTGGACGACAAGATCCACGCGCGCAGCACCGGGCCGTACTCCCTGGTCACGCAGCAGCCGTTGGGTGGCAAGGCCCAGTTCGGCGGCCAGCGCTTCGGCGAGATGGAGGTCTGGGCGTTGGAGGCGTACGGCAGCGCCCACAGCCTGCAGGAAGTGCTGACCATCAAGTCCGACGACGTGCATGGGCGGGTCAAGGCCTACGAAAGCATCGTCAAGGGCGAGAACATTCAGGATCCGGGTATCCCGGAGAGCTTCAAGATCCTGATCAAGGAGCTTCAGAGTCTCGGTCTGGAGGTCACGGTCGAGTCGAAGGAAGGCCGGGCTGTAGACCTGAACGAGACCGAAGAATAGCGTCGCCGGGCCGGCGGGTGTCAGCCCGTCTCGGTTGGAGAGCGCCATGGCGCAAAGCACCCAGTTCGATATCCTCCGCGTGGGCATCGCGTCGCCGGACGCGGTCCGGAGTTGGTCGCACGGCGAGGTCCGCAAGCCTGAGACCATCAACTACCGGACCTTCAAGCCGGAGCGCGACGGCCTGTTCTGCGAGCGGGTGTTCGGCCCGGTCAAGGACTACGAGTGCCACTGCGGCAAGTACAAGAAGATCAAGTTCAAGGGCATCATCTGCGACCGGTGCGGGGTGGAGGTGACCACCTCCAAGGTGCGCCGCTCGCGGATGGGGCACATCGAGCTGGCCGCGCCGGCGGTGCACATCTGGTACCTGAAGGGCGTGCCGTCGCCCATCAGCCAGATCCTCGACATCTCCACCCGCAGCCTGGAAAAGGTGATCTACTTCGCCAGCTACATCGTCACGCATATCGAGCACGAGCGGCTGGAAGCGCACGAGGCGCAGATCCGTGCCGCCATCGAGCGCGAGAAGCAGGAGCTGCGTGAGCGGACCGACGAGGTGATCGCCGAGCTGCGAGCCGAGCTGGACGAGCAGATCGGCTCGGCGCCCGAGGAAGTAACGATCGTCGCCTCCGCGGCACTGGTGGCGGTGGACGAAGACGAGGACGAGGACGAGGACGAGGAAGATGAGGAGGAGGGCGACGACCAGGGCCTGGCCGACGACGGCGATGACCTGGACGACGACCTGGACGACCTCGACGCCGAAGGCGACGATGCCGGTGACGAGCCCGAGGAGATCGCCCGCCGAGTGCTCCGGACCGAGGAGCTGATCAAGCAGGAGGAGCAGAACTACGTCGACGCCGTCAACGAGCTTCAGAACGGCTGGGAGCTGGCCAAACAGATCGAGCGCAAGCAGCTCCTCAACGACAACCAGTACCGCACCCTCCGCCGGTTCGGCACGATGCTGGTCCGCCAACTCGGCGACGAGTGGGCGCACGTGGTCCGCGCCGGCCTCGGCGCCGAGGCGGTGCGCGACCTGCTCGAACAGGTGGACCTGGACACTCTGGCGGCCGAGCTGCGCGAGGAGATGGAGACCACCAGCGGCCCGCGGCAGCTCCGCGCAGTCAAGCGGCTGGGTGTGGTCGAGGCCTTCCGCAAATCCAAGAACCGGCCGGACTGGATGGTCCTGGAGACCATCCCGGTTATCCCGCCGGACCTGCGGCCGATGGTTCAGCTCGACGGCGGCCGGTTCGCCGCCAGCGACCTGAACGACCTCTATCGGCGGATCATCAACCGCAACAACCGACTCCGGCGGATCATCGAGATCAACGCGCCGGAAAGCATCATCAACCATGAAAAGCGGCTGCTGCAGGAGGCGGTCGACGCGCTGATCGACAACAGCCGCCGCCCGCGGCCGGTGACCGGCAGCAACAAGCGCCCGCTGAAGTCCCTTTCGGACATGCTCCGCGGCAAGGAAGGCCGGTTCCGAAAGAACCTGCTGGGCAAGCGCGTGGACTACTCCGGGCGGTCGGTGATCGTGGTCGGGCCCGAGCTGGCGCTGAACCAGTGCGGGCTGCCCAAGGAGATGGCTCTCGAGCTGTTCAAGCCGTTCGTCATGAAGCGGCTGGTGGAGCTCGAGCACACCAACAACATCAAGACCGCCAAGCGGATGGTCGACCGTCTCGACCCGCGGGTGTGGGACGCGCTGGACGACATCATTCGACAGCACCCGATTCTGCTCAACCGCGCTCCGACGCTGCACCGGTTGGGGATTCAGGCGTTCGAGCCGGTGCTGGTGGACGGCAAGGCGATCCAGATCCATCCGTTGGTCTGCCACGCCTTCAACGCCGACTTCGACGGCGACCAGATGGCGGTCCACGTGCCGCTGTCGTCGGCGGCGCAGGCCGAAGCCCGGCTGCTCATGCTGGCCACCCAGAATCTGTTCTCGCCGGCCTCGGGCCACCCGCTGGTGGCGCCGACCTACGACATCGTGCTGGGCTGCTACTACCTGACCCAGGACCCGATCGGCGAGGACGGTGAGCTGATCCTCGACGCGGCGCCGGTGCGCGACTTCCGGACCACGGCCGAGGCGCGGCGCGCCTTCGACCTGGGCGAGACCGGGCTGCACGAATCGGTTCGCTGCTCCATCGACCACTTGGTGATCCGGTTCGAGCAGGACGGGCAGGAGGTCGAGCCGAGCGAGGCGGTGCGGCAGGTGTTCGGCTGCCTGGGCGGCGAGATCGTCGACCTGCCGTACGGCGACGACGTCTTGCGCAGCGGGTTGACCGTCTCGCTGGACGCCAAGCTGCGGCAGGCGTATCAGACCTACCGTGACGAGCTGAAGGCCATCGAGGGCAGCCTGCTGGAGCAGGCCGAGCGGCCGGTGCCGCCCGGCAGCGCCGCGGTGCGGCGACTCGAAACCGCCGCCGCCGGCGCACGGGTGGCGCGGCGGGCCGTGCTGGAGCAGATCGCCGGGCAGGAGAGCCTGCCGCCCGACGAGCGCCGGATCGAGCTCGCCGACGGGGTGCTCGAGGCGGAGCAGACCAGCGCCCTGCAGTCCCTTCTCGGCGCGAGCTGGCACCGGCTGGTCAAGTACAGCTCGCCGCCCGAGCTGCGGACGCTGGCCAACGCCCTGCTGGACATCGCCGGGCTGCTGCGCGAGAACGAGGAGAAGGCGCTCAAGCTGACCGCCGACCAGGCCGACGCGGCGCCGTTGAAGGTCACCGTGGCGATCGAAGCGCGGCGGCTGGTGACGACCATCGGCCGGATCCTGTTCAACGAGGCACTGCCGCTGGACCTCCGCTTCCTCAACCGCCTGGTGCCGCGCGAGGAGCTGTCCGAGCTGATCTCGAAGTCGTACGAGACGCACGGGCAGAAGCGGTGTGTCGAGCTGCTCGAATCCATCAAGCGCCTCGGCTTCGACTTCGCCACGCGGGCCGGCGTGACCATCTCCGTGACCGATCTCCCGGTGCCGTCGGCGCGCCCGCCCCACGGCCAGTTGTACTTCACCGGGCAGAACGTCCGTGAGTACACCGAAGGCGCCTCGTTCGAGGAGGCGACTCGCTTCGGCAAGGTGGTCCGCGTGCTGGTCAAGGAGCCACTCGACCTGCCGTTGGCCACCGCCACCGTCAACCTCAACGTGAAGGAGGCGGACGGCAAGCGCAGCCGGCAGAAATATGCCCGTGGCGAGGTGGTGGTGGGCGAGGACGCCGCGTCGCAGGAGTTCGCCGACGGGCTGGCGCGGATCGAGTTGGAGCCCGGCGACGTGCTTTCGGGCGCCATCACCCGGGGCATCGCCCGCTGGCTGGAAGACATGCGCCGGCGCCGGCCGAAGGAAGCCGCCACGGTCGAGAAGGGCCTGAGCGCCAAGCTGTGGGTCGGCGGCCGCGACGAGCTGCTGCGCTGGACGCAGAACGAGGTCGACGCCATCAACGCCGACGTCGAGGCGGGCGTGATGTCGCCCGGCGAGCGCATCCCGTTGGTGACCAGCCTTTGGATGGACGCCAGCGACCGCGTCTACGAGTTGCTGCTGGCGGAGATCCGGAAAGACAACCCGGTCTACATGATGTCCGACAGCGGGGCGCGCGGCGGCAAGCGGCAGACGACCCAGTTGTCGGGCATGCGCGGTCTGATGCAGGACCCGAGCGGGCGGCTGATCGAAGACCTGCCCATCAAATCGAACTTCCGCGAAGGCCTGACGCTTCACGAGTACTTCATCTCGACGCACGGCGCTCGCAAGGGGCTGGCCGACACCGCGCTACGGACCGCCGACGCCGGGTACCTGACCCGGCGCATGGTGGACGTAGCCCAGGACGTGATCATCCGCGAGCTGGACTGCGGCACGACCAACGGGATCGAGACCCGGACGGCTTGGGAGCAGATCCGCCGCTGTCCGACCTGCGGCGTGCTGGTGCGCCACCTGGGCAATCACTGCAAGGAGGCGTCGGACATGCTCCGGCGGCTCGGTGAAGAGATCGGGGTGGACGAGGTCCGCACCCGGATGGACGGCGAGATCCAGTACGTCGAGGCCATCAAGCCGAAGAACGCCAAGGACGCCCACAAGTACGAGCGGTTGAGCGAGGGTGAGAAGGTCGGCGAGCTGGTGGTCGACCGTGAGTACCGCTTCGACGCCATCGAGGGCTGGCTGCACATCAAGCCGCTGTCGACCGAGAAGCAGGTCGCAGTGGCGCTGCCCGAGCGGCTCATCGGCCGAACCGCGGTGGAGCCGATCTACCATCCGGTGACCGGCGAGCTGCTGGTCGACGCCGACGAGGAGATCGGCGACGAAATGGCGCGGCGGCTGGCGTACGACCTGCTGTTCGAGTCCGTCGCCATCCGCAGCCCGGCCACTTGTGACTGCCGCCGCGGCATCTGCGCCAAGTGCTACGGCAGTGACATGGCCTCCAAGAGCCATGTCAACGTTGGCGAAGCGGTCGGGATCATCGCCGCCCAGAGCATCGGCGAGCCGGGCACGCAGCTCACCATGCGCACCTTCCACACCGGCGGCGTGGTCGCCGGGCCGCAGTTGACCGGCGTGGTCAACGTCAAGCGGCGCAAGATGGAAGCCATGAAGCAGCTCATGGACGACATGGAGGCCGGCCGCTTCTCCGAGGAAGAGCTGGGCTCCGGCGAGCGCGAGCGCAACCGCGCCATCCAGGAGATGCTCAAGGTCCTCGAAGACGCCTGCGGCGGCCTGCTCCGCGTGGTCGAGCTGTTCGAGGCGCGGCGGCCCAAGGGCGAGGCCATTACCACCGACGTCGACGGGATAGTGGTCGACATCACCTCCAAGGGTCTGCGCAAGGTGGTCATCCACTCGGTCCAGCCGCTGACCGCCGATCCCAGCGTGTTCAAGGGCGCGGTGGCGGCGGAGACCGTCGTGGACGGGCGCCGGACGCTGGTCAAGGAGGGCTCGACCGTCACCCGCAAGGTGCTTCAGACGATCGAGGACTCGGGCACCGACACCATTGCCATCCGGAAAGAGTATCTGGTCCCCTACAAGGGCCAGACCGAGGTCCGCAAGGGTGACGAGGTGCGCGCCGGCGACCGGCTCACCCCCGGCCCGCTGGACCCGGCGGAGGTGCTGGAGTTCAAGGGCGTCAAGGGCGTGATCGCCTACATCGTCGAGGAGATCCAGAAGGTCTACCGCAGCCAGGGCGTGGGCATCAACGACAAGCACATCGAGATCATCGTGCGCCAGATGCTCCGCAAGCGGGAGGTGACCTTCGGCGGCGACGCGGACCTGCTTCCCGGCCAGAAGGTCGACCGGGCGGTGTTCGAGGAGGAGAACGAGCGCGTGGTCAGCCAGGGCGGCCGGAGCTCGGTCAGCCGGTTCTGCCTGCTGGGCATCACCGAGGCCTCGCTGGCGACCGAATCGTTCCTCTCGGCGGCGAGCTTCCAGAAGACCACCCGGGTGCTCACCGAGGCCGCGGTACAGGGTAAGGAAGACCGGCTGCTGGGCCTCAAGGAGAACGTCATCATCGGGCGCCTGATCCCGGCGGGGACCGGCATGCCGATGTACCAGGAGACCACCTTCGACTTCGGCGAGGTGTCGCGCGAGGACCTCGTCCGCGGGTCGCTGACCGGCGAGCCGGAAGGCGACGAGGAAGAGGATCAGGACCTCCAGGCCGAGATGCGGCACCTGGACAGCCTCCGCTTTGGCGGCGGCCTGTCCGAGGTCAACCTCGACGAGCCGGAAGACGGCGATCTGGACGAGGAAGAGGACGAGGAGATCGAGGAAGAAGATCTCGAGGAAGCCGAGTTCTTCAGCACCGACGACGACCCGTCCGCCAACCTCGCCGACGCCCTGTTCGGTGGCGACGAGGATGAGGAGGACAGCAGCATCGAGGACGAGTAGCCTCCGGGCGGCTGGTCAAAGCTTACCCCGCGGGGACGCCCAGGCGTCCCCGCGGCGCTTAACAGGCGTCCTTGCTGTCCGCCGCCGGGTGCTGGTGGCGGTGGACCACGGTGAAGTAGAGGGCGGCGGTGATGCCCACCAGGGCGATCGTGGCCCAGGTCAACTGGTGGAACGCCTTGAGGTAGGCCGGACTGGTGAAGTCGCCGGCCAGCACAGCGTCCATGCTCCCGGCCATGAGCAGGCCGAACACCGTCAGCACCGCGCACCACAGGCACGAGCCGGTGATGGTCATCACCGAGAAGGTGCGGAAGTTCATGCCGACCAGGCCGGCGGGGATGGAGATCAGGTGCCGGACGACGGGCAGCAGCCGGGCGAAGAAGATCCCGCCCGCGCCGTAGGTCTCGACCCAGCTTTCGGCCAGGACCAGCTTCGCCTCGGGGATCAGGAAGTACTTGCCGTAGCGCACGACAATAGGCCGGCCGACCAGCCGGCTGACCCCATACGTGATGGCCGCGCCGAGGTACGACCCGACGGTGCCGGCCAAGACCACCAGCAGCGCCATGACGGTGCCGTTCGGCTGGCCGTGACTCATCAAGTACGCCGCGGGCGGCACCACCAGCTCGCTGGGCACGGGGAAGATCGAGCTCTCCATGGCCATCAACACCACTACCCCCAACAACCCGTGCCGGCCGAGGATGGCGAAGTACCAGACGACCACGCTGTGGACGAAGGCATGCAAGGCAGCACTCCAGAAGGACGTATGATACCACGAGGGCAAACGGCAGTCGGCAGCCGGCGCGCGTCTCGGCCATTGCGTCGCTCACCATTCCCCACTCCCCACCTCGCCGACAACGTGGTTTAATGGGGCCCCGATGAGCACCGGCCACCTCAGCCCCATGGATCGGCAGTACCGCGAGCTGAAGCAGCGGTATCCGGACGTGCTGCTATTGTTCCGCTTGGGCGACTTCTACGAGATGTTCTATGACGATGCCGAGGTGGCGGCCAAGGCGTTGGAGCTGACGCTGACCTCCCGGGAGATGGGCAAGGGCCGGCGGGTGCCGATGTGCGGCATCCCGCACCACGCGCTGAACCGCTACCTTCCGCGCCTGGTCCGCCGCGGCTTGAGGGCGGCCATCTGCGAGCAGGTCGAGGATCCCAAGCAGGCCAAGGGGCTGGTCAAGAGGGAGATCGTCCGGGTCGTCACGCCGGGCACGTTGACCGAGGAAGCGCTGCTGGAGGCCGGGGCCAACAACTACCTGGTCGCCCTGGCCGACGGCCCGCAGCGGTACGCGGTGGCAGTGGTGGACATCTCCACCGGCCAATTCCAGGCGACCGAGCTGGCCGGCGACGAGGCGCGCCGGCAGTTGCTGGAGGAGCTGGAGCGGCTGCAGCCGGCCGAGGTGCTGTGGCCGTTGACCATGCAGAGCCCGGCGGAGCTGAAGGAGCAGATCCACCTGACCAGCGGCGCGGCGGTGACCGAAACCGAGCCCGGCGGCGACGAGCGGATGACCTCCGCCGACCGGCTGCGCAAGCACTTCCAGGTGGTCTCGCTGGCCGGCTTCGGACTCGGCGAGCATCCCCTGGTGGTCGACGCCGCGGCCACCGCGCTGCGCTACGTCTACGATACCCAGCAGGACACGGCGCGGCACCTGACCGCGCTGACGTTGTACACCACCGGCGAGACCATGCCGCTGGACGCGGCCACGCGGCGCAATCTGGAGCTGACGGTCACGCTGCGCGAGGGCGCGCCGGGCCGGGGCACCATGCTCTGGCTGCTGGACCACACCTGCACCCCCATGGGCGCGCGGCTGCTGCGCCACTGGCTGGTCCGCCCGCTGACCCGCGCCGAGGCGGTCAACCGCCGGCTGGACGCCGTGGCGGCGCTGCACGCCGACATCCTGCGGCGCGACGACGTGCGCGCCGAGCTGGACCGGATCGCCGATCTGGAGCGGCTGGTGGGCAAGGCCGCCACCGGCCGGGCTACGCCCCGTGACCTCGGCAGCCTGCGCGATTCGGTGGCCCGCCTGCCGCAATTGCGCGAACTGGCCGAGTCGTGCCAGGCCGACCGACTGCGCGAGCTGGGGGCGGGGATCCAGGATCTCAGTGAGTTGGTCGACCTGCTCCGCGCCTCGCTGGTGGACGACCCGCCGAACCAGCTTCGCGACGGCGGGGTGATCCGGCCGGGGTACAGCCCCGAGCTCGACGAGCTACGGCGGATGGCCGCCGACGGGAAGGGCTACATCGCCAACCTGGAGGCCGCCGAGCGCGCGGAGACCGGGATCGGCTCGCTGAAGGTGGGTTACAACCAGGTCTTCGGGTACTACCTGGAGGTCACCAAGGCCAACCTGTCGCTGGTGCCGGACCGCTACATCCGCAAGCAGACGCTGGCCAACTGCGAGCGGTACATCTCCCCGGAGCTGAAGGAGTGGGAAGCCAAGATCCTGGGCGCCGAGGAGCGGCTGACCGAACTCGAGCAACACCTCTTCGGCGAGGTGCGCGGGGTGGTCGCCGACCATGCCGGCGGGATCCTGGCCAGTGCCCGGGCCGCGGCCGAGATCGACGTCTACGCCGCCTTCGCCCACCTGGCCGCCGAGCGGGACTATGTCCGGCCGACCGTCCACGACGGCGAGCGCCTCCGCATCACCGGCGGGCGGCATCCCATCGTCGAGGTGACCCAGACCGAGGTGCCATTCGTGCCCAACGACACGGACCTGGACACCGAAGCCGGGGCGATCCATATCCTGACCGGCCCTAACATGGCGGGGAAGAGCACCTACCTGCGGCAGGTGGCGCTGATCGCGCTGATGGCCCAGCTCGGCGGGTTCGTCCCCGCGGCGGCGGCGGACATCGGAGTGATCGACCGGATCTTCACCCGCGTCGGGGCGCAGGACGATCTGGCCACCGGGCAGAGCACCTTCATGGTCGAGATGACCGAGGCGGCCAACATCCTCCACAACGCCTCCCGCCGGAGCCTGGTGGTCCTGGACGAGCTGGGCCGCGGCACCAGCACCTACGACGGGCTGTCCATCGCCTGGGCGGTGGTCGAGTACCTGAGCGAGCAGATCGGCGCCAAGACGCTGTTCGCCACGCACTACCACGACCTCAACGCGCTGGAAGCGCGGCTGAACAACGTCCGCAACTACCGGGTGGCGGTGGCCGAGGAGCGGGACCGAGTCCGCTTCCTACACCACCTCGAGCCCGGCGGCACGGACCGCAGCTACGGGGTGGAAGTGGCCCGGCTGGCCGGCCTCCCGGCCTGGGTCATCCGGCGCGCCCGGCAGGTTCTCACCGAGCTGGAGCGCCGCGGCGACGACCGCCCCGAAATCTCGGCCGAAGCCTGGCCGGAAGCCGTCCAGCTCCCCCTCTTCGGCGACGTCGGCCCCCATCCAGTGGTCGCCACCCTCCGCGCCCTGGACGTGATGCGCCTGACCCCCATCGAAGCCATCAACAAACTCTACGAGCTCCAGAAGATGACCCACGACGACTGAAAACCGGGGACGCTCGACCTATTTTCTGGCGCTCGACAAGCGACCTGTTGCCCTTCCCGCCCGCCGCGGAGTCCCTCACGGGAGGAGCCCGGCGCCCATCCGGCGAAGGTTGCCGGCGCGGCCACCGGCCGCGCCGCGCGGGAGGTCGTCATGCCGGCTCGACTCGTCTGCCTCTGTCTCTTGCTCAGCGCCGCCGCCGCGGAGCCGGTGATCCTGGCCAAGGACGGCCGGGCGCTGGCGCCCATCGTGACCGGTAGCAGCGATGTCGCGAAGTACGCCGCCGGTGAGCTCAAGGGCTACCTCGAGCGGATCACCGGCGCGACGTTCAGCCTCGTCACCGAGGCGCCGAAGCCGCCGCGGATTCTGGTCGGCCGGCCAGCGGAGGCCGCCGCCGCCGGGCTGGACCTGGCCGGGCTCAAGCGCGACGGCTCGTACCGGGCCGTGTCGGGCGGCGACCTGATCCTCATCGGCCGCGACGAGGCCGGGTCGTGGAAGCCCTACCTCCACCGTGACGGGCAGCGTGGCACGCTGTTCGCGGTCTACGACTTCCTCGAGGACGTCTGCGGCGTGCGGTTCATCAAGGCCGGACCGTTCGGCGAGGCGGTGCCGACCATGGCCACCCTGACGGTGCCGGACGGGACGGTCAAGGACGAGCCGTACTACCTCGACCGGAAGCTGTGCCAGACCGGCATCCACGGCTACGGGTACCCGGACGCGGAGCTCCACGCCACGGCGCCGGCCGACCGCGGCGCGCCGTACGACCGCGACCTGATGCTCATCCGCCAGCGGTACAACACCCTGTTTCAGGTCAACGGCTGCCACTCGTCCCACTACCTGGAGTTCGACGAGCGGTTTGCCAAGGAGCATCCCGACTGGTTCTCGCTGATGACCGACGGCCGGCGAGCCATCGACCAGCCGCGCGGGTCGTACCTGTGCTACTCCCATCCCGGCGTGATCCAGGCCTTCATCGACGACGCCCGGGCCTACTTCTCCGGCCAGCCGCCGCAGAGCCGCGGGCTGAAGACCTGGAACAAGTCCGGCTACGGCGACGAGTTCATGGTCGATCCGCACGACTCCTACATCTACTGCCAGTGCCCGGTCTGCCGGAAGCTCTACGAGGCGGATCCCGAGCAGGACTACTCGGAGATCATCTTCGGCGCCGTGGCGAAGGTGGCCGAGGGTTGCCGGGAGTTCAAGGGCAAGTACATCAGCACCTTGGCCTACGGGCCGAAGCGGGAACCGCCGAAGACGGTGGTGCTGCCCGACAACGTGCGTATCCGGCTGTGCGTCGCCGGCCCCTGGCACCACGCGCTGCCCGGTTCGCGGGCGAAGCAGATGGCGCTGATCGAGGCCTGGAGCAAGCGCACCAAGGGCGATCTGGTGCTCTGGCTGTACCCCAACGCCGCGCGGCCGACCAAGCCAATCGAGGGTGCCGTCGAGACCGGTCCCCACGCCATCGCCGCCTTCCTCAAGGCGGTGAAGCCGTACGTCAAGGGCGCCTACTTCGAGAACGAGGCCGTGTCCCAGACCAACCGCTTCCTCGATGAGTACGTGATGATGAAGCTCCTCTGGGACCCGGATCAGGACGTCGACGCGCTGCTGGCCGACTACTTCGCCAAGTTCTACGGCCCGGCCGCCGGCCCCATCGCGAAGATCTACGCCCGGCTGGAGGAGCTGTGGACCCGGACCTACACGATCTACGGCGGGGATGCGCCGCGGTACGCCAGCCGGATCGATTTGTGGGAGAAGATCTACACACCGGCCGAGATGAAGGCCCTGGACGAGCAGATCGCGGCGGCGGAGAAGGTGGCCGCGGGCGACGAGGCCTATCGCTGGCGGGTGAACCTGATCAAGAACGAGCTGGTCGGTCGCTTGCACCGGTTCCGCGATGACTTCGAGAAGACCCTGGGCGTGGCCCGGCAAACCGAGGTGGTCTGCTACCGGGCGCCGGTGGCCGAAGCGGCCGACGGGCTGGTCCCGGCCTCCGCCTGGGACGGCCTGCCACACGAGCGGCTCGGGCCGGCTTCTGGCGAGCATGGGTTGTCGGTGACCACCCGGTTCAAGGCCCTCTGGACGCCGTCTTCGCTGCAGATGCTGCTGACCTGCGAGGAGCCCGAGCCGGCCGACAGCGCGACCTTCCCGGACCGGCGCCCGGACGATCCGGAATTGTGGAAGGACAGCACCGTCGAGGTCTTCGTGACCTACCACGACGAGCGGATCATGGGCGATTCCGGGTATCAGGTGCTGGTCAACGACCAGGGCAAGGTGGCCGATCTGTCCCGGCAGCTCGGCCAGGCCGATTGGGGCTGGAACAGCGGCGCCAAGGTGGCCGCCAGCCGAGACGCCCGGTCGTGGAGCATCCGCCTGGGCCTGCCCTGGCAGGCGATGGGCATCAGCGACCCGGCGGCCAAGGGGCGGTTGACCTTCAACGTGGTCCGTCACCGCTCGCGCAAGAACGCGCCGCCGGAGTACTACACTTGGTCGTCGCTGGCGCAACTCGGGAAGTGGTTCGAGCCGACCCTGCACGGGCAGCTCATCGTGACCGCTTCGCCACCGCCGGCGCCGCGTGAGAATCTGCTCAAGAACGGCGGGCTGGACACTGCCGGCGGGGGCAAGCGGGCGTTCGAGGAATGGACCTGTGCGTCGGCCGTGGCCCCGTACATCGCCCGCGACACGACGGTGCGGTGGGACGGCGACGGCTCGGGCCGGATCAAGATGGACACGCCCGGCCCGGCGTGTTTGTTGCAGTACCTGCCGCCGCTCAAGCCGGACACGCGGTACCGGTTCCGGTGCAAGCTGCGCACCGAGAACGTGGTCGCCGACAGCCCGGGCCTGAAAGGCGCCTACGTCCAGTTCTACGTGCCGGGCACCAACGCCCATATCCCGGCCCAGGCCATCTGCGGCACCAACGACTGGCGCAACCTGGAGTTCGAGGTCCGCACCGCCAAGCAGCTCGGAGCGGACCCCAAATTCTACGTCCGCCTCTACCTGGCCGAGGCCACCGGCACCGTCTGGTACGACGAAGCGGCGGTTGAGGAAGTCGGGCCGTAGGCGGGCACCCTCTGAGCGGTGGTCGCGGCGCTTGGCTGTGTGCGGTGGGCACCGGTTGCACACAAGACGCATAGGTCCTATCAGCCGTATAGGACCCATGCCGCCGCAGCGCGCCGGTGTCGCCGTCTACCGCTCCTCCACCAGCGCGTACAGCCCCGGCGGGATGGTCAAGGCGGCGCCCTTGGCCAGCAGCTTGCCGTTGAGCGTGTCCTGGACCGCGGCCGGGAGGGAGACGGTCGCCGGTGCCGTCAGGCTGGTGTTGTTGAGCAGATGCACCCGCCGGCCGTCGCGCTGGTAGAGGCAGGTCTTGAGCTCGGGCAGGTCGACCGACCAATTGCGTGGGTGCTTGCCGGCCACGGCCTGGTTCAGGGCCGCCGGGGTGAGCTCGAGCCGCGGGAGGCGAGGCGCGGGCAGCTTGGCCCAAGCGGCGTGCGTCGTGCCGTCCGGCCGTTCGGGATCGCCGACGAAAGCGCACAGGAGCGTGCCGCCCCGGCCCAGAAACGCCTGCAACTGAGCGATCTCCTCGTCGCTGAGCACCGGGCGGACGCAGGTGTAGAGCACCGTCGAGCCCGGCGGCACGGCCAGCGTGTTGGTCACCGCGTAGTCGAGGTTCGCGTCGAACAACGCCTGCTGGACCTTCTTCCAGTTCTCCGCCTCGGCGCGGTTGAGTTCCACCAGATCGTTGAAGACGATGGATTCGGGGCACCAGACGTACAACGGCGGCTTGTGCTGAAGCCCGCTGGTGGCGTGGGTCAGGCGGGCGGAGTAGACCACGTTCTTCATCCACTCGATCCGGTCCGGGCCGTTGACCGGTCCGCGGAAATGCCAGGGCATGACCCGGGTGGTGAGCGCGCTGATCCCGGCGGTGTTGAGCGGCCGGTCCTGCACCGGTGAGTGCAGCTCCGGGTACTGGGGCGGGACGGTCACCGCCTGCCCGCCGTGCTCCTCGGCGATGCGGATGGTCTCGGCGTGCATCTTGGCCGCCGCCGGCGTGCCGTAGGACCAGCAGGCCGTAGCCATCCCCGCCCGGGCATAGGCCGGCGGCCAGACGTTGCTGTGGTTCATCTGCTCCGGGCCGACGTCGCCATTGCCCGGCACCTTCAGGACCTTTTCCAGCGCCGTGCCGCGGCAGCTCTCGGACATGAAGATGGGGACCGAGTTGAGCCGGAACTGGTAGAAGCGGTAGAAAGCCATGGTCCGGCCGCGGTCCGGGATCGCCGAGGTCGCCAGGTCCTGGTACCCCTGCGCCGCGGCCCACTTGCGGAAGGCTTCCTGCGCCGGCGGGCTGTAGTCGCCGTAGCCGCCCGAGTACCACATCCCACGAGGCTCGTCGATCAGGAAGAACTCGGGGCCGGGAGTCCCGACGGGGATGCTCCGCCATACTTCGCGGAACGCCTCGTGCGCCTCCGGCGCCATGTTGGACCAGACGCGAGGCACGGTGGTGGTCGAGCCGTCGGCGGTCTTCATCAGATTGAGGGTAATGCCGGTGGTGTCGCCGCCACGCGCGGGGAAGCCCTCGGCGCTGCCCGAGACGGCGTACTTCAGCCCGCTCTGCCGCAACTGCCGCTGCACCGACTCGCTCCGGGTGCTGAAGCCGTCGATGCCCATCTCGATGAAGGCGGCCATCAGCGGCGCCAGGTCGAGCTCGCCCGTGAGCGCTGCCATCCGCTCCCAGCCACCACTGCCGATGCTCCAGCCCCAGTACTCGCGGTAGCCCGGCCGGCCCTTGGCCGCGGCCCGCTGCTTCGCCGTCCAGGCCAGGTCCACCCCCTCCGCGGCCAACTGGCGCTTGGCCTCGGTCCAGTCGGCCAGCAGCAGCTCGGTCTGGTGGGCCCAGTTGCGCCGGTAGGTGTCGGCGGTCACGGCCGCCTCAGGGTACTGCTTGACCGTCAACGCCAGCTCCTCACCGTCGGCCAGCGGCTCGGCCGAGACGGCCTCGACGGTGACGTACTTCTGCAGGCTGTCGGCCCGGAAGCGGAGCTCGACCAGGCCGTTAGGCGCCGACACCGGGAAGGTGTAGGCCTTGACGGTGGCGTCGGTCGCCTGATCGCTGACGATGCTCACCCCGTTGGCCCAGATCGAGTTCCCCGGCCGGCCCTCGCCCAGCGCCAGATCGCCAATCACGGCGGTCACCGCGTAGCGGCCCGGCTTGACCCTGAAGGTGAAGGTGTTCTCCTCGATGGTCAGCAGCCCGTCGGAGTAGAGGGTGTACTCGAGCGATGTCGGCTGGGCAAACCACGGGTTGGTCGGCTCGTTGCGGTAGACGACCATGGCCGGGCTCTTGGCCCAGCCGAACGCCTTGCCCTCGCCGAACCGGTCGGCGGCCGTCACCTGGGTGTAGCCGGGCGCCACCGGCGTGGCGGTCGAGCCCATGTCGAAGCGGTAGCTGTCCGCCCAAACGGCGGCGCAAGCGAGCATCAAGGACAGCGTGGCGGTGCGCATCGTCGGACTGCCTTCCTAGCGACCCGCGCCCATCTGCGGGATCGCGCCGTCGAACTGCCAGGAGTCCTGAACCGTGCCGTCGGCCTGCAGGCGAACGATGGCCAGCTCCTTCTCGACCATCACCCCGGCCACCTTCGTCGCCGCGCCGGGCCGGTCGCGTTGGACGATCAGCCGGGCGGTGCCGTCGGTCATGGCCAGGCGTAAGGCGGTCCCGTCATCGACGCCGGTCAGCACCTCGACCGCTGCCACCTTCGACTTCGCGCCGGCGGCCACGGGTTCCAGGACGAACGCCCGGCGGCTGGGCCCGGCGCCCTGCCAGCGGTAGATGGCCGTGGGGATCGCCCGCCACGGGCCGTTGGCCCAGCCCTGCACCGGCTCGTCGGTCTTGCCCTTGACGATGGTTGCCTCGACCTGGCCGGCCGGCAGGATGCGAAGGTTGGCCGAGCCCTGGTTGGCGGTGGTCACCACGCCCCGGTCCCCGGCCGTCGCCTCGGTGGCATCGAGGTGGAACAGCGCCTCGTAGCGATGCTCGGCGCCGGTCTCGGGAGTCATCGCGTCCAGCACCACGAAGAGCTGGTCGGCCTTGAGGTAGAACACCCTCCGCTCGTGGCGAACCTGGACCGCGCCGTCCCGGCCGTAGCCGTCCTGGTACACCCCATAGGCGTAGTCGTAGTCGTCGTCGCTGGCCCACCGCGCGTCTTGCGTGGCCGGCCCGGCGCCGGTCCACGGCTTGGGCCAGAAGTAGGTCTCCCGCAGCCGGCGCCGGTTCTGGTCCAGGCCGTCCACCAGCACCGTGTTGTGGCCGTAAGTCTGGAGCACGTACCGCCGCCAGCGCGAGCGGTCGTAGGAGAAGTTGCCGGGATCGAGCAGAAGCTGCCGGCCCCAGGCCCAGAGCACGAAGTGGAGCTTGTCCTCGTGCTGGTGCCCGTAGCCGAACGGCGCGGCGTCGAACAGCAGGTAGGTGGCGTCCGCGTCCCACCCGGAGCGCATCACGTAGTGGCCCGACCAGGGGAAGGCGTGGGAAGTCGTCGCCGGCGTATGACCGGCGGCGCGGGAGGTGGCCACGTACTGGAAGTCCGCGCGGTTCGGAAAGAGCTTGAACCCGGTGGCCAGCAGGCCGCGCACGTCCGAGTTCCCGGAATCGTTGAGCCCCGGAATGGCGCCGTTCGGCATCGAGGCGTAGAGGAGATAGTCGTAGGTCTTCTCGGTCCGGGCCAGGTAGTCGGCGGGCAGTTCCTCGCGCACGCCGCACAGGTCGGCCACCTCCAGCACGTGGGCGTACTCGCTGACCACCCAGTTGTTGTAGCCGGCGGCCAGCTCGTACTCCATGCCGTCGGGATAGACCTCGTCGTCGAGTTGGTGATAGAGCCGGCGGATGGCCTCATCGCGCCAGTCCTTGGCCTCCTTGAACTCGGGGAACAGCGCCCCGGCGGTGAACAGGCCGTTGGACTCGGACGTAAGCCAGTTGCCGCTGGTCTTCCACAGCATCAGGTGCAGCGCCTGCTCGCGGACGGACTTGAGCATGGTCGTAAGCACCTCGGGTGTGAAGCTGGGCGAGCCGAGGCAGCGGTACAGCGCGTCGGGCCAGGTGTCGGTCAGCCGGATGCTGGTGGTCAGGGTCTGCCAGGCGTAGTGGCCGACGTTGTTCCCGTCGCTCAGCATCGGCCGTGGATTGGCGGCGGCCCAGTCGAGGATCTGGTCGGCGATCTCCTTGGCGTAGCGCTCCCGTCCGGTGTCCCAGTAGGCTCGCGCCAACGTCCGGAAATGAAAATGGCGGTTTAGGGACTCGTTCCACAGATGCGTCTGGGCCTCGCCCGAGGTCGGGTTGGCGTGCCAGTCGATCTTCGCGCCGAAATCGAGGGTGCCCGTCTTGCCCGGGCCCTGGGTGTAGTCGAACTGATGCTTGAGGATCTTCTCCGCCGCGGCCACCTCGTGCGGGACGTCGGAATCGAGCACCACCACCACCTTCGAGCCGGTGGCCTTGGCCGAGTAGACCCACATCTCCAGCGCGTCGTAGGCGGTCCAGTCGTGGGGAATGTCGCTGCACCGGATGCCGGTGGTCAGCTCCTGGTTGCTCCACTTGCCGGAGGCCTTGCCCTCGTGCGCCTGTTCCGTGCTCGGCTCCAAGCCGGTCCAGTTGCTCGCGCCGTCCTCGAACCCGCTGATGACCTTGGACTGGTCCCGGCCGACCAGCCGCACGTCGTCGAAGTAGAGCACCGTCTCGGGGCTCGGGGTCAGGTTCCATCCCTTGGCGTTGATGGCCAGGTACTGGATCCAGTGCCAGCCGATGGGCTGCTTGGTCTTGACGCCCTGACCCTCGACCACGGCCTTGGGGGTGACCGATTCCTTGGTGATGGTAATCTTCTTCCAGCCCTGCCAGTCGATGGTCAGGAAGGTCGAGTAGTAGTCCCACTGGTCCGGTGCCTTGTCCTCCTCCGTCGCCGGGACCTTGACCCCGCGCAGCGGGGCGGCGCGCCAGTCGATGAACCACTTCGGCGTGGCGCGGGCGCGGAGGTGCTCGGCCAAGGCGGCCCGGGCCGCCGGGTAGTCCCCGGCGGCCACGGCCTGCTTGACGGCGCTGAGCGCCGGCAGCTCCAGGTTCAGGCTGGCGAAGAACTCCTCGTCCGAGGTGCTCAGGCCGCCCGCGGCCTGGGTCTGCTTGAGCAGCTCGATCCCGTCGATGACGACCTCGATCTCGGGATTGAGAGTCTGATTCCAGCCGCTGGCATTGAAGGTTACCGCGTCGATCTTCTGCCAGCCGACCGGAGTGCGTGACTTGCCCAGCTCGTGGAACGGCAGCACGAACTCCTTCCAACCCTCGAAGTTGAAGGTCAGCTTGGTGCTGTAGTAGTCACCGCCTTCGGTCTCGGCGTTCTCGGAGACGATGGTCAACATCGCCGTCGATGTGCCGGCCTTGGGCGAGTAGACCCAGAACCGCAGGGCGTTGTACTGGCTCCAGTCCTGCGGCGCGGCGTACTTCCGGGTGAGCCCGGCGCTGACGCCGTGGTTCCAGCGCAGGGCGAACGGCCAGACCTTGCGCTGACCGTCATCGAGGGTGGCCCCGGACCACTGCGCCGCCTCGCCGAGGTAGCCGGGGTCGACCACCTTGAGCGAGATGTCGTCGACGTGGACGGTCATCACGGCGGTGCTGTAGGTGTGCAGCCAGACCGCCACCTGCTTGACCTCCTCGGGCACGGTCACCGTCCGCAGCATCCGCTGCCAGACGCCCGGGGCAAGGGCCAGCGCGGCGTTGGTCTTCTCGGTCGGCTCGGACAGCCGTTTGCCATCGGCGCCGTAGCAGGCGAGGTAGACACCCAGCCCCTTCGGCGTGCCCGATTCCAGCCGCATCCAGACCGACAGCAACAGCTCCTTGCCGGCCGGCACCTCGAGCTTGGGCGACTGCACGTCCGAGCCCAGCTTGGCATCCGGATCGGCTATCTTCAAGCTGCGCTTGCCGCCGTGCACCTGATCGGTAGCGTAGGACGAGCATCCCTCCTTGCCCAACGACCAGGCGGTCTCATCCTCCTCGAACCCGGTCCGCAACTCCTGCGCGGCGACGGGCAGCACCGCCAGCAACAAGAGCACGGACCAGCTCCACCAACGTAGCTTCAACGTTCCTCTCCTTTCCCGATGGGGGTCAGGTCCTGCAATCGCGCAAATGTGCGATTGCAAGACCTGACCCCTTCAGCGTAGCGCCAGGTCGGCCAGGTAGATGGCGGCGCGGGCGCTGGTGCCGCCGGTCTCGTGGCTGCTGTAGTACGACAGCAAGGCATGCCGGTCGTCGAGCTGGACGAAGCCCGTGTAGGACGTGTCCCCGCCGCTGGGGAGTTCGGCGACCTCTTGAAGCTGGTCGTCGACCAGCCAGTACAGCGTCGTCACCGGTGGGCAGTCGTGCATCTTCCGCCCGCCAATCAACTGCCAGCCGTTCCAGTCGACGATCATCGGCCCGCCGACGTACCGGTCCAGCGCCACCCGCGTCCAGTCGTCGTACGGCGGCCGCGACCGGCAGACCAACGCGTGGTGGTTCTGGAGCTGGCGCGCCAGCGCGATGACGGCGCCGGTGTCGGAGAAAACGAACGCCGTCTCGTCGCCCCAGCTCTCGGTGAACAGGCTGTGGTACCGCCAGATCAGGCCGTCGTGGCTGGCCAGCATCACGGCTTGGGTGATCTCGCCGCCCTCGCTGCGCGGGCCGTGGACGTAGCCGTACTTGCGCCGGCCGCAGAGGTAGGCCGTGTCACCGAAGGCCGCGGCGCGCCAGATGTAATGGCCGTAGGTCCCCTCCAGCGGGACCGGCCCGTGCCAGGTCGTACCGTCCTCGGTCCATACGGCATAGCCCAGGTGGTCGTTGATGTCGTGGCCAGTCCAGCCTTCGGGACAGAGCCAGGTGCCGGTGTAGACGAACAGCCGCCCGCCGAAGACCAAGAAGTGCGGATCCCGCGTGTCGCGGTCCGGGACGCTGAACTCGACCACCCGCGTCCACCGCTCGCCGTCTCCCCGCAGCACCTGAATGCGTGAACTGCGGTGGATGCCGTGACCGTCCGGACAGCTCCGGAAGGTCAGGTACAGGTCGCCTCCGAACCGGCACAGATCGGTGAAGGCGTGGTGTTGGTCGTCCCGCACGACCGGCCGGATCCGACTGATTTCCACCCGCGGCGGCGCACCCATGGCTACCTCTCCGCGCCGTGGCTCAGCGGGCCTTGACCAGTCGCTTGACCACGCCCAGGATGCCCTGCCGCCAAGCCACCCGGTGCGTCACGCCGGTGGCGCCGGCGAGCTCGGCTTTGTGGTCCAGATACCACTGGTAGCTGCGCACCAGGGCGTCGGCGTTGCTGTACTGCGCCCGCCAGCCCAGCGCGTTTTCGAGCTTGGCCGTGGACACATACGAATCCTTGTCGGCGGTGCCGTAGACCCACTTGTACAACGGCGACAGGTGGAGCAGCTCGGCGCCGCGGAGGAAGGCCTTGACCGGCCCGGCCGGCGTGCCCATCACCCTGGCCCCGCTCTCGGCATAGGCGCACAACGCGCCGACATCCTCCAAGACGGTCCCGAAGCTGCTCGCGCCGATGTTGAACACGTCGTTGGCCACCTCGACCGGGCCGGTCGCGAGGAGGTGGATCCCTTCGACCAGATCGGTCACTTCGAGCAACTGGTAGCGGTTGCCGCCGCGGCCGATGACCGGGATCTTGCAGCCGCTCTCGACCCAGTCGTAGAGGATCTGGAACACCCCGAGCCGGCCGGTGCCGATGAACGTCTTGGGCCGGATCACCGGGACCGCCAGCCCCTTGGCGCGGTACTCGGCGCACAGCCGCTCGGCGGCGATCTTGGTCTCGCCGTAGGTGCCGACGCCCTCCACCGGGTCGGTCTCCTCCAACGGGTGCTTCTCCGGCACGCCGTAGACGGCGGTGCTGGAGATCTGCACTACCCGCTGGACGCCGGCCGATAGCGCCGCGTCGAGCACGTTGCGCGTGCCGTCGACGTTGACCGAGATGATGTCCTGTTTCTTCCACAACGGGAGCGCCGCCGCGCCGTGGATGATCACGTCCGGCGCGGTCGCCGCGATGACCTCGGCCAGCCGCTGCCGATCGCGGATGTCGCCCTGCTCGGCCACGGTGCCCGGCGGGTATTCGTCCAGCTCGGCCGGGACCAGGTCGTAGAGGATCGAGGTCACCTCCCGGTCGGCCAGGTCGTTGGCGATGTGGTAGCCGAGAAACCCGGCGCCACCGGTGATCAACAGCTTCATCGGTGCGATCCTTCCTGGGATTGATAGCCCCGGCGGCGCCTCGGGCGGGGATCAGCCGGCGCGGTGGAGCACGACGGAGGTGAAGGTGACGCCGGACTTGCTCCGCTCGTCAGCCAAGGGCGTGGTTCTCACGTCGTAGATCTGCACGCCGGCGTTGGCGGCCAGCCAGTCGCTCAGCCGGCGGTGGTGCGCGGCGGCGTCGCCGCCATGGATGATCTCGACCCGCAGCTCGCTAGCGGGGATGGGCTGACCGTTCATGACCCGGCTCCTCCTGCTCGGTGGCCGGTGCCGGCGTGGCGCCGGTCCGGTCCGTCGTACCCGCGGCCGGGGCGGCCGTGCCGCCCGACGGCTCCGTCACGCCACCCGCCGCGCTCGGAGCGGGGTGGGGCGCGTCCTGCAATCCTTCGGCAGCCGGCGCCGGGGCGGCCGTAGCCGGAGCGACCGCCGCCGTCAACTCGTCCAAGGCTCGAGCGATCCGCGCCACGCCGCCGGCCGCGCGTCGCCAGCGGCGGCGGATGGCCGCCTCGAGCACCTTCCGGCGGGCTTCGTCGGCCAACTCGACCAGCTCCGTGGCGGGGTCGTCGGTGAGTTCGAGCACCAGCGCCTGCAGACGATCTCGGCCGGTGCGGCTCTGCTTCTGACCCAACAGCTCGGACACCTCGGCCACCCGCCGGGCCAACGCGGTATCGTCCTCGGCCGGCTGCTCGTCGGCGTTGTGCAGCTCCCCGGCCGCCGGCTCGGGTGGTGTGCCCTGGTCGGGCTGGAGCGAGGTGGCACCGGCCGGACCCTCGACCGGCGGCAGGGCGTCCAGCGCCGCGCGCAGGTGGGCCTGAGCCGCGGCGACCACCTCGTCCTGATTGCGGGCGATGCCGTCGAGATCGTGCAGCGTGCCCAGGGCGAAAACCAGCTCGTCGGTTACCGGCCCACGGCCCAGATTGGCCCTCACGCCGGCCAGACACTGCCCAAGCAGCGCCAGTTGGAGCGTGGTGCCGTCGAGGTCCTGCTCCTTGACCCGCAACTCGACGTACCGCAGGTGGTAACGCGCGACGCGCAGGTAGGTGTCGCGCCGCCGCCGGTGGTGCTCGGCCTCCTCGCGGGCTTCGGCGCGGCGGCGCTCCAGTTCGGCCGCGGCCGCCGCCGCGGCGGCCGCCTCGCGCGAGGCCTTGGCCACATCCTCGGCCAGCGCCGAGGACGCCGGCGCGCCGGCCAATTCGGGAGCCGCCGGCTCGACCTCCTCGCCGGCCGCCTCGGCGGCGGCCTGGCCGACCACCTCGATCAGCCCCGGGCTCGACTCCGCGGTCGGCGCGGCGGGGGCCTCGCCAGAGGGCTTGGCCTCGGCCGGTGCCACGGGAGCGGTCTCGGGTGTGGCGGGGGTGGCGGGCGCCGCCGGGGCGGGCACGGCTTCCGCGGTCTCGGCCGCCGGCGCGGCGGGCTCCGGGTGCAGCCGGTCGTCGACCAGCTCGCAGCCGCTCAACGCCGCCACGCTCAGCAGCGCCAGGAACCAGCCGCGACAGCGCATGGCGGTCACTCCTCGCTCGAGTCGTCGCCGGAAAAGTCCCTGGGAGATACTACTCAGCCACCAGTTCTCGACCGGGACCAGCCTTTCCCCTCCTTGCAAGGAGGGGATCAAGGGGTGGTTCGCTCCGAGTGGCGTGCTCGTTGGCGAACCACCCCTGAATCCCCTCCTTGCAAGGAGGGGAAAGGTCGTGGCGTGCCGGAACGAGTGGCAGTTGGAAAGCTGCTCCTTGCCGGTGTGCGCGGCTGAGTAGTAACCCCTGGGACCTTTTCTCCAGGATTCGCGCAAGACCGACTGCTCCCAACGCGGAGCGGATTATAGCACCGTCACGGAAGGGGTGTCAACGCGCGTGTCGTCGTCGGAAACCGGCTTCACAAGCCGATTGTCACGGGTTCTTGCGGGCCAGGTAAAGGATCCGGGTCGAGTGCGACGACGGCCGTCGTCCGGTGCTCATGTCCTCGATGTGAAGGCTCGTCAGCCCGGCCGCGCGCAACGCGCGGTCGACCTGCTGGTCGCTGAACCCCCGCTCGTCGTGGACCTCGTCGAAACGGACGTAGCGACCGTCGTCCGCGCGCACGAAGAACGTCGCCCGCAACGAGCTGACCGCGCTGCGCTCCAGCCACACCGCCCGCCAGATGCTCGCCCGGTCCTCCTCTTCGCGCGCCGAGCAAAGGCCGTTCCAGTTGACTTTCAGCGTGTGGGGCGTGTTCAGATCGAAGGCCAGCGCGCCGCCGGGCCGAAGCACCCGCGCCGCCTCCGCGGCCACCTGCGTCAGATCGCTGGAGCCCGTCAAGTAGTTCAGGCTGTCGTAGAAACTGGTCACCAGATCGAACGACCCGGCCGCGAACGGAAGCCGCCGCATGTCGCCGCGGACCAGGTTCGGAAGCGGCTCGCCCGGCCCGGCGCGACCCTCCAGGAGCATCGGCCGGGAGAGGTCCAGGCCGATCGCGTGGAGTCCGTCGGCGGCCATGTCGGCCACCGCGGCGGCGGTGCCGCAGGCCAGATCGAGGGCGTCGCGGACAGGTACCTGAAGCCGGGCCAGCAACCCGCGGACGCGGTCCCAGGCCCGGCGCGAGAAGGCGTCCTGGCCGGTGGCGTCGTAGATCCCGGCGTACCGCTGGTACGGAGGCCAGTCTCTCACGGCGTCAGCGGCGCTTCTCGGAGGCCAGGAAGTCCGACAGCCGGAGCTTGTCGAGGGCGCGCATCTCGATCTGCCGGATGCGCTCGCGGGTCAGCGCGAACCGCTGGCCCACCTCCTCGAGGGTGTGCTCGTTGCCGTCCTCGAGGCCGTAGCGCATCTCGACCACCTGCCGCTCGCGGTCGTCCAACTCGCGCAGTGCCTGCGCCACCTGGCGGCGCAGGAGCACCTTGACCGCCGCGTCTTCGGGCTGCTGGGCGAAGGGATCCTCGATGAAGTCGCCCAGGTAGCTGCTTTCCTCGTCGCTCAGCGGCGCGTCCAGGCTACAGGTCTCGGCGCTGTGCTGGACCATGTCGGCCACCTGCTCGACGGTGATGTTCAGCCGCTTGGCCAACTCCTCGACCCGCGGGTGGCGACCCAGCTCCTGTCCGAGCTGCGCCGCCGTGCGGTACATCCGGGCGATGGCGTCCGACATGTACACCGGCAAGCGGATCGAGCGCGCCTGATCCGACAGCGCGCGGGTGATGGCCTGCCGGATCCAGTACGTGGCGTAGGTGCTGAACCGGTAGCCCTTGGTGCGATCGAACTTGCGCACGGCCTTCATCAGGCCGATGTTGCCCTCCTGAATGAGATCGCTCATCGACATCGATGATTCGTTGTACCGCCGATACCGCTTGGCGATGCTGACCACCAGGCGGAGGTTGGCCTCCACCATGTGCTGGGCCGCCGATTCGTCGCCCTGCTCGACTCGCCGGGCCAGGGCGACCTCTTCTTGATCGGTCAGCAGCGGTGCGCCGCGCAGTCGGTGCATCCAGAGGCGAACCGCGTCGTCGACCATCGGTGATTCGTCAGTCAACGACAGATCGTCGACATACGGCTCCTCAACCGTCAGGGATGATGTTTGCATGGAGTGCCGCATCCCTGCCCGGCCGGTCCGGCGAACCACCGGATCGGTCCCCGGGCAGCGTCGAATCCCGCGCCAGAGACAGCTTTACGACCGCCAACCATCCACCTCCGCGCCGCGGGCCGTGCGGCCCGCGAACGGGTTTCGCGGGATCGGTCGAGAACCTTCCGTGCGGATAAGCCTATGATTGCGGTTTGACGCCGATCCGTAGACCTGGAACGAATGGCCGGGACGGAGGGTTCCAGGATCACAAAAAAGTCGGCGCGGAGATCGTGATCCGGCTTCCGGTCAGAGCCAGGAGGCCGCCACGGCGGCACAGACCTGGGAACGGAGCCGGCTGACGGCCTCCGCGTGCTGGTTGGTCAGGAGCACGCAGAGCATCTCCGAGACCGGGTCCGCCCAGAAAATGGTGCCGGTGGCGCCGGTGTGGCCGAAGGTGGCCGGCGAGACCAGGTCGGGCATCGACCCGCCGCCGCCGAGTCGCCAGCCGAAGCCCCATCGATGCCGGCGGCGAACCGCCTCCGGCAGGTCGGGCAGCCGCTCGGTCTGGTCGGCCACCGCGGCGGCGGCGGTGGCCGGGGCGAACACGTCCACGTCGCCGTAGCTGCCGCCGTTGAGGATCATCTGCAGCACCACCGCCAACTCTTCGCCGGTGGCGTGGAGGCCGCCCCAGGGCGCGCCCAGGGCGCGCCAGTAGTCGGTGTTCCAGTGCCAGTTGGTGTCGCGCTGCTCGGGCGGCAGACAGACCGGCACCAGGCGCCGGGCGTAGCCTTCCCGCACGCCCAGCACCGCGCTGCGCAGGCCGAGGGGACCGAGCAGAAGCTCGAACAGCGCGTCCTTCATGCTCAGGCCGGTCAGCCGCTCGACCATGGCCGACGCCAGCAGGATGCCCATGCTCTGGTACCGCCAGTCGGTGCCCGGAGGGAAGTCGACCGGCACCCGGCAGGCGCCGGCCACGAACTCGGCCAGCGGCGCCTGGCGCTCGCGCAGGGCCTGGTTGTCGGGCAACATGTCGGGCAGGCCGGAGGTGTGCGTGAGCAGATGCCGCACGGAGATCGCCCCGGTGCCCTTCCCGGTCAGCTCCGGCAGGGTCTGCCGGACCGGGTCGTCGAGGAGCACCAGTCCGCGCTCGACCAGCTTGAGCAGCACCCCGCAGACCAGTGGTTTGGTCAACGAGGCGACCAGGAACAGATCGTCGAGCTGGAGCCGGCGGCCGCCCGGCTCGATCTGGCCCAGCGCCAGCTTGACCCCGACGATGCCCCGGCGAGCGACCACCAGCACCGCGCCCGGCACCTCGCCGCGGTCGACGGCCTCGCTGAGCAGCGCCACGGCGTGCGACAACCGGGCGGTCGACAACCCGGCCGTGGCCGCGGTGCCGTCGTGCAGCGTGCGTTGTCTCATGCCCTACCTGCGACTTTCCGCCCGATGCGGCCACGCTGCTTGCCTGCTGCCCGCCGTCAGCCCCCCGGCAGCTCGATCCCGTACTTGGCCGCCACCGCGCGTGCCTTGGGGTGTTGCGGATCAGCCTTCAGGGCCATCTCCAGGGCGTGGGCGATGCTCCCGCGGCGGCCCATCTTGCCGTATACCCTGGCCAGGTTGAACCACGCCCCGGCGTGAGCCGGATCGAGTTCGACGGCGGTCTGGAGGCACTCGGTGGCGCTGCCGTACTCCTTCTCGATGCCGTAGGCCACGCCCAACGCGGTCAGGACCTTGACGTCCCTCGGGTGCCGCTCACGGAGGATCACCAATTCGACGATTGCCTTGGCGTTGTCGGCCTCGCGCAAGGCAATCTTGACCCGCTTCCAACGCTCTTCGTCGTCGTCGTCGAAGGCCATGGCACCGCTCGCTTGGTCACCGGTCGCCGGGAGGGGGCTCAAGGGACGGAAATCGAACTGCTCGGTCGCGTCGCAGCGCAGCTCGTAGATCTCCACCGGCTCGGCCAGGCCGGGGAGGGGGTAGCTGCCCATCAAGACCAGGCGGCTGGCCAGGCCGGGCACCGGCCAGAGCTTGGCCGCGCCTTCCTTGCTGGTGAGGATCTGCCCGCCGGCCGAGGCGTTGCAGATGCGCGAGGCCAGGTTCACCGCCGGACCACGGTAGTCACCGTCGTGGAGCCGCGGCCGGCCGACGTGAAGCCCGATCCGGGTGCGCACCGTGCCCAGTTCCACGGGCCAGGGGTGCTCGGCCAGGCTGGTCTGCAGATCGATGCAGAACGAGCCGGCCCGGCCCGGGTCCGGAAAGACCAGGAAGAACCCGTCGCCGGTGTGTTTCACTTCCACCCCGCCGAACGAGGCGGTCAACTGCCGGACGATGTGATCGTGCTCGACCAGGGCCTGTTCGAAGGCTTCCTCGTCGATCTGCCACAGCTCGGTGGAGCGCTCGACGTCGGTGAAGACCAAAGCCACCTGGCCCGTCGGCCAGTGTTCGGTGCCCTGCTCGTCCGCCACCCGAATCACTCCCACGCCAAGGTTGTCCGCCGATAGGGAGGGCAAGACCAGTCTAGTCACCCGCTCGGGCAGCGTCAAGCGCGGGCGGGAGCCTAGAGCGCGGTCGCCCCGGCGCTGCGACGCCACAGCTCGTCGAAGTTGTAGCGCGGCTGGTAGCCCAGGAGGCGCTTCGCCTTCTCGATGCTGATGTGGTGGTGAGGCAGGTCGGCGCAGATATTGAAGTGCTCGAAGTTGTGCGGCAGTCTCTCCCGCGGCACCTCGCAGGCGAGGCGAAAGGCCTGGCCCGCATCGTCGTAGTGCACCGCGAAGACCGGCACGTACTGCCGGCCCTGCGGCGTCTCCGAGTGGAAGCTCGAATAGTAGAAGGCGATCACCGACAGCTCGGGATGATGCCGGCAGAAGTCCTGCGCCAGCTCGTGGGCGAGGAACTTGGAGGTGGCGTAGAGCCCGTGGCCGGGCCGTGGCGGGACGGATTCGCTGACCTCCCAGTCGTGGTTGTACCCACCGGCCGAGCTGAAGATTTGGCCCGGCCCGGTGTGCACCACGCGCGGCACGCCGGCCTCGATGGCGGCGCGGAAGACGTTGTAGGCGCCGCGCACGTTGACGTCGAAGGCGAGCACCTCGTCGGTGCGGTTGACGGTGCAGTTGATCACCGCGTCCATCCCGTCCACGGCGGCGCGCACCTGGTCATAGTCGGTGATGTCCACCGGCCTGAACTCGTGCGGGGTGTCCAGCTCCTTGAGGTCGGTCAGCCGGAGCTGGTGCTTGCCTTCCATGTCCCGAATGCCGCCCGCGGCCACCGGCCCGCCGGCCCCGAAGTAGACGACTTTCATGATCCCTGGACCTCCGGCTGATACCCGAAGTTGTGCGCCGCGACCACCCCGGTCCAGTGGCGCAGCAGGTTGGTCTGGCTGGCGGCGTCGGGCCGCGCGGCGCAAACGTGGACGATCCCGCGCCACTGCCACCAGTCCGGCTCCGGGCTGACCGCCGCCCCGGCCACCGCCGCGGCGGCGTCGCGGAGATCGAGCCAGAACGGATCGTACGGCTGCCCGGCCACATCCTCTTCCAGCACCAGGCGGCCCAGGCGCAGGACCGCGGCGCGATAGCCCAACTCGCGGCGCAGCTCGCGGCAGACGGTCTCGGCCAGGTGGAAGCTCAGCGCAGCCGGGTCGGTCTCGGGCAGCGGGCGGAAGTTCTCGGTCAGGACCAGATCAGGATCGTGTCCCGCCAGGATGGTCAGGCTGCCGGCCAGCACGAACCGCGCCGCGCCGGCCTGCCGGGCGGCATTGACCAGGTTGTAGGTGATCCGGCCGCCGCGATCGAGGGCGGTCTGCTCCGGGTTCAAGCCACGCTCGGAGGTGTAGGCGAAAAGCCCGACGTCGACCGCGACTTCGCAGCCGGCCATCAACTCCGCCAGCCTGGCCTGGCTCCAGTCACCGGCCTCACACCACTCGACGCCCGGCAGCTCGAGCCGCTGGGCGTCGATGCCGACCACCTCGTGGGCGGTCACCAACCGTTGCGCCACCTCGACCCCGAGGGGTGAAGCCGCGCCCGACAGCGCTATCCTCACAACCATTCCCCTCGCCACACTCCCGTGGCGACGGCGGTGGTTTCTCTCCCCGCTCAGGGCTCCTCCAACCTTTTCTGCGAGTCGGATCGGAGGAAGCCGCCGCCGTGCGGCGAACCGGCCGAGCGCGAGGTGGACGGATCGATGTCGGGCAGCCAAACGTACTTCGTGACCGTCATGGCCGACGATCGGCCGGGCATGATGGCCCACATCGGCCGGTGCTTCGCCGAGCTCGGCGGCGGCATCCTGGACCTCAGTCAAACCGTCATGCGCGGCCACTTCACGGTGATCGTGTTCGCGCGCTTCCCGGCCGCGGTGAGCGAGGAGCAGATCCGCGCGGCGCTGCTCCAAGTGGCGCCCGATCTGAGCATCGGCGTGCAGCGTGGACCCGGCCGGGCCGAGGAATCCGGGGATCCCGGGCAGCGTCTGTTCCTGACCGCGCGGGGGCAGGACCGGCACGGTCTGGTGGCCGATCTGGGCACCTTCCTGGCCGGTCGGGACATCAACATCGAGGACATGTACGCACGCGTCGACCCGGAGTCCGGCGCCTACGTGATGATCATCCAGATGCGCTGCCCGCCCGAGGGCGAGCTGCGCCAGCTTCAGTTGGACCTGGCCGAACTGGCCGACGATCTGGGGATGATCGCCCACCTCCAGCACGAGAATGTGTTCCTGGCCACCAACGAGATCCGGGCCGTGCGCGCGCTGACGCTGTGACGGCCGGAGCCGACCTGTCGAGGAGAAGACCGTGGCGAAGATTCGGATCGGGATGATCGGCTTGGGCAACATCAGCGGCTTTCACCGCGCCGGGATTCGCGCCCACGGCGACCGGGCCGAGCTGAGCGTCGTCTGCTGCCGCACCCGTGAGCACGGCGAGAAGATCGCCGCCGAGGAGGGTTGCGCCTGGAGCGCCGACTACCGCGAGACCTTCGCCCAGTCCGACGCGATCCTGATCGCCACGCCGCATCACCTCCACTACCCGATGGCCGCCGCGGCGCTCGAGGCGGGGGTCAAGCACCTGTTCCTCGAGAAGCCGGTCACCAACACCCTGGAAGAGTGCGACAAGCTGATCACCCTGGCCGAAAGAGCCGGCGCCAGCGTGACCGTCGGCTACGTGCTGCGGTTCGTGCCGGTGGTCCAGCAGATGAAGGCGATCCTCGAGTCCGGGCAGCTCGGCGCGCCGGTGGCCGGGCTCTGCCGCACCGAGCACGGCTTCACCCCCGAGGAGTTCGCCGCGCTGATGGGCTGGGCCGGCAAGATCGAGACTCTCGGCGGTGGGGTGTTGTTCAGCCACGGCTGCCACTACGTCGACATCATGATCTGGATGCTGGGCGAGGTGACTGCGGCGCACTGCGTGCGCAACCACACGCTGCTCAGAGAGGTCATGGAGGGCGAGGATTCGGCCTTCATGAACATGCAGTTCGAGTCCGGGGCGGTGGGCAACTACTTCGCCACCTGGGCGGTGCGCTTCCGCGACTTGAGCATCGACCTGCGGGTCTACTGTCTCGACGGGCAGATCGTCTTCCAGCAGTTCGAGGATGCCTCGACCGGGCTGTACATCATCGACCGCAGCGGCCGCCGGGACCTCAAGCCGGCGGCCCCGGCCAATGTCGGGCCGACCGACGGGTTCGTCAGCGAGCCCGTGTTCATCAACCAGATGGACGCCTGGCTGACCACTATCGAGACCGGTAGCGAGCCGTTGACGGGGCTGCGCGAGGGGCGCAAGTCCATCGCCGCGATCCTGGACGCTTACGCGGTTGCACCACAGTAGGGTCGGTGGCGCCGCCACCGCCGGAGACAGCACGCCGATGACGGAGTTTGAGTACTTGCGCGCCGAATCACTTGACCACCTGGTCGAGTTGGTCGCGGACGACCCGGAGGGCACAAGGATCCTGGCCGGCGGGACCGACCTGCTGGTGTTCATGGCCGACGCGAAACTAAGCCCCCGGGTCCTGGTCGATGCCAAGCGCATTCCCGGTCTGGACGGCATCGCCACCGACGGCGGGCTGGGGATCGGCCCGTGGACCCGGATGCGCGACCTGGAGCGGCATCCGGCGGTGCGGCGCGACTACACCGCCTTGGCCGAAGGCGCGTCGGAGGTGGGCGGGGTGGCCATCCGCCACCGGGCCACAGTCGGCGGCAACCTGGGCACGGCCTCGCCGGCGGCCGACACGCCGCCGGCACTGCTGGCCTTCGGCGCCGTGGTCGAGCTGGTCGGCCCGGGCGGCTCGCGCGAGCTGCCGCTGGCCGAGTTCTACGCCGGGCCGGGGCGCCACGTGCTCGGGCCCGGAGAGATCATCGCCGGGGTGCGGCTGCCCGCCCGGACCGGCAGAACCGGCAGCCGGTACCTCAAGCTGGCCACCCGCCGGGCGATGGACATCGCCTTCGTCGGGGTGGCTGCGGCGGTCGAGCTGGCCGATGACGGGACCGTGGCCTCGGCCGGAATCGGCCTGGCGGCGGTGGCGCCGACGCCCCTGGCGGCGACCCAAGCGGCCGCCTGCCTGGTCGGCCGTCGGCCGGATGAAGCGGCGCTGGCGGAGGCGGCCGAGTTGGCCCAGGCCGCCTGCTCGCCGATCACCGACAAACGGTGCAGCGCCGAGTATCGGCGGGCGATGGTCGGCGAGCTGACCAAGCGGGCGCTGCGCAGCGCCGTCGAGCGGGCGGAGGGCTGAGGTGAAGCAGATCATCGAGTTGACGGTCAACGGCGCCCGGCGCGAATGCGTGGTCGAGCCGCGCACCCGGCTGCTGGACGCGCTACGGGACGGGATCGGTCTGACCGGCACCAAGGAGGGCTGCGGCAACGGCGAGTGCGGCGCCTGCACGGTGCTGGTCGACGACCGGCCGGTCAACGCTTGTCTGATGCTGGCGATGGAAGCCGTCGGCAGCCGGGTGACCACCATCGAGGGGCTGGCCGGGCCGGCCGGCCTGCACCCGCTGCAGCAGGCGTTCATGACCCATGGCGGGCTTCAGTGCGGGATCTGCACCCCCGGCATGATCATGTCGGCCAAGGCGCTGCTCGACGACAACCCGGCCCCGACGCGCGACGAGATTCGCTACCACCTGGCCGGCAACCTGTGCCGGTGCACCGGCTACCAGAAGATCGTTGACGCGGTCGAAGCGGCCGCCGAGGCCATCCGAGCGGAGTAGCGGCACGGCCGACTACCCCGGCCGGCCGGCCGGGGTAGTCAACGCGACCGCGGACGTCCTACTGCCGCCAGAGATCGACCCGGTTCGTGATGAAGCCGGAATCGGCGTTGCCCGGGCTGAGGACGGTGGTCTTCAGCGTGGTGTAGACGTCCGAACCGTCCGGCAGGTTGAACTGCCAGGTCCAGGTCTGGTTGACGGCGGTATCCACGCCGCCCTCGTTGACCTTGGTGATGACCACGTCGCCGACGGTCTTGTCGTTGCGATTGCCCGTGGTCAAGGTCCCGGTCAGGGTCCGCGTGCCGCCGGTAATCGGGATGGCGATGGTGATGTTGAGCAGCTTGCCGGTGGTATCGCCTTCGACCCGCGAGAGGGTCATGGTCGCCTGCGAACCGGTCGCGACGGCCGTCGTCCCGTTGACGTCGCCGGTCTCCACCTGCCGCCTAGCCACCGCCGCGATCACCTTGCTGGCGAATTGCTCCGGATTGTCCTCGATGTCCTTCAGCGCCTGGGTGAGCGCGTTGTCGGTGGTGCTGGCGCAGGCGACCACCAACGACGCGGCCAGGCTCACGACCAGCCGTACCGTCCATCGGATGCGAGCGTCTCCCATCTGGTCCTCCTTCGATCGTGATTGGTCCGCACATCCGGTGCGGACGAGCGTGGGTTGGCTGTCCGCCGGGGCACTCCTTCCGCCACGGGTATGGGTTTTGACCAACTCCATGCCGATGGCCAAAGCCTTGGAGCGAGCCATGGGCCGGAGGCCCAGGCGCGCCGGCGGCGAACAGGCTGCCGCCGGCGCCGTCGAGCGCGGGTCGGAGCTTCAGGAGCGGAGAGCATGGACAAGGTCAGGATCGGGATTATCGGGATCGGCGGCATGGGCTCGAGTCATGCCGGCTACCTTTACGGCGGTCAGGTCCCGCGCGCCTCGGTGACGGCGGTCTGCGACGTCGATGAGAGTCGGCGCGAACACGCTCGTCGGAACTGGGACGGGGTCAAGGTGTTCGACACGGCCGAGGAGCTGATCGGCTCCGGGCTGTGCGACGGCGTGATGATCGCCACCCCGCACTACTTCCACCCGCCGTACGCCATCGCCGCGATGCAGGCGGGGCTGCACGTGCTGAGCGAGAAGCCGGCCGGGGTCTATACCAAGCAGGTCCGGCAGATGAACGAGGTGGCGGCCAGGTCCGACGTCAAGTTCGCCTTGATGTTCAACCAGCGCTCGCGACCGATCCACCAGAAGCTGAAGGCGCTGATCGAGTCCGGCGAGTTGGGCGAGCTGCGGCGGTCGGTGTGGATCATCACCAACTGGTTCCGCTCCCAGTTCTACTACGACTCCGGCGGCTGGCGAGCAACCTGGTCCGGCGAGGGCGGCGGGGTGCTGATCAACCAGTGCCCGCACAACATCGATCTGTGGCAGTGGTTCTGCGGCATGCCGACCCGCGTGCGCGGCTTCTGCGCCTTCGGCAAGTACCACAACATCGAGGTCGAGGACGACGCCACCGCCTACGTCGAGTACGAGAACGGCGCCACGGGGCTGTTCATCACCACCACCGGCGAGGCGCCTGGCACCAACCGGCTGGAGCTCACCGGCGACCGCGGCAAGCTGGTCATGGAGGACGGGCATCTGACCTTCTGGCGGACCACCGGCTCGGTTCAGCGGTACATCGAAGAGGCGACCAGCGGGTTCGGGGTGCCGGAGACCTGGAAGTGCGAGCTGCCGACCGGCGGGCAGGGCGGCGAGCACAAGTCGGTCACCTTGAACTGGGTCAATGCCATCCTCGACGGCACGCCGCTGGTGGCGCCCGGGACCGAGGGCATCCGCAGCCTCGAGATCTCCAACGCGATGCAGCTCTCGACTTGGGTCGACGACTGGGTCACCATCCCGGTCGACGAGGAGCGCTACCTGCGGGAGCTCCAGCAGCGGATCGACTCCTCGACCGTCAAGAAGACCGGCGGCGCCCGGACGATGAGCGTCGAGGGCACCTTCGGCTAAGCAGCCGGCCGCAGGAAGACCGGGGCCTGCACCGATCTGGCCGGCAGGGCCGTTCCCGCCGCACGCACGGGATACACGTCCCGGCGTTTTCCGCCGCCCAGAGCCAGCCTGCAGACGGCACCAACGGCAGACTCGCGCAGAGGCGCAGAGGCGCTGAGAACGGCAGTCGCCAATCGGGCACGCCCCCCTGCGCCGCCGGGAGCCGGCCAGCCCTTCGCCACCCCAACATCCCGCGCCGGCCGACTTGCGCCAGCCGGTTGGCTGAGGTCTCGATCACCTCACGCACAGTACCACCGAGAAGCAGAGGGAGGCAGAGGGGAAGTCAGAGGGGTCAGGAGGGACCTCTTGGCTCCGGCCGGTCGTCGGGCCAGTCCTCGGCCGTGCCGAGCCACGGCGTTCCGCGGTGCGTGCGGCGGGACGGGCCGTACGGAATGGAGCGACGGCGGGAACGGATGGTGAGGGAACTGCATGTGCAGTCGAGGACGCTGGGGCGAGGCCGACCGAGGAATCGGCACTGACGCTGGTCTGGCGGGTGATGGTGGAGGACGCGGGGCGGTGGCGCGGGGTGGCGATGGACGGCCCGACGCTACGGCTGGTGGACGCGGCGGTAGTGGATCTGCCACGGCCGATGTGGGCGGTGAACCACATGGGAGAGGAGAAGCTGGCGGCGTAGGAGAAGAGGCGTGACCAACCAGAGCGCTCGGCGAGTGTCCACCACTCCTGGGACGCTACCCCCGGCCGGAACTTCTCGCGCTTCAGGGACGGTGTACCACTGATTTGGAGTCACTGTGGTGCCCGCCAGATCATGCCCGCCCTCCTTCGGCCTCTGCCCAGGCCGCGATACGCCGGAGCATCCCGACGAAGATCGCTCGGTGCACAGGCCAGACGCCATACCAGTAGGCCAGGCCGAAGAGACCCCGAGGGTCAAACGTGGCCGTCTGACGGATGGTGCTGCCGTCAGCGTCGCCGGCCACTTCGAACTCCAGCCAAGCCCGTCCCGGCAGTTTCATCTCCGCCCGCAGCCTCAGCCGGCGACCGGGCTCGAACACCTCCACCCGCCAGAAGTCCAGCACGTCTCCGGGGTAGACGGTCTCCGGGTCGCGCCGGCCGCGGCGCAGCCCGGGCCCGCCAACCAGCAAGTCGAGCGCCCCGCGCAGGCGCCACAGCCGATCTGCGTAGTACCAGCCGGTCGCGCCGCCGATGCGCCGGATGGGCGTGAACGCCTGCTCGGGGGGCGCCTTGACCTTGGCCACACGGGAGTCGACCAGCCGGTGATTGAACCGCCGGCCACCCCAGTCCTGCGTGGTGACCGTGGCTCCCAGGGCATCGTTCCAGCGGGTTTCGGCGAACTCCTGGTCCTCGTTCCTCAGCGCCGCTGTGATCGCCGCCGCGGGGCCCAGCGGCCGGATCGGGAACTCCGCCGACGCGGCAGGATCCGTCACCACGCTGGGATGAACGATGCTGTCGATGAGTGCCCGTCCCACCCGCGCATACACTGGCGTGACCAGGCCCAACCACAGGCTGGAGAGCCAGGGCGTGAGGAACGGCACCGGCAGCATCCAGATGCGCAGCCCCCGTTGCCTCGCGTACTCGCGCATCAGGCCGCCGTACGAAACCTGTTCGCGCCCACCGATCTCGAAGATCCGCTGGCCCTCGACGGGCCGCGACAGCTCCGCCAGCAGGTAGGCCAGGAGGTCATCGACAGCGATGGGTTGTGCCAGGACACTGACCCATTTCGGCGTGACCATGACTGGCAGGCGTTCTACCAAGGCCCGGATCAGCTCGAACGACAAGCTGCCGGACCCCAGCACAATCGAGGCTCGGAACTCGGTCACGGGAACCCCTGAGGCGCGTAGGACCTCGCCTACCTCTCGGCGACTCCGCAGGTGCGGCGAAAGTCCCGAACCATCGCCGCCCAGACCGCCCAGGTAGATGATCCGTCGGACCCCGGCCTCTTTCGCCGCGCCCCCGAAGTTGGCCGCCCCGCGCCGGTCGCGCTCCCCAAACTCCGCGCCGGCAGCCATGGCATGAACCAGGTAGTACGCGGTATCAACCCCCGCCAGCGCTTCGGTGAGGGTCCGACGGTCCAATACGTCGCCGGCATACACCTTGGTCGATGCCGCGACGCGGCCGGTGAGGTGCTCGGGCCGGCGCGCCAGGCAGCGCACCTCGTGACCCATCGCCTCCAGCCGGGGCAGCAGGCGGCCACCAATGTACCCGGTGGCGCCGGTGAGCAGAATAGTCCCTGTCGACACGGGCTCCTCCGGCTACAGTTTGTCACAGACTTGGCGTCACCATCCCCCGTGTTCCCTGATCCGGCGTGCGTCGCCTGCGGAACCCAGAATGGACCCCTGGCAACCTGACAATACAGCCAACACCGGGGCTGGCCGATAACAGGTTCCCCGTGTCTGGAGACGAATCAAGTCGCGTGGCCTTGGGACGCTGGATTCGTCTGACAGGCAGTGCCAGAGGAGCCTGTGATGCGCCAAAGCTCGGTCGTTGAGCCCTCACAGGGCGACTCCGCGTTGACTCGACTGCTCCGTCCCTTCACCGAATTCGCCCGCATCGAGGCCGCCGGGGGCATCCTGCTCATGGCCTGCGCCCTCCTGGCGCTGGTCTGGGCCAACTCGCCGTTCCGAGCCTCCTACTCCACGCTGTGGGAGACCCCGGTCGCTGTCGCCATTGGCTCGTTCAAGATCGCCAAACCACTGCTGCTGCGGGTCAATGACGGTCTGATGGCGGTCTTCTTCTTTGTCGTGGGGCTGGAGATCAAGCGAGAGGGGCTGGTCGGTGAGTTGTCCACGGGGCGCCAAGCAACCTTGCCAATCGCTGCCGCCCTGGGCGGCATGATCGTGCCGGCAGCCATCTTCGCCGCGGTCAACTACGGCCGTGAAGGGAGCGGCGGGTGGGGGGTGCCGATGGCCACCGACATCGCCTTCGCGCTGGGTGTGCTGGCACTCCTGGGCGAGCGAGTGCCCGTGGCGCTGAAGGTCTTCCTGGCCGCCCTGGCCATCGCCGACGACCTCGGGGCAGTGCTGGTGATCGCGTTGTTCTACACCAACCAGATCGCCTGGTCCTGGCTGGCTGGCGGAGCGGCTGTCCTGGTGCTGCTGTTCGTCGCCAACCGCCTGGGCGTGCGTTCGTTGGTTGTCTATCTGGGCCTCGGCCTGCTGCTCTGGGTAGCGTTTCTGAAATCGGGCGTACACGCCACCGTGGCCGGCGTGCTGCTGGCAATGACCATCCCGGCGCGACAACGGATCGACGGACCGCGTTTCCTGAGCGCTGGCCAAGCTGCCTTGGAGGCCTTCGCCGCGGCGGAGGACCCGGCGCCGGCGGGCGGCCTCAACGCGGAGCAGCAGAGCGCCGTGATGACCCTGGAAGAGGCGTGCGAACTGGCAGGCACACCGCTCCAGCGGCTCGAGCATGCCCTACATCCGTGGGTTGGCTTCGGAGTCATGCCGGTCTTCGCGTTCGCCAACGCCGGCGTCGCGATCAGCGGCGGCTTCGGTGCCACCATCGGCCATCCCGTCGGCCTCGGGATCGTGCTGGGTCTGGTCGTGGGCAAGCAGCTTGGCGTGCTCGGCTTCGCCTGGCTGGCGGTGCGCAGCGGGCTGGCAACGCTGCCCGAGCAGGTCGGGTGGCGCCAGATCCACGGCGCGGCGTGCCTGGCGGGCATCGGGTTCACGATGTCGCTGTTCATCGCCGGTCTAGCGTTCGACACGGCTTTGCTGACGGTCGCCAAGGTCGGCATTCTGGCAGCCTCGTTGCTCTCCGGAGTTCTCGGCTGGGTGGTCCTCGCACGCGGCGAAGGACAGCAGACTGCCGCCAACAGTGAGGATTCACCATGATCAGGTGCGGAGCGCTGAACAAGAGAGGCCTCGCGGGATTTCTGGTCGCTCTGGTTGCCTGCTACGGCGCCGCGGCGCTTGGCGGGATCGCCACCACCTCGTCGGTCGGTACCTGGTATGGGGCGAAAGGGGCGAAAGGGGTCAGGAGCCTTTTCTTGACACCCACGGGTGGCCGGGCTACGCTCCGGCCATGCCCAGACCCTTGCGGATCACCGCCAGCGATGTTCTCTACCACGTCCTCAACCGTGGCAATGCCCGCCTGGCGTTGTTCGAGGACGACGGGGACTACCTCGCCTTCGAAGCAACGTTGGTCCAGGCGCACGCCCGCACTCCGCTGCGGATCCTGTCCTACTGCTTGATGCCGAACCATTGGCACCTGGTCCTCTGGCCGGAAGCCGACGAGGTGCTGTCGTCGTTCGTCGGCTGGCTGACGATGGCCCACACCCAGCGCTGGCACGCCGCCCATGGCACGATCGGCACGGGGCATCTCTATCAGGGCCGGTTC
>JAANMV010000505.1_pt1 | contig 47931 bp, 36 predicted proteins | sample 7279661 | NCBI WGS metagenome assembly JAANMV01 (sample SAMN14094540, study PRJNA606508) | bioreactor metagenome | isolation source: A lab-scale SPAN reactor treating ammonium-rich wastewater day 121 | place: Ireland: Galway | collected 2017-05-16
TGCTAGCTTCCCAAGCTGGACGTCGAGGGTTCGAATCCCTTCGCCCGCTCTTTATTATCTCTAGTCCAAGCAAAGACTTGCGTACCTGCCGCAGCGGTAGTGAGGCCTGAAGGCAAAGCCGCGAAACCGAACGCTTCGAACTGGTGGCTGGGGAATGGGCGAAAGCCACGTTGCCCCATGTTTCGCTGGTTCGCCACCGCAGCTCGTCAGTCAAGGGCCAACACAGCCTTGTACGCCGCCAGTGACGAGAAATACTCGTAGAGCGATGCCACAAGGACAATTTCGGTTTCGGCGGCCTGCTGTTCGCGTAGGTTCACCGCGAGCAGATCGCTCTCGCCCAGCGCGAAGCGGCGGCGCTCGATGGCGGCAAGTTCTTGTGCCAATTCGACCGATTCGCGAGCCCTATCCACCTGTTCGTACGCCGCAATCATCGCGGCGTATACGTTGCGCACTTCGGTCGATATGCGTTCGACGGTCATGCGACGGACAGCGGTGAGCTGGGCGAGGCGGGCTTCGTTGGCGGTGATTTTGCCCAGTGCGAATCGCCGCTGCACAGGCATGTCTACGAAGAGGCCCGCTTCGAGTTCAAACTGCGACTTGTCGCGCTTGGATGACGAAGCCAGCCCCACGTCCTGAGAGGCCAAAGCCGAAAATTGCATGTCGGGAAGCAGTTCGTTGCGAGCTTCCGTGAGGTTTATTTTCATTTGCTCCCGGTTCAAATCAATCAATTGAATTTCCGGGCGATTGCTCCAGGCCGTTTCGATATCTTGCACCAGGCGTTCGGCGTCCATTGGTTGCGGTACGGGGAAGTCTGGCAGCTGGCGATAGTCGGCGATGACCGGCTCTCCGCCGCCATTGCGATAGTAAAGCGACAGGGCGAATGCCGCCAGTTCCAGCCGTTGCCGCGCTTCGATCAGCGCGGCTTCTCGGGAAACGATCAAACGCTGGTTATCCGAGAGAACAGGGGGCTCGATATCTCCGGCGTCCACGCGGCGGCGAATGGCGCCTTCGCGATCGCGGGCAATTTCCAGCAGCGACTGTGCGATGCCATAGCGGCGGCCGGCGGCCACCCACTTCCAATATGCATTGGATGCGGCAAGCACAAAGTCGATGCGCTGAGAACGGATGTCCTGTTCGGCCATGCCCTGTTCAATATCGGAACGCCAGAGCTTGGCGCGGCGGCCGTCGATATTGACGTTCCTCAGCAGCGGCATCGTGAAGCCGGCGCGGAATTCGCCTCCGTCATTGGTGACCCTTTCTCCATACCAGGGCTGGATCAGACCGCGACCGACGCGGTAACCAGTGAACACGCTGCCGCCGTAGAACGTCGGTTGCTCAACCCAGATGTTTTGCCGGTAATTTCTGTAATAGCCCTGTGGTGCCGCATCCGAGGCGCCGCGAAGCTTAAGATCGAATGCGCCTTGTGCGGCGAGGAACTCGCCGGCCGCGATTTCGCGGCGAAAGAGCGCAGCCTCCAACAAGGGGTAAGCACGGTAAACGGAGTTGACAACTTCCTCCAATTGCAGTTCTGGCATTACGGTGCCGGGGGGAAGCTCTTCCTCCGGCTGGTCCCCTTGCGGAGGAACTGGCTTGGGGAGTTCTTCGGTATCGCCGTTTGCCGAGAGTCGGGGATCGCTTCCCATTGGCGAAATGGCCGCGGCGCCAGGGGCCGCCAAATCCGGCGTTCCCGCTCCCAACTCATACGAAGCCAAATGTACGCTGGCTGCGGAGGTGGTTTTGCTACCCGGCAGGCCATTGCCCGGTGTCCGGGCTGAGCCAGCACCGGCAGCATTGGGCGCCGGGTGAGCGAATGTTTCGTCGGCACGCTGCGGAGGCGCAGCACTGCCTACAAGCAACGTATTGTTGCGCGGGGACGGATTATTGGCAGGAGAAGAATCGCTGTCGGCCAGATGAGCGGTCCGCGCGACCAATACTTGCCGTTCTCCGAGACTGGTGGGCGGAGCGTACTGGTGCCCAGGCAATTCGCCCACGGGGGACTTGGACGGCAGGATTCCGGTGCAACCTGCGTTCGACAGAATTGATAGCAAGAGCACCGCAATCCGCATCGGTAATTCTCGACACTTTGTGATCGCTGCGTGCCGCCAGCAGGATAGTCACGAGTGGCGGTTTCCCAACGCGTTTCACGCACGCATGATGGGGCGCATGCTGCTGACCTCCTTCTGTTAATCGGCACAATCGGCAAAATTGCTCCAGTTGTTTTCGTCGGCAAACTCAGAGGGCTTTCCCTACTTTAGGCGGTTTGCTGATCTTCTCCTTCTCCACGTCGGTGGAGACCACTGGCGGGAAGGCGTTCATCCGCCGCCACGCCTCGTACCAGAGGGGAACGCGCTCCAGCAAAACCCATCCATTCGCCCGAACGCCTTGGCGGAGGAAGCGGCCCTCGGGCCAGACGGCTCCGGGCCACTCGGTCTCGGTCTCATCGGGCAGAATCAGCACGCGGTACTGTCCTTTGCCATTGTCAATGGAGTCCACGGAGACCACCTTGCCGCCGAACGTACCGACCGCGATTGAGGGCCAGCCAACCCATTGCACGGCAGGCCAGCCTTCAAACTGCAGCCGAACGTGCCGTCCGGGCTCCACGAGCGGGGCATCGTTGCCATCGAGCCAGATCTGCACCGCGCGGTCGGTCGTATCGGGCACCACCACGCAAATCATGTCACCCTCCTTGAGCAGTTGACCTCCCTGGTTGGGCGCGATTTGAACCACGTACCCGTCGAAGGGAGCCACAATCTGCTGGTTTTGTTGTCGGGCAACTTTGATCCTCATTTCCGCCAGTTCTTTTTCCACCTTAGTCACTTCGGCGTTGGATTTGGCGATCTCGCTTTGCGCCTTCGCAACGTCTCCCATGGCCTTGCGGTGGAGGGCGGTGGCGTATTCGATGTCGATTTGAGCTTTCTGAGCCTTGGCGTCCCGATCGCGCTCCTTGGCAGTGAGTTCATTCTTGGCCGCTTCCACGTAAGCTTCGGCCTTGGCCACCTTGGCCTGGGCTTCCCGCAGCTTCCGCTCGGCTTCCTGAAACTTGAGCTGCGAGGCGATCCGCTCCTCGTAAAGCTGCTTCTGACGATCATAATCGGCTTCGATCTGCGCCAGCGCGGCCTGCTGTTCCATCAGGTGCTGGTTCTCCGCGGCAATTTTTTGTCGGGCCATATCGATGAAGGCTTCGGCGGAGGCCACGACCTGCTGCTTCACTTCGGTATAGGCGGCGATCTGCGCGAAATAGGCTTCCACTACGGTTTGGGCCGCCTCCAGGTTGGACTGGTTGGCTTTCAACTGCTGCTGCGAGGCTTCCAGTTGCCGCTCGCTGGCGGCAAGCTGTTCGTCCAGTCGGGAAAGCAGGTCGCGATCCAGGTCGCGCATCTCGGCGATCAACTGCCCCTTCTCGACGCGGGCATTTTCGTAGATGTCTTCTCCCCAACGCACAAGGACGCCCTTGATGGGAGCTTCGATCGTTTGCTGCCGCCCGCCGGCGGCATAGGCGACCACGTTACCCTGGCCGCTGATGGATTGTTGCCACGGGGCAAACGCCATCGCCAAAATCATCAGCACCAGCCCGATCAGCAGAATACGGCCAATGCGGCGGACCATCCGCGAAGAACGGGTAAGTCGCAACGAAGGCATCACCAGTTCGTCGTAGGCCACGGGAGCCAGCATCGTGCGATGTGATCGCCGTAGCGCGACCGATGCCGTGGCCTGCCCGTTTCCGTTCTTGTTGCCGTAGTTGTCGCTCATGCCCTACCTCCTTCTTCTTTCCTTTCCAGTCCAAACGTCCGCTGCGGCATCTCGTCTTGCAACTGGCAGGTGCGGTTGCAAAGCTTGCGCAGCCCTGGCCGGCTGGTGGCGATCAGCAGAGTCCAGGGGTTGCGGTCGTCGCACAGCATCCGCATCAGTTCCTCGGCCTCGGCGTCCGGCAAAGCGTCGAGAGTGCCGTCGATCATCAACAGTCCCGGCTTGCTGACGATCGCCCTGGCGATCATCAACCGCCGGAGCTGTCGTTGGGTCAAGGGAGCGCCGCCGCTAAGCATTTCCGTCTCGAGCCCTTCCTTCAGGCGGAGGACGTCGTCCAGCAAGCCTACGGCTTCCAGGGCCGCGCGAACGTCGCTGGCGGTTATTTCGGGCCGCGCCAAGTGAACATTTTCGGCGACGCTTCCGTGAAACGTCTCCAAGTCGCGCACCAGCACCACGTGCCCCCGGAGGACGTCGGGACGGAGGTCGCGGGGGTCCATGCCATCGATGGTGAGATGGCCGTGCTTGGGACGGCGGATGTCGAACAGCAGGTCGAGCAGCACGCTCTTGCCGCGGCCCACCAGCGCCACGCGTTCGGCAGCGCGGATCCGGAGGTTGAATGACTTTAGGGCGAACTCGCCGTCGGGGAAGGTGTAATCCACGTCGTGTACAGCGATGGTCGCCGGTCTGGCGGCGAACTGGTGCAACACGCCTTCCTGTTCCTCGGTAGGCAGGTCGAACAGCGCTCCGAGCTTGTCCACGGAGGCCATCAAATCGTAGAAGCTTTCCAGGTGCGTGCCCAGCTTGACGAACCCGCCGACGATCACCATCACGATCAGCTCCGCGGCCACGAGCTGACCGAGCGTCAGCTGGCCAACCATCACCAAGTATCCGCCGATGCCCAGCAGCACAGCGCTGGCTAGTGCCTGCAAGCCCAACGCAAACAGAATCTGCCGCAGCAGCACATGAAAGTGCTTCTTGCGAGCGGCCAGGTACTCGAAGGTGAGATGATCCGCCCGTTCCAGCGCAAACTCCGCTCCGCCATCGAGCTTGAAGGTTATGGGACAGCGGGCGAGCTCCTCCAGCCAGGCGGCGGTCTTGTATTTGAATTTCGACTCTTTGATGCTAGTGGCCACGGCGCCCCGGCCAAGAATGAAGATGATAAATCCGAGCATCGCCAGCAATACCAGGTCAAAGCCCAACAGCCACGGATGGTAGAAGGCCAGCACCATCATGCCGACGAAGACCGTCAGCACCAGGGACAGGGCATCCAACAGAAGCTTGGCCGAAACCTTCTGGACGGTGACCACGTCGAAGAAGCGATTGACCAGCTCCGGCATGTATTGGCCGTCGTGCACGCGCTCGTGATTCACACGGGGTAGGCGATAGGCGAGATCGGCCGACACCCGGGCGAACAGCCGGCACTGGATAATTTCCGCCACGTAGGTTTGCAAACCGCGAATGGCCGCGGAAAACGCCAGAAACCCGAACAACAACAGGGACAGCACGATGATCGGCTGGAGCAATCGGCTGAAGGTCAACGTGGTGACCAGCGATTCCACCGCCACCGGAACAGCCAGCATGAGCAGCGAGGCGATGATGGCGAACGTCAGCAGCAGATACATGTCCTTTTTCTCGGGCTGCAACAACGCCCAATAGCGGGAAAAAGGCGCCATCCCTTTTTCCTGCGGTCCCGAGGCCGCCGCGCACACCACGGCGGATTCTACCGTCACGCAGCGAATCGTGTCGTGGTAGGTGGGGTTTCCCAGCAGGGCCAAGAGTTGCTGCCGGTCTCCCCAGTGAGAGCCTTCGTCCAGCACCTGGGCGATGCGGAACCTTCGCCCTTTCGCACCGGTGACGGCGCACCAAGGGCGATTGCCGGGCAAATACGCAATCAGCGCAACCCCATGCTGGGCCAATTCGCTCAGTTCTCGGGGATGGCAATCCACCACTTTGCACTTGAGCCCCAGGTTGGCGCCGCTCTCGGCGATCCACCGCCACCAAACGTGTTCCGGTTCGCCCACGAATGCCGTGGAAGCTTCGCGAACCACTCGCCGCACTTGAGCGCGGTCGAGCGGCCGACCCGTGTCGATCAGCAACTGTTCCAAAATTAAAGCGGCGCCGTCGGGACCGCTTACGTCCAGGGCGAAATGCGACTCGGAGCCGGCAGGGCTGAGAACAGCTTGGGGGGGCGTCATAAATGTGGCGCTCCGTGGTGAAAACATCTCTGGGCAATTGGCGGCAAGCATGCCGCTTCTCAAATCGGCCTTACGGCCACCGAATCATCACTTGGCGTTCGATCGTCCGACCCACCCGTTCCAAGGCAAAGGCAATGGCCGATTCCAGATCGCTTCCTTGTACTTCAGCTTCAACCGGCAACTCGGCGTTGGACAGCTTGACCACAATCCGCAACGTGTATCCGGCCTCCCCCGTGCGGCTGACTCTTTGGCCCAGGTTCACCGTCACGGCGCGGACTAGGGACCCAAAACGATTGAGAGTGAATTCCAACCGCCGCCGGATGAACTGCCGGGTCGCCTCGTCCAGTTCAAGACCGACTGCTTGCACGCTGGACTGCATGGTCCTTCTCCCTTCGGGCTCCTATGGAAATCCATCGACCGCGCGGACGGCCCGACCTCAGCCATCTCGCCACGGTTTTATTTATCTAACACGCTGTCGATTGTTTGACAAAGTAAGTTTGTTGTTCTTGATAGTTAGAAAAAATCAAACTATTGTAGATTGCCGGCGCCGGGCGTGAATTCGGGCGGGACGCATGCAAACTTCCCAAACGCCTCTGCGGCTGAGGCTTTCAAGAACCGCAGCCCCGTACGATCGGCTGCCGTGTGCCACCGGCGGAACACGGTGGAGGAATGACCTTGAGGGTTTTCCCATGGACTGGCTCAACTACCATCATTTGCATTATTTTTGGCTGGTGGCGCGGGAGGGCAGTCTCACCCGGGCCGCGTCTCAACTCCACCTGTCGCCTGCGACAATCAGCAGCCAACTTCGCCGGTTAGAAACGGCGATGGGTGAGAAAATGTTCACCAAGAGCGGCCGCAATCTCGTGCTCACGGATTTTGGCCAGACGGCGTTCCGCTACGCGGATGAGATCTTTACGGTGGGGCGCGAGTTGGAAGGCCTGGCACGCGGCAATCTCAGCGGCCAGGCGCTGCGGTTCGTGGTCGGCGCCTCGCAAGCCATGCCCAAGCTGATTGCACACCAACTGCTGATGCCCGCTTTCCAGTTGGAAGAGCCAATCCATATTGTCTGCAACGAAGGTTCGCTCACCGATCTGCTGGCCGAGTTGGCCGTGCATCGGCTGGATGTGGTGCTGGCCGATTCGCCGCTCGACCCCGCCGTCAACATCCGGGCGTACAACCACTACCTGGGCGACTGCGGGGTCTCTTTCTTTGCCAGTTCCAGGCAGGCTGCAAGATACCGTGTGCGGTTTCCTCGCTCGCTACACCAGGCCCCGATGCTGGTGCCGATGCGCAATGCGACGCGACGGGCACTCGAACAATGGCTGGACGACAACCAAATCCAGCCGCGAATTGTTGGCGAGTTTGAAGACAGTGCCTTGATGAAGGTCTACGGGCAAGATGGCATGGGCGTGTTTCCCGCGCCAACGGCCATCGAGTCCGAGGTGTGCCGCCAATACCAGGTGCGCGTGATCGGCCGCGCCGAGACAATTCGCGAGCGGTACTACGCGATCTCCGCTCATCGGCGACTCAAACATCCCGCTGTGGTAGCCATCTGCAATGCGGCTCGGACTGAATTGTTCAAGCAAGCGTAACGGAATAGCGCCCTCTGCGCCGGATTGGCCATAAACCCTGGTGTTGGGGGGGGGGGCGGCCGGCCAGATATGGCTCAGGCCGGCGGCAAAGACACCTGCAAAATCTCCCAAACGCTGGAGAGATCGGAAGAATGCGCGGAAAATGCTCCCATGAACGGATCGACTGGAATACAACCAGTCCAATGGTTAATTGCTGAACCCGTCTGCCGGTAACGCCTTATTCGTTGCTGCCGCCTGGGGCAAACGGGGTAAATTCCGCCTTTACCCCGCGGTTCGCGCTTGGCGATTCTGCGGTCGTAGCGTTGCGTTTCGCCAAGAACCTGCCCCCATCGTTGGCCTTTCGGGCTATTCCCGTCCGCACGCAGACGGGGGGGAATCTCAGCTTGAATGGTTCCCCGCGCCGTGTTTCACGAAATCTTAACCATTTCTTCATACCCATGCTGTCCACTTGACCCAACGTGACGGAAGAATTTTCAGCTTAGGGGAGTGCGGTGATGCTAGCCCGTTCCTGTTCGGTAGTGGCGCTTGCGGCGGGATTGCTGTTAACGTTTGTTTTGCCCGGTTCGGCTCAAACGCTACGGGTCGATGTTAAGCTACCCGATTACCGGCCAGTTCAAGGGGTGTCGGGAAATATCAAGAGCGTTGGTTCCGACACGATGAACAACCTGATGACGCTGTGGGCCGAAGGGTTCATCAAGTACTACCCCAACGTGCGGGTAGAAATTGAAGGCAAAGGGTCTTCGACGGCGCCGCCGGCTTTGGTGGCAGGCACGGCCAATTTTGGTCCGATGAGTCGCGAGATGAAGTCTCAAGAGTTGGACGCCTTTGAAGCCCGTTATGGTTACAAGCCAACGGCGCTGCCTACGGGAATCGACATGCTGGCGGTGTTTGTCAACAAGGACAATCCCATCGAGTCGCTCACGCTGCCGCAAGTCGATGCCGTCTTTGGCAAGAATCGCAATCTGGGGGCCGCCAAGGATATGCGCACCTGGGGCGACCTTGGCTTGACTGGAACTTGGGCCGCCTTGCCGATCAGCTTATATGGGCGCAACTCGGCGTCTGGCACCTATGGCTACTTCAAGGAGTTTGCGATCGGTAAGGGCGATTTCAAAGATTCCGTAAAAGAACAGCCGGGTAGTTCTTCGGTAGTTCAAGCGGTGGCACGGGAGCGGGCTGCGATCGGTTATAGCGGAATTGGTTATACAACAGCTGACGTAAAAGCAATTGCGCTGGCGACCGACGGCGACAGCAAACCGGTTGCTCCCGTTGCCGAGAATGCCTACTCGGGCGATTATCCCTTGGCCAGATTCTTGCTGGTTTACATCAACCACAAACCGGGAAGTCAGTTGGATCCGCTCAATCGCGAGTTTGTGAAATACATTTTCAGCAAGCAGGGTCAGGAGGTTGTGCTGAAGGATCAGTATTTTCCCGTTACGGCGGACGTTGCCCAGCAGGTTTTGGCGGAACTGGGAATTAAGCAGTAGGGCTCTGACTCGGGAAATCCATCTCCGAAAAGTTTCGGAACTGGCCGAAAGCACCTTATCTCGGTTCCAAAATCCTTGGCCGCATGACTTACCATGGCGGTTCGCGGATGGTTCTAAGGTACCGCGACACACCCGACAGCGCCCCGTGACGAACTGATTATTGATTTGACCAAGCACCGGGGCCTCGCACGTCCAACATCCATGCCGCAAGCCAAGCAGTCGTTCACCGGCGTAACTCGGAAACGCCGAACTCGTTTGTCGGTCCGGATTGCCGACCGTATGTCGACATTTCTGATTACTGCCGGCGGCATCGGCACCATCGTGGCCGTATCGCTGGTCTGCGTGTTTCTGGTGTGGACGGTCTTGCCGTTGTTTGAACGGGCGAAAGTTGCCAATGTCCGCACTTTTCCTCATAACGTGGCTGAAGACCGCACGGTTCTCAGGGTAGGTGTGGATGAATACCGCACCATGGGTTGGGCCCTCATGCCCAACGGCGACGTACGCATTTTCCGAATCGACAGTGGGGAGTTGATTTACGAGCAGTCGCTGTTTGATGGGTACACAATCACGTCGCTGTCGTTTCCATCGGGAACCGACGTGGCCAGTATTGGCTTTGCAGACGGCGCGGTTCGCTTGGTCCGATTCGGTTTCAAGAGTTCATTTCGAGAGTCGAGCGATTTTGACGATCAGCCCGATTTGGCCGCGAAAATTCGCAATGCGCTCCCCGGTGAATTGGTGCAGGTTGGCGATCGGATGATGGAATTGACCCCGCAGGGTCAATGGCGCGAGCAGCAGTTTGTTGTGGAACGCCTCGCCGAGTTTGACGTGGCCGACGAAGCCATTACGGGGGTCGACTATGCCGAAAGTGCTCAGCGAGTTCTCACCCAACAAGCCGGCGGCAAGACGCAACTGCACGTGCTCACCGCCAAGCGCGACTTTCTCACCCGAACGACCAAGCTGGCCCTTGGCAAGTCGCATGATGTGCCCCTGAATCCTCGGCATATGGCCCCTCCGTTTGTCTTAATATCTGCTCGAGGCGACCACGTATATCTGGGCTGGAACGACGGCCTGGTGCAACGGTTCGACACCCGAAATCCGAACGAAATTGCCTGGGCAGAAGATATCGATTTAGCGCCGGGCGACGCACGGCTAACAAGACTGGAATTTCTTCTCGGACGAATTACGCTCGTAGCCGGTGACGACCAAGGGGTTGTCCGGTGCGCTTTTCCCGTGCGCCCCGCGTCGCCAAACGACGGATCAAATGCGAGCCCAGAGGCGACAGGCACGAGGCCCCTGGGCGACGAAATTGCCGCTGCCGACGGAGTTCGTCTGGCGATTGCCCATATCCTGCCCGGTCCTGGCGCATCGGTAACGTCGTTGGGAATGTCGTCTCGCAATCGCAACCTCGCGGTGGGTTACGCCGATGGCAGTATTCGGGTGTTCTATGTAACGAACGACCACCTGATGCTTGACGTGAGCGCCGCGCCAGGGCAAGTAATTCAGGAAATACTCTTCACCCCCAAGGAGGATGGCCTGTTGGCACTGATTCCTGGCGGCTTTTGGAAGGCTGACTTCGACCCTAAATACCCCGAAGTGACTCGTACGTTGTCCTCGGTTTTCTTGCCGGTCTGGTACGAAAATTACGCAAAGCCCGAACACGTTTGGCAGTCGGGCGGCGGTTCTGCCGATTTGGAAGCCAAGCTGGGCATGTGGCCATTGGTGTTTGGAACGCTGAAGGCAACCTTCTACTCTATGTTGATTGGGGCGCCCCTGGCTTTGCTGGGCGCCATCTATACGAGCGAATTTTTGCATCGCCGCACCCGGGCGCGCATCAAGCCCACCATCGAAGTGATGGCCAGTCTGCCGAGCGTTGTCCTGGGGTTTTTGGCGGCGATCGTTTTTGCGCCGTTGGTTTCGCAATTGGTGCCCGGCATTCTTGCCGGCTTTGTGCTGGCTCCACTGACGTTGACGCTGGCGGCTTTCTTATGGCAACTGCTTCCTTACCACGCACAAATTCGTTGGCAGCGAGCGAAGTTCTTGTTGATGTTCATCACCCTGGGGATTGGACTTTGTCTGGCATTGCTCGCCGGCCCCCTGGTCGAAGCGTGGTTGTTCGCGGGCAACATCAAGCAATGGCTCTTGGGGCACGAGGGTTCTCCGATCGGCGGCTGGATGATCTTGCTGCTGCCGCTCAGTGCCGCTTTTTGGGCGATTTTATCTGGCCGGTATCTCACGCCTTGGCTTCGCGACGCCGGTCCCCATTGGACGCGCGAACGCTTCGCCCTGGCTAATTTTCTCAAATTGCTCATGCTGATCGGATGCGCATTGGGTACGGCCTGGCTGCTTTCGGCCATGCTTTCGCTGGCATGGGATCCACGCGGTACGTACGTGGGCCGGTACGATGATCGCAATGCGCTGATCGTCGGTTTTGTGATGGGTTTCGCCATCATTCCCATCATTTACACCATCGCCGAAGACGCGCTCTCTACCGTGCCCGACCATCTTCGCAGCGCTTCGCTCGGGGCTGGCGCCACCAAGTGGCAAACCGTTACGCGAATTGTGATTCCCACCGCAATGAGTGGGTTGTTTTCAGCGCTGATGATTGGGCTGGGGCGGGCCGTGGGCGAAACCATGATTGTGCTCATGGCAGGCGGGAACACTGCGCTATCTGGAGATTTCAATATCTTCAACGGTTTTCGCACCCTGTCAGCCAACATTGCCACCGAACTCCCCGAGGCCGTGCAAGGCGGCACCATTTATCGAACGCTGTTCCTGGCCGGTCTGACCCTGTTTGCCATGACGTTTACCGTGAATACGATCGCCGAAGTGGTTCGGCTCCGCTTTCGCCGTCGGGCGTATCAATTATGAGTGCCACGCTTCCCCCGCAAACGACTGCGGTAAGTGCTGCCGCGCCTCGCTTTCGCCGAAGCGCGAATCCGGCCGTCTCGGTCATTGCGCAAGGAGAACCACTTTGTTGGCTGATGGGTGGCGCGCTCGCCTTGTGCGTGATAATGGTGGTGGCTCTTCTGTCGCTCGTGGTGTTCTTTGGCGCGAGTACCTTCTGGCCGCTTCCCGTAAGCCGGTTTGAGTTGCAGCAACAGCAATCCCAGGCCGATTCGGCGTCCACGGTATTTATGGGAGAGGTGGTGGAAGCAACTTCGCTGGCAGAGGCGGAGCTGAGCGCGGAAATCCCCGGCGAGTCTCATACGGTTGCACCCGGTAATGGTGCGACGACGGAAGCCCTTACCGCATCGGTAAGTGAAACCTCGAGTGCAGGGGAAGGCAGAGGACTGGGTCCACGGGGATGGTGGACCACGTGCCTGATTCTGGCCGCGCTGACCGCGACGATTTCCGTGTTGTGGTTTCTCGCCGATCCGCGGGCGGCAGGTCGGTTGGGGGCTGGCTGCGCGGCCTTGCTCTCGTTTGGCCTGATTGCCTGGGGCGGGTACGAAGTAAGTAAAACCGCCGGACATGAACAGGGCGAACGCTACAAGGTTCGCACGGGAAATTCCGAACTGACCGGCACCCACTATACGTGGATTTTGGGCCCCGACGTCGTGCGCGAATCGCAACCCCCATGGGCATTGGTTCTCGAACGCATGGAATACGGTCGGTTTTACGGTTTTCCGTCGGCCTTCGTGATCGACGGTAAGTCCGTGGCCACCGAGCCTGCGATTGTGTGGGAACAATTCGAGCAGCACCACGCTCCAGTGCGTTCTCGGGTTCGGCAAATCAAGCGCCTCGTGCAGCACGATATTGGCGAGGTGAATGCCGAACAAGAACAGGCTCGTCTGATGCTTGTTGAACGCCGCTTGGAAGTTGATGACGCAGTGGCAGAACTACGCGAAATCGAATTAAAATTGCGCGAGGCCAAACGATCTGAATCCGGAATGAAGAATCGTGTTGACGTCCTTGATGCCCGGCGGGCAGTGGTCGAAGCACTGCGCTTAGAAAAAGAACAGGCAGCGGCCAGTGCGGAACGAGTGCTGGAAACCGTTGTGGAATCCACTCGTTTGAAAACGGATCAGATTTTGGCGCAGGTCGACTCGTTGCGTCAAGAAAACGCACGATATGCGTTGCAACTCACTACGGCGCAAAACCAGGAAACCACGCTCACCCTTGACCAAATCGTACGGGCCTATCCGGCGAACCAACTTTCGTTTTGGGGAAAGTTGGGCGTTTATCTTTCGCGTTGGAGTGAATTCATTTCCGATGACCCTCGCGAGGCCAATTCGGAGGGCGGGGTGTTTCCCGCAATTGTGGGCACCGTGGTCATGACGTTGATCATGGCGATTGCGGTCGTTCCCTTCGGTGTCCTTGCCGCGTTGTACTTGAAAGAGTATGCGCGGGGTGGGTGGATTGTGAGCGTGGTTCGCATCGCAATCAACAACCTGGCCGGTGTACCCAGTATTGTATTCGGCGTGTTTGGATTGGGATTCTTTTGCTACATCATTGGCGCATTCGTCGACGGCGGACCCGAAAGAATCCACGTAACCCCATTGCCCTCCGCGTCGTGGTGGCTGGGGATGTTGGGCCTGGTGGGGTTTGGCACCGGGGCCTTTCTGTTGGGGATTTTTGCCGCGGCGCAGCAAAAAATGCGTCGCAGCGCCCGGTTCCTCTCCGCTTTGCGCGGACTGGCCTTTTTGCTGTGGATCGCCGCCACAATTACCTTTTTTGTGCTGGTTTTCACCAATCCCTATTTCCAGGGCGCCTATCGCGCCCGGTTGCCCAATCCCACATTCGGCACAGGTGGCGTGCTTTGGGCTTCGCTGACTCTCGCCCTGCTAACCTTGCCCGTGGTGATTGTCTCCACCGAAGAGGCGCTGGCCTCCGTGCCCAATTCCATGCGCGAAGGCTCCTACGCTTGCGGGGCGAGCAAATGGCAAACGATTCGGCGGATTGTGCTGCCGCGGGCGATGCCGGGAATCATGACGGGAACCATTCTGGCCATGGCCCGCGGTGCCGGCGAAGTAGCTCCCTTGATGCTGGTTGGAGCGGGCAAACTGGCTTCCGAGTTGCCGGTCGATGGCCAATTTCCGTTCATCCATGGCAGCAGAACATTTATGCACTTGGGGTTTCACATTTACGACGTGGGCTTTCAAAGCCAAAACAGCGAGGCTGCCCGCCCGTTGGTGTTCACGACCACATTGTTACTGATTCTGATTATTGCCCTCCTCAATATTGTCGCGATTTGGTTGCGAGGAAGATTGCAAAAAAAGTTTGTTTCAGCGGCTTTTTGATCGTGCCGGACGCATTGGTTCCTTCATTTTGAGTTCTTGCGTTTCGTCAATTCGCCGCCCAATCCGCCCTTATCGCTGTTTGTGAAAACGATTGTCCCATCTCACCCGAGCCCTCGCGATGGAAGCACATAAGCCAACTGTGGAAAGTTCTCTGGGATCCGCATCGCCTGGTGGAATGGCCAGCACCGCGACGGCAGTTCGGCCACTCGCGGGCAATCGCCTGCAAGCCATTGCCCGAGGCGAAAGGGTGGAGGCTGCGCTGCATCGCCAGGTAGCCAGTGAACAACAGGTACTGGAGATTCTCGACTTCCAGTTGTGGTATGGTGATAAGAAAGCGCTGCACAACGTCAGCATGACTATTCCCCAGGGCAAGGTGACTTCGCTGATTGGCCCCTCGGGTTGCGGCAAGACCACGCTGCTCCGCTGCGTGAATCGGATGAACGATTTGATCGACTCGGTGCGCATTGCCGGCGATATGCGACTCAATGGCGACTCGATCTACGATGTCACGGTGGACGTGATCGAATTACGCAAGCGCATGGGCATGGTGTTTCAGAAGCCGAATCCCTTCCCCATGAGCATTTTTGAAAACGTGATTTATTCGCTGCGGATTGATGGCATCCGCGACAAGAGTGTGCTCCACGAGGTTTGCGAACGCAGCTTGCGCGGCGCGGCCCTCTGGGACGAAGTCAAAGATCGATTGCACGAGAGCGCGCTTGCACTCTCCGGAGGTCAGCAGCAGCGACTGTGCATTGCCCGGGCGATCGCCGCCGAACCCGAGGTACTGCTGCTCGACGAACCATGCTCGGCTTTGGATCCGATCGCTACCGGCAAGGTAGAAGACCTGATTCAAGAACTAAAAGGCGAGTATTCCATCTTAATCGTCACGCACAATATGCAGCAGGCATCGCGGATCAGCGACTATACTGCGTTCATGTACCTGGGCAGGCTGATGGAGTATGGCCCCACGGCCAAACTTTTCACCAACCCCATTCTTCCGGAAACCAACGACTATGTTACCGGACGGTTTGGCTAGAATTGGCAAGTTCACAGGATCCAAGCACGGATTCTATCGTGGTTTGAGGAGAGTCATCATCAGAAACGGGCTGTTCCATGGCATAATTCAGGCAGGTGGTTCTCGTTCGAGATCTCATTCGGCCAGCGTGCGCCCGCCGTGCTTCCCCTCTTTTCGCCCTTCCACCTTGGAGCTCTCGTTGGATGTCGCAGCATCTCGTCCGGCAGATTGAAAAGCTCAAGACCATGATTCTCACACTGGGAGGGTACGTGGAGCAGTCGCTGCAGCAGGCGATCAAGGCGATTGAAACCCGCGACGTTGACCTGGCACGAAAGGTCATTGAATCCGATCAGCAAATTGACCTGATGGAAGTGGATGTGGAAGAGGAATGCCTGCACACGATTGCCTTGTATCAACCCGTGGCTTCAGACATGCGTTTTGTGGCCAGCGTGATCAAGATCAACGGCGATCTGGAGCGGATTGGCGATTTGGCCACACACCTGGCCGAACAGGCAATGTTTTTGGCTGAAAAGCCGCAGAGCGATACGGCGCCATTTGACTTTGAAGCCAGTAGCCGACTGGTGTGGTCGATGGTAAAGATGAGTCTCGATGCTCTGGTCACGCACGACGTGGCACTGGCGCAAAAGGTTCGGCTGGCCGACGAAGACGTGGACGCCGCCCATCGACGCGTCTATCGCTACGTGGAGGAAGAGATCCTGCGAAACCCGCAAGATGCAAGGCGGCTCATCGACCTGATGAATATTTCCCGGCAACTTGAACGAATCGCCGACCACGCCGTGAACATCGCCGAGGATGTCATTTTTATGGTCACGGGCGAAATTCACCGGCACGAAGAAGAGCCCTTGCCCCGGCACGCCACGCAGGCCTGAGGGTCGACTCCGGGCAATCGCGGACCATCCAGGGAAACGTCGCGGCTTCGCAGCGAGTTTCCCCTGTCGCTGCCAGAATCAACGATCGGCATTCGTCTGTCGTCCTATTTCTGTTCCACCTGCCAGGCTTCCAACCCGTTGCGGCTCGAAATCAGCAGCACCGGTTTGCCGTGAAGACTGGTGGCGGCGACGCCGTTGATGATCTCGCCGTAGTTGAAACGATCGAGCAGTTGGCCGTCGTCGGCCACGAAATGCACCGAACCCTCCGGGCCAGCAACGACCCAGTGTGGGGAATCTCCTACCAACGGTCCCCAGGTCACCTGTTCCAGCGAGGGATGCTGGTCGCCCCGCGGCAACGCATAGCTAAATCGCTCCTGTCCCCCGAGTGTAAAGCCAATGAACACGTCATTGCCTTCCGGTGTCAGGCCAAGGCCGGCATAGCTCAATTTTCCTCCGGGCCCCAGCGGCGCTGTGGCAATGGTCCGGAAGAATTGATCGGGAATCTTGATTTCCTCGCCCCGTTCGCCTTGGGCATCAATCCGGGCGATTGTTCCTTGCGAATGGGCGGCCAGGATATCGCGAGAGGTTCCACGGACTGGATCGGTCAGCACCATTTGAAACACATCGCGAAGGCTGCGGTTAGACCAGATGCGCTCGCCTTGTAGGTTGACGCTCTGAACTCCCACCACGTCGAGATAGCTGATCAACAACTCAAGTTGCCCATCGCCATTGAGATCGGCCAACAGGCTATCGAAGATGCCGGGGTGGTCGGGCATGCCGGGATAGCTCAACAGACGTTTGAACTGGTCGTCGTATAAATGGACCTGGGCCTGGCCGATCGCCGAACCCAGATAGTACCGCGATCCTTTGCCATCCATTGCATAACTCAGGTATGCAATCACTCCCTCGCCCGGCAACTCCAGTGGATACCGCGAGATGACTTTCCCCGAGGCGTCCAAATCGACTGCCGTTTGCCATCCTTCCAGGGCCAGAATGCGGGGTGTTTTTCCATCATTCGGCAAGATGTAGATATTGCCCGGGTCGTGAATGTCTTCGGCGGTCCACAATTTTACGAGGCGGTGCGACTGTGGTTCACTTTTCTCGGCCGGTTTGGCCTCGCTGCCGGGACCGCCAGGCGCGACGGGTGTTGCCGGCGGCGGCTCCAACATATCTTGCTCGAATTTTTCCAGAAGCAGTTGCGCCAGGCTCTTGCCCTCGAGCAGGGTATTGATCTTGTTGGTCAGATCTTCAACCGGTTCGACATCGGGGTTGATACCTCGCTGGATGTCTTGCACCGTTCCGTCGGCGCCCACGATGAATGCAAACGGAATGGCGTCGATGCCGAACGATTTGAATGCATGTTGCTCCAGATCGCGCACGACGCGAATTGCCGGCGCGAGTTCCTCCAGGGTCGTTTTGATTTTTTCCGGCGTGACCGTCTCTTCTTCGATATTCACCGCCAAGAACTGCACTTTGTCGTTGTCCTTGAATCGTTCTTGCACCTTGGCCAGGTGCGGCATGCTCTCCAGGCAGGGCTTGCACCAGGTTGCCCAAAAGTCCAACACCACGATCTTGCCGGCCAAGGTTTCCGGCGTGACTTCCTCGCCATCGAGGGTTTTGAACGTAAAGCTGGGCGCCTTTTTTCCCAATTGCTCGGGTGGTGCCAAGCCCACAAACCGTTTCACTGCTTTGTGCCCCTCGGGCAGTTGATAGGCAAACATCGTTGGATTGAGCGGGCCGTTGATTTGGGCGTTATGAAAATCGGCAACCACCGCCAAGTCGCTGACGGGCCCGTGTTGCTCGTAATACTTTCGCAGCCCTTCCACCGGATATTCCGCCCGCCGCAACAGGCGTTCGCTCTGGTCGACCCAAATGACCATGTTCCCTTCGGAGGTGCGGAACTCGATTCGATCGCACATTCGATCGCCAATCGATTGCGGCGAAAGCAATTGAGGCGGGGCTTCGGCGCCGGCGATGAGTTGGTCGACAAATTGATCGGACAACAGCAGCGACAACGGCAGCGATCCCCCCGCCTCGCGTTCCAGCATGGCAATTCGGATGAAATCGTCTCGATAAACGTCGGCGGGCGCCAATTGGGGCGGAGCTTCGGCTTCGACCACGTAACCCGGAACTCCTTCGTACAGCGAAAAGACCGTGGCGCCATTGCTGATCACTTGGCCTTCGTAGGCGGTTAATCGCAGTCGGTTGGGGCGTTCGTAGGCCACGGCGAACGGAAACTGCTGATTGAGCTGCTCGTCGCCCACCTTGCCGCGGAGCACCGCTTGGCCCTCGTCGGAGTAGGTTTTCGCTTCCAGGTAGGCCTTGCCCATCAGGTGCAGGATGTTGATCGCGGGGTTATCCGACTTTGTTTCCGGGGTTGCCGAAACAAGCTGGGTCTGGCCGTTTTCCTTCGATGGAGCGGACAAACCATTCTTCTGCGGCGATTGGGCAGCCGGCTGCTGATCCGAACAGCCGGCCAGCAGTGCTGCCATCACCATGGCCGCGCCAACCAAGGAGGGAGAGGTAAATCGGGGGTGGGGGATTGATCGCCGCATGCCGTTTCCTTCAGTTTGCTGCGAAAGTTGAGTTCGGAGCGGCCATGTCGCGTGCTCGCCACGGCGCCTCCGCGCGGTTCCATATTATGTGCTTCCAGCGGCGGCATTATTCGGAATCTTGCGGTTGGGGTAAAGCTCGACTTTCTTGACCAAAATTGAAGCATCGCCCTAAGATGAGTATGAGGCCGCAACCAGCCGGACAGGATTCGCAATCGTTTTTCGCAAGTCATTTGTTAGAAATGCTTTGTAACTATGGAATATTCGCTTCCCTGGCAACCACACCGTTCGCTATGCCTCGATCTGCCCCCAGACACGTTGGTCCGTTCTTTTGTGGGGCCCGATGGCGCGGCCTTGGTTAATGCCTATCGGGCCGCTGGTGAAGCTCTGGACCGTCCGTTGGACTTCCCGGCTTTGCGGCATGCCGTTGTGCCTGGCGATCGGGTCGTGTTGGCGTTGGAAGACGATGTGCCTCGGGCTGCCGCAATTTTGGCTGCGGTTATTGAGCGGCTAACGGCCTCGGGCGTGGAGAGCGACAAGATTTGTATTCTGCAAACTCGCCCTGCTGTCGATTCCGAACAACTTTCACAGTTTTTGCCGATGGAAGTTGCTGAGGCTGTTTCGTATTCGATTCACGATCCCGATAATGCCGACGAATTGGCTTTCTTAACGTCGACCCAGGATCACATGCCCGTCATGCTCAATCGGCGCCTGGTCGAAGCCGATCTGGTTGTGCCGATCGGTTGCCATCGCGCGCCCGAAACGGCGGGCTACGACGGCGCAGCGGGGGCGGTGTGCCCTGCTTTTTCCGATCGCCACACACAGCAACACTTCCGTGGCTATCACACGACAAACTCTCCTGCCCGGCACCTGGGGAAGGCACAAGCCAAGGCCGACGAGATCAGTTGGCTGCTGGGAATTCAGTTCGTGGTGCGCGTAATTCCAGGCGATCAGGATCAAATATCCGGGATCATTGCGGGTAGCGCCGCGCAAGCGACCGCGGCCGCGGACCAGGCGTATCGCGAGTCGTGGGAGGTGAAGATTTCGCGTCGGGCCAGCCTGGTGATCGCCACGGTGACCGGCGATTCAAGCGAGCAAACGTGGGAAAACTTCGGCCGCGCGGTCGAGGCTGCGGGCGATGCCGTCGAGACCGACGGCTCAATCGTTATTTGTTGCGACCTGCGCGAACCCCCTGGTCCGTGCCTGCAGCAGTTGACCTCGGGTGATCATCCCACGGCGGTGCTTTCACAAATTCGCCGACTCCGTGAGTACGACGCCATCCCGGCTGCCCAGTTGGCTCGGGTGCTCGACCGTGCCCAAATCTGCCTGCTGGGTTCGCTTCCTCAAAATCTCGTCGAAGAATTGGGCATGGTGCACTTGGAGAACGTTGCCGAGATTTCTCGGCTTGCACGAGCCCATGCCACCTGCACTTTACTGGCTTCGGCGCAGTATGCCACGGTGCAGATGGATGCGTTGGCCCCGGCAACGGCTCGTGACTAACAACCAAGGAAAGCACGTTGAATCCTGATGCGAACGGCATCGCCGACTGGTGTCGAATCCTGACTCAAAGCGGTGCTCAAGAACTCCGCGGCTCCGAGCTCAACATTCGCGAAACCGTGGCGCCGGGTTGGGCAGGCCACTTTGGCGATGTCGTACAGGAATATCACGCCCTTACCCGGCATTGCGGAATCATCGATTTTTCCTCGCGCACCCAGTTGGAAATTTCAGGCGGGGACCGGCAATCGTTCCTCCACAACTTCTCGACCGCGCACGTCAAGCGTTTGCAGCCTGGCGAGGGAACCGAAGCATTCATCACCAGCGTCCAGGGCAAAACGCTGGGATTTGTCTACGTTTTTTGCGGTTCCTCGTCGCTGATCCTGGAAACTGTACCCGATCAGGCAAGCACACTCTTATGCCACTTGGATCGCTACCACATCACCGAAGATGTCGAATTGGCCGATCGCAGTGAAGCTTGGGCCGAACTGCTGGTGGCGGGTCCAGCCTCGCACGAGCGTTTGGCGGCGATGATCTCCGCGCCGCTGCCAGCGGATTATCTTGGTCATGTCGATCTTGTCTGGGATGGCGTGCCGGTTTGCATCCGGAAGGTCCATTTCACGGCCTCGGGGGGATATCTTCTCAGCGTTTCGCGTGAGCAGCTTGCTCAACTTTGGCAGCGATTTACGGCCAGCAAAAATCCAGCGGCGCCTCAACCTGTGGGCAACGCGGCTTTCAATATCGCTCGTATCGAGGCGGGTACGCCTTGGTTTGGTGTTGATCTGACCGATCGCAATCTCCCCCAGGAGCTCAACCGTGATCGATTGGCGATCAGTTTCACCAAAGGTTGCTACCTAGGGCAGGAAACGGTTGCCCGAATCGATGCTTTGGGACATGTAAACCAGTCCCTGTGCGGCCTGGTTTTCGAAGCCAGCGTGGTCCCGCCTGTGGGAGCGACTTTAGAACACGATGGCAAATCGCTGGGGACGATCACTTCGGCGGTTTTCTCGCCGGCCCTTGGCAAGCCGCTGGCGCTGGCATATGTAAAACGCGGCTTCAACCAGCTGGGAACCGAATTGAGCACGCCGTGGGGGCAAGCGAAAACCGTGGATTTGCCCCTGCCGGAGTGTTCATAAAACACGAGACGCCCTCTGCCGAAGAACCGTTGGCAGGCTGCCGTCTCGAATCCCCTTTTTCAGCGGATCGTTGAGATATTGGCCCTGGTAGGGGATACTGCTCCTATTACTCGACCGAACGGAGCGGTCCATCGGCGAGCAATCGGGAAATGACCTCGGAAATACTTTCCGCAACTTTTTACAAGCTCGGCCGATGCCGGTTGAGTTTCATACCCTCCGATTTTCCACCTTGGGAGTTGCTCCATGCCTTATCGATCCTCGCGTCGCCGGTTTCTCCAGTCGCTTGCCGCGACGGGCGCTGTCGCGTCGTTGCCTCTGACCTCGATTGCCAGGGCGGCCGGCGTGAACGAACGGCTGAGGGTGGCCAGCGTGGGAACCGGCGGAAAGGGCTGGAGCGATTTGAACGGCGTGGCGGCGAGTCCCGCGGTGCAAGTCGTTGCCCTCTGCGATATTGACGAATCGACGAATCATTTGGGACGGGCCGCCGAGAAATTTCCTCAGGCCAAACGCTATGGCGATTGGCGAAGATTGCTCGACAATGCCAACGGCTTCGACGCCGTGATTGTCTCCACTCCCGACCACATGCATGCCCCCATTGCCTTGGCTGCCATGCAGTTGGGCAAGCACGTGTTCTGCCAGAAGCCGCTGACCCACACATTATTTGAGGCCCGGCAGATGACGCTGGCCGCCAAGAAATACAACGTGGTCACGCAGATGGGCAATCAAATTCAATCGCACGAAGCCTATCGCACCGCGGTTCAGATTGTTCACGATGGTTTGATCGGCAAGGTGAAAGAGGTCCATTCGTGGCAAGGAGGTTCGCCGGCCTGGCCCCGGGCGCTTGACCGCCCTGCTGGCGTCGATCCCGTGCCCTCGCATGTGAACTGGGATTTGTGGCTCGGGGCCGCACCCACACGGCCGTACAAGGTGGGCATGTACCACCCGTTCAACTGGCGTGGATGGCAAGATTTTGGCACGGGTCAGCTTGGCGACTTTGGCTGCCACATTTTGGATCCCGTGTTCAAATCGTTGGAACTCACCTCGCCCACCCAGGCCCAGGCTCAGGCCCCTCCCATTCATCCCGAATCGTGGACCAAGTGGGCCACGGTGCGGTACCGTTTTCCGGGCACTTCGCGAACGGCCGCCGATATGTTGTCGCTGACCTGGTACGATGGCGAAGGCGTTCGGCCCCCGCAGGAACACTGGGGCGATGTCCCCAAGGATTACAAGCTGCCCAATGCTGGTTCGATTTTGGTGGGTGAGAAGGGCACCCTGGTTATTCCGCACGTCGCCTTGCCAAAATTGTTCCCCGAGGAAAAGTTCGCGTCGTCAAATGTGCCGCACGTGCCCGGCGTCGATCACTACGTGCAGTGGGCTGACGCCTGCCGTGGCGAAGGGAAAACCACTTCGCACTTCGACTATAGCGGCCCGTTGACCGAAGCGGTGATGCTGGGAACGATTGCCGTGCGCGTTCCCAATCAACGTTTGCAGTGGGATGCCGCGGCCCTCCAAGTGAAAAACTCGGAAGCGGCGCAAAACCTCGTCAGCAAGGAATACCGCTCTGGCTGGGAACCTGCCTGGATTGGCTAAATGGGCCGGATCCGCTGGCCGCGAGCCCATCGACGCTTAAAAAAAACAACGCCGCGATCCTGTACGGGTCGCGGCGTTGTTCGTTCAACGAGCGAGCGAAAGTTTTCCATCAACCGCGAACACTATTTCTCGTTTCGGTTGGGTAAAGCCTTGCGAAATTCTTCCATGGCGGCGCGACGTTCTTCGGGGTCGAGTTGGCCGTTGCCGTTCTTGTCGAACTTCTTGAGAATTTCAGCACGTTTGGCCTGATCCAACCCGGCGGCCCGACCGCGTCCCAATTCGGCCATTGCCGCCTGGCGTTCGTCGGGATCGAGCCGGCCATTGCCGTTTTTGTCGAATTTCTTGACCAATTCCATCATTTTGGCGCCGCCCGCTTGTCCCTGGGCGCGCCCCGCCAATGCGGCCTTGCGTTCCTCGGCGTCGAGCATGCCGTCGCCGTTCTTGTCATACTTCTTGATGAGTTCTTCGCGGCTTTGGCCAGCCGCGCGGTTTTGGCCTGGCTTACGCTCGGGTCGCTTGGCTTCGTCGGCCGCTGACACCGTCTGCAAATAAACGAGCGATAGCAGGGCCGTACTGGCCAAGGCTACCAATGCTGGGATTTTCACGCCGTACCTCTTCCAAGAAAGGGATCCATCGGAGGGAGGTCAAGGCGGCGGCCACCGACAGCCGCCGCCAAGCTCCATTCAAATAAACACCGCGTGGTCGAGGCAGGTTTCGCGGCCCACATCGCTTTTCTTGGTCACGCTGGCGTGTATCCATTCAAGGCCCACCCGTACCGCTTGCCTATTCCTGCAATTCCACGTTCCAGTACGCTTCGCTGAGGAATCGCTGCCAGCTTTCCACGCGGATATCGTGGGCGGCGTAAATCGGGCGCCAGTCGGGACGCACCGGACGCTTTCGCAATCGCAGGTTCGCTTCTTCCGGGGTGCGGTCGGCCTTGCTGTGATTGCAGGCTACGCACGCCAGCACGCAGTTGGTCCAGCTCGAAACGCCGCCGCGGCTGCGCGGTACAACGTGGTCGATCGTGAGTTCGCTCCCACCGGGCTGGCAGCCGCAGTATTGGCACGTGTACCGGTCGCGCTTGAACAGGTTTCGCCGGCTGAATGGCACATGCTGCGAGGGCATTCGGTCGTAGTCGGTGAGGGTGACCACTTCCGGGACTCGAAGACGCATCGTCACCGCCTGAATGTAGGGTTCGCCATCGGTCGGGCGCAGCAACGACCAATCCTGCCAGTCGTAGGTTTGGTAATCGCGCGGATCGACCACCCGCGCCGATTCCTTCCAAACCATCAGCAGCGCTCGGGCAACCGGGGCGACACGCACCGGTTGCCAGTTTCGATTGAGAACCAAAGTCGGTCGTTCGAGGACCGATGCCTGCACCATGATCGTCTCCTGTCTTCGTCGGCGCGAAGGATCGGTAGCGTATCCCAGCGACAGAGTCTTGCTCCCCGCGGGTTTGCGGCGATCCTTCCCGCCTGCTTCCGGCAAGTTTCCAGGAGGAACGCCACTCGCGGGTGTCATTCCAGCCTAACAGATGCTGGCCTGCCAATGGGAGCCCCCCAGGCCGTTCGGATGCGGAAAGTTGTTTCGATCTTAACCGAGCACTTGGCGCCCGTGCGCGCCCGACGCCTCTGTGGTTTCTGGCTGCCAAAGTTCCCGGTTTCCGGATCGCAATGTTGAGTACATGCACGCTAGACAAAGCCGCGGCACAGGAGGTTCCCTGGTAACGGGGCGAACGTTTCGTGGGCGGGATTGCCTCGCAAAAGGTGTGCGCAGCTTCGCGAGTGTATCGCGGAAGCTTTTCGTCTCCATCCCCCGCGACTATGATTCGTTTAGAGCGTCCGCGTGAAACTGATCCTATGTATCCAGCCAGCAATGCGAATGAATGGTTTTGGGGAATCCGCCGTTGTTCTCACCATTGTGCTGGCGGCGGCGGCTTACCTTGCCCGGGCCGCCTGGAAGACGATCGCCGTAAAGCGAACGGCAGGCTGCGGTTCGGGGTGTTCGAAGTGTCCCGCCAATGCCGCGACCGGGAATTCCCGCGCGGCAGGCGTGGGCTTTGTGTCCGTGGAAGAATTGCTGTGCGCCAATGGCGAGCGGTCCCCCAACGCTGGCAGTGGTTCGCGCTGACTTTGTGCACTGACGCCAAGAAGCGCTGCTGCTTGGGTGCAAGTTGCTATGCAGGCGATGTAGCCCGGGCGGGTTGAGCCCCCCGCCACCCGGCGGCTTCTTCGCCGTCGAGTCGCAGGGTGAGACACTTTGCGCTGCCCCCCGCTTTCACAAATTCATCGAGCGGGGTTTCTTGGGGATAAAAGCCGCGTTCGGCCAGCGTGCGATGCAACTCGGGACAGCCCGTATTGGTTACGACCGTTTTGCCTACCACCACGGCGTTGCAGGCAAATCGCCGGGCTTCGGTTTCCGCCACGGGAATCAGGATTGGCACATGGGCGGCGAGCGCTTTCTGGCCATAGGCATCAAACGCAGCAGGGTAGTAAATTGCCGCAGTGGCGTTGAGCGGGCAGAAGCAAGTATCGAGGTGGTAGTAGTAGCCGTCGACTAATTCCATTGGAATGACGCGACAGCCGAGCAAGCTTCCTAATTTTTGGTGCCCTTGGGCGTCGCTGCGAATCCGGTAGCCGGCAATCAATGTGTCGCCGCAAAACAGGGCATCGCCGGCGCCTTCGAAGGCAAACTGCTGGGGAAGCCGCTCGATCTTGAAACCAGCCGCAGCCAACCAGGCCTCGGCATGGGGAGTTTCTCCTTGTCGCTGAGGGTGGCGGAAGTTGGCGAGCACGGCGCGTTTGCCGCCTTCGCAATCGCCAAAAATCAGCGCCGCGTTGGCTGTGAACACGAGATCCGGCAGTCCCAAGACGGGCGTGAGCAGCGAGATCCGGGCGCCCGCGGCTTCGAGCAAGCTCTTGAGACTCTGCCATTGTTCGACTGCCACGTCATGATTGGCCTGGCGAGCGCGGTTCATCCAGGGATTGATTTCATATTCGATTCCATAGTGATCCGGAGGGCACATCAGAATGTGCGGCCGGGGCTGTGTGGCGTCATGGTTTTGTGGATTCATAGTGACGGCGCCGTTCATGACGAGGTGGCTCCTGCTTCGCCTCGTTCCAAGCGAGTGACTTCGTCGACCAGAATTCTGAGGAACGGTTCCACGTCGGTCACGAGTCCCACAGTTTGAAAACTGCCTCGATCGTTCAACTTGATGACGGTGGAAGGGTTGATGTCGACACAAAAGACCTTGACCCAGGCCGGTAGCAGGTTGCCTACGGCCACCGAGTGCAGAGTGGTGGCGACCATCAAGCAAAAATTGACGTCGCGCAGTCTTTCTCGCATTTGCCGCTGGGCATCGAGCGAGTCGGTAATCACTTCGGGGAGTGGCCCGTCATCGCGGATGCTGCCGGCCAGCAAAAAATCGACATGGTTGCGGATGCACTCGTACATGATGCCTTGCGTCAGTACGCCTTGCTCAACGGCTTGCCGAATGCCGCCCACTCGGCGAATGCGATTGATCGCCCGCAGATGATGTTCGTGTCCGGTTTCGATCAGTCCGCCGTGTTCCAGATTGACGCCCAGACTGGTGCCGAACAACGCCTGCTCGATGTCGTGCGTGGCCAAGGCGTTTCCGGCGAACAGTTTGTTGATGTAACCGCCGCGGATCAGTTCGCAGAGATGTTCGCCGCTGCCGGTATGCACAATCGCCGGGCCGCCGACCAGCACCGATTTTCCGCCTTCGTTGCGATTAATGAACAACTGCCGGGCGATGTCTCGAATGGCCAGCCCCTTGGGTTTTTCGGACGACACCGCGCTATTCATAAACGCGAACGTGTGACGACCTGTCTCGCGTTCGTGGGGAAAAACTCGCACGCCGGCGTGCCCCACCACAATCTGGTCGCCCTGGCGAACGTCGGTCATGGCGATACACCGCGCATGCGAACCAGTAGAGTCGACCACAATGCCGCAGTCCATTTCCTGTTCCGTGACTTCGATCCACTGGCGATTGAGCCGCACTTCGGTCTTTTGATTGGTCGTCGCATAAAAGCCCTCTGGGAACGCGCCGGGCACGTCGGCTTCCATCGTCCGACAATCCACGTCGGTTGTGGGAACGGCCCCGTGGTCGGCAATTTGCTCCAGAATGGAGGCCAGCGCTTCGCGATCCGCGGCGCGTACTTCCACCAAGGCATAGCTAGGATCGGTTTGGGCCTGTCCAATCGAAATTTGCTTGATGTTGAACGCACCGCCATATCCGGTGATCAAGTCGAGCACTTTCGGCAAGATCAGACTATCGATGATGTGGCCAGAAACTTCGACGTCTTCCACTGCCGGCATTGTCTGGCTCAACTTTTTCGATTCGGGATGCATGCCTAAACCACCTCCCAGGGGAGCAGAAAAATTTTCGGTGCGCGGCGCCGGTACTCGCCACTTCTCTCTCACGCCGTCCTGTGTCTTTCCCGTGCGCGCAAATACCCCCCTGCAACGCGGTGGAGGGCTTTGGTGATTGCAACGGCTTATGGCGAAGGCGTGAGCCCGCTTCCCAACGAAGCATGGGGAGCCAGAAATGTCGCGTCCAGAGATTCTAGGGGGCCGGCCTCAGGGAGCCAAGCTGGAGCCCGAATCCCGATTGCGTAAGACAAGGATGGTTCGAGGCTTAAGTTGCTTTCCGGTCCCCCGTCTGTTCACTCCGTAGGCAGTTGTCGTGAAACCACTTAAAAACCGCTGCGTAGTGGACGTCCTCGATAATTGCCGAAGAGTTCGGATTTTGCGGGGCGTTCGAGTAGCAGGTGAACTTCGATGCGGCCATGCGGATCGCCCGCATGAACCACGGTGCTTGATCGCAACTGCAGTTCACTGACAGGTTTGCCATCCCAGCGCACGCGAAAGAGGTACAAGCCGGGGTCGCTGGTCGTTTCGCGGCGAAAACCGTACATCTTGGTTAACCGTTGGGTCAGCGGCACGGCGTTGCCTGTCTGACCATGAAAGACAATGCGCTGTAATTTCTTGTTGTGGTCAAAAAAGTAGGTTAGCGAGCCTGCAATATCGAACTCGCGGGTGCCGGTAACCAGCGGGACGCGGTATCCCTGCAGATCGGGCAGGTTGGAAACGGTGGACACTCTTTCCCACCTCCGCAAGACCCAGTCGGGAGTGATTTCGAATCGAAAGGGCTCTCCCAAGTCGCCGCTTAGCGTGCCACCGGGCGAAGGGGTCACTCCGCCACCGGAGAGATGGAGTTGCCCTGTTTCCACAGCCCCCCCAACATCGACCGGATGGAGCACCGGATCATCGCCGAGCGAAGCTACCGCCTTAGGTTTATCAGAAATACCCGATTCCGACACCACGTAGGGAATGCCGACGGCACCCGTTGCCAAGGCGAGCATTGCCGCAGAACGTCCTAGCAGCATGACGGTGTCCTTTCCGCGAAATGCGTTGCCACAGCTTTGGCCACGGCACGCAATGCAGGGCTCGCCGACGCGATATTTTTGCCCCAAGGCAATCAACCGCGGCGGCGCAATCCACTGCTGTCTTTTTCGTCGAAAAAAGGGTTGCCACTGCGGGAAACCGCGTTGGTCCCCGTTAATCGCCATCACCGCTACAGGAGTCGTGCCTGGATTTGACAGAGAACGCCGTTGTTCTCCGAAGGGGACGCATTGGCAGAGTAAACGACGCGTGCCGAGGCATTCAGGGCCCGATCCGCGGGAAACGGCCGAATTTTGATTCGACTGCTGCCCCTTCCGCATGAATCCAACCGTGCGAGGGTGCTTGCTCGTGCGGTGCGATTACGCATGGTGAGTTTCTGACGCCGTCCGTGCCAATTGGAACCATTCGCAGCCATTTCCCAGTCATTTCTTGACATATTCCCCAGCGCCCGCGAAGTTGATAGGTAGCCATCGAATAAGCGGGCGGAAAGGCGAAGGGGGAATTCTCATTTTTGTTGCCGGGTCGATGGAAAAATCCCGCTGGTTTTTGCGCCTGTTCATCTGCCTTGCGGCCTCCGCTGCAGGTCCGGCATTTGCGGATGGTACCCGGCAGCCGGTTCGTCCTGCCTCTGCTTGGAAGATGGAGCGGCTGGTTACGAAAGACGGCAAGACCCACGAAGGGCTGGCTGAATCGCAGCGCGGCGACCAAATCATTTTCCTGGAGATTGTACGGCCGCCAGGTCGGCCCCTGTTTGCGGTGCGCCGCCCGATCGCCGAGGCAGAAATTCAATCGTTAGAACGTCTGCCCCCTTCCGACCGCGAAGCATTTCAGGCAAAGTGGTGGCAATACCTTCGCCGGGCAAGGATCGAATCCTTACAGCTTGACCGCCTGGAATTGCAAAAAACGTCTTCCGCGAACGAGCCGCCTCGATGGCGGTATCAAGGTCCCTGGTTCGAATTTACCTGCCAGGCCGGCGAGCAAGCCTCGCGGCAAACAATTGTCCATTTGGAGCAGGTCTTCGGAGCATTGCATCAGGCGCTTCCGCCGCGCAGAGTTCCCGGCGAGCCGCACCTTTCCATTCACGTTTTTGCCAATCACGAAGCGTACCTGCGATTTTCAGCCAATCGCGGTTTAGCAATCGAAAACGCTGCTTACTTTGCCGCGGTTCCCAATCAGATTGTCGTTCATTGCCCCCTGGAGCGGATTGCCCAAGAGGCGCAAGCAGCAGTTCGCGAACACGAAGCCTTGCGTGGGCGACTCGAAACCCAGAGGAAGGACGTGCCCGAGCGGCTCAAGAAAGAGCGCGAAAAACTTGAACGAGCCAATCGTCCCGAAGCGGAGATTCGGCAGATCATCATTCGCCTGCGCTCGAAATTGAATCAGGAACAGGAGGAACTCCAACGGTCGCTCGATCGTACCGATCGTCAGAATCGACGGACCGTGGAAGAACAAACGGCCGCCTGGTTGAAAACGCTTCGCCACGAGGCGTTTCACGCGTACCTGCAGAACTACCTGTTTCCGCTCCCCGAGTATCGTGTTCCAAGATGGTTGCATGAAGGACTGGCACAGGTCTTCGCGCATAGCGTGTTGGAAGACGGTTTGCTGCGTGTGGATTCGCCCGACCCCGAATTGCTGGCGCGGCTGCAAGCGGATCTTCGTGGCCAACCGCTTTCGCTCTCACGCGTTCTTCAGGCCGATCATCGCGAGTTTTTGGTCGTCACTCCGGCCGATCAGGAAGGCTCGCAGCGACTTTACGCTTATGCCTGGGGCGTCGTCTGGTATTTGCTTTTCGAAGACGAGCACTCCTGGACTGTCGATGATCTGGCTCGCCTGGTAGCCGCGGGTGACGACGATGATGTCGCAAAACGGTTCGCTGAAATTGCGGGCGAACCCCTGGCGGCGTTTGAAGCACGCTGGCGGTCGTCGATGCTTAAACTCAAGAAGCACTGACGCGCAAGATTGCGAGTTGGTCGTCATTCAGTCCCCTGCGGCGATTTACCCGCGGGCGCCTTCTGCCAGAGGGAGAATGGAACAGCAGAATCGGGGTTGCTGCACGGATACCGTGGGCAGCTCATGGTTTCGCTGCTCGACGCGTGGCTGGCGGAACTTGACCACCAAGACTGGTGCGTGTTCCTGTTCGAGAGCCTTATTGCGAGTTGACCGCACACGGACGATGTCTCCACAAACTGTCCCGCTGCGTGCGACAATGCCAGCACATCAGAAACCAACAATAGCCCAACATTGGTACAAGAATCCGCCAAGAACGGTCGAAACGCCAAGCTTGGGAAAGACGCTTTAAGGCTTTCGGACGATCTCCATTTCGCCCAGTTTGTATCGAGCCCAATATTCGTTCAAGGCGTGCTTCACCTTGCTGCTGAGCAGAACAACCCCCAGGATATTGGGAAAGGCCATCGATAGGATCATCAGATCGCTGAATTCAAGGATGTTGCTTTCCGAGAGCAGCGACCCCAAGAAGGCGCAGATGACAAACAGGAGTTTGTAAACGATTGACGCCCTGGGGCCAAATAGCAGCACGCTGCACCGCTCGCCGTAATAGCTCCAAGAAATGAGCGTGGAATAAGCAAACATCACCACGGCAAAACACAGTACCCAGGTAAATGCTTCGTGCACGGTGCTGACGGCTTTCATCGTCAGGGCGGCGCCCTTGTTGGTGCTGATCCAATTTGCCTTGTTTTGTTCACCCGTCAGATGAACCTCGGCTTGCGACACTTCCTTCTTGAGCGATTCGACTTCGGCGGGGTTGGCGCCGCCTGCGATGGCAGCCTCCATTCGCTCGTTGGCAATAGTCACCTGTGTTTCCGCGGCGGGAATATTGTATTGATATACGCCGGTAATCACGATCATCAACCCGGTCATGGTGCAGACCACGACCGTATCGATGAATGGTTCCAGCAGGGCGACGATACCTTCGCTGATGGGTTCATCGGTTTTTGCCGCGGAGTGCGCAATGGACGCCGAACCGACTCCGGCTTCGTTGGAAAACGCGGCGCGTTTGATGCCAATAACCAGCACGCCAATCACGCCCCCTTTAATGCCTTCGCCAGTGAAAGCCCCCTTGAGAATGGCCGCGAAAGCATCGTCGATCAGCGTGAAGTTGCTGAACAGTATGTAAAGGGCCATTAACATGTAGATTCCGCACATCAATGGCACAATTTTTCCCGCCACTCGACCAATGCTGCGGATGCCTCCGATGATGACCACACCGACCATCACCGCCATAATGAGCCCATAAACCCATGCGTAGCGATTCGGTTCCAGGATATCGCTACCATAGCGGCTGAAATTGGCTTGCACGGCGCCGAGCGATTGCACGACTTGAAAGGTGTTGCCGCCGCCCAGCGAGGCCAGCACGCAAAACACCGCGAACATGGTTGCTAACACCGTTCCCAGCGGACCCAACCCCAGTTGCGAAAGTCCGTCCTTAAGATAATGCATGGGACCGCCGGACACGGTGCCGTCGGGTAGCACCTTGCGGTACATCAGGCCCAACGTGCATTCGGCAAACTTGGTCGTCATGCCAAACAGTCCGGCAACAATGATCCAGAACACGGCGCCGGGCCCTCCCGTGCCCACCGCAATGGCAACTCCGGCAATATTTCCCAAGCCCACGGTCGCCGAAAGTGCCGAAGCCAGTGCCTGGAAGTGCGAAACCTCTCCCTCGTCGGCCGGGTCGTCGTAGTCGCCGCGCGTGAGCCGGATGGCATGCCAAAAGGCGCGGAAGTTGATGAACGACATCCGCAGGGTGAAATAAATGGCCCCCAGCGCCAGCCACAGCACCACAAAAGGAACGCTGGTCCCCTCCTCGTTCTTGCCAAACCGCAGCCACCCTCGCGATTCGTAAACCACCTGTCCTTGAGCATCGTGAACCGTCTGTCCCTGGGCGTCGGTCTTCACCCGAGGACCGGTTCCAAAATCGTAAAACAGCACGGTGGCCAGCGGAGAAACAATATGCTTGCCAAACCAGGCGTCGAGTCGGCTGGCAAAGCCAGGTTCGTCGGACGCCACTTCAACAGATTCTGGTGCAGGCGTTTCGGACTGGACGGGGGGAACTTCAGTGTTTCCGTTTGCTTGGGCTACCAAGTCGCTCGCATGCGCAACGTGAAGCCAACTCAGGCCCAGACAAACTCCCCAAGCAAAACCCCAGACGAATACGATTCCCGCGAGACGACTTCGCACCATGTGTCCGGCCTCTTCATGTAACGCTGGTTTCGTCGTTGTCGCCCGCCGCTCGGGGAAAATCCCCACGGACTGGCGACGTTTTATATCGGAACCTAATATTTGTCAATGATTTACGTCACGCAGTTCGGCTGGGAATTATTTTCTGCATATAACCTTGCGAAAATTGTCGCGCTGCGTATCATTTCAGTAGTGCAGGGGGTAATGGCCAGACGAGCCTGGGGACTCAGAAGAGTCAGGATTTTCCGGGTGTTCAGCTGCACCGGCCATGATTGGCCCTGTTTCTCGCACGAATTTGAAAAGCGGCCTCACACGAAGAGCGGTCATGTCGACAGCTAGCGAAACCAGCGACCAGGCGTTACTCGAATACCTGCGAAAATCAGGTGACGCCACGATTTCCGAACTCTGCGCGGCCGCGGACGTTACGCCCAATGCCGTTCGTCAGCGGCTGAACCGACTCATGGCCCAGGGCATGGTCGAGCGTTCGATTCATCGCGACGCGGGTCGCGGCAATCGCGGACGCCCCACGCACCGGTATTCTTTGTCCGAAAAGGCAAGGCGACGGGCAGGCAGCAACTTTGCCGATTTGGCGACGGTATTATGGCGAGAACTTCGTAGTGTTCCCGACGCAGAGGTCCGGCGTGGTTTGCTGCAGCGCCTGGCGTCGCACATGGCCGATTTATACGCGAGCCAAGTCCGCGGGAAATCAACTTCGGAGCGTATGGCCTCGCTTGTGGAAATTTTCGCGGAGCGAAATGTTCCGTTTCGATTGGAGCGACTGGGAGCCGTCTCGGATCAGCCGTTGTTGCAAGGAGACGGAAAAAGCAGCGAGCCCCGCCTTGGTGGGAGTGAACTGCCGGTGTTGGTGGTAGAGGATTGCCCCTATCCGCAATTGGCGGAAGAAGATCGCGGGATTTGTTCGTTCGAAAAGCTGTTGTTCTCACAATTGCTGGAAGAGAACGTTCATTTATCCCAATGTCGGCTCGATGGTCACTCCTGTTGCCAGTTTCAAACGTCGCCTTAATGCGGTATAGTCATTGGTTTACCGTGTTACACCCAGATTCAACGACAACCATTTCGCAGGTACCAACCAGAGATGACTGCGACGCGACCATGGATCGAAGGACGATTCGAAGAGAACGTCATCACCACCACCATCGAACAAGCGGTTAATTGGGCTCGTCAGTCGAGCCTGTGGCCCATGACGTTCGGTTTGGCCTGTTGTGCGATTGAAATGATGGCCACGGGCGCCAGCCGATTCGATATCGCTCGGTTCGGGGCCGAGCGGTTCTCGGCCACGCCGCGTCAGGCCGACCTCATGATCGTCGCCGGTACCGTCACTTACAAAATGGCCAGCCGGGTACGTCGTCTCTACAACCAAATGCCCGATCCCAAGTACGTGATCGCCATGGGCGCCTGCACGGTGGGCGGCGGACCGTATTTCAAATGGGGGTACCATGTGGTCAAGGGCGTGGATCTGGTCGTTCCGGTAGACGTGTACGTGCCAGGCTGCCCGCCGCGTCCCGAAGCGCTGCTGGAAGGGCTCATGCGAATTCAAGACAAAATCAAGGGTCAGCGGATCAATCGCGAACGCTCCGGGGTCAAACTTTCGGACGAGTTGCCCATTCCGCACCACAGCGGCTACGTCGATGTGGTCGAAAAAGAAGTGGTTCGCGAACACCAAAAAATCACTGGTTGACGCGCTCGACTCAGCGCAGTCAACGCTCCATTTGCAACCAACTCGCCATCGTGCGGCTTCCCTCGACGCGACGGGCGGCTGGTTGGGGGCAATGTGCATCACAAGCTAACATTCCCATTGTTTCAACCAAGCGGCTAGCAACTTCGGTCGTTGGCATTTAGGCCGCAGTCGAACTCGTATCGCGCCTTTGACTGCGGATGAGTCGCCGTCGACGGCGCTGCCATGCACTCCAAACCGGGTTTGGAATTGCGTGCTGTTTGTACTCAGGGTTGTGGACGCCTCGCCCGATGCGGACGGCGTCGTCAGCAATCCACCTCCGCAACATTCGGTAACCTTGCAACTTTTTGTGGGCGAGCACGTGACTCAAGATATTCTCAAAATTGAAAACCTGCATGTCTCGGTGGCGGACAAGCCCATTCTGAAGGGGGTGGATCTTGAAATTCGCCGCGGCGAAACGCACGCGTTGATGGGACCCAACGGTTCGGGCAAAAGCACGCTCGGGCTTGCGATCATGGGACACCCCGGCTACGAAGTGACCGAAGGCGCTATTTACATCAACGGCGAAAACATTCTCGAACTCGGTCCCGATGAGCGCGCGCGGCGCGGGCTGTTCATGGCGTTTCAACGCCCGGTGGCGATCCCCGGCGTGCGCATGGCTGATTTTTTGCGGCACGCCACCACCAACGTTCGCCGTCCCGAGCGGCGTGAGGGGGAAGAACTGCTGCCCATGCGGGAATTCCGGAAGGAACTGCGCGACAAGATGACGCAGCTTCGCATGGATGCCGAGTTCGCCCGGCGGTACGTCAACGAAGGATTTTCCGGCGGCGAAATGAAGCGCGCGGAAATCCTGCAAATGGCCATGTTGCGTCCCAAGTTTGCCGTTCTCGACGAAACCGACAGCGGTCTCGACGTCGATGCCGTGCGCTTGGCCAGTCAAAGCATCGCCGAGATTGGTCGCGCCAAGATGGGCATCTTGATCATCACGCACCACGACAAGCTGCTCGAGGAAAACGTGCCCGACAAAACCCACGTGATGTTGGGAGGCCGGATCGTAGAGACCGGCGGGCCTGAACTGGCGCGCGAACTACATGCTCATGGTTACGACCGAATTCGAGCCGAACATCCGCAGGCGGCAGCCGATGAAGAAGCCATGCGGCAAGAAGAATCCATGCAAAAGGCATTCTGATCCGAGCCGAAGCGAACGAAAACAACAGCTACTCGCAACGATATTTGAGATACCACCATGGCTACCGATACCCGTACTGATCAGTTCAACGTCTCGACGGCGGAGATCAACAAGTACGATTTCCGCAACGAAGAGAAGTATATCTTCAAGGCTCGCAAGGGCCTCGACGCGCAGATCGTGCATCAGATTTCGGATATGAAGAACGAACCGCAATGGATGCGGGATTTCCGCTTGAAGAGCCTGGAGATCTTCAATTCCAAGCCGACCCCGCGCTGGGGCGGCAAGCTCGATCTCAACTTCCAAGACATTTACTACTACATCAAGCCGTCGGACCACCAAGGACGCAACTGGGATGACGTGCCCGACGACATCAAACGCACGTTCGATCGGCTGGGAATTCCCGAGGCGGAAAAGAAGTTCCTGGCCGGGGTGAAGGCCCAATACGAGAGCGAGGTGGTCTATGGTTCCTTGCGTGAAGACCTCGCGAAGCAGGGCGTGCTGTTCACCGACACCGATTCCGCCGTGCGCGACTACCCGGAGTTGGTCCGCGAATATTTCTCCACCGTGATTCCTCCGGCCGACAATAAATTCGCCGCGTTGAATTCGGCGGTCTGGTCGGGCGGTTCGTTCATTTATGTGCCCAAGGGCGTCAAGATCGATTTCCCGCTCCAGGCGTATTTCCGCATCAATGCCGAGAGCATGGGGCAGTTTGAGCGCACCCTGATAATCGTGGATGAAGGCGCTCAGATTCACTACGTGGAGGGTTGCACGGCCCCCATGTACACCACCGAAAGCCTGCACTCGGCCGTGGTGGAAATCGTGGTGAAGAAGCACGCTCGCTGCCGTTACACCACCATTCAAAACTGGGCCAATAACATCTACAACCTGGTGACCAAGCGGGCCATGGCCTACGAAAACGCCACCATGGAGTGGATCGACGGCAATCTTGGCAGCCGGCTCACCATGAAGTATCCGGCCGTTTACATGATGGAACCTGGCGCTCGGGGAGAAATCCTGTCGATTGCGTTCGCCTCGGCGGGCCAGCATCAAGATGCCGGCGCCAAGGTGGTGCACTGTGCTCCCCACACCTCGAGCCAGATCGTTTCGAAGAGTATTTCCAAAGGTGGCGGACGCAGTAGCTACCGCGGCCTGGTGCGCGTCGAAAGCGGAGCGGTGAAATCGCGATCGAAAGTCGTCTGCGATGCGCTCATTCTCGACCCGCACAGCCGCAGCGACACCTATCCTTACATCGAGATCGAAGAGCAGGATGTTTCGATCGGTCACGAGGCGAGCGTGTCGCGGATCGGCGAGGAACAATTGTTCTATCTGATGAGTCGCGGACTGAGTGAAGCGGAAGCCAGCACCATGATCGTGGGCGGGTTCATCGAACCATTGGTGAAAGAACTGCCAATGGAATACGCGGTGGAAATGAACAAACTTATCGAACTGCAGATGGAAGGCTCGGTTGGTTAGGCGATTGGCCAGGAAATTGCCCCTGCCGGTTTATCTTCATTCAGCCATCCAGCAACGACCGCAAAGCGGTTCTCGTCCTGGCGAGCACAGTCCCCTTTGAGCATTAGGGCCTTGGTTTCTAGCGCATGACAGCTACCACGACCACTCCTTCTGGTTTTACCGATGAAGCCTTTCAGGCGTTTCTTGCCGGGCGCGATGAACCAGCTTGGGCGACCGAGCAGCGCCGCCAGGCCTGGCAGCTTTTTCAGCAACTGGCCTGGCCCGGCCGAGAACACGAGGAATGGCGAAGAACCGACATTCGCTTGTTCCGGCTGGACAAGTTCGCTCCTCCCTTGGCCGCCCCGCAAGAACTGACGCCTCCTCCGGCATTGCTCGCCGAAGGCGTGCATCTGGCGGGCCGTACCGTGTCGCTCGATGGCCATGGGCTGCTGAATGAACTCGATCCGCAAGTTGCTTCGCAGGGAGTACTTTTTGGAAGCGCCGACCAAATCGTCCGCGAACGGCCGGATGTGCTTCGTCCTTACTTTGGCACCAGGGCGTTCACGGTCTCGCATGACCGTTTCTCGGCGTTGCACGGGGCGTTTTGGTGCGGTGGAGCCGTGCTGTATGTTCCTCGGGGTGTGTCAGTGGCTGCGCCGTTCCACACCCTTTCGGCGCTTTCTTCCCAAGGCGTCGACCTGGGGCGGATTACCGTCGTGCTTGAGGAAGGGGCCGAGGCCACGCTTCTCAGCGAAACTGCCGGCGGCGGCGCGAATTCGTTTCACTGCGGCGCGGTGGAATTGCTCCTGGCCGCTGGATCCCGATTGCGATTTGTCAGCCTGCAGAATTGGGATCACTCCGTGTGGCACTTCGCGCAGCAAAAGGCGCGCGTGGCTAACGACGCTCGATTGCAATGGACCATCGGCGCTCTTGGCGCCCGATTGGCAAAAGTAAATCAAGAAGTTGCCCTCTGCGGCGCTGGTGGCCAGGCTCAAGTGAACGGCGTGATGTTCACCGAAGGCAAACAGCACCTGGCCTACCATACGCTCCAGCATCACGAGGCGCCGCATTGCAAGAGCGATCTGCTGTACAAGGGCGCCCTTCAAGACCATTCCCGGATTGTGTGGCGGGGAATGATCAAGGTGGACCCCGGCGCTGATGGCACCGACGGTTACCAGCGCAACGATAACCTGATGCTCTCCACCGATGCCCGGAGCGATTCGATTCCTGGCCTTGAAATCGAAGCCGACGACGTTCGCTGCACCCACGGTTCGACCACCGGTCGAGTAGACGACGAACTATTGTTTTACGCCCAGAGCCGCGGCCTCTCCCGCCGCGAGGCCACGCGAATGATTGTCTCCGGTTTCTTCCAGCAGGTGTTCGACCGCATCACCATCGAAAGCGTGCGCGAAGCTCTCGGGGAAGCGATCGGCAGGCGGATTCGGGAATATAGTTAGACGGGGTGCGGCCGGCGCCAGCGATGCCGGTCAGATACGCTCCATTCGATATGGAGCGTGGATCATCTTCACACTGCGCAATGCGTCTATGGCTGAGTATACATTTGCCGCCCAGGTAGCCGACGTGCCCGACCCCGGACGCGTGCTGGTCGAGGTCGACGAGACCCCAGTGGCGTTGTTCCACGTCGATGGCCAGTTTTACGCCATCGACGATGTCTGCACGCACGACGGAGGTCCGTTGGCCGAAGGCAAGCTCGAAGGCTGCACGATCGCCTGTCCGCGACACGGGGCGAAGTTCGACATCCGCACGGGGGCCGCGCTCACCATGCCGGCCACAAAACCCACGCGCAGCCACAAGGTTAAGGTGGAGAATGGCGCCGTCTATGTGCTGCTGAGCGAATAGCTCGCGACTCTGGCAGCGTGGCGGTGTTTTTGCCGTGTGGCCATCTCGACTGCGAATCAATCGCAAGGGGGGGGCAAAACCCCCTCGCCGTCATACGATTCAGCGCCAACCGGCTATTTGAGCGTCCCTTGGAGGAATTCGTCCAAGATGCTCTCCATGGTAAGGTTGGTGTCAATGGGCAAGTTTCTGCGCCGGGCTTCTTCAACGGCATCCATAGACCGTTCAATCTGCTGGGCATTGAACGCGGCTTGTTGCACGGCGTCACCGTTGAAGAGTTCCAACGCATCAAACGACAACGTGACTTTCCCTTGGTTTTGCTGCGCTTGTAGCAATCGAGCCAGTTTCTTGGCCCAGGGTTCCAATTGAACCATTCTGGTCGAGGTAGCACGGATGTCGGTTTGCACTTGCCGGATCGTCTTCAGCAACTCGTCGGCGTCTCGGGGCGAGAGCGTAAACTTTAAGGTCAAGGTGCCTTGGTTTCGGGCAAGGCTCATGTCGCCCCGTTCGGCATCGCGAATCAGGCGGCGCAGCGATTCGTCGTCGAACAGCGAGATCGGCGGCAGCGCCGGTGGCTCCTCTTCCCATTCTTCCTCTCGAATCATCGCCCGAAGACCGCGCCGAACATAATCCCAACTCAATCGTTCGGCGTTGCCGTTCAGCCGTCGGGTTTGTTCCTCGGCAGCGGCCGCCTGGATTTCGCGGCGTAATTCGCCCTGTTTTTGCTTGAGCAGCAAATCGATGGCTGCGCCGGGAATCTCCGTTTGGTGGTAATAGCAAAGCGCTTCTTCGTGCGAAATGAAAAAGCGGCCTGGTCGCGTCCGGAATGCGTCCAGGTCGGCTTCCGTGGTTCCGACCGTTGCCCCGCCGGATTCTCCCAAGTTGACGGTACGGTATTCGTGCCGGGCAGTTTGCAGCCATTGGTCCTCGGAATCGCCCAATATCCGGAGAGAAACGGGGCTGACCAGCAGCAGACTTTCACGCTGCTCCCAAATTTCAGCCAGCCATTTGTAATCGCGGTCGCGCGACGCCTCGTTCTTGCCTCCCGAACGCACGTTGTAGAAAACGCGCAAATGATGGTAGGTGTCTCGCTGTTGATCGTAGCGAATCACGCTAAATCGCTCGGCCTGCAAGCAGCCGGACAGGACAACGCAAGCCACCCCCAGAAAACCAACGCAGGATCTTGCGCTCATTGCATCTCCCCCCGTGCGCGTGTCGCCATCACGGTCGCGGCGCGAAAGCCTTTTTTCGAATCCAAGGCACTATCGAAATTCGCGGTTGAGAAGTTCTGTGCGACTTGTAGATAAGTTCAGCGCCAACCAGCAAAATTGTGTTTTCGCCACGCGGCGCCGTCGGCAATTCCAACCGCTTGCAGCGGCATTGCGCTCTCCTCAAGCCGGGAATTCAGCCTAATTCAGTCTATCTGCTACACTGCAAAGGCGAAAGCAATTTGTCGGGCCTAGAGCGATTTCCCCGGCGAGCCGGTTTGGTCCCTCGTTCCTGCGAGTTGGGGGTGCAGCCGGCACGGAATTGGTTTCTCTGTTACACTACCGACTGCTAGGTGAGATTCGGCATTGGCGGACAAAGAGCCCTGTTAGGTTTCGATGCCCGCGGCCTCTCCATGATTCAATTTCCGCAGCCTGGGCGGACTTCAGATGGTTGTGACCACGGAACTTCTCTCGTACGTACCGAAGACTTTCCGGGGCGCAATACCGCGGCGGCTGCATTGCGTACCCACTATGGAAAAGATCGATGTCGCGTGCCTTAAGCGAAGCAGCATTTGCCCATGCCAAGCGTTTAATACCCGGTGGTGTCAACAGCCCCGCCCGTGCCTTCGGTGCGGTTGGCGGAGATCCTTTGTTCTTTAGTCGTGGCGAGGGGGCCTATCTTTACGACCTCGACGGCAATCGATATCTCGATTACATCGGCAGTTGGGGGCCCATGATCCTGGGGCACGCCCATCCGCGGGTGGTCCAAGACCTGCAAGAAACCGCGGCTCGCGGCACCAGTTTCGGCGCGCCCACCGAAGCGGAAAGCCACCTGGCCGAACTTATCATCGACGCCGTCCCGTCCGTTGAGAAAGTTCGTTTGGTGAACTCAGGCACCGAAGCCACCATGAGCGCCATCCGGTTGGCCCGGGGGTACACCGGCCGCGATATCATCGTCAAGTTTGCCGGCAATTACCACGGGCATGTCGATAGCCTGCTGGTTGCCGCGGGCAGTTCGGCAGCGACGCTCGCCGTGCCGAACTCCCCTGGAGTAACTGCGGGAACGGCCAAAGATACCTTGGTGCTTGCCTACAACGACGTGTCGGGGCTCAAAGCCGCTTTTGCCGAGCGGCCCCGTCAGATTGCTGGCGTGATTGTCGAACCAGTGGTTGGAAACATGGGCTGCGTGATTCCTTCCGCGGAGTTTCTGACGACCCTGCGGGAAGAAACGGCACGCGACGGGGCGGTGCTGATCTTCGACGAAGTTATGACCGGTTTTCGCGTGGCTTACGGTGGCGCCCAATCGCTGTATGGCGTTATTCCCGACTTGACCACTCTCGGAAAAATCGTTGGCGGGGGGCTCCCCGTCGGCGCCTACGGTGGCAAGGCCGAGATCATGAATCAAATCTTGCCCGAGGGAAAAGTGTTTCAAGCGGGTACCCTCAGCGGCAATCCGCTGGCTACCGCAGCGGGCATTGCCACATTGGAAACCTTGCGCGACGATCCGCCGTATGCCCGATTGGAACACTTGGGAGCGAAATTGGCAGACGGATTAAGGCGGGCAGCCGTGGCGGTCGATGTGCCCCACAGCATCGCTCGTGTGGGCAGCATGATGACGTTTTTCTTCAATCCCGATGTTGTGACCGATTGGACCGTGGCGGCGCGCTGCGATACCGCGCGATTCGCCCGATACTTTTGGAAGTTAATCAATAGCGGCGTTTACATGCCTTGCAGCCAATACGAGGCATTGTTTATTTCCGCGGCGCACACCGAGGCAGATATCGACGAAACCATTGCGGCGGCGCAAGAGGCTATGCTGGCTTGAGCGGTGGCAAAGCGTTCGGCCACAAGAGAACCTGCCCCGTGTGTTCGGGACGACATCGTATTTCGCGAGACAATCCCACTCAATATTGTTGAAATTCCAGGTCGAGGTGGGCGATTCCGACCCAGGAATATTTGGAACCAGACTCAATATCCCGAAGACTCGGGGGGATTTGAAACGCATGCCGGAAGTGCAGTTCGACTGCCCGCACTGCGGACTAACCTTGGCAATCGATGCCGCCTACGCGGGACAAGAATCAACATGTCCCTCGTGCGGAGGGTTGTTTATCGTTCCGGCCTTGGCAGGTCCGCCGCCGGTGGGGCCCACTTATGCTCCACCGGGTTTTGCGCCTCCCCCGCCGCCTGGCGGTTATTCTCCACCGCCGGCACCGCCCAACCCAACTGCGGGGCCGCGAAGCGCAGCGGGGCCGCGAACAGCCGCCCCGGCACCGCCCTCCGTTGCTCCGCAACCACCGTCGTCGGCGCCGCCTTCAGCACCCATGCAATCGGCGGCGCCGTCAAAAGGAGCCGCTGGGCCCCGACGCCCACAGCCGTTGAAGGCGTCTGTTCCGCTGCCGCCGGCTTCAGCGCCCGCCGGAGACGACGCGCGGGCCCAACCACGGTCGGCGGGCCCTCGCAAAGCGGGGCAGAAACCCGCGGCCACCCCGCCGCCATCATCCGCGGTTCCGGGGCCGGCTGCGCAGCCGGGCGCAAGTAGTGCAACCGCGGCAAAAAAACTGCCTCCGGGCGCTGTCACCATTCCCAGCCCCGATGGCGAAGGCAGCTACACGATCCGGCAACCGGTGAAGACCGTTCGCAGCGCCTCGGGCGAGGTGATCGAATTGCGACAACTCAGTCCCGAAGAAAAGGCGGCCCGTCGTTTTCGTCGCAATATCATCATGATGGTGGTAGGGCTCGTGACGTTGCTGATTGTGGTGGGAATCTTGATCAGCCGGGGATAATGGCCCTCGATGGCATCGTCACCTCCGTGCCCCAATTGCTACCAGGCCACAGGTGATGTCGAGGTTCACCGTCGGCGGTTTTCACTTTTCGCCTCGGGCGAATAGCACTAATTCTTCGAGCAACTTGGCGGCGCTTTGCTCCTCGGCCTCCATCGTTTGGTGGATTTCGTCAAACTGCTCCTCATTTGTGCGATTCGCTTTCAAGAGGATCAGCCCCATCCTCAGGACGTGTAGGCAATGCCGCAGATCGTGCACGATCAACGATAGTTGTTGAGTCCGAGTTTCCTCTGATGGATTTGAAGACGAACGCGGAGAAGGAGGTTGGTTCATGTCAAAGTTCACTTCCTCGCGAGTACTTCCGGAACCTTCGGCCAGCCTAAGAATTCCTCGATTGGCACTCGCGGCAAAGATGGACAACGACGATTTGCCACGGCAGTTGCATCCCTTGATAACTCCCCCTGGGCGGCAAACCATTGGCACTGAACGCAGCGGACCGCCAGCGATCAGGCTATATCCTGCAGGCCAACGACGGCAAACTACTATGTTCGTCGACTGGCTCAGCGATGCAAGTCCAAAAGCGAAGAGGGTTTTCCCCAAGGGGAGTGTTGCACCGCAATCCGCGTCCCAGCATCAACTCTCAGCCAGAAGCCCAAGAGCGACTTTCCTTCATTGCGTGGCCCATTGAATTATCTGGTTGCATTTGCCACGAGGGGAGTGCCCCTTCGTTGCGCGATCGGCCGGAGACATATTTGCCGGGCAGACACCAGATCTGTTAGTCGGACGAAGGCGATTGGAGCGAGCGCCGGAGGCAATTTGGCAAAGAGTCGCGGCATCATTGCCCCGCGCAGTGTCGCCAAAGTGCGAGAGCGCCTACCGGGAGTAATCGCAGAGACTTCGTCGCAAAGAGCAATTCAGGGGGCAAATCGTTCACTCGCCACGCTGGGGGGGGCTTCGGCGACGTCCTATATGGATTGCGCAGAGTGCTTAAACTGCAATCAAAGTTCTTGTTATATCGGGTTCGATGCTATGCCGCATGCAGGGGAAAAAAAGGTGCGCCGCTTCGGAGAACAGCGCAAGCTCGCGCGAGGGCCTGGATTTCTCAATCCGTTCGCGCAATTCATGCACCATGCTGAACCCTTCGGGCCAGCGAATTTGTATGATTTCAGCGACTTCATTCAGTAATTGATAAACGCGGGCGCGGGTAAGTCCCAGATGGCTCGCCGATTCGCGAACCGACACAAACTGGCCGCTCAGTAAGCCGAGGCGATCAGCAACCAAATGCCGAACGCCGTCACCAGCGTCGATCTTGATTTGGGCCACGAGCGGTTCGACAAACTCTCGGCGAACTTCGTCGTTGGTCAGCGTCTCCACGCGGCTGCGAGAGCGTCCGATCCAGGCAGAAATGGGTTGCACAAACCGGGGCATGAACTGCACGGCCAGGTGCGAAGCAAACGGCGCTCCTTTGCCTATCAAGCTATGAAGGGTGGCAAACACCTCCAGCACCGCGCGAACACGTTTTTCTCCATGCGTTTTTCGGGCACGAATCTCGGCCAGCGTGCAACTTGTGTAGTTGGAAAGCGGAGCGTCCCAAATCACGCGGGGCAATGCTTGCAACGATGCGGCAAACCGTCCCAACAACTCATCTTGCAGGTTGGCTTGCAAAATCAACTCTCGCCACGCCGCCCAATCTTCTTCCGATACCGATTGAGACTGGAATTCGTTGCCATACGAAAGCACGTTGGGCTGGGCGGGCAATGACGCCGCCGCCCTTTCCAATACCAGGATCATGCCTTCCAGTTTCTTCGGGCCAATGCCCGGCACTGCTGCCAAATCCGCAAAATCCATGGCCACTATTTCTTGGATACTGCGATGCAGCAGCACCAACGGCAGACGCCGGTCACCCTCCAAGACAAAATAAGCTAACGGATGAAGCAAACGCTCGGGCGTTTGTTCCTGCAAACGTTTTCGAATTTCTTCATAACGAACAAGCAGACGCACATCGTTGGCCGTGGGCTTTGTGCTCACAGTTTTGCCTCCTATTGCGCAGCAGACCACGCGAGCACATATCGCCGTCTGGCTGCAATGCCTTTCTGAGTTCCGTTTACGCTGGGGGCAAACATTCCCCCGGACACCTCTGCTCAAACACGCCGCAGGCTCTACTTTCTCGCACAGTTCCGTCGATTCTGACCCGCCGGTGCGTTGCAGAGTCGATAAAGCCCGCGGAATGGAATCCTCTTCTCTCAGACTGAACTTGCTTGTGCCGCGAATTCCTTCTTCACTTTTGGGTGGATGGCAAACACGTTCCAATGCATCGCCGAGCAATTGACTCGCGGCGATAGAATAAACCCCTGAATTTGGGAAATGTGTCGCGCGCTTAGCAAAAAATAAAACAAATTTTCGGTAGCTAGGGAAATCTTCGATTGCAAACACCGGCCTGTTCGCGGTAAGTCATTGCCAGGCAGCCATTTGCGGTTTCCGGATTGGGGCAGCGAAAAGTCGATCTCTCCTTTACCGATCTGGCCAGTGATTTCATTATTTGGGGTACCTTGCGGCCAGAAGTCAAATTCCAACATTCAGCCGCTCGGGGTATCAGGACTCGGGGCGCAGTTGAGCATCCCGTTCCCATCGCTGTCGAATCAGTCGCAATTTTCGGCCGATGGTGACTGGGGCGCAATTCAACTGATCTGCCAATTCCTGGTTGGTGTAGCCCTCCATTTTGCCCAAGGCAATTCTTTCCAAGGTTTCGTCCCCTAATAGCGCCAGCAGTCGTCGGCACTCCTCGGCCACCACGGTCGAGTACTCCGGAGTAGGCTCGCGCCCGGCGAAATAATCGAATCCACCATGTTCCTCATTCCGGTTCAAGATGGCGCTGTCGCCGCGAACTTGCCCCCTACCTCGTTTGATCGCCATTTCTCTCCGAACGATTTTGCCAGCCTTCCGTTCGGCGATCACCACCAGCAGCGACCACAGATTGTCGCGATCCATCAGGTCAGGAAAACGCTCTTCTCGAATTCCGCGAAGCACGCACTCAAGAGCGCTTGCCGCCACGTCTTCGTCGTCGGTACTTCGTCTAACTGCCCCGCGCAAACGACTGCGAACACGTTTCACCAAACGCTGAAAGTAACGCTGCCAAAGTTCGGCCGTCGCTTCTTCCACCGCTCCGTCTTTGAGCTTATTCATCCATAAAGTCACCGAGTCGTCACTCATCGGCGCAGATACCTACTTTAATCGACGATCTTGGTCCCCACCAATCCGAGGGGAAATCGTTTCATTGTGTCGCCAATGGGGGGGTGTGTCCAATGCCTTTTCGACGATTTTTTCCCGACAACACATCGCCGCTACTTCCTTGTCGAAAGAACCCACTCGAGCAAAGGTGGCCCTGGCGGCAACGCTCTGGTGGTAAAACGCATTCTTTCGATGCTTGACACGATACTCAGATATGTTTTGTGACGCTCGCTTCTCAATTCCGTTTCTGTGACGATCACTTTTCTTCGGGTATCCCGGGCGTTACACTCAGGGCTGGAGGCGCCACCGTCGCCCGGTAGCCTCGTTTAGAGTCAAAGACAATGTTCTTCTGGGCGATCACGGTAAAAGTGCGTCCCCGTAGCTCAATTGGATAGAGCGTCGGCCTCCGGAGCCGAAGGTTACAGGTTCGAATCCTGTCGGGGATATTTTACACAAGTCAAGCCGAGTGCTGGGTTTAGCACACCTGCCTGTCGTTGGGCAGTGCGGCCTTAGAGTCCTTTGAAGGTAGTACCGGTACTATTTTCAATGGCCTTGAGAGGATCGCACATGGCCCGCCAGCCTCGTTCTCAGGCCAGCTATCGCCATTACCGCCCGAAAAATCTTGCCGTCGTCCGGCTTGATGGCAGAGACGTGTATTTGGGGAGGTACGGTTCCCCCGAAAGTTGGGAGAAATACCACCGGCTGATCGCCAAGCGACTGTCCCAGGTGCCTTCCTCGAAAGCTAGTCCTCCCACCTCCCCCCCGGCACCTGCCGACTGGACAATCAATCAACTCCTAGTTGCCTATCGGAAGTTCGCTCAAACCTATTACGTCAAGGACGGTGAACCCACGAAGGAGCTAACCGAGATGAAGCACGCTGCTCGCCCCCTCCGTAAGTTGTACGGCAGCAGTCCTGCATCCGAGTTCGGCCCCCTCGCCCTCAAAGCGGTCCGTGCCCACATGATCGACGAGCTAGGGCTCTCGCGGGGGGTGATCAACAACCGCATCAATCGGATCAAGCGGATCTTCAAATGGGCGGTCTCGGAGGAACTCGTCCCCGCCGCCGTTTACCAGGGGCTTCGGACAGTGGACGGGCTCCGCTACGGACGCACCACGGCACGGGAGACCGAGCCCGTTCGACCCGTGGCCTGGGATTGGGTGGAACCGATCCTCACCCATACCAGCCGTCAGGTGGCGGCGATGATCCAGGTCCAATGGCTGACTGGCATGCGGCCTTGCGAAGTGGTGATGATGCGGGCCTGTGACATCGACACCTCCGCCGACATCTGGGTCTACGAGCCGCACGACCACAAGAATCGCTGGCGGGGGCACCGCCGGCTCGTCCCGCTCGGCCCCCAAGCGCAGAAGCTGATCAAGCCGCTTTTGAAGCTGTCCACCGAAGCTTATATCTTCAGCCCCCGCGACGCGGAGCGAGAGCGAAATGCCCAGCGTCGAGCCGAGCGCCGAACGCCCATGACGCCGTCGCAACGGAAGAGGAAGCCCAAGCGGCGGCCGAAGCGAGCCAAACGAGACCGGTATGACGTGGATTCGTATCGCCGCGCCATCAGCTATGCGATCCAGCAAGCGAACAAGGAGCGGCCCGATGACGAGCAGATTCCGGCTTGGTTCCCCCTTCAACTGCGGCACAGCAGGGCCACGGAGATCCGCAAGCGGTTCGGCCTGGAAGCCGCACAGGTAGCACTCGGCCACAAGCGTGCCGACGTGACGCAGGTGTACGCTGAGCGGAACCTGGAGGAAGCCATGCGGGTAGCGAGGGAGATCGGCTGAACACAATTTCATCGCTCAACCAAAGGGAATGTCGTGAAGGCACTGCGTGACTATTGTTAGCAGTTCGAGATTCAAGGGGCGAGGGTGCATTCCCGTTCTGCCCTCGTGAAGTGCTAGCATCCGAGCGTCGTTCTCGCCACGCTCTCTGGCGTTCGGTTATCCTGCTCCCGTACGGAT
>JAANMV010000506.1_pt1:0-17500 | contig 47922 bp, 49 predicted proteins | sample 7279661 | NCBI WGS metagenome assembly JAANMV01 (sample SAMN14094540, study PRJNA606508) | bioreactor metagenome | isolation source: A lab-scale SPAN reactor treating ammonium-rich wastewater day 121 | place: Ireland: Galway | collected 2017-05-16
CTAAACTGTGATGGAGTCGGTATCTAGCCATACCGACTCCATTTTTATGCGTTGTAGCCATCACCCAGGGCCGCTGTCCCAACCCCTAAACGGCGTTGAGCAGTGGAATCATCCGCATCGTTGTAATGCGCCGCCCCGGTCAGAGAGGATGAAAGTTCAGGCCGGCGTGCGGTCCTCGATGCGGACGTCTTAATGCTCCGCCCCAGTCAGGGACGGATGCAAGCTGCGGGTCCTACGACCTGACCGACGTTCGTCCCACCGTGTTGTAATGCGCCGCCCCATTCAGAGACGGATGAAAGAGCGGCGTCTGGAGCATCTGGTGCCACAGCTCCATGTTGTAATGCGCCGCCCCACTCAGAGACGGATGAAGGCTCGGCGTGCTTCAGCAGTTCGTCCCAGCGGTGGTTTTAATGCGCCGCCCCAGCCGGGGACGGACGAAGGAGGCCACCGCCCCAGTCAGGGACGGATGAAAGGCCTTCAAAGACGCCTCGACGAACGCGGTCCTGGTGTTTTAATGCGCCGCCCCAGTCAGGGACGGATGAAAGGGACGCTGCCGGGCGTATCGAGGGACCCGTTGGTGTTTTAATGCGCCGCCCCAGTCAGGGACGGATGAAAGCCAAGCGCCGCGACCCGGTCAGTCTCGAACCGACGTTTTAATGCGCCGCCCCAGTCAGGGACGGATGAAAGGCGTGTACTGCGCGCCGTCCGGCACCGTCATGCGGTTTTAATGCGCCGCCCCAGTCAGGGACGGATGAAAGATCGCGGCCGGCGCCACCGGCAGCGGGCAGGTGTTTTAATGCGCCGCCCCAGTCAGGGACGGATGAAGGATGAATGAAATCTCGTGACAAGGAAATCTCGGAAGTTGTAATGCACCGCCCTAGATAGGGACGGATGAAGGGCAGGCCGGCGGGGGTGCGTTCCTCGATGCGGACGTTGTAATGCACCGCCCCAGACAGGGACGGATGAAGGCTCAGGCGAAGGCGATGGTGTTGCGCGGGAGCAGGTTGTAATGCACCGCCCCAGACAGGGACGGATGAAAGAGACTGCTCTGTGCGCCGCGTGTAGGACACAGTCGAGCACACCCTTTGCGCGAACCCCCAGCGCGTGCCTGGGTTGGTCGGCCTGTCGTGAAGCAGAGTAGTGTTCTGGAACACACGCGAACCCCCGGGGAATCTGACGGGACGTGGGGTTCGCGCTGGGTGCGTTGTCATGCGGCGCGCCGGTTGGGCGAGGCGAGTGTAACGTCTCAAGGATTGAAGGTTCCGATGAGTTCTGCTCCCAGGGCGCAGGGAATGCTGCGCCCTGGGCTGGTGTTCTGGATGGGCGTCCGGCAGGCTGGTCAGTGTTCGGTGCTGGACGGCCGGAGGGGGAGGGAGAACAGGGCGGGGGCGATGTCCTCGGCGTGAGTGTCAGTGGGGCCGCGGTGCTGTCCGCACAGGTTTTTGACGTCCCCGAGCGTGTGCGCCTCGTGCAGGAGGCCGAGGTCGTGGAGCGTGCCGAGTGCGCTGTACACGGGGCTGTGGGGCGTGAAGTACAGCTGGTCGTGCATCGGAAAGGCCCGTTCGTCGATGCTCTTCTTGTGGTCGTCCCAGAGCGGGGCGGCGTCCGTGCCGTAGAGGTCGTCGAACTCCTGGCGTTTCACGGCCCACTGATGTTGGGTCCAGGCGGCCCGCAGGTGTTTCATCACGGGGTCGGTCTGGGCTTTGCGGGCGGCGGCGGCGCGTTGCTCGGTGGCGGCTGCGGCGGCTTCCCTGGTGAGGGTGTCGGTGAGGGCGGTGTCGTGGTACAGCAGTTCGGCGGGGTGGGGCTGATTCTCCCAGGGGTACGGGTCGGTGCTGGACGCGCGGGTCCAGGCCATATGCAGGGAGTCAGTGTCTTCGGAGAGGCTGAGGGCGCCGCCTGGGGCCCGGTCGATGCCGATGGTGGAGGTCAGGACGCTTGGTGCGTAGCCTTCGGCGCGGGCGGTGTCGCAGGTGAGGTGGAGGGTGACTTGGTGGCGGGCGGAGTGGAAGGTGGCGGCGATCAGGGTGGTGGTGGAGCGGGGCCAGTCGCGCCGGATCATCTCGGTGCGGCGGTGGATGAGGTCCGGGAGGGCTGGGCGCAGCGTTTGGATTTCCGGATCGGTGAGGACGCCGCGGACGCTGGCGTTGAGGGGCCAGGTGGTCCAGCGGGCGGTGTGGGTGAGCACGTCGGCGTGCTTCCAACTGGTGTCGAGGGTGCGCCAGGACCGGGATTCGGTGGGCCGCAGGCCGCGTTTGCCGGTGCGGTAGAGGTGCACGTGCACGTACACGGCCTCATGCGCCCGGGCGGATTCGACAGCGGCGTACTCGTCACCGCCGCGGTGGGCGATAAGCATGGCGCCGGGGTGGGCGGCCTGCAGGGCGGCCTGCACCTGGGCGTACTCGCCACTCTGGCGCCGCTGGGCGCGGGACTGGCGTTCGGCCGCGTCGCGTTCCAGGAAGGCGGCGCAGGCCTGGAAGGCCGCGGCGTCACTGACGGGCAGGGGCCGGTGTTGTTTGAGGCCGGTCTTGTAGCGGGTGATGGCGCGCTGCGCCTCGTCTCGGGCGGTGCCTTCGGGGAGCTGGAACTGGTCCTGGGCGAGGCGGGTGAGCAGGTTGAGGAAGGGGGCTTCCGCCTCGGCTTCCGCGCGTTTGGCGTGGTACGTGGCCTTGAGGAGGGGAACCAGTTCCAGGAAGTGCCGGCGTTCCTGCCGGCGGGAGAGGAAGTCGCGGATGATGTCGGGGGTGACGTCGGGATGGTCGAACACCAGGACGTCCCGGTCTTCGGGTTTGACCTTCACGCTGGCGCGCGTCCGGGCCGCTTCGTTTTTCCAGCCGCCGTAGTCGCGGTCCCGCTTCCAGATGTCCCCGCGGTCGTAGAAGGCGATGAGGTACCCGTCGCGTTTGCCCTCGATGGGAATCGGGACGCCGAAGGCCGGACGCTCGGCGCGCAGCGGGGTGAAGCGGTGGTTGTACCGGGTGCGGCCTCCGTCGTGGGAGTTGCCGAACGTTCCGCCGTACTCGCGGAAGTTCCCGATGATGCGCACGCCGGGCTGCATGGTGGCGTTGATGCGGGCCTTCCATTCCTGGAAGGTTTCCCGCGGGTCGGCGAGGGCCATGCTGACGTCTTCGAGCGCGATGACCCGCCCGGCCTCGTAATCGTCGGGGCGGGTGAGGCTGACGCGGCGCACGCCGTCCGCGTTGACGGGGAGGGGCTGGAAGAGGGCGGTGCGGTCCACGAGGCCCTGGAGGATCAGCGCCACGCGCAGGTAGTGCAGCTCGGCGCCCTTGGCGGCCCGTTCGGCGTCCAGGTACCCGCGGCTGCCGGGTTCGATGGTGACGGTGCGCGCCTCCCCGGTGGCGGGGTCGGTTTCGGTGCGCTGGAACAGCGCCGTGAATTCCGTGCGGGTGGGGATCAGGGTGGAGCGGGGCACGAACGGGACGTGCACGCGGTAGAGCATCTCGCCGTTGCGGATCAGGAAGTGCGCGAGGACGTTCGCTTCGGCGACGGCCTGGGTCGTCCAGGCGGTGTCGTACCGCTTGTGGTTGTGGGTGACCACGAAGCACACGACGCCCTTGGGTTCCGGCAGGAACTGCGCGGCGCGGGCGGGGTCCTCGCGCAGCCAGTCGTCGAACGCGTCGATGGACGTGGCGTCCATGCCGCCCTCGTCGAGCTTCACGGCGCTTTCTTCGTCCATGCGCAGCACGCCCTGCCGGATCACCAGGGGGGTGTCTTCCGGCGCGGGCTGGCCGTGGGCGAGGGTGACGATCTCCTCGTCCCGGCCGGCGTACAGGTCGAGGGTGCTCACGACCGTTTCGAGTTTGCCGATGTATTCCCGCAGGGGTTTGATGGCGGCGTTGACGCTGGCGATGGCTTCCGCAGCGAGTTTCTGAATCAGGTCGCGCTGGGCTTCGGCGGCCTGTTTCAGGGACGTGGAGCGGGTGGATAGGGAGAGTGTGAGGCGCCGGGCGTCCTGCAGGCGGGTGCGGGTGCGGGCGTGCACGAGCGCCTCGCCCGTGTGGGGCGCCTCGGCCAGGTCGGGGGACGCGCCTTCGGCGGCCGGGCCGGGCAGCGTGAGGGCCTGCAGGGCCTGGACGCCGTGCAGTTCGCCGCTGTGCCGGTCGAGGGTGAGGCCCTGGTCGCCCAGCTGCTCGCCCAGGGCCGTCATGTTCTGGCTGAGGGTGCTCAGGGCGAGGGTGGCGGCCGTGATCTCCTGCGCGTACCGGGCGTCGCCGTCCGGCAGGTGCCGGAAGTGCTGGAGCCAGTCGGCGAGGGGCATGGTGTACGTCTGGTCGTGCCGGGCGAAGCTGACGGTGCCGCCGTCCTCGCGCAGGAAGCGCACGCGCTGCCCGGCCTGGATGTGCCGGCCGGTGGTGAGGCACTCGTAATGCCCGGGGGTGAGGGTGACGGTCCGGGTGGGGGATGGTGGGGTGTGCGTCATGGGGCCTCCTGGGCGGGTCTTGCGGTCCGCTGGGCATTGATTCTCTCGTGGGCGGCCGGCCGTGTCGATCTGGCCGGGGCGCTTCAGTGCTGGCGGTTGCCCTGGTGGTGGCTGGCCCAGTCGCGGGTCAGGGGCCAGGGGGCCCCGGCGAGCAGGTGGGTGACCTTGCGGCGGACGGTGTCACGCTGGGCTTCGGTGAGCGGCTGGGCGCTGCCCTGGGTGCGGGCCACGGCGTCCGCGAGGGTGGACAGGTGCGTGATGGGCACGTGGGCGGGCGCCGGGCGGCCCGGTTGTGGCAGGACGCGGAGCGTGCAGGCGAACGCCGCGCCGCGCACGCGCGTGTGCAGGACCACCGTGGGGTCTGGGGGGGCGGGGACCATGGGGCCAACGGTGGGCCGCGCGGGGGTGACGCCGCGCGGCCGGGGGGTGGGTTCAGAGGTCGTCGAGGGCGGGTGGGGGCGTGGCGTGCCGCTGGTAGTGGGGCTGGTACGGGGCGGCGCAGTACCCGCCAGGGTTGGCGTGCTGGTCGCGCAGCAGAGTGTAGGCGTCCTCGGCGGTGGGCTGGGGGGGCTGGCGCACGAGGAGGCATTGGCCGTCGCCGCGGCCGTCCTCGTCTTCGCCCCAATCCATCATGCTTTCGAGGTACACGATCCACAGCCCGGGGCGGAATTCCACGACGTCGCACTGCTGTCCGGTGCTCAAGGGCGCACCTCCTTGGGAATGGGGGAGAGGCTCAGTAAGGTTTGAGACGCCCGAGCTGCCGGGGGGCGTCCGCGTCGGCCCAGCCGCTCAGCGCGGCTTCCGGGTCGGCCTCGTACGCGCGGATGCGCAGGTCGCGGGAAGTTTCGCTCAGGGCGTGACTCAGGTCCACGGCGAGGTTCATGAGCTGGTCGGTGACCACCACGGCGTATAGGTGCTGCGCGGCGGCGTTCGCTTCGGCGCGCGGGCCGGCCGGCGCGGGCTGCGGCGCGCCGGGCACGGCGGTGCCGCTGAGCCGGGGACCGGTGGCGCGGGCGAGGATGGCGTTCAGGGCCTCCGGGTCAAGGCCGGGCAGGTCGGGCAGGGTCAGGACGAACGTCAGTTGCATGGGGGCTCCTGGGACCCGGCGCGGGGGTGTGGGGTGCGCCGGGCGCCGCGGTCTTGCGGTCCGCGAACTGGGCTCAGCATAGCCCGTGGGGCACTGGGACGCGATTTTTCAACGCCGGCGGGTGAGGGCCCGCACGAACGCCAGGGTGTCCTCCGGGCCGAGTGGTACGCCGAAGTAATGGGTGCGGGCGTGGGTGGTCTCGGTGAGCTGGCCGCTGGCCTGGTCGTGCAGCCAGCTGTGGTGGTGCCAGATGGCCGCGCCGCTGAGGTCCGCGCGGGCGAGGCCGGTGACGACCACCCACCGCGCCGGGTCACGCGCCCACAGCCGCGCGGCGTTGTCGTGGCAGCGGCGCGGCCGGCCAGGGTGCAGGGCGAGGTGGTCGGCCGGCCACGCGCGGCCGCCGGTGAGCAGCCGCGCGTAGTCGTGGGGTTCGGGCACCAGCACGCCCGGCGAGAGGCGGTCCAGGACGCGGATGAGGCCGGGCAGGTGCGGGTCGATCCGCGCGAGGTCCAGGCCCGCCCCCGCCGTGGCGGGGGCGTTGAGGGGGGACAGCATCAGCGTCCAGGGGCGGTCCGCACGACGGGGAGGGCGTCCGGTCCGGGGAACGGGTCTCCGGTGGCCGCCTCGTACAGGGCGCGGGTGGCGCGGGAGGTGTACTCGGTGATGGGGGTGGGGTGCGTGTCGGCGGCGATGACGGCCAGCGCGAGGCCGTGCAGGGCGCCGAGGTGGCGCACCTGGTCGGGGTGGCCGCTCGCGGCGCTGCGGGCGTAGGCGTGCGCGTGGGCGGCGAACGGCCCGGCGATGTCCGGCTGCCGGGCGGCGCGGCGCACAGCCCGCCACTCCGGCGCGCCGATCGGGTGCCGGGCCGCGACCACGTCCGCGTAGGGGAGGTGCGTGCGGAAAGTCAGGCTGCTGCGCAGGTCGGAGGTGGGGTAGAGGGCGTACAGGTCCGGCTGGGTCATGGGGGGCCTCCAGTGGGAGTCTTGCTGCTCCCGGGTGGTGTCCCCACAGTAGAACGCGCCCCGGGCGGGGCGCGAATTTGAGGGGGGTGCCGTTCAGGGGTGGAAGTGGTCGAGGACCGCGCGGGCGTCCGCGGTCTGCGCGTCGCCCCACCCGAGCAGCTGCACCACGGCCTGTTCCGCTGCCGCATGCTGGCCGCCCGCGTCGAGCGTGAACGGGTTGTTGCGCAGGTCCGGCTGGGGACCGGAATGCCGGACTTCCACGTGACGCAGGTCACTGGGCGGCACGGACGGCGCGGCGGCCATCATCACGAAGAACAACAGGCTGCCGGGCCGCAGGGGGTCACGCACGTCGAGGTCCTCGTGCGAGAGGTTGCGCAGGGCCAGTTCCGCCTGGCTGAAGTGGTCCAGCAGCGCCTCCAGGGTGCAGGGGTACGGGTCGGTGCCGGCCGGGGGGCAGGTGGCGTCCAGGGCATTGAGGATGCCGGTCAGCAGCGCCTGGCGGAAGTGCGCGCGGGGATTGGGGGAGTCGGCGTACACGTACGGAAGGACCAGGGCGAAGGCCGCTTCGCGGTCCCGGGGAACGGCGCAGTCCAGGGGCGGGGCGGGATGGAACGGACCGGTCACAGGTTCATGGTAGGCGCTGGGCGGGCCGGGAATGGTGGTCATCGGGTCGCCTCCTGTCGGGGACCGTGCGGTGTGCGGGTGTCCGCAGGGCTCAGGGCACCACGAAGGTGCGGGCGACGCCGGGCTGCTCGGCGCTCAGGCACAGGCGGTACGCCGCGCCGCGGGCCTTGATGTTGAGGCACATCACGCTGCCCGGCTGGTCGCCCCGGCGGGGCCGGGCGGCGGCGGCGAGGGTGACGTGCAGGGCGTTCCCGGCCCGGGTGACGGCGAAGTCGCGGTTGGCGCGGTCGGGCGTCCAGCTGGTCAGGCCGCGGTTGACCTGCAGGGTGACGGTCGTGCCCGGCTGGACGGGCAGTTCCATGCTGACGCCGGTGGTCACCACCTTGGGCAGCGTGTACGTGCCGGTGGGCGCGGGCCGGGCGCCGGCCGCAGTGAGGGGCAGGATCAGGGCGGTCAGCAGGATCAGGGCGGTTCGGGTCATCGGGGCCTCCTGGGTTCAGGGTGAGGCAGGCCGGGGTGACGCTGCCGGCACGACCGAAGCGTGTCTCCAGCTCCGGGAGGCGAGGCCGGGCACTTCGCTGCACAGGAAGACACGAGGCCCCGGACTGAGAACCGGGGCCTCGGTACATTGCAAGATGTGATTCAGCGCGCGGGAACTGGGAGGAAGGGCGGAGACTGACGCTTCCGGGCCGGACCCAGCGCCGATGACCGAACCCTACGGGTCAGGTAAGGGGCGGCCAATGGCCACGGTCGGTTCAGCGGTTCGCGTGTCCGTGCCCTTGACGAAACAGGTGTAGGGCGCGCGCACGGCAATGGTGCCGTCGTTCCGCCTGGACGTGATCTGGCCTTTCATCGTCCATTCGGTGTCGCTGGTCTGTGTGGGCGCTTCGACGACGTCCTGCTCGAATGTCCCCACGGCGTCACGAAGGATTTTGTTCGCTGCAAGAGGAGCGAGGTCCTGGCAGATGGACTGAACGAATTCGGGAGTCGGGCGATTCGAGTCGGACCGGCAGCCGGTGGCCAGGATCGCCACAAGAACCAGCGCGAGCGAGTGCTTATTGGTAGAAGATGCTGACAGTGTCCTGATCATACAGACCTGCCGTGGCCGTTTCGGTGAAGTTGAAGCGGAGGCGATCGTCGGTGGGACAGGTGGGATTCCCGGTGGCCGCTTTCCCTTCGGTGTTGATGGGGAAGCCTGCCGACGTGACCTGTGCATTCCACACTGTATCCGTGTACGTGCCGGCGGTGCGGGGGTCTGGTCGGGTGTAGCGCTGGAGCGTGACGCCAGTCCAGGCGTTGTTGCGCGAGCCGTCTCCCGTGTAGTGCGTGTTGCTCAGGTAGCTCGTGGTCCGTGAGGCGTACAGGTTGAGGGGATCGACCGCGTACGCAAAGTCACGCAGATAGGTCTTGCTGATGTTCGTTCCTGGAATTGAGAATGTGACGGCTGTATTGCTCTTTCGGTTTCCGATGGCGTCAAGGCGGGTCACGACGCGGTAGTCCACCCTGACGTTCGTTCCGGGGCCAAACCCCTGGGCGTACCCGAGCGCGGCAAAGTCCCTGCGAACCACGAACGCCGACGTGTTGTACCCCACCCCTGAAATCGAGTTGTTGATCGCCGTTTCATAGGCGTACCAGACGTCCTGGGAGAAGTTGCCGGAGGTGGCTGAGGCGGTAAAGAACCCCGCCTCGACGAGGCCGCCACTCCCGACATTGGCGTTGGTGTAGAGGCCGACGTAGTTGTAGGCCGCTTCTCCCAACTGGTCCAGGCCGGTGACGTCTGAAAGGTATGGCACCCTGACGTTGCCACGGACGCCACCGAAGCCCACCGTGGAGCGCACTTGACGGTACGGTTCGCAGTCCGCCTGAGCGGTCAAGCGGTAGGGGTTCCGGTAATTCAGTTTTCCGCCGTTGGGGAAGACGAACTTACTTCCAGATGAGTCGAGACGCCCGATTTCAAGGGGGATCTCGCCCAGGACGCGGTCGTACGCCAGGGCAGTGTCCGCATCGTAGAACTGCACATTGATGCGCTGCTCAGGGGGGAGGAAGGGAAGGATTTCCTCCAGCTGGTTGCGTAGGCGCTGACCTTCCGCTGTTTTTGCGGCGGGCCAACTGCTGGGTGCGTCCGGTACGGTGGTGTTGAGCGTCCCGCATGAGGTAAAGACAAGCGTGGCGGTAAGCAATCCCAGAACTCCTCTCATTGCGCTCCTTCCCTGCCCTGAAACTTCAAGAAATGGCTGATCATGACGCTCTCAAGGAATTTCCGGTGTGCGCACACCCAGGGGAGTCTAGGAGCATTGGATCTGGGGTTGACCGAACTTGACCGGCCTTCCTTCCTTGATCCGTCACGGATTTCTCACCTCACTTCATGTTTCTCACCAATGCTGGTCACCTTCGCCGCAATGAGCAGCGGCGTCACCGCCTTCGGGTATCCGCGTCGGGAGCGGGGGGCGTCCACGCCCCGGATCAGGCGGTATCGGTACATACAGGCGCGGGCGGCGAGCACGCAGCCTTCGGCCTGCAGTTCGGCGGCCGTCAGGGTGCGGGCGCCGCGCTGGCGGCTGACCTGCACGCCCGCGCGCGTCCACACGGGCCGGGGGGCGGTCGTGCCGAGGTACTCGAAGTTGGACGCCTGGTAGGCGGTACCGACCACGCCCTGCGCGGCGTCGGCGTACGTGGCGATCACCTGCCAGCGCTCGGGGAGGGCGCGGATGGCGCGGGACAGCAGGAAACTCGCGGCGCCGTGCGGGGCGGCCGGGTGGAAGCACAGGCGGCTGAGGCCGAGGACGTGCTGGTGCGGGCGATCGGGTCCCGCCATGAGTTTCGCGGCGCCGAGGCTGGGCGGGTTGAAGGTGGCCACGGCCAGCACCGCGCCGCTGCCGCGCTCGTGCAGGGCGAAGGCCGCAGTGACCTGGCCGACGCCGTGGGCGTAATGCCACGCCTCGACGAGCGGCTGCGCTTCGCGGGCGGTCACGGCCCGCACGTCGTACGCGGCGGCCCGCGCGGCCGGGCGAGTGGGGGAGAGGAACGAGTCGGGGGCGGGACAGTGCTGCGCGCCGCCGGGCGTCAGGATCAGGGTCATCAGGCCTCCTCGCATGGTCTTGCCGTCCACGCCAGTGCCCCGAGCGTAGCGCGCCGGGCGGGCCACGGCTATCCTGGCCAGGGCCGCTCAGCCCGCCCCGGTCAGGTCGTCGTGGTCGGCCGTCTCCGGTTTCGGCTCCCGGCGGCGCATGCCGACCGCCCGCACGCCCATGCGGACCAGCGTCAGGACCTGCACGGGGCCGAGGTCGAACACGCTCGTCTCGCCAGTGGGGTGACGCACGGTCACGGTGAACCGGCCGGGCGCGGCGCTGATGGTGAGGTGCCCCTGCCGGGTGCGCATGGTGACGGGCCCGGTGCTGGGCAGGATGGGGGGGCGGGTCATGGGCGCGGGCGGCCTCAGGCGGGCAGCGGGCCGGGGCGGTCCGTGTCGGGCGTGAGGTGCCAGTTCACGAAGGGCGTGCCGAACTCGTCGTCGGCCTGACTTTCGATCAGGATGAACCCGTAGTACGCGCTGGGCCGCTCGTCGCTGATCTCGTGCACCGGGCCCGGGTGCCGGGCGGTGTCCGCGGCGGGCGTGAGCCACGCGTGCGGCCGCCACTGGCCGCCGTGCGGGCCGGGAAAGTGCGCGAACCCGACTGCGAGCTGGTACCGGGGGGCGGTCCGGGCGTCGGTGCGGTCCAGGTACGCCCGGGCGGCCAGGCTCATGGGCGTGACCCGCACCCCGTCCTGCATGAGCGCGGCGCAGGCCTCGCGGCGCAACCGGCGCAGGTCCGGGTGGTCGCCGGCGACCTGCGCGAAGTGCGTGCCGAACCGGGCGACCAGCGCCTCGAAATCGTGGTACCGCTGCGTGAGGCGCGTGGGGTCGTGGTCCTCGGCGGGCAGCACGTTCGGCGGGGAGAGGATGTCACTGGGGGCGAGAAGCGTGAGGCGGTGCCGGAGGGCGTAGTGGCGGTGCGGGTCGTCCTGGAGCGCGGCGTGCATGGTCATGGCTCAGTGTGGGACGGGTGGGGGTGACGGGACCCCCGTGCGGGCCGGGGTGCTGAACACCTGCACGGTGACGGCCACGCCGGCGTTGACGCTGAGGCCCACGCCCAGGTGGGTGTAGGCCGGGTCGATCAGGGCCGCGCAGTGGCTGGGGCTGCGCAGCCACGCGGCGACCACGTCGAGTGGCGCGGGGTAGTTCAGGGCGACGTTCTCCGCGACGCGGCCCGTGAACGTGCCGCCCGCGTCCGCCCAGGCGCGCACGGCGCGGTCGAGCAGCGTGTCCCCGTAGTACGCCGGGTGGGCCGACTGGGGCTCGCGGTGCGCGTTGAAGGGGGCGGCCGGGGTGAAGGTGGCCGCGCTGTACGTGGCGTGGCTCCGGGCCATGCGGGTGAGGACGCCGCTGGGTTCCACGGGCGGGGCGGGCGGGGCATGCTCGGCGCACGTGCCGGTCAGCGGGGCGCGGCGTCCGCCGAGGGTGCCGTGCACGCGGACCTCGTTCGTGAGCAGCGCCACCTGCCCCTCGGTGGGCGACAGGGGACCGGCGCCGGTCCAGGTGTGGACGTCGGCGCCGGCGGGGGGCGGGAGGATGGCGGTGCACAGGGCGCACAGGACGGCGGTGAGGGCCCGGGGGGCGGCGGAGGTCACGGGGCCAGTGTGCGCGGCGCGGGGGTGACGCCGGGGGGCTCAGGGCAGTGGGTGGTACCGGCCGGTGGGTTCGAGGGTGCCGCCGGTGAGGGCGGCGTTCGTCATGACCAGCAGGCGGATCTCGTACGGCCGGGCGGTCTGGGGGATCACCCAGCCGTCCTCGCCGTGGTGCGTGAGCGTCAGGCGCGTGTGCTCGCCCGGGTGCGTGAAGTCCGCGTCCTCGGCGCCGATTACGGCCTGGATGACGCCGCCGACGCTGCGGCTGGCGACCAGGGAGAACGGCCCGCGCTCCCGGAGGTCGAAACTCGCCAGCCACACGCCGGGCGCGAGGCGGCGCACGCTGCTCGGCTCCGCGTGGACGGTCTTGACGTCCACGTGCACGCCGAGGGTGTCGCCCGCGTGCGCCTGGTCCTGGCTGGCGCGGTACGTGACGCGGCGCAGGGCGCTGGCGGCCGTCTGCCACAGCACCGCGACGTTGCGGGCCACGCGGGCCCGCTCCCCGCCGGTGCTGGCCAGCTGCATGGCGTGCTCGGCCTGCTGTTCCCAGTTGCGGGCGAGGTCCTCGAAGTCCCGCAGGGTGTCGGGCAGGAGGGTGAACGTCCCCAGCAGTTCGTTGGTGATCAGGGTCCGCTGTTCGGGCGTGAGGCGGTGGGTGACGATCATCTCTGCGGCGATCTCGGCGGCGCGCAGGTACTTCTCGGACATCAGGCGGGCGTGGTCCTGTTCGCTGGCGATCTGCTGTTCGAGGGCCTCCACGGTGGCGGCCAGGGTGTCAGCCCGGCTCGTCTGCTGCTGCAACTGCTGGGTGGCCCGGTCCGCTTCCTCGCGCTGCCGGGCGTGCTTGGTTTCCAACTCGGCGTACAGCCGGTCGAGGGTGTCGCGCTGGGTGTGCAGCTGGTCGTGCTCCTCCTGAAGGGCCTGCTGGGCGTGCCGGGCCGTCTGGAGGGCGTCGTCCGCGGTGGCCCGCTCGGCACGGGCGGTTTCAATGTCGGTGTGCGCGGCCTGGAGGTCCTGGGTGAGGCGGGTGCTGGTGTCCGTCGCGGCCGTGAGCTGGGCGCGGGTGTCGTCCAGCGTGGCAGAAAGCCGGGCGTGTGCCGTCCGGGCCTCGGCCGTTTCGGCGCGGGCGGCCTCGGCCGCCTGCTCGGCCGTCCTCAGGGCGTCCCGGGTCCGGCCGTGCTGGGCCTGCTCGGCCTCCAGTTTGGTGTGCAGCGCGGCCCGGCGGGCGCCTTCCGCGGCGGCCTGTTCCTGGGCGGCCTGCAGTTCGCTGGTTCGGGTGGCGAGGTCCGCGGCGGTCACCTGAAGCTGCTGCTGCGCGGCCGTGTGCGCGTCCTGCGCCGTCTGGTGGTCCTGCCGGGCCTGGGTGAGCTGGTCCCGGGTGGTCTGATGGTCGGCGCGTTCCCGGGTCAGGGCGGCCAGCGTCTCGTCCCGTTCGGTCTGGGCGGCCTGAAGGGTGCCGTGCAGGGTCTGGCGCTCCCCGGCCCAGGCGTCCTGCGCCCGGGCGGCGTCCTGGCGGGCGCCCTCCAGGGCCCGCTGCACGTCCTCCAGGTCCGCCTGGGTGCGCTGCCGGGCCGCTTCGTGCTCGTCCCGGGCCGCCCGGAGGGCCTGTTCGGCGGCCTGGAGGGCGCGGCCGGTGTCCTCGTGCGCGGTGAGGAGCGCCTCATGCCGCGTGAGCAGGTCGCGGTACTCCTCGTGTACCTGCTGTTCCTGCGCTTCGAGTTTCCGGGTCTGGTCGTCCAGCCGGTCCTGGAGGGCGGCGAGTTCCTGCAGGGTCCGGCGGTACCCGGCCTGCTGGGCGTCGAGTTGCACGGCCAGGGACTCTTCCCGGGATTGGGATTCGCTGAACTGCGCCTGGAGGGCCAGGTTGGCGATGGTGTTGGCCTTGACGTCCTCGCGCAGTTGCTGGATGGCGCCCACCAGGTGCATCTGCGCCCGGAGGATCGCCTGGGCCTGCGTCTTGAGCCGCTCGTTGCTGGCGGCGAGCGCCCCGAGCCGCTGCTGGGTCAGCGTGAGTTCGGACGTGGCCGCCTGCAGTTCCACCGCCCAGTGCTGCGCCTGGCGTTCGGCGTCCTCCCGCTCGCGCTGCACCTCGTTCACGCTGCTGCGCACCAGGCTGAGCTGGTGTTCCAGGTCCGTGTGAATGCGGTGCATGGCCGCGAGGCGCTCACCGGTGACGTCCTCCCCGTCCACGCGGAGATCCGCGTCGACGATGTCCTGCTGCGTGTGCCGGCCGTACTGGGTGACGCGGTGCACCTCGACGGTCCGCACCACGTCCCGGCCCTGAATGAAGTCGCTGACCTCGTCCACGGTGACGTTGATGCCCTCGCCCTGAAGCTGCGCCCACAGCAGGCTGGTCTGCATTTTCAGCGCGGCCTGCCACGTGCTGGCCAGGCGCTTGGTCGCCTCCCGCTGCGCGTCCGAGTGTGTGAACGGCAGGGTGGGGGCCTGCGCGGGGGGGGCGGGCAGGTCCGCCGTGCTGAGCACCTTGGGGAAGATCTGGCGCAGCTCGGTGATGACCTGATCCGGCCGGGGTGGGCCGGGCGGTGAGGCGTGGGCCGTGGCCGGTGCAGGTGAAGGGGCCGGCGCGGGGGCCGGCAGGGGAATGACCGGATCGGTCGGGAGGGCGTCGTCGTGGGTGTGGCGGGGTGCGATCGGGTCCATGCGGCTCCTGAGGTCCATCATGCCCCGGCCCGGGGTGGCCGTGCGGGGCGGGTCGACATTCGGTGGTGTGCGGGGCGATTTCGCTCGCGGGACCGGACTTCCTGGTGCTGGTCGTTGTGGCCCCCGCCTGAACGCCTTGCGTGGGGTCAGGCCGCCTGAGCCGGCGCGAGATCCTCCCCGTCCGTCGCGGGGCCGGCGGGCCAGGGGAGCAGGAGGGGCTGGCCGCGCATGTCCGGGCCGCGGGGGGCGGGGCGCACGCCCTTGCCCCAGGTGGCGGCGTGGCCTTTGAGCAGGGTGCGGCGGATGGGGGTGGGCGTGAAGTCCTCGGGGCGGAAGAGGGCGGTGTTGGCCGCGTCGAGCCACCCGCCGATCCGGGCGAGGCCGGTGTCGCGGCCCTGAAAAGCGAGGTACGTGCCGTCGCAGGAGTCGGCGTGCAGCAGGGCCAGATTGGTGACGCGGCGCCGGGAGTTCACGCGGCCGACGTGCGTGCGTTTGCCGAGGTCGGCGGCGCGCTGGAGCATCACGGCGCCCCACGCCTCGCGCCAGGGGTCGGTGCCGCCCAGGAACATCACGTCCGCCTCTTCGGGCAGGTCCTCCTGTTCGCAGCCGTCGTGCATGACGTACGCGAGCGGCAGGCCGGTGATGGCGTACAGGGGCAGGCCGTGCTCCCAGAGGACGCGGGTGGCCGCGCAGTCCCCGGGGACGTCGGGCACGACCATGAACAGGCAGGTGGCGTGCATCGGGGTGAGGCGTTCAATGAACGCCAGGTGGGCGTCTTCGTTGTACCCGGGGCCGGAGAACACGTCGCAGTCCATGCCCCAGGGGCGGCCGGCGTGGATGCCGTGGACGCTGCGGGCGCGGGGGCTGGTCATGATGCCGACCTGGTCATGGGCGAGGTGCTCGATGTGGCTGCTGGTCGCGGCGAGGTAAAGCATGGGTCTCCAGGGGTGAGAGGTCTTGCGGGCTCTCGGGGGGAATTGCGGCCATCAGTCTAGGCCGTGGGGCACGGGCGTGCGATCTTGTCGCGGGTGACCACAGGGGGGCCCAGGGCGGAGTGACCTCGGCCTGCACAGGGGCAGCGGTCACTCGGGTGAGGCTGGTCGTCCGGTCAGGCGCGCCGTGGGGGAACGTTCAGGATCTTTGTCGGGGTTGAAGTTGGTTGGGACGCCATCCACGGGACACCACCGCTGAATGCGGACCACGGTCCGCTACCCTTCAGGCACCCATGATCGTCAAGGAGTACACCCCCGCCCCGACCACCGACCGCTTCCGGCGGGCGGGGGACGAGGCCGAGAAACAGATGGCCTTCTACCTCCGGCGCGCCTTCGGGGACAACCCGAACGTGCACGTGTTCAACAACCTCCGCCTGGAGCACGGCGGTGAGGTGGTGCAGATCGACCACCTGGTCTTCCACCGGGCCGGGTTCATCATCGTGGAGAGCAAGAGCGTCACCAGCGCCGTACGGATCAACGACCGGGAGGAGTGGGCCCGGCAGTGGAACGGCCGGTGGAGCGGCATGCCCTCGCCTGTGCTTCAGGCCAGGCGGCAGGCGGACCTGCTGCGCGCCCTGCTCCAGGCCCACAAGGTGGACCTGCGGAACAAGATCCTGTTCGGCCTCAAGCAGGGCGGGTTCATGGCGTTCATCATCGACGTGGTCGTGGCGATCAGTGATCAGGGCGTCATCCAGCACCGGGGCAAGCTGCCCGAGGTGAAAAAGGCCGATCAGGTGCCGGAGCTGCTCAAGGACCTGATGTCCGGTCACGCCCGGGCGGCGAGCCTGCTGAGCAGCGAGACACGCAAGGATGAGATGGGCTTCAACCTCTCCCCGGAGGAATTCACCCGCATCAGCGCGTTCCTCCGCACCCGGCACCGCGACGCGCACGCCCCGGCCAGCCCACCCGAACCCGCTCCGTCCCAGGACGACCGGCCGGCTGGTCGTCACGCCGTGCCGGCGGCACCTCGCGCGGCCGCCGAGCCCGTGACCCCGCCCGGTGCGGCCGAGCCGCCTCAGGCGGTGACGTGCGCCAAGTGCGGCAGCGGGGACGTCGAGATCAAGTACGGGCACAGCTACTACCTGCACTGCCGCGCCTGCGACGGCAACACCCCCCTCAAGCTGACCTGCCCGGCCTGCGGCGCCGCGGCGCGCACCCGGAAAAGCGGCAGGCAGTTCTACCGGGAGTGCGCGCCGTGCGGGAGTTCGGAGCTCTACTTCACGAACCCCTGAGCCTGCCCCCGTTCAGAAGGCGGTGCTGTTGCAGTGGCCGTGCTTCATCCGCAGGTGGTCAAGCTCGTCCATGCTGAGGTGCCCGTACTCCCGCTCGGCGCGCTCCAGGTTTTCCCGCAGCGTGCCCCGCCCGAGGACGGTCATCAGCTTCTTCCCTGCCCACTTCGGGTGCGTGAAGCGCCGCTCCTCGAACTGCGCCCAGCGCTCGAAGCTCTCCGGGTCGCGGCGGTGCAGGCGCAGCAGGTCCCGGCGGTTCGTGAACGGGCAGTTGCGGCTTATATGTACTACCTGCAGGCGCCTCCGTGATTGCCATGCCAACTGGGATGGGACACCCCCTCCTGTCGGAGCTCTCCACGTAATCCCAGCACACTTGCTGAGTCAGCTCATTTTCGTGTCGACGCCTCTGCTGATCCCGCAGGTCGAAGACGCCCTTGCGTCAATGGCCCGGCATGCCGCACGGAACCTGTGATGTGCCGGGGGTGACGTCTTTAATGCAGTACCCCTCCTCACCAGCCTCCCGCCTGAAATGGCGCTGCCTGAAAGTGCTGCTCGTTGAGTGTCCGCCTGCTCGAGCTCATCAGGCACGAACACCTCTAATCTTCTGATCCGATGCCACTGCTACGACCGCCGAAACAACGTGCACATGACGGAAGCAACATCCAGAACCTCGGCATACTCAGGACCATAAGGCGTTTATGACGCACGTTGTCCAGGGGGTCCAGTTCAGCGCCTCCTCCCGCAGGAGCAATGATGCGGAGTGGTCACTCCTGAAACTCTTGTGCGAATCACCCCCCTCCATGTTCGACAGTTCTGCTGAAAGGCGTCGCTCTAGGCCG
>JAANMV010000506.1_pt1:27500-47922 | contig 47922 bp, 49 predicted proteins | sample 7279661 | NCBI WGS metagenome assembly JAANMV01 (sample SAMN14094540, study PRJNA606508) | bioreactor metagenome | isolation source: A lab-scale SPAN reactor treating ammonium-rich wastewater day 121 | place: Ireland: Galway | collected 2017-05-16
CGGCGCGCCCTGGCCCTGGCCCTGATCGGCGCTGGAGCGCTCAGCAACGCCCTGGACGGCCTCACCCGCGGCGCCGTGGTGGACTACCTCCATTCCCCTGCACTCGACAACCTGCACCGCCACCTGACGGGCCAGCCGTTTCCCATCTTCAACGGCGCGGACGTGCTCGTTCTGGCCGGCGCGCTGCTGCTGACCTTCCTCACCTCACGCCCCACCCGCGCCGCCCTGGCCCACGGAGACCCCCCATGAAACGACTCTTCATCGCCGCCCTGCTTCTGACCGCCTGCAACAACGAGCCTGCCCTGGACGGCGTCAAGACCTTCGACTTCAAGGGCGGGGACCATCAGGAAGGACGGATCGAGTACCCCGTCCCCCTCCCCGCCGGTGGCCCCCACAACCCCGCGTGGCAGAACTGCGGCATCTACACCGGCGAACTTCACGAGGAGTACGCCGTCCACAGCCTCGAACACGGGGCAGTCTGGGTCACGTACAACCCTACGGTCACCAAGGCGGACGTGCTCCAGCTGCAAGAGGCCCTCGCCGGCCGCACGCACATCCTGCTCTCGCCCCGCAGTGAGCAGCAGGCCCCCATCGTCATGACCGCCTGGAACGCCCAGCTCGAACTGCAGGACGCCAGCGATCCGCGCGTCACGAAGTTCGTTCAGACGTACGAGCAGGCCGGCACCGCCCCTGAGATCGGCGCGTCGTGCAGCGGCGCGTACAGCGAAACGCAATGACGCGCCGCTCCTCGCCGGGGAGATGGACCGCCCCCCTCGTGGGGATCGCGGGCCTGCTGGCGGGCGGCCTGGGGACCGCGCTGGTCACGGCCCCCGGGGCAGGCGCGCCGGCCGAGGACAGCGCGGACGTCCGGTTCATCCGGGACATGGGCGCCCACCATGCCCAGGCGGTGGAGATGAGCGTGGTCATGCTCAAGCGCGCCAGTGACCCGGCCGTGAAACTCCTCGCGCAGGACATCGCCCTGACCCAGCAGGCCCAGATCGGCCAGCTGAGCGGCTGGCTCACCGCCTGGGGCCTCCCGGTCGCCGGGGCCCAGGCCCCCATGCACGGCATGGACCGCACGGCGATGGGCCTGGCGACCGAGGCAGACAGGAAGGAATTGGACCATCTGCCCGTCCGCGTCGCCGAGGGCCGGTACCTGCTGCTGATGCGCCGCCACCACCTGGGCGGCGTCGCCATGGCCAAAGCCGCCCTCCGGGACGCCCAGCAGCCCCTCGTGGTGGCGTTTGCGGACCGGGTGGTGGCGTCCCAGACCGCGGAGGTCCGCAGCATCGACGCGATGCTCAACGAACGGAATCTCACGCCCCCCGGGCCCGACAACATTCACTCGGAGGACATGAACCATGGCTGAAGGCCACAGTCACAGCCATGGGCGGGACGCCAACGCCCGGCAGCTCGGCATCGCGCTCGCCCTGACCGGCACGTTCCTGATCGTCGAAGTCGTGTACGGCCTGCTGTCCGGCAGCCTGGCGCTGCTCTCAGACGCCGGTCACATGCTCACGGACGTCGCGGCGCTCACGCTGTCCCTGTTCGCCATCCGGATGGGCCGGCGGCCCGCGGACCGGAAGCGCACCTTCGGGTACCGCCGCACCGAGATCCTCGCCGCGGCCCTGAACGCCGGGGCGCTGTTCGCCATCGGGATCTACATCCTCTTCGAAGCGTACCGGCGCCTGAACGAACCCGTGGACGTGCAGACCACGCCCATGCTGATCGTCGCCACCCTGGGCCTCATCGTGAACGTGATCAGCGCCCGCGTGCTCGTCGGCGGCAGCGAAGGCAGCCTGAACATGAAGTCCGCGTACCTGGAAGTCATGGGCGACCTGCTCGGGTCCGTCGCGGTCATCATCGGCGCCCTCCTGATCCGCTTCACGGGCCTGACCTGGATTGACCCGGTGCTCGGCGCCGCCATCGGCCTGTGGGTCCTGCCCCGCACCTGGACGCTCCTGAAAGCCAGCGTCAACGTGCTGATGGAAGGCGTCCCGGACGGCCTTGACCTGGACGCCCTTCGGGCCGCCATCGCGGGCCTGCCGGGCGTGGAGGAAGTGCACGACCTGCACGTGTGGAGTGTCACCAGCGGCGAGCACAGCCTCACCGTGCATGCCGTCAGTACCGCGCCGCTCCCAGCCCTGAACGCGCAGGTCACCGAGATCGCCGAGGCGTTCGGAATCGAGCATGTCACCGTGCAACTCGAGGCGCCAGGCTTCCATGCCGGTCAGCACGGCGAGGTTCATCCATGACCACGCCTGAGGTGCCGAGCCTGCCGCCCAGATCAGCCGTTCCCCCCGTGGACGCCCGGTCCGCCCGCCGGTCCTGGCAGCAGTCCCTGACCCTGGCTCTGCTCGCGGTGTCCGCCCTGCTGGCCGGCGTGCTGGTGTACCACCGCGTGACCAACCCCCTGTCCCTGTTCGGCACGGCGTACCCGGCGGGGACGCCCGCCCCGCCGCTCGCCGGCACGGGCGAGGACGGCCAGCCGCTGGCCCTGAGTGACTTCCGGGGCAAGACGGTCGCGGTGTTCTTCGGGTTCCTCAATTGCCCGAACATCTGCCCGACCACCTTGGCCGCACTGGAACGCGCCCGGGCGGAACTGCCCGCGCGACAGCGCGCGGACTTTCAGACGCTGCTGGTGTCCGTGGACCCCAAACGGGACACCACGGCGAAAATGAAGACGTACGTGACGTACTTCGACCCCACCGGCCGGGGCGTGGTCATTCCGGAACCGCAGCTCACGAAGATTGCGGCCGCCTGGGGCGCCGGGTACACCTACAGTGACGTCAAGGGCCCTGCGGACTACCAGGTGAACCACACGACCGGGGTGTACCTCGTGGACGCCCAGGGCCACCTGCGGCTGGTGTGGGACTACACCCAGGTCACCACCAACGCCGCGCGCATCGCGCAGGACCTGCGGGCGGTGATGAAGTGACCACCGCGCCCTACAATCACGGGATGCCTGCGCCAGCAACCCAGACCACCACAGGGGACGTGTGCGAAGTGAACTGCGTTCACCCGGACGCGGTGCGCGCGGCCCGGCAGGCCCTGCCGGACGAGACGTGCGTGAACGAAGCGACGTCCTTCCTGAAACTGCTGTCCGATCCCACCCGCCTGAAGATCCTGAGCGCCCTGAACAGCTCGGAGCTGTGCGTGTGCGACCTCTCCCAGGTGGTCGGGATCAGCGAGAGTGCGGTGAGCCACCAGTTGCGTCTGCTGCGGGCCGGCCGGCTCGTCACCTTCCGCAAGGAAGGCCGGGTCGCGTACTACCGCCTCACCGATGAACACGTCACGCTGCTGATCCAGAGCGCCCTGGACCACGCGAGCGAGTGACGGCCCGGCTCCTGGCGCGGCGCGGTCCCCTGGGCCTGCTGGCCGCACTGATCCTGACGGCGGCCCTGGCGTGGACCTGGTGGGCGCAGGTGGGGCGCTGGCAGGCGCCCCTGTACTGCATTGCGCAGCGGGGCACCGTCTGGAATGGTCTCTTCCCGCTGCTGGAAGGCGCCTCCCCCCGCTGCCCCCGCTCGGCCACGTACCGGCGTGAGGTCCGGGACGGCCTGACGCGCGTGGAACAGTACCGCCTGGAAGGCTGGCAACCGATGGCGCTCATGGGGCCTCTGCGGGACGCCGGGTACGGGCTGCTGGAGGACGAGACGGGCGGCCCGGACCACTACTCGGTGTTCCTGGGGCGCGTCAACCCGGCGGAGCTGTACTACACGGCGGTGCCCGACGGCACGGGCACCCTGATCACCCTCAGCGGCCCGTGAACGGAACGTGGGCGGTCAGTGGGGTTCTCCGGGCGCCGCACGCCATGACCGCAGGCCTTCCAGTCGCCGGCCGCCCCTGAACCGGCGCTGTCCGGAGGCGGCCGCCGGAGAGGGTGTCCCGGCCCGGACGCCCCACGTGCGGGAACAGGTGGGTGAAGGGTGCCGTACCGGAAGGCCATGGACACGCCTGGAATTTGGACCCGGGTCCGGGCCTTTACCCGCGGTGAGCGGGACGCCGAGACCCTGTACGCCTACCGACAGGCGGGCGTGCAGGTCCACCCCATGCTGGACGAGGCAGAGCGGCGCCGCTTCGGTCTCACCCTCAGCGGCACGAGCCCGTTCGCGGTCAAGCGCCATGTGGGGCTTGAACTCGCCTGCGCCTGGAATGCCTTTGCCCTGCAGACGCTCGGCGAGAAGATGCTGGCCGCAGACGAGGTGGCTGACCCCGGCACGGTGGGGTTCGTCCCGCCGGTCACTTTCGATCAGGCCAACGGCTACTTCACCGAAGTGCCGCGCTGGCTGGGGTACGCGAGTCAGGCCGCCCACGACCCGGAGTTCGAGCTGCCCGCGGGGACCCTGCCGGCGAAACTGCCGGACTGGTCACCGGTGGAACCCTGCCCCCGGCCTCACCTGGAGGCCATGATCGCTGCGCTGAACGCCATGCGCGTTCATGCTGAGGCGGCCATGCACACCCTGGAGCAGGCCACCCCGCAAGGCGACGCGCCCAAGCTCGCGCGCCTGCGCGGTCAGGTCGCTGAGGCGACGTCCAAGGCTTCCTACGTGTCGGGCATGTACCGCCCCGGGTCTTCCCAGGCCCTGCATGAACAGATTGAAGAGCACGCCAAAGGCGCCATCGAGGGTCTGTACCGCGTGGGGCAACTGATCAGTTATCCCGCCCTGCTGTCAGAGGGGCCGCGTGCCGCGTCACCCAGGCGCGGCCAGGGCAGGGGGCCGGGACTGCGGACCGCGCTGCCCGGCGAGTCCGGCTTTGATCCCTGGGCGATGACGCTCCCCAACAGCGTGGGCTTCTTGCGCCGGGACGCCGACGCCCGGCGGGTGATTGACGAAATGTGGTCCCTCGACCCGGACCCTTTGGCAACGGTGCAGCTCTGGGATGACATTCGCCAGGCCGTGAAGACCGGCGGCGCCAAGGTCGCCCGCGGTGGCGGGGGCCAACCCGTGGGGTTTTACTTCTGTACGCCGTACTGCGCGATCTACGAGGCGACCCGGCCCCTGATGATCGGCGGCACGGCGGTGCGCACCGGCGAACGCTTCACCGTGGAGGCGGCCGCGGAGGGGGTGCGCATCGGCTATCCCTTCAAGCGGGAAGTGGTGACCGGGCCCTTCCGGTCCGGGGTGCCCATCGACTACTGCGATCCCGACGCCCCGCCCCCCCACGACGAGTAAGTTCCGAGGGGTGCGGCGAGACGCCGCGTCCGCGCCGTGGCGTGACACCACAACCCGCGGTCAGGGGCGCCTCACCACCCGGGTGCCGGCCATGCAGCAGGGTCGGCAGGACCCGGGTCCGGGTGCGCACGGCCCAAGGCCGAATCGCTCCGTGCCGGGAGACGGAACGGCGGGCCCCTAAAACTTGACGAAGAAGGCCGTGAAGTACATCAGGGCGACGCCCACCGTAAAGCCGCCCAGGGTGGACCAGCCCACCAGGGGCGCGCCGAGGGCCGCCGTGTTGCGCGCCACCAGGCGGCCGACCTCCCAGACCACCTGCACGATGGCGCCCACCCCGACGGCCAGGAAGACGGTGGCCAGCACCGGGTTAAAGGCAAAGCCGCCCAGCCAGGTGCCCAGGATGGCGGGCCCACCGGCGATCAGGGCCAGCTGGGCAAACTGAACGGGCCTGGGTTGGTGCCGCACCACCGGCGCGACGATGCCGACCCCTTCGGTGATGTTGTGCAGGGTGAACCCCAGGATCAGGAAGGTGCCGAGCGCCGCTTCCCCCAACGCGAAGGCCGCCCCGATGGCCAGGCCTTCCCCGAGGTTGTGCAGGCCGATGCCGGTGGCGATGCGGTACGACAGCCCCAGGGGTGCGTCTCCCGGGCGGCGCTGCCCGCCCAGCGCGAGGAGGACGCCGAGGGTCAGGAGGGCGATCAGCAGCACCGCGGGCGTGCCCTGCCAGAACGCAGGCAGCGCCGCCGCGAACTCCTGGGCGTCGAGGTAGGTGCCCACCGCGAGGTACACCAGCAAGCCCACCGTGAGCGCCAGGATGAAGTTCATGGCGGCGGGCGTCAGGCGGCGCATCCAGGGGAACCACAGCATTCCCAGCAGCACCGGCACGACCCCCACGTACAGCCCCACCAGCCCGAAGCGGACGACCAGGTCCCGCCCGGGGCGCGGGGTCAGGGTCGCGACCGGAATCTCCGCTTCGAACACCGTGCCCAGGGAGGTCAGGAGCGCGACCTTGTGCGCTTCGCCCTCCACCCAGGGGTACGGGATGGTCAGCGTCGCGGTGCCCAGGCGGGGGATGGCCCCGGGGGGCCGCGCCGTGAAGGACCAGAAGGCGTCGTCCACCATCACCTGCGGCACGGTGATCGCCTGCGGGCCGTCGTTGACGACCTGCACCTGAATCACGCCGCGCTCGGGCAGGGTGACCCGGCTGATCTTGACCTGCTCGACTGGCGGGCCCTGAAGGCTCTGAAGGCCGCCTCCGGTGGCGAGCAGGTACGCCAACACCGCGCCGAGCAACATCAGCGGGACCAGGGCCAGGCCCCAGAGGCTGACCCACCGGCCCCCACCCACGGCCGGCGCACTCATGGGCGGCCCCCGGCGGCGCCCTGGCGGCCGCGCCGGTCCCACTCGGCGTCCACGCCAGCGGCCTGGAGGGCGGCCGGGTAGGCCTCGGGGTCCACCACCTGGAAGTTGCCCATCCAGCCGAGCTCGGTGAATTCGCTGATGTGGGGGTGAAACATGAAGGTGCCGGTGAACTTGTAGCGGAATTCCAGGATGCCCCGCTGGCCCTGGGCCTGCATGATGGTGTCCACGATGCGGCTGGTGGGCTCGAGGGTGGTGCCGGTGTCGTAGTAGTTGAAGAAGTTGGCGTGCAGGTGGAAGGAGTTGATCAGGTCGAACTCCAGGATGTTGATCAGGTAGATGCGGACCAGTTCGCCCTTCTGGATGGGGATCGGCCGGCGGGCGAACTCGAAGCCGACGGTGTTTACCGCGTAGATCTCGTTGGTCCCGTCAAAGTTGGTGTCAAAGGCGTTCTGGACCATCACGAACTCGCGCGCGGGGGGCCGTCCGCCCTTGGGGTCCACGATGAAGGCGCCGTACATGCCCTTGTGGATGTGGCGTTTCAGGCTGGTGGCGTGGCAGTGGTAGAGGTGGCAGCCGAAGGGTTCGGCGTCGAACTCGTACACGAAGCGCCCGCCGGGCTGGATTTCACCTGGGCCGGTGCCGGGCACGCCGTCCATGTCGGCGGGGTGCACGCCGTGGAAGTGAATGGTGTGGGGGTGCGTGGTCTGGTTGATGAAGGTGATGCGCAGCCGGTCGCCTTCGGTGCAGCGCAGGGTGGGGCCGGGCACGCGGCCGTTGTAGGTCCAGGCGGGGAAGAAGACACCTGGGGCGATTTCGATGTCCTTGTTCTGCGCGATCATGGTGTAGTCGCGCAGGGTCTGCCCGTCAGGCAGGGTGCTGACCCTGCCCCCGTCCCAGTCGGTGAGGATGGCCATGGGGTCGAAGCCGTTGCGGCTGTGATCGACGGTGCCCACCATCAGGTTGTTGCCGTGTCCGGCATGGGTGGTGCCCGCTGCCGCCTCGGCGGTTGGCCCGGCGTGGTCAGGCGGGTGCGTCCGCCCCTGCCCCAGGGCGAGGCTGCCGGCCAGGGCAGCGGCGCTCCCTGCACCCACCCGCAGCACGTCGCGCCGGGAAAGAAGCGGCTTTCGCCATCTCATGCGCGGAACTCCAGGAAGCAGAACGTCTGCATGCGGGCTTGACTCATACTCTACTTTAGTCATGACTAAAATTTTGTCAAGGCAAGCCATAAAATCTTCAGGGCGGCGCCGGTGAAGGGGAGCGGCCAAGCCTCAGGGAACCCAGTCCCATCAGGAAACGACCGGCCTGATCGCGTCAATCAACCCACCCCAGTGGAAGCAGGCCAGCAACACGACGACGCCTTGCAGGGGCGCGGCAGCCCACCTGCCCAACCATCACTCACAACCGCCGGTGTGGACTCGCCGAGGGGGCGCCACCAGTGGCGGGTGAAGACCGATATGCGCGCCATCCCCGTGCGGGCACGGGGCAGGCGCGAACCAAGGTCAGGGGCCATCCGCACTGCCCAACGGGACTCGCCCGCCCACGCCCCGCACCTGCCCCATGCCCGCCGAGTGCGGCCTGCCGCTCACTCCTGCCCCGGGCGGCTAGGAGCCTGAGCCCTCATAGCGGGCCAGACCCCGGCCCCACACCCACAGGCCCACACCGAACGTCACCAGCCCGACTGGCAGCGAGAACCACGCGAAGCGGGCGTACTCGTCGCGCAGCACGCCCGCGGCCGGGTAGAACGCGATGAAGCCGTACGGCAGCACGAACGTCAGCAGGAACCGCACGGCCGCCGGGTAGACCGTCAGGGGGTAGCGGGAGAAGTTGATGGTGTTGTACACCACCGGGAAGAGCCCCGAGCCGCGCTCCTGCGTCCAGAAGGACACGCTCGCCACGGCCACCCACACGCCGCCGTACACCAGCCACGCCCCGAGGATGCCTGCCAGGACCAGGGCGGCGGTGGGGGCGTCCCAGGTCAGCCCCAGCCGGGACGAGGCGATGGCCATCACGGCCCCGCCCAGCAGCACGCCGTTGAGCGCCTGGGGGCGCAGCAGTTCCAGTACCACCTGCAACAGGGCGCCCAGCGGCCGGGTCAGCACCCGGTCGAGCTCCCCGCCCACCACGTACCGGCCGCCCAGGTCCGACAGTGCAGCGAACGACGCGTTGAACAGGGCGAAGGGAATCAGGAAGAAGCCGTAGATGAACAGGGCCTCGTCGAACGTCCAGCCGGCCAGCGCCCGGACGCGGGTGAACACCACGGCGAGAAAGGCGATGTCCACTGCCTGGAGCAGCAGGTCCGAGCCGACCTGCACGAAGAAGTCCGCCCGGTAGCTCAGGCGTGCCTTGGCGAGCATGCTGACGTACGCCCCCACGATCGACAGTTGACGCCGCATCCTAGCCTCCGTGCACCGTCAGCTGATCGAGTGCCCGCCGCCAGGTGACGCGCACGAGCACGAAGAGCGCCACCGCCCAGGCCAGCTGCGTGGCCAGCCCTGAGGCGACGTCCATCCGTCCGAGGTACATCGCCACGGGCGTGTACGTGATGGCCTGGAACGGCAGCCAGGCCAGGATGCCCTGCGCCCACTCCGGGAAGAAGGTCAGCGGGATCAGCACGCCGCCCAGCAGGTCCACCATGGCGTTCTTGGCGCGCTGGACGCCGACGGTGTGCTCCGTGAACACCGCGGAGATCCCGACGAGCAGGTTGAGCTGGGCGTACACCGCGAACGCGAGCACGGTGCCCAGCGCGAACCCCAGGGCGGCGGCCGGGCTGGTCGGCGGGGCGACCGGGTACACCAGGGCGATGATGGCGGCGGCCGGCAGGGAGAAGATCGACGCGCGGACCAGCGCCTCGCCGGCCGCGCCGGCCAGCCGGGACCAGGGTTCGTCCACTGGCCGCAGCAGCGTGAGGGCCACGTCGCCCTGCCGCACGGAGGTGGTCAGTTCCCGGTCCAGCGCGTTGGTGTACACGGATCTCAGCACCCAGGCCACCGCCACGTAGGTGATGGCCTGCGACGCGCTGAGTCCGCCCACCTGCACCTGCCCGTCGTAGATGGCGCGGTAGATCGCGGCGTACACGCTGACGTAAATGAAGTACGACCCGATGCCGATCATGAACCGTGTGCGGTTGGCGATCAGGTCCAGAAAGCGCAGCCGGGTGAACCCCCAGTACAGGCCCAGTCCGGTCATGGCCGTCCCCGTTCGTACAGTTCGCGGACGACGTCTTCGATGCTGGCCTGCCGGAGTTCGAGGTCCTCGGCGGGCACGGCCGACAGAGCCAGCGAGACCAAGTCCGGGGTGCGGACGCGCCGGGCGTCGTACGCGGCGGTGAAGCGGCCCGGGGTGGGCTCGGTCCAGGTCAGGTCCAGGCCGGCCGTCGCGGCGTTCAGCGCGGCGAGCGTCCCTTCGGGGGAGACGACGGTGATGTGGTCACCCTGCCCGAAGTTCTCCCGGAGTTGCCGGGTGGTGCCGTCGAACATCAGCTGTCCGGCGTCGATGACGAGCACCCGGTCACTGATGGCTTCCACGTCGCCCAGGTCATGGGTGGTGAGCAGCAGCGTGGTGCCGAGTTCCCGGTGGATCTGCCGGAGGAAGGTCCGGATGCGGGCTTTGACGCTGACGTCCAGGCCGATGGTAGGTTCGTCCAGGAACACGACGCGGGGGTCGTGCAGCAGGGCGGCGGCGAGGTCGGCCCTCACCCGCTGCCCCAGGGACAGTTTCCGGGCGGGGGTGCGGAGTAGTTTGCCCAGTTCGAGCACGTCGTCGAACATGGCGAGCCGCGCCTGGAAGGTGGCTTCCGGGATGGCGTAGACGCGCTGGAGCAGGCGCAGCGATTCGATGACGGCCAGGTCCATCCACAGGGTGGTGCGTTGCCCGAAGACCACGCCGATGTGCCGGACGTACGCCTGGCGCTGGCGGTGCGGTTCGTAGCCCAGCACGGTGAGGTGCCCGGCGCTGGGTTTGAGGATGCCGGCGAGCATTTTGACGGTGGTGCTCTTCCCGGCGCCGTTTGGCCCGAGGTACGCCACGCTTTCACCCGGCTGGATGTCGAAGGAGACGGCCTGGACGGCGTGGACGTCGCGGTACTCGGGGTGCAGGAGGTCGCGCACGGCGCCGCCCAGGCCGGGGCGTTTGACGGGCACGCGGTAGGTCCGGGTGAGGTGGCTGACCTGGATGATGGGGGAAGGCGGGGCGTCGGGGGTCATGGGCGGCGCTGGGGTGTGCAACATGGGAGGTCCTGGGAGCGGAGCGGGCGTGGGGGAGCCGATGGCGAGACAAGGCTATCCCCGTCAAATTCTGTTGTCAATGTCAACAATCTGGCCTGATCGGTGACGTTCCACCTCAGCTTCCCTGGATCCGGCCGGCTGGACTCCAGGCTCGCTGCTCAGCGAGGCACCACGACGCTCCACGGACATGGCCGCCGGCGTGAAAGCTCCGGCGATGGGATGTCACCCGGTCCGGGTCAGTCACCCCGTCCCGTCCGGAGCTGCCGGGCTTCCTTATCGCCGTCATGGGCCTGATCTTCCGCCCAGCGTGCCGCCGCCTCCGTGTCGTAGGGCACCCGCCTGAACGTCACGTTCCAGACGCCGGCGTCTCGCTCCAGCCACACCCACCGGGCCACCGGGTTTCCGTCCTTCTGCCGGCTGACCGCCCCACAGTTGACGACCGTCAGGGCACCGATCTGCCGGACGTGCTCCAGGTGGGAATGCCCGACGATCACCACGCGTGCCCTTCCTGCGTCCCCCAGCCGCTCCAGGACCAGCTCGTCGCTGGCCCAGTTCTTCTTGTCGCGCAACAGGTACGTCCACGCGGAGTCGGGGGTGCCGTGCGCGGCGATAACCTCACCGCCTGCCAGGGTGACGCTGGTGGGCAGACCCGCGACGTATGCGCCCGCACCCTCAGGAAGCTGAGCATGCAGCCATTCGAGCATGGCCCGCTTTTCCGTGCTGTCCGTGAGCGCCTGCCCCAGGCGCTCGTCCGTGTTGCCGCGCACCTCCAGCACACCGTGCGCGGCCTTGAGGTGTTGCTGCAGGCTCCACGCGCGGGCCGGGTCCGCCCCGCCGAACACCTGGTCCCCCAGGTTCACCCAGACGTCCGGCTGATGGCGGCGAATGTCCGCGGCGAGAGCCTCGAGGGCAAAGGCGTTGCCGTGCACGTCCCCGAAGACGGCGACTTTCATGACTGCGCCGCCACCCAGGCCTGGACCCGCCCCTCGATCTGGTCCCGCACCTGGCGGAACACCGCCAGGCGTTGTTCTTCATTGCCTGGCGCGGCGGCCGGGTCCTGGAACGGCCAGGATTCCCGTCTCAGCGCGAATGGGAAGATCGGGCAGTTCGTCTCGGCGCGGTCACAGACGGTGATCACGTGCGTGAAGTGCTGGCCGAGCAGCGGCGTGGTGCCCTTGGGCGCGAGGTGCACGGTGGGGAGCCCGGCCTCCTGCAGGACCTGCACGGTCAGGGGGTGGAGCGTGCCGGGTTCCAGGCCGGCGGACGTGACCTCGAAGCGGTCCCCGCCGTGGTGTTCGAGCAGCACCTGGGCCATCTGGGAGCGGGCGGTGTTCCCGGAGCAGATGAACAGCACACGGGTCGGGCGCGAGGCAGGCATGTGAGCATCATATTGATGCATCGTCATATTTCAATATGATGCTCCGCTCGTGTGGCCGCCGACAGCAGACGAGCCGTGGTTCATCCGCGGTTCAGCACAGCTTCAAGATCCAGCGCCATGCATGAGGCTGGTCCCCGTCCCCCTCAGGACTGCAATGAACCCCGCACCCGACAGTCAAACCGGTCAACCCATCAGCGCCACCGGCCTTAACAGGAACTGAACACCCGGCGCGTACCTTGCAGGCAGAGAGGTGACCTTATGACCACAAGAACGCTTGCCGCCATCGCCCTCACCACCGCCCTCGGCACCCTGGGCTTCGCGCAGATTGGCACCCCTCCCGCGCCGATGATGGCCATGATGGGTGGGGCCGGGCAGCCCCCCATGACGGGCACCGGGGCAATGCCAGGGGTGGCCGGCATGCAGATGATGCATTCCATGACCGACCGGACCTTCCTGACCATGATGATCCCGCACCACCAGTCGGCCATTCAGATGAGCCGAGCCATTCTGAAAACTACCCGGGACCCGCAGATCAACACCTGGGCGACCCAGATCATCGCGGATCAGCAGCGGGAAATCACGCAGATGCAGGGGTTGCTCAAGGAGTACGGCGGGCCGGAGACTGGAATGACCCCTGGCATGCTGGACATGGCAGGCATGATGCCGGCCGGTCCCCGCTCCGCGAACCCGGACGTGGCGTACGTGCAGGCCATGATCCCGCACCACGGCATGGCGGTCATGATGGCCACGCACCTGCTGATGCAGAGCACCCGCCCGGTCATGCAGAACCTCGCGCGGAACATCATCGCCGTGCAGACCAACGAGATCCACGCCTTCCAGCAGTACCTGAACAAGGTCCGGTAACCACTCGACCCGCAGGGCACCCCGGACACGCTGCGGGGTGCCCCACAGTCCGCGCCTCACCAGGGAGAAGCACCCGTGCCCAACATCCTGATAGTCGACGACGACCCCGCCATCCTGGAAATTCTCCGGGCGTACCTGAAGGCTGAAGGCCACACCGTCCTGGAGGCCAGTGACGGCCCAGCCGCCCAGCGCCTCCTCCCGCAGGCCGACGTGGCCGTCCTGGACTGGATGCTCCCCGGTGTCAGCGGCGTGGACCTCGCGCGGGAGGCCCGGGCGGCCGGCCTGACCCTGCCGATCCTGATGCTGACCGCCCGGGGCGAAGAGGAGGACAAACTGCACGGCCTGGATTTCGGCGTGGACGACTACGTCGTCAAGCCGTTCAGCCCGCGGGAGGTGGTGGCCCGCATCCGGGCACTGCTCCGGCGTGCAGGCGTGCAGGACGAATTCCGCATCGGTGACCTGCGCGTGGACCTGCGGGGCCATCAGGCCACCCTGCTGGGCGAACCCCTGGACCTGTCGAAACTGGAATTCACTCTGCTCAGTGCCCTGGCCCAGCACGCCGGCATGGCCTGGTCCCGCGAACGTCTTCTCGAACGCGTGTGGGGCCTGGACTTTCCTGGCACGGAACGCGTGGTCGACGTCCACATCACCAACCTGCGCAAGAAACTCGGGGACACCAGCGACACCCCCCGGTACATCGAGACGGTCCGCGGCGTCGGGTACCGCTTCCGGGAGGACTGACCGGTGCGCTTCTTCCCGCGCCTGCTGCTGTCCCACCTGCTGGTCATCCTGCTGGCGGCGGGCGGGATGTTCGCGGCAGCGGAACTGCTCGCGCCGAGCTTTTACCGGGAGCACGTCGACCGCATGGCCGTGATGATGACCGGCATGGTCGGCAGCACGAACCACGAACTGCGCACGGACCTGGAGGCCGGGCTGCGCACCACCCTCAACCGCGCCCTGCTCGCCTCCCTGCCCCTGGCCGGCGGGGTGGCCCTGCTGACCGCCTGGTGGATGTCCCGCAGGCTGGGCCGCAGCGTCCAGCGGCTCGACGAGGGCAGCCGCAACCTGGCGCAGGGCCAATACACCCTCCGCCTGCCGGAAACCGGGAACGATGAACTCGCGGACCTCGCGCACAACCTGAACGTCCTGGCCAGCGCACTCGGCCGGATGGAGCAGGGGCGGGTGGAACTGATCGGGAACGTCGCCCATGAGCTCCGCGCGCCCCTGGCGGCCCTGCGGGGGTACGCGGACGGGATGCAGGACGGCCTGATCACCCCGGACCGCGCCTCGCACGCTATCACCCGGGAGGTGGGGGCCATGGACCGGCTGGTGCGGGACCTCAGCCTGGTGTCCCGCGTCGAGGCCGGCAAGGTGGACCTCCACCCGCGGACCATCCACCCGGCCGAGCTGTGCACGGCCATCCGGGACCGCTTCAGCACCTCCTTCGAGGAGAAAGGCGTGACCCTCGACGTGACGGACGCCCCGCTCCCGGCCATCCAGGCGGACGAAGAGCGGGTCCTGCAGGTGTTGACGAACCTGCTCGTCAACGCCCTGCGCCACACCCCGGCCGGCGGTCAGGTCCGCGTGCACGCCGGGCCGCAGGGCGGCATGCTGAAGTTCAACGTGCAGGACACCGGCACCGGAATCGCCCCTGAGCACCTGGCGCGGATCTTCGAGCGGTTTTACCGCGCGGACCCCGCCCGCTCCCGCATCGAGGGCGGCAGCGGCGTGGGCCTCACCATCGCCCGGGGCCTCGTGGAGGCTATGGGCGGCCAGATGACGGCCTCGTCGGAGGAGGGGCGGGGCAGCACCTTCGCGTTCACGCTTCCGCTGGCCCCGGTCCCCGGTTGAGCTGCCGGGGTTGACCGGGCGCCTGTTCACGCCGAAGTCAGCCACCCGCCCGATGGGGCGGGTGCCGCGTTTTACCGAAACTGAACATTCCTGCTTTACGTTACAAAGCAGGAGGACCACATGACCCACCACACGCACGCCCCCCCCACCGTCCCCTCCGGCGTCCTGGAAGTCGCCCTGAAGAACTGCCACGGCGGGACGGACCTCGCCGATGCAGAACGCTTCCTCCAATCGCTCCACGGCGTTCAGAGCGTGCACCTGGACCGCACCCAGGGCGTGGCCCACCTGGGGTACGACCTGGAACGCACCGGCGAAGCGGCCCTGCGCACCCAGATCGAACACGCGGGGTACACCTGCACCTGCCAGAACTGCCCGCCGTCCCCGATTCAGCCCGGCCAGCCGCAGGCAGGCCACGATCCCCACCATCACGCGCCCGCCGCCGATCCGCACGCCGGTCACCAGAGGCCAGGTTCCCCGGGGCCTGTGAATACTGCGCACAGCGAACACGCCGGGCACGGGGGACACCCGGGAAGTGGCGGGCACGCCGGTCATGATGAGCACGCCGGGCACGGCGAGGCGATGGTGACCGACATGCTGCGGCGCTTCGTGGTCTCGCTCGTGGTGACCCTGCCCATCGTGCTGTACTCCCCGATCGGCGAGGCCGTCGGCTTTACGGCCATGCCGCCATTCGGACTGGGCATGAACTGGTTCGGATTGATTCTCGCCACACCGGTCGTGTGGTGGGGCGGGTGGCCGTTCATCTCCGCGGCGTGGCGGGCCCTGAAGCGGGGCGAGGCGAACATGATGACCCTGATCGCCCTGGGCATCCTGGTCTCGTACACCTACTCGGTCTGGGCGACCCTGGCGCTGAACAGCCAGGACGTGTTCTTCGAGGCGGCGGCGATGCTCACCACCCTGTCCCTGCTGGGGCACTGGATGGAGATGCGGTCCCGCTTCGCCACAGGCCGGGCCGTGGAGGCGCTGCTGAGGCTGGCGCCCGCGACCGCCCGCGTCGTGAGAAATGGTGAGGAAACGGAACTCCCGGTGGAGCAGGTGGTGGCCGGGGACGTGATTGCCATCCGGCCCGGGGACCGCCTGCCGGTGGACGGCGAGGTGGTGAGCGGCGCGTCGTACGTGGACGAAAGCATGATCACCGGGGAACCCGTGCCCGTCAGCAAGGTGGCCGGCATGAAGGTCACGGGCGGCACCGTGAACCAGACCGGCGCCTTCCAGTTCCGGGCGACGGCCGTCGGGGCGGACACGGCGCTGTCACGCATCGTGCAGATGGTGCAAAACGCCCAGGCCAGCAAGGCGCCCGCGCAGCGCCTCGCCGATCAGGCCGGCAAGTACCTGGTGTTCGTCGCGTTGGGGTCCGGCCTGCTGGCCTTCCTGGTGTGGTCCCTCCTGGGACAGAGCGTCATCTTCGCCCTGACGGTGGCGGTGTCCGCCATCGTGATCGCCTGCCCGGACGCCCTGGCGCTCGCCACGCCCACGGCCATCACCGTAGGCGTGGGGCGCGGCGCGAAAGAAGGCGTGCTGTTCAAGAACGCCTCGGCGCTGGAGGCCACAGCCGGGGTGAACACCGTGATCTTTGACAAGACCGGCACGCTCACCGAAGGCAAACCGGCCCTGACCGACCTGATCCCCGCTCCCGGCGTCACGGAACGTGACCTGCTGCACTTCGCGGCGTCCGCAGACCAGCCGTCCCAGCACCCGCTGGCGGAAGCCATCGTGCGGGCCGCACAGGAACGCGGGATGACCCTCTCGGCCGCGCAGGACTTTGATTCCATCCCCGGACACGGCGTGCAGGCCAGGGTGGACGGCCGGGCCGTCCTGATCGGCAATGCCCGGCTGATGAACCGGGAAGGCATTTCCATCGTGAACGTCACCCCGCAGGCAGAACCCCTCTCCGCGGACGGCAAGACCGCCATGTACGTCGCGGCAGACGGTCAGCTGCTCGGCGTCGTGGCGGTCGCCGACCGCATCCGGGAGTCCGCGAGGCAGGCCGTACAGGCGCTGCATGGCCTGAACATTCAGACCGTGATGCTGACCGGGGACAACCGGAAGACCGCGGAGGCCGTGGCCCGGCAACTGGGGATCGACACCGTGATCGCCGACGTCCTGCCTGAGCAGAAGGTGGCCCAGGTGCAGGAACTCCAGGCACAGGGCCGCACCGTGGCCATGGTCGGGGACGGCGTGAACGACGCCCCTGCGCTCGCCCAGGCGGAGGTGGGCATCGCCATCGGCGCTGGCACCGACGTCGCCGTGGAAACCGCCGACCTGGTGCTGATGAAAAGCGACCCGGCCACCGTGGCCACCAGCATCCGCCTGTCGCGGCAGGTGCAGGCCAAGATCAAACAGAACCTTTTCTGGGCCGCGATCTACAACCTGCTCGCCATCCCCGTGGCGGCCGGCGCCCTGTACCCCAGCCTGGGCATCCTGCTGCGCCCCGAATGGGCAGCGCTCTTGATGAGCGCCAGCACCCTGATCGTGACCTTCAACGCCCTGCTCCTCAACCGCTCCAGCCTGAAGACCTGATCGGACACGGTCAAGCCGGCGGACCCCCGGGGGTCCGCCGGCTGAATTCTTGTTCTGTGCGGCCGTGCTCGGGAGCCGCCGCGCGGTTGAGGTGGGCTGTGCAGAGTACGGGGACGCTTCAGGAGCAGCGCCCTGTACAGCGTGCCCGGTCCTTCGAGCCGTGTCGCGGCCTGAAGCCCGCCGGAGTCTGAACACCTTGGGCCGCGGCTCCGGGCGCACCGAATCTCCCTCCTGTGGGAGGGGCGGTCGAGGCTCCTTGGTCGCCTGCCGCGCGGAAGTCACGTCCGGGTCGAGCGGGGCTCCACGCGCCTGGACATGCGGCGCCCTGAGCCCGGAGAACCGCGAACAGAGCCGCCTGTTCGGCAAGGCGCCCTGCCGTGGAGATCATGGTGGGCACGATCAAGAAATGCTGGACCTGCCTGGAGGCCTGCCGGACCAGCACCCGGCAGCATGGCTTTTGGGGGGCTGCGTCCAGCCTGGTTGACTGCCGCGCCGTGAACCGCGCGCCTCACTTCGCCGGAAGGAACGGAACTCAGATCGGGGGAGGCGATGCCTCCCCCGATCCTGTCACTTCACCCCTGCGCCAGCGGTCTTCAGACGCGGTGGACCATGGGAAGGGTGAACAGGAACACGTTCAGCAGGCCGAACAGCACGATCACGGCCGCGTGCGGCAGCACCGCCGGCTTCCACGCGCCGGGGGCGGCACGCCGGGCGATCTGGTAGGCGGTGAAGAGCGAACCCGCGATGCCCAGACCGACCACGGCGAACTGCAGGCCCTGCACGACGTTCATGGGCAGCACGGCCAGCGACCCGCCCGCATACCCGCCGAAGGCGTTGACGGTCGTGTACAGCACGCTCCTGCCTTCGGAAAGCAGGTGGAAGAGGTTATGCGCGATGTGACCGGCGAGGTCCAGGGCGATGACCGAGTACCCGAACCGCGCGAAGTTCTTCTTCCAGCTTTCCCCCGTCCAGGGGGCTCTGAGGCTCGACGCCAGGGCGATCACCGCGATCGGGAGAAGCATTGCGACGAGGAACGCCGCGGTGAAGGCCAGGGCCTCACTCCCGAACAACAGCGCCGTCAGGCTCTGCAGCACCCCTTCCCACCAGCCGATCATGGTCACGTTCTGCACGATCACGATCCCGACGATCACGGCCGCCAGGAAGCTCTCCTCGAACTTCGGCCTGGTCATGAACCACAACTCTCGCGTGGGGGGACGCACCGAGATGCGGATGGAGTCGTTCGGGCAGCTCTTGACGCAGTTCGCGCAGAAGTTGCAGTTGGCACTGGTCTGCATCATGCGCGGGAACTCGAAGACCGGGCAGCCGGGCGCGGCGGCCGAGCCCTTGTAACACGACTGCGTGGTGCAGGTGGCGCAGATGTCCGGCGTGGCGCGCAGTTCCACCATGGACGCCCGGGAGTAGTTGCCGTTCAGGCCGCCCAGGAAGCACAGGTACCGGCACCAGGTGCGGCGCTGCCGTGACCACCGCCGCGGTCGCCATGGCGCCCAGCAGGTACCCGCTGCCGCGCGGGTTTTCCACCACGCCGAACACGTGGTCCGCCCAGGTGATCAGGATGAACGTCGCGTCGATGATCCAGATGCCGTAGCGTTTCAGGAACCCCGGAACCGGCCGTCCGAGCCCGACGGCCTTCCCGATGACGTCGATCAATGTCCCGAACGGGCAGATCGCGCACCAGAAGCGCCCCAGCGTGAACATCGCGATGGGAATCAGGGGCCACCACAGCACCCAGGTGAGGCTGGTGCCGACATTGGCGCTCGCGGCCGTGGGGCCCCACAGCAGGGCGTACACGATGTACCCGAACACCACGAGCACCGGGTACGCAAAGATGCCGGGGTACAGCGGGCTTTTCAGGAACGCGCGCACCCAGGGAATGTCGAGCAGGTTGCGGGCCGGGCCGGGTTGGGAGGCGGAGGCCGTCATGCAGGTGTCACCTTGTTGCCCTTTCGCTGGGGGAAGCGGCGGTGAACGAAGCCGAAGCCCGTGAAGCCCAGCATCAGCAGGCCGGCCGTGCCGGTAAACAGCGGACTGGGCCCGCCGGGAACGACCGTGAAGTCAGCCGTGGGGGTGTGCCCGGGCATGTCGTCCATGCGGGCCTCCAGGGTCCAGCGGCCGGGCGTAAGCCGGACGCGGGTCCACCCGCGGTAGCCGCCGGCCGGACCGTGGGCGTGGTCATCCGTACCTTCTGCAGTGTCGTGGCCGTCCAAAGGTGCCTCGGGTGCAGTGGTGGCGGAGGCCGCCTCATGCGTGTCGGTTGCGGATGCGCCGGTGTGGGCGGCCTCCTGCGGTGTGGTGGCCGCGTCCGCGTGCGCTGCCGCATCATCGGTATGCGCTCCGGGCTCGTCCGTGTGAGGGGCCGACTCGTCCGCGTGCGGTTCGGCGGCGGTCTCGGCGCCGTCGTGCCCGGGCTCGTCGGCGGGGTGGTCCGGTGTGCTCTGGGCGTGGTCCTGGTCGCTGGCCGGGAGACCAGTGACGGGTTCGGCATGCTCCGCGGGATTCACGTCACCTGCAGCGGGCGCCGCCTCGGTGTGCGCGCCGTGGGCCTCGGTACCGGCTTCTTCGGCCGGCAGGGCGGTGAGGGGCACGTCGAGACGCTGACCGTCCGGGCCGGTCAGGCGCACGTGGACCGCCGCCCCTTCCGGCACGGCCGGGAGTTCGAAGGTGAAGGTGTTCACCCCGCCGCTGGGTTTCAGGAAGTCGCCGCGGACCACGCCGCCATCCGGGAAGGTGGCGACCACGGGCAGGCTTCCGCCCGCGCCCGCCAGGCCCCACAGCAGGGCCGCCGTGATCACGGCGGCACCGGTCCGCAGGGGGAAGCGGTCAGGGTTGATCATCACGTTTGGCAAGAAAGCCTCCAGGGAGCACCAGGTCCCGCAGACCTCTGCGTCTCACCTGGATCACGCTCTGTGGGTAACGCCGTTTAGGGGTTGGGACAGCGGCCCTGGGTGATGGCTACAACGCATAAAAATGGAGTCGGTATGGCTAGATACCGACTCCATCACAGTTTAGGC
>JAANMV010000512.1_pt1 | contig 47664 bp, 35 predicted proteins | sample 7279661 | NCBI WGS metagenome assembly JAANMV01 (sample SAMN14094540, study PRJNA606508) | bioreactor metagenome | isolation source: A lab-scale SPAN reactor treating ammonium-rich wastewater day 121 | place: Ireland: Galway | collected 2017-05-16
TCAGTTGCGCCCGCTTCACAATGTGCGGATCTATCCGGCGTGGTCTTGCCATGCCGAAACCCTACCACATTTAGTCTCATCTTGAAAGCGAATTAGAATCAGCAACCTCGGACTGGTCGCCCACCAAGGCCACGTCCAGCGCCGTCTGCCTCATCTCGGTTTGCGCGTCCACTTTGGCTCCGCGCTCCAGCAGGAGTTTGACGACATTGGCGCCACCAGCCTTGGCTGCCAAATGAAGAAGCGCCCAGTCCTGCTTCATGACGGCGTCGGCCTTCAAACCTTCTTTCATCATCTCCTCAAGTGCTTTCGTGTCACCGGCCTTGATGGCCGAGCGGACTTTGATCGTATTCATTGTTCGCGCCTCCGTGTTGCCCGCATCTGCTGAACCGTTTGCCCCACCGGCGCTCCCGCTGCTTACGCCAACAACAACGGCCCGCGCTTTCTCCCTGATTCTGGTTGTTGTGGCTCGCGTCCGTGGCTCGGCATCTTCGTTCCCGCCTGCGAGCAAACCTGCAAGGACGAGACGCTCCTCTGGGGTGAGTTGAAATTCCAGCTCCTCAAAGAACTCCATGCTGGCAAACCTTGGGTCGGAGTAACCTACGCGCAGCGCATAATCTTCATCGTTAAGGCTGATCCTCGTGAGTTTGGTTCTTCCTCCTCCGCCCCCTCGCGTGTGCGTCGAGCGTCCTGGCAGAATCTCGACGCCGGTGCGTTTTTGGCTGAACGCGAACTTTTGAACCAGGCTCCGAACGTGGTTCCGCATCACCGTCTTGATGAATCCGAACGCCTTGGTTCTGGTTGGGCAGCGCAGCAGGTGACCACCGTCGATGATAAGGGCCAGCTTCGCCCGGCACTCAGCCCTCAGCTCGTCATCGTGCATGAGGGGGTCGGAGGCATCCAAATACGGGATTACGGTTCTATGAATCAACCGCTCGACATCCTCGACGAGGTCTGTTGGGGCTAAACATCCCAGGAGAGAGCGATGGACTTCGTCGTTTGCGCGTTCGATGTTTGACTGTGCTCCCATGCGGAATTGTCTTCGACCAGCACCAACTTGCATGTCGCCAAGGTCTGCACTGCCTTCAGCAATCTTTCACCCTCAACCTGTGTCAGTTCGCCCTGGGCGATCCGATCAGCCCCGAAGCCCGCCCGGTGAAATACCAACTGGGCGATGATCGCCTGGGGCGCAATGCCGCCCGTAAACAGCGCGACCTCCTCACCGCTGGCCTGGGCCAGGTCCACAGCCTCCTGCGCCTTGGCCACGATCCTCGGATCGAGTGGTAGATCGAACGGGCTGCCCGGCTGGCAGACACCCATGCTCCGGCCCTCAAGCCATTCCAGGAGTTCTCGGAGTTGCCGCTTGATCGGCGCTGGTGTGGCAGACGAGTTTATGATCCTGCGGCCTTCAGAATCAGCGACGACAAGGCATCGCCCTGGCAAAGCCGGTTGCTGTTGCGGTCGCGGGTGACATTGCCCTGCTTGTCGTAGTAGCCGAGGTTCTTGCCGAACTTATCCCGCGCAACGAGTTGATGACCGTTGTCCACGATACTGCCGACACGGTTAGAACACCGGTCACGGATCACTTGTTCTGGTTTCACAGTGGTAATGAGATCATCGCCCGATGGCTCCGGCAACGATCCAGCCCGTCCGTCCTGTGTGTTTGCCGGTCAAGACGGAAACCTGGAACATTTGCTGTTGCCCCAGGTCGTCTGGTTCGGGGCCGCGCAGAACCCGGACGGTCGCTTCTTTATCGAGGGCACCGAACATATTCGCTCTATCGTAGAGCGGACGCGCATTTTGAATGAACAGCACCCATCCACCCTGGCCCTTGGAGTTCACGAGCTTGGTTTCAAACGGCAGTGACGTGTTCTGCCCTGCGCCCGGCTTGTCACCGCTGCTGCCGCAACCGCCAAGGTCCGCCAGCCAGCCGATGATAACGGCCAGGATGATAACGGCCAGGCAGCCCACACCTTTGCCTGCCTTTTGCTGTTGCGATTGCCCTGCGGACTGCTGCTTCGGTGCTGAACTCGTCACGGACGCGGGTGGTGCGCTTGCTTGTTGCGATCCCCACTTCTCCCACTTCGGATCGAGCGGCTCCGGTGGTTTCGGTGCTAGTTGCGGGTCCGATGCTGTAGCGCCTTCCTTGAGGATGACGGCAACCGGACAACCGCAATGCGGGCAGGCCGTGGCCTGGGTTGGACACTTCCTTGCCGCATTCAGAGCATCGGATCAGCGCCATAGATCATGCTGGCATTGAGGATTCTGTCACCATCAGCATCGTCAGTAAATTGGGTCGGCGATGATCCGGTCCACACGAAGGCCATTCGCCTGAAAGAAGTAGAGTGAGGCGTGATCGCCGCGCAGACCAAGGTGCAGCAGGTGCAGCTTTTCATTGCGTCCCTGGATACTCAGGATCGCGTAGTGTGCCCAAAACCTGTCATCAGGTGGGCGGGTCACTACAGGTTCCGCGTTCGGCTCAGGCCGCGAGACAAGCAGGTTCAGGTGCTTGGTCGGGAACAGCAGGTCATCGAACCCTATGAGGTTCTCGTAGCGTTCGTTCCCGACGCACTCATCAAGGTCGAAAACCAGATTCGTGTCCCCACCGTGCGTGTAATGCTCGATCTCGGCTCGCGCCGTTTCCGTGCCGTGGTGCGGAGCGCAAAAGATCAATGCGCTGCAATCGCCCAGGAAGGGGATGCAGTGCGTGAAGTCCGTGATTCCTGCATCGTGGGGAGGGCGCTGGGGACCAGGGAACCAGCACACTCGCTTGCGCCACAGGGTCTCCATCCAGCCCAAGGTGCAGGCGTGTTGGATTTCAATCGGAGTGTCCAAGTCCTTTGGTTTCACGCCATCGAGGTCGTTGTGGTTGTCGCCGTTCATGGGGCCTCACTATTCCTTCGCACCGGCGTCCTTGAGCGCCACGACCGCTTCCGTTTGGTTCCTCGCCTGGGCCAGCGCGAGCGCCGTCTGGCCGTCATCGTTCACCGCGTTCACGTCGGGCTTCTTCGCCAGCAGCATCTTCAAGACTTCGATCCTGCCCTGCGAGGCGGCGAACATGGTCGCTGTCCATCCCTTGTAGCCCTTCATGTTTACGTCCGCGCCAGCGTCGATAAGAACTTGGGCGACATTACGGTGACCTTTGGCGGCGGCAAACATCAGGGGTGCCAATCCGGCATCGCTTCTCACGTTCGCGTTCGCACCCTGCGCCAGGAGCCACTTAACCGTGCCCGGTTCGTCATCGTCGGCAGCCGTCAGGAGTGCCTCACGCTGGACCACCGGGTCAGCCTGAAGCTCCTTCAGCCATTCGACGAACTGCTTGATGCTCTCGCGCCTCTTGGGATTGGCCCCAGCCACGCCACTGGCGTCGATGCTCTCCTCCATGCCCACTTTCTCAACTGCTCTGAAGGCGGTCTTGAAGATTCGGATGCGAGCTTCGAGTAGCTGGTTCGTGGTGAACTTCAGCCGGTCCTGGTAGTTGGCCAGTTGCTCGGCCACGAGTTTCCGGCAGGCGTCCGGGGACTCGTAGTTCAAAAGACTTTGGACCACCTTTACGTGAAGCTCGCCGTGGAACCGCTTGAACAACTCGTTCATGGCGGCAGTCGTGATGAAAGGTGCGCCGCGCTCCCACAGTGGTTGCAGCACATTCTGGTTGTTTCCGGCATAATCCACGGCACACAGCCCCTTGGCGTCCTTCGCGTTGACCTCGGCACCCTTGGCCAGGAGCAGCTTCACCACTTCGGCGTGCCCACCCGTGGCAGCGACCATCAAAGGTGTAGTGCCTTCGACGGCTCCAGCGGTCGCAGCCAGGTTGGGGTTGGCCCCCTTGTCCAAGAGTGTCCTGACCAACTCCGTGTTGCCCTTCATCGCCGCTGCGGCCAGCGCGGTGATTCCACCGTCACCAGGTGCGTTCACGTCCATGCCAGCCGCAAGGAACAGCCGGACGGCCTCCTTGTCGCCGTTGCCGTCGCATTCGATGAAGGTCGCCGGGGTGAAATCCTTGCCGAGTTTGGCGAGGTTCTGCCTGGCGGACTCCGGGGAGCTACCACACCCGACCAGCAGCGCGGCCACGCCGAGGAGGCAGAGAAGCTGGGTGGAGGCTACAATTTGAACGATGTGGAACTTGGTGCTGGTGGTGGTTGCTGGTTTCATGGTCTTGTTTTCCAGCGCAGCCAGACCACGGCAATAAAAGGGCGCGGACTTGATCGCACCCTCACTGAGGCACCTGGAAGCGCCTACCGAAAGAGCACGCCAAGCCGCGCCGATGTGGCGCGTGCTCGGTCGGTCTTTCGGTGAGAAAATTTCCAGGTTTTCAGTGAGACCGGGGCCTACTACGCAAATTGTCGTATTGTATTGTTTACATAATGTTCACTATCAGTTTCCGGGAGGCAGCTTATCCGAAATCGGCATGGCCAACAAGGTGAGACTGGAGCCATTTTACGGATCACCATCCGTGCCGTAACGGGGCACGATCCGAACGACCTGCGAGCAGCAACATCAACGTGTCCGGGATGACTGCGATGTCGTTTGCTTTGGGTCACCGATCAAGACGAAATACGCTCGCTCGCTGGTGCCGCGCAGAGCGCGTGAAGCGCGACCGTCCGGTGATGACCACGAAGCCTGACACGACCCTCAGAAGGCGCTCCAGGATTTGCCCACGATTTGCCTAAAATGGGGCATTTTGTTGGGCAAATCTTGCATTCGGATGCACTTTATGGTAAGCAGAACGTGTTTGCCGAAGGGCTTGGTATTGTTGGATTTGACTGGGGTTTTGCAGGTTAAAAGCCAATGTAGCTCAGTGGTAGAGCAACGGTTTCGTAAACCGTAGGTCGTCGGTTCAATCCCGACCATTGGCTCCATTTCCAGGAGGAGGCATTCCAACAGGTTGTGATTCGAGGAAGGTCGTGGAGCAGCAAGCTGAAAAGTTTTTTGTCCCCATCGGTCCGCATCCGTGGTAAACGGAATTCATGAAAATCGAGTTGCTTCATCTCGGCATGAGTGTCCGCCATCCGCAATATGGGCTGGGCACTGTGAGGTCCATTTCGGAAACCACGGCAGAGATTTTGTTCACCGACGGCAAACGTACGGTTGCACCGGAGGCGGCGGGTCTGGAGCCGGCGGAGGCGCAGGCGAACATCACAGGTTTGGGGATGCCGTTGAAACAGTTTCTGGAAGCAACCGTTGAGACCACCATCCACCAACTTGGTCTGGCAAACCCCGAGGCAGAGGTAACGCAACTGGGCGCACGCTGGCACGGCGGAAAACTGGTCCTGCATCCGGCCGAGCCAACGCTGCAAACCAAGGAAGTGCCCCTGGAAACCTTCTTCCACAAGATCGTAATGGTGCGCAACAACCTCCGCGTGCTGGAACAGAAGATCAACGCGCACGAAAAACTGACGGACGGTGAAAAGATTGAGATGCAACAATACATCACCCGCAGCTACGGTTCTCTCACCACCTTCAACGTGTTGTTCAAGGAGAAGGAGGATCAATTCTGAGCGCAGGCTTGCAGTTGGGACTTGGAGCCCGTTTGCTGCCGGAACATGCTGAACACACGCCTCATGGGACGCTGCAGGATCTTGATTCGGTGGACTGCGTGCGACATACGATGGCGAAACAAAGCAATGAGAATCCTACTCTGTATCATGGGTTGCCTTGGTCTGGGCTTGCCGGGAGTGACCGTCATGTCCGCTGAATCGGGCCGCCTGTACCAGATTGGCGTCGCCCGGAAGGACATCACGCCCACCTATCCGGTCCGCCTCAGCGGTTATGCTGTGCGCAAAACGGAATCCACCGAAGTGACACAGTGGTTGTGGACCAAAGCTCTGGCGATTGGTTCCGACAAGGACGGTCCCGCCCTCTTAATCACGGTGGATAGCATCGGCGTGCCACGCCACGTCCGCGACGAAGTGGTGAGGCGTCTCCAAAAGAAGAAGCGCATCGCGCCGGAACGGGTCGCGATTTGCTCGACGCACAGTCATACCACGCCGTGCCTGGCGGGTAATTTGGAAACTCTTTTCGGTGAACCGTTGCCACCGGACCAACTCGCGCGCGTTGAACGTTACACCGGGGAGCTGGTGGACGCGATTGAGCAGGTCGCCTTGGAAGCGTTGCGCCAGCGTAAACCCGGCAGGTTGAATTGGGGCCAGAGCAAGGCTGGATTTGCCGCCAATCGTCGCACCCCGGGCGGGCCGGTGGATCACGATTTGCCCGTGCTTACTGTCACGGATCGCCGGGGCAGACTCCGCGCCTTGTTCACCAGCTACGCCTGTCATTGCACGACCCTGGGCGGAGATTTCAACCAGGTCTGCGGTGACTGGGCGGGCTACGCTCAGGAGATTCTGGAGCGCGATCATCCGGGCGCGGCGGTGCTCGTGGGCATCGGCTGCGGAGCGGACGCCAATCCACATCCCCGCACCGGACTGAAACTGGCCCGGCAGCACGGACAGGAAATTGCCGCAAACATCAATGCCCTGCTCACTCGAGCTTTGACGCCGGTCAACGGCGCGCTTACCTGCCGCGCCCGGCAACTGGAGTTGCCCTTCGATCCGCTGCCCACGCGCGCCGAATGGGAGCAACGCGCGCTGGACAACAGTTACTCCGGCTATCACGCGCGCTGGACGCTGGCCAAGTTGGACCGGGGCGAATCGCTTCCCCTTCACCTGCCTTACCTGGTGCAGACTTGGAATTTCGGCAACGAACTCGCCATGGTTTTTCTACCGGGTGAAGTGGTGGTGGATTATTCGCTGCGATTGAAACGGGAGTTCGACTCTGCCCGATTGTGGGTCAATGCCTATGCCAACGACGTACCCTGCTACATTCCCTCGGAGCGCATTCTCCGGGAGGGCGGCTACGAAGGCGGCGGCGCGATGATTTTTTATGGATTGCCTGCGCGGCTCGCAACGGAAACGGAAGGGTTGATTATCGGCGCGGTTCACGATTTGCTCCCCCAATCATTCCTGAGCCAGAAATTCACCAAAGAGGGAACGGCTTCTGATCGAAACTGAACCGTCCGCGCTTCTGGTTTCAGCGCTACCAGACGTGGTCGCAGGCACTGGTTGGGGTTCAACGCCCCACAGAAGGTTTCTGCAAAACCTCACTTCGACGCGCGGAAATCCAACGCCGTCGCAGTTGGAACAGCATTGGTCTGCGCAGCCGCATCCGAGGAGACACCCGGCTGCGCCGAGGCCGCTCGGACGTTGAGCCGTTTGATTTGTTGCTGTTCCACGATTGTCAGGTCGCGCTTCAGATTATGAAGCGCGCGCAGATTCGCCGCCACGAACACGAAGATAAGCGCCAACAAAGCCAGCACCACCACTACTGCCACACCGTCGCGACCATGCCTTCGGTGAAGGTTCCGGTTCAACTTCATGGTGTCACCCCCTTCTCAGGAACGGCGAAAAACGTGAACAGCGGCCGCACACTGACAGGCTTCTTGGAGTGCGGCTGCAACTCCAACTCCCAGCGCCAGGCTGTGACCTGGTCGCGCGCTTCCTGATGCATGGTCGAGGATTTCACGCTGGCCAGAATGCACGACCATGATCCCGGCGCCACGCAACGCAGCACAGCGTTCGACGTGAATTGGTAAGTCACCTCGCCCCGCTCGCCAGCCATTCGCAAGACTCGAGTGTCCGAAGTTTCCTCCCACCGGATCGCCCCGTTCGCCGCACGAACGTCCGCCCGCCAGCGCTCGCCGGCGTTCAACGCGCGGGCGATGTCTTCCGTGCTGCGACGCAAGGCGACAGAATTCTCCATGCAACGATACATCGCGGCGTAACCAACACCCAACACCACAAAGACCACCCCAATGTAAACCAGGCACTCGATCAACATGAACCCGCAATGGGGCGAACGGCGATTTCGCCTCGACCTCTCCGGCTGCGCCGCGTCACTTCCCGATTCCGCGACGCGGAAGCCGCTCAAGCTGTGCCTGTCCGCGGAAGCCATCCATTCGCGGAGCCCACGACCATGTCGCGCCGGTGTCATCTGATTGTCACCTCCCGCACCACGCCGCCGCCGTGATGTTTGACCGCCGGTTTCCACTCCAGACGCACAACGCGCTCCTCAATCGTGAGCAGGAAAGCCCCCGGCGGCAGATTGGTGATTGCGCCGGCTTGCACCGGATACTCGCGCGTTCCCGGCGTGAACGCGCGCCAACCTCCCGCCGCGAGCACTTCCATTTCACCATCCACCACCACCATCGCCACGGCGCGTTGGTAATAGGCGCGGGCCAGCCGTTGTTCCGAGGCGATGGAGTACGCAAGGGGCAGCAGCGCCCCCACCAGCAGCGCCATCGCCACGAGCAATTCCGTCAAGAGCGCACCGCGTTCGCGCCGGCCACGGGTTGGATTGCGCATCACCATAACACAGCATCGTTGAGGATATGAATCAGGAGCAGAAAAACCGCAATCACGATGGCCGCTACCATCGCTCCGTTTAACAGAACCAGTCCGGTGGTGGTGAACTGCGCGGCGGCTTGTTCCAATTGAAACGCACGGGCATCGAGCGCCTCATGCCAGCCGGTCAGCGCCCGCAAGAATCCACCGCGGCCCCGCAGCGCATTCGCCAGTCGCCAGTGCAGTTCCCCCGAATCATCCATGGTCCGAAGCGCGTCTGGCAGTTTCACGCCGTCCTTCAACCGGTCACAGACATGCTCGGCCCGGCGGCGGATGCTGGTGTTGTGGGTGGATTCCGCCGCCAGTCGGACGGCGTCAACTTCGGGAACTTCTGCATCCAGGAGGACGGACAACATGGTGGAAAAATCGCGCTGCAATCGCTTGCGCCGCCACGGCACCCGGTAAAGCAACCCGTCGGTGACTCCAGGCAGGAATTGGCGGATCGCGCGGGACAGGTACGGGCCGCTGAGATACGCCAGGGCCACGAGCCAAAGCCCCAAGATGATGGCCCAGTGGACCAAGGCGAAATATCCACTCTGCAATAACACGATCCGCGAAAAGGCTGGAAGCGGTACGTTTGGCACCACGCCCTCGAATACCATCAGGTATTGGGGAACGATCTTGTACCTCAACACGAGCGGCACAAAGACCATGGCCGGGGTCATACAGAGGGTCAGCAGGATGAGATAATTCATCGCCCCGCGCACTTGGGAAACCGCATCGCGGAGAAGTTGCCGGCACGCGGGCAGGACTTTGGCGATATCACCAACACGCTCGCCCGCCGCCAACATCGCGCGCACTTGCGCCGGGATTAGGCGCGGCACACGCTCCAGCGCCACCGAAAAGCGCGTTCCGGCGTGCAGATAGCCGGCCAGCGATTGAAATTGCCCGCCCAGCGCCCGGTCGCGACTCTGCGCGGCTTCAATCACGGCCAACTCCGGTGACCGGCCATCCCGCAGCCCGAGTTCGAGCACGTCCAGAAATAATCGTGCGCGCTCGTTTCGTCGCAGCGGCAGCGTGAGCAGGAAGTAAAACAGATAAACCACCGCGCCCACCATGAGGAGTTGAATCACCGCCAAGACGAGCATCAGTAGGACCCCCAGCAGGAAGCCCAGCGGGTCAGATTGAAGGTAGTGCAGGAGGCTGGTGCTCATCTTGTCTCAATCTCCCATGCCGTCCCCGCCCAGCATGTTCATCAGCCAGACCAGGCTTTGGAGCATGGGCGCCGTCTGCCAGACAATCATCAATCCGAGCAGGAGAATCGAGACCGGCAGCGCGCCGTAAAGCGCCAGTTCGATCCGGTAGGCCGCGCGTGCCTGAAAAATCTCCGCGGCCTTCTGAAAGCCGTTGGCGGGGTCTTCGCCGCTCTGTCGCACCAGCCAGAGAAACAGCGGCGGAAACGGGGCGGTGGTGACCGGCCACTGCGCCGGTTTGCCCTGGCCGCTTTCCACCTGACGCCGCCACTCCGCGAGCGTCTTGCCGGCGGGGGTGGCGGCTTCCAGCGCCTGCGCCAGGGCCAGCGCCTCGGCGAGCGGCGTGTGGTTCTTGAGCATGAGCGCAATGGCGGAGGCCAGTTGCGCAAGGCTCGCTTCGCGGAACGCGGGCAGCCGCCAACGCAATCGGGCGCGCCAGGACGGCACCGCAAGCACCACCCCGATCAACCCCGCCACCAGTCCGATCAGCACCGGAGGCAACCACAACCCAGCCACCCACGCAAACGCTGGCGATGCCTGACCGAACATGGCAGCGGAACTGAAATACTCCGAGATGAATCTGCCGAACAGAACCGACATCAGGATGGTCAATCCCAGTGCCACCACCAGGACGATCAGTGGATAGACCATCAATCCTTTCAGACGGGTCCAGAGCGCGTTGGCGCGCTGATAGTGGTCCGCCAGCAGCGTGAGCACGCCGGGCAGGTCATTGCTGCGCGCGCCGATTTCCACCACGCGCAGATAAAACTCCGGCAAAGTCCGCCGACCCAGGGCTTCTTTCAACGGCGTTCCTTTGGTCAGGTCTTCCTCCAGCAACTGCAACTCCGCCCGCAGCGGCCCCGTCTTCATCCCGGCGCATAATTGCTTCAGCGCGCCCTCCAACGGGATACCCGACCGCAACATCGCCGCAAGTTGCTGGTTGAAGAAGGCGAATTCGTCGTGATTCATAATCTCGATCCGTTGTCCATCGCTCAAGCATTTGACCGAGCTGACGAATAATCGTCACGCATCCGGCTCAAATCCCAAAACCCGGTTCCGTTCGGCCTGGTTCGTTTGCCCGGCTTCGATCAACCGACGCGCCCGTTCCGCCAGCGCAGGCTGGGCGGCCATCCCCTCCAGTTCTCTGGTGGCGAGCCAACGCCGCATTGCGTCACTGACCCGCAGCCATTCCACAAGCGGGAGACGCCCGCGATAGCCCGTGTTCAAGCAGACCGGACAGCCTTTCCCCATGCACTCGCGGCACAAGCGGCGCAACAGACGCTGGTTCAACACCAGTTCCACGGACGAAGCCACTGCGGAATGATCGTGGCACAGCACCAACAAGCGTTCGAGTACCCCTTTGCAGGAACCGGCGTGCAAGGTCGAAATCACGAGATGCCCCGTGAGGGCCGCCCGCACGGCAAGGTTCGCCGTCTCCTCGTCACGAATTTCGCCGAGCACGAGCACTTGCGGGTCCTGCCGCAACAAATGCCGGGCGGCCTTGGCGAAGTCCAGCCCGCGCGCCTCATTAACCTCCGTTTGCATGATGCCCGGCACGATTTGTTCCGCCGGGTCCTCCACTGTGATCACGTGTCGCCCACCTGTTGCCGCAAGCTGCCGGAGGCAGGCATAAATGGTCGTCGTCTTGCCGCTGCCCGCCGGACCGGTAAGCAGCAGCAAGCCGCTCGTTTGTCGGAGAAACCGCTCCAATTCGGCGACCGCATCCGCTGGCAATTCCAATTCGCTCAACGCTTTGACACCTGACGAATGGAAAAGGCGCAGCACAATTTTTTCGCCCGTCACCGTTGGATAGGTCGCCACCCGCAGGTCGTTTTGCGCGCCGACATCCTTTCGGTCAATTCGCCCGTCCTGCGGCAGGGATTCCTGGTAGGTCTTGAGTCGGGCAAGATACTTGATGCGCCCGCAGACCCGCTCGGCAACATCGCCCGCCAGTTCCTGGGCCGGCGTCATGACGCCATCGAGTCGGAAGCACACGTCGGCAACTTGACCGCGCTGATGTAAATGGATGTCGCTCGCGCCCGCCGCCTCGGCCTGGCGGATCATGCGTTCCAACACTTCTGGCGCGGCGAGGGCGTCGGTGCCGGTCTGCGGGACCTGATTTGTGGTCGGCTTGTGCAAAATGGATATCCGGTTGCGGATGTTGTCGCTGGAGATTGTGACAAGGCCAGGCGCAATGCGTCACGCAATGCCGCGTTGATTTTCCAGTTTGGAATTTTACATTGAAACGCAGACGCCTGCCCGGCGATTCAGCTGCGGACGCGCGAAATGCAGTAGGCGCGTAGGACAGGCGTGGCAACTGTCCTACGCATGCTGGTGATCTGGAATGTCAAGGGCGAGGTCCGCTGGATGGCGGTGCTTGGCTGGCTGAAGCGCGCGATTGACAACGCCCGGTGGTTTTTGGCCGTTCGGGCTTACGGTTTCACATTGCCCTTCGCCAACGCCGTCGCGGCGGCTTTCTGGAATTCGCGGCGGACGTCGCTGGCGTCGCTGTTGGGAAAGTTGGAGCGTTGCACCATCAGGACGTAGGCGACGCCTTTGACGGGATCAATCCACGCCTGCGTGCCCCACGCGCCGCCGTGTCCGTAGCTGCCGGGCGAAAGCGTTTCCGCCACGCCTTCGTGCGGCGTGCGTAGAACGCAGGTGCCGATGCCCCACCCGTAGTTCAGGCCGCGATTTCCATAGGTGTCGCTCTGGAAAAAGCCCGTGGGCAGATCGCCGGTTTGCGGCGTGGAGAGAAGTTTCAGCGCCGAGGTACTCAGGTAGCGCCGGCCTTCGAGCGAGCCACCGTTGAGCAGCATTTGACAGAACCGCGCGTAGTCCGTCGCGGTGGAATAGAGTCCGCCATTGCCCTGGGGCGGACGGTCGCGCGAACCGAAATCCGGCCGTGGCGGAACGGCTGCGAGCGTGCCGGTGTCGCGGTTCTTCGCATAAGCGGTGACCAAGCGGGCGCGTTGCTCGGCGGTGGGATAAAACGTGGTATTTGTCATGCCGAGCGGATTAAAGAGTCGCTTTTGGAGAAACGCATCAAAGGTCATGCCGCTCACGACCTCGACGATGCGGCCCGCGGCGTTGATGCCGCTCTGGCAGTATTGCCACTTCGCGCCAGGCTCGAATTGCATCGGCGCGGCGAGCCAGAGCGGGACGAGGTCGGCGAGGGTTTTGGCCTGGCGTGCAGCGTCGCCGCCGGCTTCGCCGAGGCCGGAGGTGTGGGTGAGGATTTGCGTGATGGTCAGGTTGGCGGGTTTGCCGGAAGGCGTTTTCAAATTGGCAAACTCCGGCAGATATTTTGCGACTGGATCGGTGACGTTGAGTTTGCCTTCGTCCTGAAGCATCAGGACCGCGACGCCGGTGACCGGCTTGGTCATGGAGGCAATCCAGAACAACGTGTCTGGAGTCATCGGTCGCCGGGAGGCAACATCCGCATGGCCGGTGGTTTCCAGATGCAGGGTTTTGTCCTTGGTAACGACGACAGTAATCGCACCGGCAATTTCGTTCTGGACGATCAATGCCTGCATCGTGGCACCGACGCCGGGCAGCTTCGGCGCATCACCAAATGCGGAGAGCGCGGTGGCGAAGGCAAGGCTGACAATCAGGGATGGTTTCATGCGCGGCAGATTAACCCGGCAGTTCCCAATGAAGCAAGGAGTCTGCGGCTGGCTCCTGGCGGAGGGGTTGTCAGCGGAATTCAAAGGTCAAAGTCCGGCGCCGGCACTCTTGCAACGGATGGAAGCTCACGTCAATTCTTCGAAATCAAACCCCAGACGCTGTAAAGCGCCGCGCCGGTGATGATCGCCACGGTCAGATACAATACAACGTCGAACCAGCGGCCCGGGCGGAATTCATCGCGCCGTTGACGGCGGATGATCAGCACCGCGATGGCGAACACGGGCAGCAACAGGGTTTGAATCGCTGCCCCGCTCACGATCAGCCACTGCGGGGTTTGCTTGAAGGAAACGAACAGCACCAGATAGAGCACGGAGAGAACGCCGATGATCCAGTTGGTCGCCCGCCGCGGATTGAACTTCGTGCCTTCGCGCGAGAGCAACCGCAAATTGTCGGCAATCATCCGCGACCACGTCGCCATCGCGACAAAGAAAGTGGAATACAGCACGATGAACGCGCCGATCACGAACAGGTAAAACACCCAGGGACCAAACGTCCTGGTGTACATCTGCGAAAGGGTGCGGATCATGTCCATGCCCTGCGGCACGTCTTTCGCCCCGTGCAGAATGGTCGCTCCCAGAATGAAGAACGCGATGGTGGAGAAAGTGTACACCACCAGCGCCACCGCGATGTCCAGGCGCATCCCGCGAATCCGGGCCGCCAACACCATTGGATCACGCGGCGCTCCCGTGCCCAGGTCTTTCGCGTAGCCCTTTTCCAGACACCAGTAAGCGTAGAACACCAGTTCCGAAGTACCGATGCCGGTCACGCCGAACACCGCCACGGCATCGGCAAAACCGCTCTCCGGCATTTTGAATTGAAGCCCGCCCAGGATTTGATCGAAGGAAACCTTGAACTCCGTTCCCTGCAACAACACCAGTGCCACCACGGTCATGGCGGTAAAGGCCGCCACCATGAGGGCCGACGATTTCTCTATCAACCCATAGCGACCCGCAATCAACACCGCACCAGTCGTCACGATCACGATGGCGGCCAGCAGCCAGCCCTGAAGTGGCACATGCATCAGATGTAACGCCTGCACGGCTGCGGCCAGCACTCCGCCCATGGACAACGTTCCGCCAAAGAGCAGCGGCAACCAACACCACACCGCCCAGGACATGGGGCCAATCCGCCCGGGCACACGGTTGAACGCGGCCAGCGTGGTCTCCCCCGTAAGGATGGTGTGCCGGCCAATTTCCTCCTGGATGAAAACTTTGATGACGCAACCGAGCACAATCAGCCACAAGGCACTCAAGCCCACCGTGGCGCCCAGACGCGGGGCCACCACCAGTTCGCCCGTGCCGACCACCGCAGCGGCAATGATGATGGAAGGGCCAAGGCTGCTTCGGGTTGTCTGAGGCATGGGCCGCGAGCCTAGCGCGCCGCATGTCCCCCGGCAATCGCAACTTTGTTGCGTCAGCCTGCGAACAGACTCACGAGAGAACGGCGGCGCGCTCCGTCACGCTCAGTTTTTTCCAGCAACCCGGCCCAAGATCGCCCAGCCAGTATTCGCCGATTCGGACCCGGACCAATCGCAAAGTTGGATGACCGCTGGCCGCAGTCATGCGCCGCACCTGACGGTTCTTACCCTCGATCAATTCCAGGCCAACCCAGCAGGTGGGCACGTTCTTCCGAAAGCGAATGGGCGGGTCGCGCGGCGGCAACAAAGGAAATGCAACGCCGGCCTCCGATCCGGCTCGCCTATCCATACCAACGTGCCGGATCGGAGATTGGCGCTCCGGCTCAAGAGAAGGGCGGCTCCCAGACGGGAAAGGGCCAGTTTGCGGGTTGAGGGTCTCCACCAGGTCGGAAGGGGCGAATTCAGGCCGCAGCTCCGGTTGCGGATCCAAAATCCACGCGCGACAAGGCAAAGTCTTATGCCCCCGAATCTCCACGCCCCCAGACAGCTTTTGCAGTGTTGCAGGCGCTGGCATGTGTTCGACCTGCGCCCAGTATTCGCGTTCGTGCGCGTGGCGTGGATGAAGCAGGCGTTGATTCAAGCCAGCCTCATCACCCAACAACAACAAACCTTCCGAATCCGCATCGAGCCGGCCAATCGGATACACGTTCTTCGGAAAACCAAATTCCGCGAGCGTGCGATGCGGGGAGCCGTCCGGCGTGAATTGCGAGAGAACGCCATGCGGTTTGTGGAAAGCAATGAGCACGGTGACGCGACGATGACAGCAGCGCGATCAGTCGAGGAATGCCGTGAGCGGGCTGGTCGCACTGGCCGTTTCCTGCTGCGTCGCCAGTCCGGATTCGTAAGCCGCGCGGCCAGCTTCCACCGCCATCTTGAAGGCCACCGCCATGCGGTTGGGATCGCTGGCCACGGCAATGGCGGTGTTCACCAGCACTGCATCCGCGCCAAGCTCCAGGGCTTCCGCCGCGTGACTCGGCGCCCCCAAACCGGCATCCACCACCACGGGCACAGTGGCTTGTTCGATGATAATGCGAATCTGGTCCCGGGTTTGGAGGCCGCGATTCGAGCCAATGGGCGAACCCAGTGGCATCACGGTGGCCGTGCCGACGTCCTGCAAACGCTTTGCCAGTACCGGATCAGCATTGATATACGGCAGCACCGTGAAGCCCTCGTTTACGAGCCTTTCCGCGGCGAGGAAAGTCTCCACGGGATCGGGCAGCAGGTACCGCGGGTCGGGATGGATCTCCAACTTCACCCACTTCGGCAACCCGGCGGCCGCAGCCAAGCGCGCGAGGCGCACGGCTTCATCGGCGTTCCTGGCGCCACTGGTATTGGGCAGGAGCAAGTATTTATCCGGATCAACGAATTCCAGGATGTTGGCAAACGGGTCTTTCTTGCCGGACAAATCCGCGCGGCGTAAGGCCACGGTGACCATTTCGGTGCCGCTCGCCTCCAGCGCGTCACGCATCGCTTCCGGCGACGAGAATTTGCCCGTGCCAAGAATCAGCCGCGAATGAAACGTCCGGCCGGCAATGATCAAAGGTTGATTGAGGAAAGCCACGCCCGAGAATCTGGCGGGAACCCAGAACATTGTCGAGGACGGAGGCTCCGCCCGCAGCGTTTCCAACCGCCGCCCGTGGCGCTCAGAATCGGATCTGAAAAGTGAAGAACAGCGAATGGGCTTTCACCCCTTCCAGCCCCAGCTTGAAGTCCGGTCCACCCGGAAAGGCTGAACGATACTTGAAGGACGCATCGTCGGCCGCAAAGTATTTGTAGCCCAGCCCGAGCGAGATGTGTTCGTTCAATTCAAAGCGCAACCCGGCGAACGCCTGCCAGGCAAACACCACGTCCGAATCGTCCCCGAACAACATTACCGAATTGTCCCCGAAACCATCCGTGTCAAAAACCGTCACCGTGCCCCCAGCCCCCACGCCGACATAAGGCACGACGATCGTTTCGGGAATCGGAAATGAAAACACCACGTTGGCGAGCATGGGCAGGTTGTAAAGATAGGTGTCATCGGTGAACAGTCCCGAGATCGAGTCTATCTGCGCCCCGATGAATCCGAATTCCAGTTCGGTGGCTATGTATTGGTTGAACGCATAGCCCACCGCGCCGTGCGCCACGATCCCGACCTCGTATTCGATGCGGTTGTCGGCGGCGCCCCCGAAATCCGTCAACTTGCCGTCTTCGAGAATGTTCCCACCAATGCCCGCGCGCAAATAGAGACCGGCGCCCTCCGGCCGGCTGTAATAATGTTGCGCCCGCAAGGTGGACTCGGTGAGCAGCAGCGTCGCGATACCCAGGACAGAAAAAGCGATGGTTTTCATACTCGTGGACGCGACTTTCACACCGAGGGCGTGGCAGGTCAAGCGTAGGATAACCTTGAGTTAACATTGAGAAACGCCTTGCTTCAGGCGCGCACCACTCTAAGTTGGCGGCCGTACCCGATGCTTAAGTGCGTTCCACATCCATGATTGCAATCAACTGCCACTCGCGCGTCCGCGCTCTTCCGTTGTTCCTGTTCACACTGCTGATTGCGACCAGTGTTGGCGCACAGTCGCCAAACTGGATCTGGCATCCCAACGAAGGCCGGGCGGCTGCCGACAATGAAGTCCGATTTTTCCGTAAGGTTTTTAACGTCGAACGTCGTGTGCAGAAAGCCGTCCTGTCCGTCGCTGCGGATAACCGGGCGGAGGTGTTTGTCAATGGCGAACGCATTCTGGAATCGCGCAGCCACAGTCAGGCCACGCACACCGATGTCACCGCAACAGTCACAACTGGCACCAACGTCATTGCCGTTCGCGCCGCGAATGAAGGTGGCCCGGCAGCCGTGCTGGCGCAACTGGCGCTGACTTTGCCGGACGGTCAGCAACAGGTGGTCGTCACCGATGCATCTTGGTTGGCCGGCAACACGGAAACGACAGGATGGCGCACGACCCAATTCCAACCCTCCGCCGACTGGGTGGCTGCGGTAGTGGTCGGCAAGCTGGGCGATCCGCCCTGGGGCGATCCGCTCAAACCGCTCGTCGCCACACCCGCGGAATCACTCACCGTCCTGCCCGGTTTTCAGGTGCAGTTGCTGCACTCGGCGGCGCCGCAGGAAGGTTCCTGGATTTGCATGACAGTGGACGACAAAGGCCGGCTCATCATTTCGCCCCAGCGCGATGACCAACCGCTCTTGCGCGTGACGCTGACCAGCAGTGGGCAGGTTCAAAAGCTCGAGCGGGTTCCCGCGCCCGTTCGCCAGGCGATGGGTTTGTGCTACGCGCACGACAGTCTTTACGTCAACGGCCATGGGCCAGGCGGCACGGGGCTTTACCGTTTGATTGACGACAACCGCAACGACCAGTTCGACGCGAACGAGATTCGTTTTCTGAAAGGGTTTCAAGGCGAAGGCGAGCACGGTTATCACGCAGTCGTCGAAGGCCCGGACAAGATGATTTACGTGATGAACGGCAATCACACGAAAGTCCCGGACGGCATCTCACCGGATTCACCGCACCGAAACTACGATGAGGACTTGCTGCTGCCCCGTCAATGGGACGCCGGCGGCCATGCCGTGGGCGTGCTCGCACCGGGTGGTTACATCGTGCGCACCGACCGCGATGGCAAAAAGTGGGAACTGATGCTCGCGGGCTTCCGGAATTCCTACGACTTCGATTTCAACGCCGACGGGGAGATGTTCACGTTCGACAGCGATATGGAATGGGATTGGGGCATGCCGTGGTATCGGCCCACGCGCATCAACCATTGCGTCAGCGCGGGCGAGTACGGCTGGCGCTCCGGCACGGGTAAGTGGCCCGAGTATTACCCCGACAGCCTGCCTGCGACCGTCAACATCGGCATCGGCTCGCCCACCGGGGTGAAGTTCGGCACGAAAAGCAATTATCCGGAGAAATATCGTAGGGCGCTTTACGCCATGGACTGGTCCTACGGAAGGATCCTCGCAGTGCATCTCGCTCCGCGAGGTGCGAGCTACACCGGCAGTTACGAATCATTCGTCAAAGGCAAGCCGCTCAATGTAGCCGACCTCGAATTCGGCAAGGACGGCGCGATGTATTTCATCACGGGCGGACGCGGCACGCAATCCGGGCTGTACCGCGTTTCGTCTGTAAAAGCCGACGTAAGGAGGCTCAAATCTCAACCCGATGAAAAGCCGACCAAGTCAGAGACTCCTCACGTCGTCTCCTACAAGGAAGGGAAAACTGCCACCGAGGCCCGCGCGTTGCGCCGCAAACTTGAATCCTTCCACGGCAAGCCGGACCCCGCGGCCATTGATTTCGCCTGGCCCCATCTGCGCAGCGAAGATCGCTTTATTCGTTACGCGGCGCGCATCGCCATCGAATCGCAGGCTGTGGCGCGATGGAAGGATCGCGCGTTGGACGAAACGCATCCTCAAGCCGGCCTGACCGCCCTGCTCGCGCTGGCCCGTTGCGGTGGCAGGGAAACGCAAACAGACTTGTTGCGCGCCTTGAAAAATTTCCCACTCGGTTCGCTCACCGAGGACCAAAAGCTCGCGAAGCTGCGCGTCATTGCATTGAGTTTCATCCGCCAGGGCCGGCCCTCGCCGGAATTGACCCAACTCGCCATCGAACGGCTGAATCGCATTTACCCATCTCCCAGCGACCGGATGAATCGCGAGTTGATGCAACTGCTGGTGTATCTCAACGCGCCTGAAGTCGTCGGCAAGACACTCGCTTTGCTGGAACAAGCCCCGACTCGCGAGGAGCAGATTCATTACATTTTCCACCTGCGCAACGTGCGCCACGGCTGGACGATTGAGCAACGCCGCCAGTACTTCGACTGGTTCGCCGCTGCGAAGAAGTCGGACGCCACACCGGACCCGCGCCGCCATCCGCCGGAGTTGGTTCAGTGGTTCAAAGAAGTGGACCGCGATTACAGCGACGGCGCCAGTTACGCGAAGTATCTCGTCAATATCCGCAACGACGCCATTGCCACGCTGACCACTGGCGAACGCACGGCCCTGCGCCCGCTGCTCGACGAAAGCATTGAAGCGCCGCCCTGGAAAACTGTCATGCAACGCGAGTTTGTGAAGGAATGGACGATGGGTGACCTCGAGCCGTGGCTGGACTCGGTCAGTTGGGGACGCGACTTCAAGAGCGGGAAGAACGCGTTCAACGATGCGCAGTGCATTTTGTGTCACCGCTTCGGCAACGAAGGCGGCGCCATCGGACCGGAGTTGACCGGTGTGGCCAGCAAGTATTCACGGCGGGACCTCCTTGAATCCCTGATTGAACCCTCGAAAGTGGTCTCGGATCAGTATCAGAATATCAACCTCTACAAGCACGACGGCGACGATGTTTCCGGGCGCATCATGGACGAAACCCCCGAGCGCCTTATCGTAATGCCGAATATGCTCACGCCCGAAGTTGTCGTCGAACTGCGTGTGGCGGACATCGCGCGCCGCCAGCCTTCCACCGTTTCCCCGATGCCCAGCGGGTTGGTAAACAACCTGACACGGGAGGAAATCCTGGATCTGCTGGCCTACATCGAAGCGTCGGGGAAGCCGGGCGCAGCGAATTTCAGGAAGTGAGCGGCGGATCGCAGCAATGGATGGAGCGGAATGAGGGCCGGGAAATATCACGGCGTCATCGCAGCCTACGTTGCAGACGATAGAACCCAGTCGGTTCATTCGCGGGGATTTCCTTGATAAGGGTTTCGCCGGTTCCGGGAAAGCTCTCCAGGTCGGTCCAACTGCCGGGCTGGAGTTGATTCTGTGTTTGCAGGAGGTCGAGGTAGTCTGGATGGCTCTGCCATTCGAGGCGGAGGACGCCTTGTTCCACGCTCTGGACCAGTTTCATCTGCAATACTGGCGGGATGACCGGTGGAGTGTATTCGAGGACCAAAGGAACGCCGGGGTGCGGCGCGGCAGCATCGAAAGCGCCGCCGATGGCATAGATCCGACCGTTCACCTCGCTCGCGGAGAAATTCCACCGTCTCGACGGAATCGCGGGATTCGTGGTCCACATGTTTGCCCGCTTAGTCCACTTGTTGCTGAGCGGATCGTATTCTTCCACCGTTGCGAAAGCGGTGCAGCAGTCTTTCCCGCCGATGACGTAGATCCTGCCGTGGGCCGTGCCTCCAGCCGACAATCCTCGCGCCGTGGGCATGTTGGCTTTGCGAGACCAAGTATCGGTAACAGGAACGTACATCTCCACGGTGGGCAGCCACGGACCGCTTGGAGGTGCGGCAGACCCGATCGCAAAGATCTTCCCTCCCACTACGCTGACGTGGAGCAGTCCCCGAGCGGTGGGCATGGCCTTTCTTCCCTCCCAAGTGTCCGTAAGCGGATCATAAGCCTCCACGGTCGAAAGGGGTGTAGCCCCAAACGTGGTCAACCCTCCAATGACATAGATCTTGCCATCGAACACGGCAGCGGCAGGTCCTGATCTGGCGGTCGGCATATCAGCCTTCCGAGTCCATGTGTCGGTGGTCGGGTCGTATTCCTCCACAATCTTCATAGGGTTCGTCACGAATGCTTGATCGCCTCCGATGGCGTAGATTTTGCCGTTCACCGCCGCGCAAGCCAACATCAACCTGGCCGTCGGCATGTCAGTCTTCCGGGTCCACGAGTCCGTCACCGGGTCGTAGGCTTCGACGGTCTTCATGCCCGTGCCTCCAGCCTCGCGGTAACCTCCAATCGCGTAAATCTTGCCGTTCACCACACACGTAGAAAGACCGATTCGCGGCGTCGGCATGTCGGCTTTCCTGACCCATGTATCACCGTTTGCGCCGCGCCCGATCAACGCCAGGAATTGAATTGCGGTCGCCAGGAGAATCATCCGAGTTGAGAGGGAGTTTGATTTCATAGGAACTTTCATGTTGATGATAGACTCGGCGAAGCTCTCAAGGCTGCGTCCGATGCTGTCATTGGCTACAGGACGTTTTCGCGGCGAAAGTAGCGCGAGTTTCGGAAGAAGCTTTTGTCGAACGGCGGAATGACCAGCCAGAAGATCAATCTCAAGATAAGGCCGAGTCACAACGTGCGTCCCGTGGGTTTGCCATGCAGAGGAGCGCCCGATAGATGGGGAAGGTGCCTTGTCAGAAAACTCAGCGCGAGTTGCCGTGCGATTTCTCCGCTGAATCTATCTCGTCCCACGACGGCGCGCGCCAGGCCTGCCACGGCGAGCCGGCGAAGATCACGTCCCCATCGGCACTCCATCGGGCCGCGGCAAGAGCTGAACCGGTGCCGGCCAAGGTCAGCAGTTCCTGCCGCGTGCCGACATCCCAGAGCTTGATGCTCTCCCGCCCGCCCGACGACGTGGAAATCAAACGTCGTCCATCCGCGGAGAAGGCGAGGCTCCAGGCTGCGGTCAGGTGGCCATGGACGGATTCGATCAACTCGCCCTTGGCGGGATCAAAGAACTGCACCTGACCGATCCGGGTGGACAAAGCCACCAGTCCGCCATCGGGCGAGACGGCAAGCGACATGGAACGATGTCTCCCCGGAACACGCCGCGGTGACCGATCGGGGTGGGCCAAATCGTAGAATACAATTTCCTGGTCGTTGCCCTGTGCGGCGGCCACGACCAGCACCCGCCCGCCTGCGGCGAAACTTGCCTCATAGACGCGCTCGTCGTGGGACGCTACGAGCTGCCCGGTTTTGCTGTTCCAGACGCGTAGCGTGTCCCGCTTCTCCTGCGCCTTGGTCCAGGCCGCCAGGTAAGTTCCATCCTCACTGAAGCGGAAAGGAACCAGCCCCGCAACATCGCTCCTCAGTTCAATCCGACGGTCGGGTGCCGCGAGGCTTGCCAGGTAAACCGTGTTCGAGGAAGTCTCTTCGCTCCACGTCAGGAGCTGGCGCGTTGGGTGGTAGGCAAACCCGGTCGGGCGGGTCGTGGAATCCAGGGAGATGGCTCCGCGTTGGATGAACTCCAGACCACGCAATTCGCGGACGAGGATCTGGTTGGTTCCGTTCCAGTGGCAAAGAATATTCGTGCCAAACCAGCCCAGGACATTGGTAGGAGATCCGATCTCCGGCAGCGACCGAGGGGGGGAGTCGCGCTTGAGATCAAGCATCTCGGGCGGCTTGTCCGGAGGCAGCAACAACAGGCGCGAGTGGTCGAGCGGGAGGACCTGATCGTCCCCGAGGTCTTCCGGCAGACGGCTGTATCCCTCCGTGGTGCTCTGGCCATCAGCTTTCCACAACAGGAGATCCCCGTTCGCGTCCGCGCTGGCGACGAGTTGTGCCGGCTCTGAGATCGCGACCGCATGGACCTCATCCGTGTGGCCGCGCAACACCTTTGTTTGGGTCCAGGTGCTCGTATCCCAGAGGCGGATGGATTGATCGGCCGCCCCAGAGATCAAGCTTCGTCCGTCCTGGGAAAACACCAGCTTGCAGACCCAAGCGGTGTGTCCGTCGAGCCGGACGACAAGCCGGCCAGTCGCGGCCTCCCAGACGCGGATAGAGGAATCCTCATATCCCGAGCCCGAAGCCAGCACTCGCCCGTCTGGCGAAATGGCCAGTGCGGTCAGCCCGAGGTCACGTTGCGATTCCGTCTGCCAGATTTCCTGGCCGGTGGCGAGATCAAGGCACTGGATGCTATAGCGGTAGTTTGAATAGTCAGAACGGGGCAGATAAAGACGCTGGTTGTCAGGTGAGAGCCGGGCGGCCCCATGAAACCCGCCGCCACTGCTTCGAAGGGTCGGGTGGCGGTTTTCGATCTGGGAGGAGGACACAGTCACCACCCAGACCGCGTCGCCGATTTCCGGCGTTGATCCAGCGTAGATGACCAGCCTTGAACCATCCTGCGAAAACGACAGGTCACGGATGTCCCATGCGTCTTGGTCAGGCGCCCGCCAGAGGAGCGATTCCCGGCCGGAGTCGAGGTCATACAGGGCAACCACCTTGGGTTCGGAGGTGGCCGCCAGAAGATTGCGCACCGGAGAAAAGGCCACCCGTCCCTGGTAGGGATACTCGTGGTCCGTCAAGGCCCGAACCAATCGCCGGCCCGGGACATCCCACAAGTCCACGTGTCCGTCAAACCAACCCACGGCCAGACGGTTGCCGTCCGGAGAAAAACTCACGGAGAATCCGCGCGTCGTCGGTCGGTTGGTGAGCGTGACGAGCGCGCCGCTGCGGGTCACTTGCCAGAGGTAACGCCACTCCCAGCCGCGGAGGTCTTCCTGGCCGGGCTGCGGTCGGTGCCGGTCCAGCAACCGGCGCGCCCGGCCGAGATTGTTCTGTTTGAGCGCCTGCTGAACGAGATTCATGTCGGAGACGTACGCTCGCGCTTCGGCGCGATTGCGCTCCGTACGCTCGGCCGCGGTGCTGCGCTCGGCTCGGCGCCATTGCCAGGAGGTCGTAGCGAGGCCAATCAACAATGCGCCGACTGCAAATCCCACGGCACTTGCCAATGCCGGTTTGCGCCGACACCAGCGCCATAGTTTTTCGGGTGCATTGACCGGACCTGCTTGAATCGGTTCTTGGCGCAGCACGCGGCCAAGTTCATCCGCCAATTCCTGAGCCGTCTGATAACGTCGCGACGGCTCCTTCTCCAGACACTTGAGCGTAATCGTCTCCAAATCCTTCGGGATCTCTGGATTCAACAAGCGCGGCGAAACCGGCTCCACGTTCAGCACTTGCGTGATGATCTGCTCCAATGATTCTGCCTGGAAGGGCGCACGGGCGGTCAGCAAGTAGTAAAGGATGCCGCCGAGCCCATAAACGTCGCTGGGCCGGCCCACCTTTCCACGTTTTGCGCCGGCTTGTTCCGGCGGCATGAAGTTCGGCGACCCGAGCAGATGGCCGGTCATGGTCAGACTCGATTCTCCGTCCAAGCGTTTGGCTAAACCAAAGTCAGTGACACGGGGTTGGTCGCTCGCATCAATCAGCACGTTCGATGGCTTGAGGTCACGGTGAAGGATGCCGCGTTCGTGGGCGTAGTGGATTGCTTGAGCAATGAGTTCGACGTACCGGGCGGCTTTGTTGGCGGGCAGCGGTTGCTGGCCGACGAGCTGCGCCAGGTTCTGGCCTTCCACGTAGTCCATCGAGAAATAGTGCCGGCCTTCGTGGACGCCCACGTCGTGGATCGCCACGATGTTCGGATGTTGAAGGATGGCGGCGGCGGCGGACTCGATTCGAAAGCGCCGCACGAAATCCTTGCCCGCCTGCGGTCCCGCCAGGATCATCTTCACCGCCACCATGCGTCCGAGTTTCCTTTGCCGGGCCCTGTAAACCACACCCATGCCGCCACGCGCGATTTCCTCCAGCAGTTCGTAGTCGCCGAACGATCCCGAGGGCGAACTCTCAGCGCTCAATTCTGATGGTTTCAGGTCTGCTGGAGTGATGGTCAGAGTTTTCGGCTGGTGGACCTGGCTTTCCGCGTGCGTCATATCGAGCGCCCCGCCGAGCGCACACTGTGCGCACAGGCCCTTGGGCCAGTACGCCGGCAACGGCTCCCCGCACTCCGCGCAATGCTTGATATCAGGCATAGGATTCGATTTCGCTCGCGCTCACGCGCAATTGCCTCTGACTGGGCAATTCTGTCCCGCGCCCTTCAGCTTCCGCCGAGGCTGCAAGCCGCGCAGGCGATAAGAGCGCTTCTCGTCCGCAACCGGAACCGTAACCATCAGCCGGTCTGATTTCAAATTCCGAACGCTGGTCTCGGTCCTCCAGCGATGAATGTCCCTCGCTGAATTCCAAGACAACGCCTGCCGCGTCAGTCGTCGCTCGCGCCATTTTCGTCGCGGGCGATGCCGATCTGCCCGCCAGGCGACAGGGTTCCATCTTGGGCGCGCAGATGAGTGTTGGCGGGGCCAACCCGGCCCCGCCTGCTTAACTGAAATGATTGGCCAGCCTACTGAGAAACCGGGATCGCGACGATGCGCCCGCCAAGTTCGGTGACGTAGAGCGTGCCGGTTTCCTCGTCGAGCGTCATGGAGGTAGGTCTGGTCAAGCAGTCGGCGATTACGGTCGGAGGAGCGCCCGTCGCCTCGAAGTGCAACAGCAGCCCCGGTGAGCCAAAGAAGGGTCCTGCGGACGCATGTTGTAGCACCAGGTAATCGGTGTCGTGGCGTGACCTGAGCGGGAGCACATCAATGGCCGTCTTCAGCCCGGTGATGTACGCCATGTGCTCGCCCGTCAGCGGATCAATATGGCTGCCGGTCAGCGGATCCGCTGGCTCCACGACCGAAGTGCCTGGCGCGAACGGGACACCCCTGAAGAGCGTCACCAGGAGCTGGCCGCCGGAGTAGGCGATGCCGGTCGGAACGGCTTCAGAGAACGGCCCGCCCACAGCGGGTGCCAGCGGATTCGGCACCAGCGGAAAGTCCGTGAGGATCGAAAACGCACCTGAGTTGACATCCACCTTCCAGACCAGGTTACGTCCCCCATCAGTCACATAGAGGAAATCACCCTGATGCCGGTTCCTCTCACCATGTCCGCCATGCCAGTTCTGTTCTCCGGCCAGAACCAAGTCGAAAGGGTTCGAGCCGCGAACGTTTGTGAGCAGGGAGGAGAGCGGGTTGGCGACAAAGTCCGGAAAGTTGACGACCATCTCAATGGTGACCTTGTCTCGACCTCCGTTCGACAGCTTCACCCGCCCCCCGTTAGCGAGTGCCTGCTGGTCGCTCGGCGAGAGGGTGAACCCTGCCGTACTCCGCTCGACGAAGCCATCGCCGAATTGGATGGCCAGAACCGAGCTGAAGATGGGCGAGGACGTTCCGTTCGGATTGGGCACCAGCGTTCCCGCAGTCGGGCCAAGCCGTACCGCGTCACCAATGCTGATGGCCACGTAGAGCGTGCTCCCGCGCAGGAAGAGGCCCGCTGGTCCGGCGGGGTCGCCGACATCGGCGATCCCCGAAGGCAGCCCGGACAACAGCGCCCGGCGGCTGCCGTTGAGGTCCACGATGGTGATACGCCCGTCGTGAGCGCCCGTGCCGGTTTCCGAAACGATCAGATTCCTTTGCGGGGATCGTACGATTGCCACCGGGCGTTGGAAACCGGCGGCGAGTTCAGTCACGGGGCATTGAGCCTGGAGGTTCAAACCTCCCACTGTGATGCTTGCCGCCAGGGCGGCCAGGAAGCACAGGCGTTTCTTCGGGAGCAGGGTTGGGTTCACGTCACCGATCAACATTTGTCTGTTCATAGTTTTGGTTCGTCGAGTGTTGGTTCGAGGCCGCGACGAAGCCGGCTGCGGCAACGTCATGGTCCCGTCATGACCTACAGGATGGTTTTCCGGCGAAAGAAGCGGGACTTTCGGAAAATGCTTTTGCGGAGCGTAGAGAACGAGCACCGGAACGTCCGGATCAGGCGCGTTCCCGGCCCAGCAACGCACGGAAATGCCGGAGTTCTTCCTCAATCTCCTCCGGGCGCGTAACCGTCTGGGCGATTTCTTCCCGGAGCATCTCGCGGTGGCGCTGCCGCATCCGCTGCACGGCGGACTTGACGGCGGCCTCGGTCATTCCGAGGTCCTCGCCGAGTTGCGCGTACGTCCGCCCGCCTGGCTCGTGCGGCTGGTAGTTCTGTAGCAATTCAAACAGTGCGCCTTGGTCGCGCGTCACGAATTCCTCCCTCAGCCGGTCCAGCGCCGTTTGCATGACAGTCTGCGCCCAGCGGCGTTCGAAGAGCTGGTCCGGTGTCAGCTCATCCACGGGTTCGAGGAGGTAACCCTCTTCGCCTGCTGCGGCGTCGAGCGAAATCAACTCCTGTCCTCCGCCCCGCTTTTGAGCCCCGGCCTTCCGACGTTGTTCGGACAGGAAGTTCTTGAGATACGCCAACAGGAACGACCGGAACTTGCCCTTCTCGCGCTGAAGACGCTGGAGATAGTCTCGGGCCAGCAATCGCGCAAAGAATTCCTGCGTCAGGTCCTGCGCCTCGGTGGCGTCGTGCCCTTCGCGTCGAATGTAGGCGTAGAGCGGCGGCCAGTACGCGCGGCAAAGTTTCTCCAGCGCGTCCGCTTGAGCAGCATCCGCTTGTTTCGCTGCCAACACCACGCTCCAGTGCGTGGTGGCGAACCAGCCGTGTCCGTTGCCTGGATCAGAAGTCAATCTGTTGTCTGGGGAGGACATGAACGTGACTTTACCGCAGTATCAAGCCGTCTCGCACGCCCTAAATCGCGACCCGCACCAAAACTTTCGTGGCGTCGCCGAACAAGCTGGCTGCGGAAACCACTGTCGAGGTGCGTGTGGCCGACATCGCCCGCCGGCACCCCTCCACCGTTTCGCCGATGCCCAGCGGGTTGTTAAACAATCTGACACAGGAGGAAATCCTGGATCTGCTGGCCTACACCGAAGCGGCGGGGAAGCCGGGGGCAGCGAATTTCAGGAGGTAGCCCGCAGGCGAGACACAAATTTCACGAGTTGGCACGCATGGATTAAAACAAACTCCAGTTGGTTCTACAAAGATTTCGCTCCTGACGGAGTGAAAAACCGATGTGCATGTCGCCCGTGGACCAATTCATGCACGACGTTTTCCTCAGGCCAAGCTGCGGTGGCGTGACCTTTCCTCAGCCCAACGGGCGAAAGATAATAGCCCGGCGATCCATCGCTGGGTTTCCGGGCGGATTGGGGACGAGTCTCGGCAGGGACGAAAGAACATTTGTGTCTCGTTGGACGATTTCTTTCGCCTTCGGGACTTTCCATGGGTGACGTTACCGGCAGTGGCAATGAACCATCGGTTCACGGGCTGCCTGGAAAAGGTTCACGCCAGGTTGATGGCCCGGCTGCATCACACGATGGCGTGGCGCACGAGCGATAGACCCGCTTCATGCCCTTCCGGAGACGGAGTTGCTTGGGCGTTGCTTCTACACGCTCGAACGAGCGGTGACGATTGTGCAAAAAAGGACTTCAATTTTCCGCTGCAACGGTCTAAAACGCTCCGCGCCATGAACACAGTCACTCAACTCAAAACCATCAAGTCCAACACCAAGTCCAAAGTCGATGCTGAACTCTCACGCACGGGCGGCTTGCTGCGGCTCGCGCCCGCCTGGGTGCCGCGCTCGTTTCTGCAACCCGGCCTGCGCATCAAGTTGCATCCCGACGATACCTACGCCTACGGCGCGAATCGCGGCGGCATTGATGAACGCTGGTTCGCCTCCACCACCGAAGCCGCCAACGAAGGGCGCGTGCCGGATGAGGGGCTGAGTTATTGTGTCGTGGGCAAGGAACGGTTCACCCTGCGCAAGGCGGTCGAGGATTGCGGCGCGACCATTGTCGGCAGGGCGATTTGGAAGAAGTACGGGAAGTGGCCGGTGTACTCCAAGTTTTTCGACAACATGGGGCCGATTCCGCATCACATGCACCAGAACGCGAAGCAGGCGAAGCTGGTCGGCCAGGAGGGCAAGCCGGAGAGTTACTATTTCCCCCCGCAGCACAATAACGTGGGCAACAATTTCCCCTACACGTTCATGGGCCTGGAGCCGGGCACGACCAAGGCGCAGGTTCGCAAATGCCTGGAAGATTGGAACAAGGGCGACAACGGTATTCTTGACCTTTCGCGCGCTTATCGCCTCACGCCCGGCACGGGCTGGTTGATTCCACCATGCATTTTGCACGCGCCGGGTTCATTTTGCACTTACGAGCCGCAATGGGGCAGCGACGTGTTCGGCATGTATCAAAGCATGGTCGAAGGCCGTTACGTGCCGTGGAGTCTGCTCGTGAAGGACATGCCCAAGAGCAAACACCGCGACCTGGATTTCATTGTGGACCAACTCGACTGGGCCGGAAACACGGACGAACATTTCAAGGATAACCACTATCTCGAACCCGTGCCCGTGGCCGACACGCGCAAGGCCGGTTATGTGGATCGCTGGATCGTTTATGGCAAGATTGACGGCGAACAACTTTTCACCGCCAAGGAACTGACGGTCGAGCCGGGCGTGAAATGCACCATCCAGGACAAGGGCGCCTATGGCCTCATCTGCGTGCAAGGCGTCGGCAAGATCAACGGCGAGCCGCTCAACTCGCCGAAACTCATCCGCTTCACGGAACTGACTGAGGACGAATACTTCTGCACGGAAGACGGCGCGAAGGCCGGTGTGACGTTCGAGAACACCAGCGAGACCGAGCCGCTGGTAACGCTGCGCTGCTTCGGCCCCGAGGTAAATCCGGATGCGCCGAAGATGGGCGCGTATCGCAAGAACAAGTTTTAGGTGAGCCCTGTACCAGGTGGCAGGCCGATTCCGCCCCTCAGTGCAAGCGGATCCTTACCGCCTGCCTTACACGCACATGTTTGCGCTTCGGCTCAGAGAAGGTCCGCGAACCTGCGCTCAGTTTTCCGGAGGTCTGGAGTGATGCAGAGGCTGGAATCCGGCACGACGCAGGCCGCGCTGGATTTCCGGACTGCTCATGAACACGCGCCAGATATGCCCACTGCGATGGTTTTCGATCATTAGCAGAATCGGTCCCTGGTCTATGCCGATCACGTCGGTGGCCCACCAGTTGGCCTCCAGATTAAACGCGTCGCGAAAGCCGTATCCGCACCAGATCCGCTCACGAAACTGATGGTAGAAGTGTCGCAGCGCCGCCAGGGACTCGGTTGGAGTGAAGGGCAGGGAGGCGCCGGCCGCCGTGGGCGCAATCGTGCCATCGTCGTTCTCCGGCGGTGGTCCGCCGCGGGCCATGTAGCCGAATTTACCCGGCGTGCCCGGCCCATCGCACGCGGTGAGTCCCCACACGTTTTCACCGTAGCCGGGAAATCCACCTGGGTTCGCGATGGCGTAGGCACGCTGCGCGAGGGTGGCTCGGCGGGAGTTTTCAAAGTAATCAATGCCCCGGTCGCGCAGGTAATCATCGGCGATGCCGCGGAAATCAATCCAGCAATGCGAGTACTGATGACCAAAGTGCGGCGGGAACACGACGAAGCTCTGGCCGTAATGTGTCTCCCAGCTGTAGGTCCTGGTCCACGAGCGCCAATGTTCCGGTGGCAACGCTCGTTTCGAGGCGCCGAGACCAAGCAGATAAAGGATCATGGCCTCGTTATAGCCGCGCCAGCGATGCGGAATGAAGCCGCGATCCGGATGCCAGCCCAACGTCAACGATTCGCCGCCGTCGGCCATCCAATGCCAGTCCACGCGGTCAAAAATGCGATTGGCCAGGTCGCGGATTTCCTTTTCCTCCGGGTTATCGCCATTGAAGTACTGCCGGCTGTACAACACGCCCGCCAGTAGGAGCGCGGTGTCAATGGATGACAATTCGCTGCGACCGGCGCGGGTGGCGGTTTCCATTTCGAGGAAATGATAGAACCAGCCTTTGTGTCCAATCGTGCCGGAGAGATTCGTGCCTTGGGGCGTGCGCCAGAGTGTTTCAAGCGTGGCTCGCGTGCGTGCGAGTCCCTGCGCGCGGGTGATCCAGTCGCGCTCGATACCGATGCCAATCGCCGTCAAACCGAATCCCGTGGCCGCGATGCTGGCGGTGGAAAACGGCTGGCTGCGATCGCGCACCAGGCCAGTGACGGGATTCGCTTCGTTCCAGAAATAGTTGAAAGCCGTCCGTTGCACGAGTTCCCAGAAGGCTGTGTCATCGCTGAACGGCGACGGTGTGGCGGATACGGATTCAGAATTCGCACTCTCGCCTGCGGTGTTGATGGCGCGAACGCGATAGAAATACTGCTGGCGATTGGAAACCGACGTGTCGGCGAAGGCGGAGCTCGTCACCGGTGCGGCGGAGATTCTGGACCAATCGCCTTCCCCGGCGGTGGCACGGAAGATGTAATATCCAATCGCGTGGGTGGGCGAGGGAGCGCTCCAGTTCAGCGTGACCGTTCGGTCACCGGCCAACGCGATTAGTTCAGTGGGCGGCGATGGCGGGCTGAGGCGGGGCAGGGGATTGGTGCTCACCACTCGAAGCGCATCAAACCAGAGTGTGCGCTTGAAATTGTCGGCGATGCTTTGACTGAATACGACGCCTTTGAATTGCGACAGCGCGAATTGCCCATAGGGTTCAAACGCGGTCAACGGAAGGGAAACCGTTTGCCACGTGAGCGGATCGTCATCCACGCCGTCCTGGAGAAAATCCCCGAGTTCGATGGTGGCGGAACTGAAGTTCAACGTGCTCTCCAACCGCAGGCGGGGCAGTGCCTTCGCTGGCACCGACGTCGGAGCGTTCAGTTGAAATTCGAGAAAGTGCTGCTCGGAAATGTTGCGACGCCGCCACCCTGGACTTGCCACCAGCAGCAGCCAATCACCCCCGGGGACAGATTTCCACTCTAGCAATCCACTGTGCGCGTCGGAGGCAGCCCGGTTCGTCAGGATCAACAACTTTCCATTGAACGGGCCGGTCAGCGTCAGTTCACTTGGGGCGCGCACGATGCCCACCGAGGCATCGTAGTAGTGCGCGCCGAGAGGATCGTCTTCATCGAAGATTACGATGTTCGCCCCGCGCACGGCAGTCGTCGCCGCCGGGCCGGACAGCAGCACGCACAACCAGCACAAGATGGCAGCACCAAGTTTGATGTGTCATTCGTAAGGACAGAAGGCTTGGGCGTCAAGCGATGGGTTGGGTGTGGAGTGGAGTCTGAATCTCGCTAACACTCAACGGAGGAGGAGAATTGCCCGGACAGGATCGCGCATTGAACCACTGAATCGGCGAAGCGTCAGTCCCGCGCGAAAAGCGGCGCTGAAGCCGCACGCACTCCAAACGCTGCGCGACGTTTCAGCGTCAAACAACCTCGCGTAGCGTCTGGAGTGCGGCTGATTCATCGCCGCCTTGGGCCAAAGCCGGCGAAGGGGAGTTTCCACGATTCAGAAATCGCGCATGGAAACCGTGAACCGAAGGGGCGTAACGCCGGTTTTCCAACCGGCGCGCGCCGACTGGAAAGTCGAGGTGACCGACAGGCGGTTCATGGAGAGAGAGGTTGCGGGGAGGTTCCATCATACCGTCCGCTTCACCGAATCCGTTCAGTGCCCCAGTTTCTGTTCGCGATATTCCCCGGGCGTTACGCCCATCTCCCGCTTGAAGGCTACATTGAGGTAGTTGGGATTGTTGAAGCCGCACATCTCCGCGATTTCTTTCAAGGGCAACGAGGTTTGCACCAGCAGGCTTTTCACGCGGTCAAGCTGGACGCGCAAAATCTCATAGTGCGGCGAACGGCCCAAGGCGGTGTGAAAACGCTGATAGAAGATGCTGCGCGAAATGCGCAGGGAACGGACCAGTTCATCCACGGAAAGGCCGTGACAGGCCCGCTCCCGGATCGTGCGCGCGGCGTGCGCCACCAAGGGGTCATTGATGGCGGTGACGTCGGTGGATTGCCGGGCCAAGACGCCCAGCGGCGGAATGAACATTTGCTTTGCCGGGCGGGCCTTGAGCTTCCGCCGCATGAGTGTGTTGAGCAACTTCGCCCCTTCGTAGCCCACGCGCTCGGAATCCAGCATCACGCTGGTCAACGGCGGATCGGACAACCGGCATGTTTCTTCGTCATTATCCACACCAATCACGGCGACTTCCTCCGGGACGACCACATTGGCGCGCTGGCAGGCGTCCAGAATTCTTTGAGCGTGGTGATCGCTGCTGGCCATCAACCCCACCGGCTTATGGAGTTCCTTAATCCAATTCGTCAACTGCTGCTGAACTTCCTCCCATTCCGCCAAAGTCTCCGGCCGTTGGATCAGCAGCGTGGCCGGAGGCGGACAACCCACCTCGGTCAGATGCTCCGTGAATCCTCGCTGCCGACGATCCGACCAGAGGGTGTTTACGTAACCGCTGAAGGCGAACCAGCGAAAATGTCGTCCTAACAGGTGCTCCGCTGCCATCTGCCCGACCGCCACGTCATCATGCGCCACCAGCGGCAGCTTGCGATCCAGCCGGTAGGCAAACAACTCCACGGTGGGGATGGCGGAAGCGCTCAAGCGGTCGGCCCGCTGCGGGTCCTCGATGTAGGTCAGGATGCCGTCCCCGCGCCAGTTCTCGGAACGCCCGCGCGGGTAGTGACTGTCCGCCAGCGGATCAATGAACAGCGACCACGGCCCGTAGGTTTCCACGAACCGGGCGATGCCGCGCATGACGCCCCGCCCATGACTGCGGAATTGATCCACGCAGACGGCGACATGCAGGGCGTTGCGGCGGGTGCGTTTCATACGTTTGCCGGGTGCCGCATGGTAAAAGACCTGCACCGCGGCGCAAGCCATCGTTCCACGCGAGCGGACGAAATCGAAGTTTATTTCGGACGTATGTGCATTGCCATGTCCAACTGCCTGCGTTAATCATTGCGCCGAAGCCAGAACCACAAACACAGTCGGAACCAAAATGTCACCGTTATGTTGCTGTTGTCGCGCAGGGGAGGGTTTAGTTTGGGTCGGCAACAAAAGCGGACGGTGAGCATACACAGTAATCAAGTCTTGAAACGCACTATGAAAACCCTATCCCACGTTTCCACCCACTGGATTCAACCGGTCGCCTTCGCGGCGCTCATTGCCTTGGCCGTACCTGCAACCCGTTTGACAGCAGAGCCGGCCGAAGTGTTGTTTGAAGATCGTTTTGAAGGCGGCATTCCCGGTTGGACAGCGGTGCAGCCGGCGGGCGCCTACATAGACGGGCCGATGCTGTGGGTGTTCGACGCCGTCAGCAAATCGTTTGGCGAGCACAGCAACATCTATACGGATGCGGCCGCAGCCTCGACCTCGCGGCGGGCCGTCATGCTTATCAGCGATACGGTGGCACCCACAAATTTCGCGTACACGGCGCGCGTGACTGCTGGGGATGATGACGGATTCGGGCTGATCTGGGGATACGAAGGGGAAAGCACTTTTTATCGCATCACCTTCGCCTGGCAAAACCGGTTCGCGGTTGGCTGGCCGTTCCAGGGTGTCATCGTGGACCGCATGAATGACGGTGCGATCACCGACTTGTACGGCCCGGACAATTCGTTCATCCCGGCAGTGAACCGCCCGTTTGACGTTTCCATCGGCGTGACGAACGGTCGGCTTACGGTGGTGATTGCCGATGACCCGCTTGGCACCATCGGCGGGCCGTTCATTTACAATACCGTCACGGATCTTCCGCTCCCCACGGAACTCAGCGCCCCAGTGGGAATTTTCAGTTGGGGGCAAGCGGGTAACAACCCCCGAGCCTTCCGCATTCAGAACCCGACTCTAAACGGCATGGACCTCAGCGTGGCGGCCGCGAGCCAGGTGTTGAACAACTGGTCCTTCCTGGTCACACCGCGGGAAGACGGACTGAACACAATCAACACCGGCGGACTCGAGCCGCTCTGGGGACAGGCATTTGGCCCCAATGGGGATCGCAAAGCCATGATCCAAAACAGCGATTCCTACAACTCCACCGACAACAACGCCAACGGCGTGACCAACTTCATCGCGCCGTCCGCAGTTGCGGGTGATGTCAACTGGACGAATTATGTCGTCAGCACACGGTTCATCTCCTCGGATAATGACGGCTTTGGGCTGTTGCTGCGGTATCAAAACGAAACCAACTTCTACCGGATCGCGTTTCGCAACCAGAACGCCCAAACCGGCATCCGGCGGGGCTTGACCGTCCAGAAGAACGTTGATCAAGTGTTCGATCAGGTTTATTCCAACGGGGTGGCTGGGTTCATCCCGCCCATCAACGTCCCCTTCGATGTTCATGCGGCAATACGCGGCGACATTCTTCAAATCATCGCCATCAACAATCCGGACTCGGCTCCATTGTCTGCCCATGCTTCGGGTGGAACGGCCACGGCCACGGCCACCGCGACCGGGCCGATTGACGTGAGCCTGTCCAGCATCGCCGTCGGCTCGCTGGACCACGGCAAGATCGGCATCATCAGTTGGGCGCAGTACGGCGACAACAATCTGCCCAACTCCACCGCACCCGACGACGGCACGGCGGTGGATTCCGTGGTCGTGCGAAAAGTTAATGGCGAAGGTTTGTTTGTGTCATCACCGTACGGGATGCCTTCCCCGCCGGTGGGACTGAATGATCTTACCGCCAACACCTCCATCACGGCCACCGTGGACAGCTCCGTGGTCACCGCGCCGGGCGTGCGTCAAGTGGCCACGGGCTGGACGGGCGTTGGTTCGGTTCCCAGCGCGGGCGAAGGAAACGAAGTTGAGTTCACCCTGACTCAGTTGTCTTCCCTCAGTTGGATCTGGAAAACCCAGTATCAGTTGACCACCAACACCACTCCGGGCGGCACGGTTTCTTCAACGTTGGGACCCTGGGTTGACGCCAACGCCAGTGTCACCGTCAACGCGGCCAACAATTCCGGTTATGTGTTTGTCGGTTGGTCGGGCGACAGCATCTCCGCCTCACCCGAATTGACATTCCCGATGACCCGCCCGATTACGCTGACCGCACACTTCGCCGTGGATTCCGATAACGACGGTCTGCCGGACGAGTGGGAATACCGCTATTTCGGTGCGGGAAATCTATCGGAGGAGGCGGATGGCAACCCGGATTTGGACGACGCGGACAACATTACCGAATTCCGGCGCGGCAGCAATCCGGCGTACGCCGAAGGGCTTGTCCTGAATGACGGCCTGCTCTCCCAATGGATCAACGAAGCCGACGACCGGGCCTTGCCTGGTTGGTTCGTGGTCACGAATTTCGGCAGCGGCTTCCGCGGGTTGTGGGAGAACAGCAATCAGAATCGCGGAGCGAACAGTGCCGGGCCTAACGACGCTCCGTTTATCAGCACAACCAGCTATGCCACCAATGCCAGTTTCCAGGGACCGACTCTCGTGGTCCGGTCGAATGTGTGGAATCCCGACTGGGCCGGTAACTTCTCGCTCTCCGCGGAATACAGCGTGGGCGATAACGACGGTCTGAGTCTGTACTTCCGTTACCTCGACAAGAGCAACTGGTATCGCGTCACCGTCTGCGGGGAGGCGACTTCCGATCCAACCCGTCCGCTTCAGGGCGTCACGCTCCAGAAGCGCACCAACGGTTGGTTTTCCGCGATCGCTCCCACATCGGAAGCCGGGTTCTTCTACACTGATCCGCTGGACATCACCGGCTATAAGCGATTCCGGGTCACCGTCAATGGCGACAATGACACGTTTGAAGTCCGGGTGATCGGCTGGAACGTGTTCCTCAGCCCGCCGGATTGGGATCCCAGTTCGGAAGTGACTCTGACCTTCACCGATGGCGATCTGCCTTCCGGTCGAATTGGCATTGGCCCTTGGGGCATGGCTGGTTTCGGCGCTTGGAATTCAACCACGAACAATCCCAGCGAGCCGGGAGTGCAGGCGAATCCCGTCGGTTCTGGCCTCTACATGGACAACATCATCCTGCAAGTGAGCGGCACGAACGCCTTCGTCGAAGATTGGGAAACCGCAGCGATCCACACCGAACTTCCGGCCGGCTGGGAGAATCCCTACGCCGCCGAGCCAGTTGGCGGCTTGTTCGGCGATTGGAACGTGTCGGGCCATGGCACGATTGCCAGCTTTACCCGCGCCTTTGGCACGGCTCAGTCAGGCACGCCTCAGAGTCCGAAAGCGGATGGCGAAGGGCCGATGCTGCTGGCCCCGGCACTGACCAATTTGAACTACGTGCTGGAATTGGGCATCCACCCGCTGGACGACGGCGGCATGGGCTTCGTGTATGATTACGCGGACACGGATAACTTCGCGCGCGTGCTGTTCAACTCGCAGGTGCCGTTGGCCGGTCAGATGGCCCAGGGTTTGAACGTCAGCCGCAAGTCGAGCGGCGTTTGGACCACCATTGCGGCCGGGGATAATGCCTTCATCTACACACCGGGCCGGCGTTTCGCGACCCGCTTCGCGAACAACAACGGCATCTACACCTTGTCCGCCTGGAATGTGGACGCGCCGGGAACGGTTTATCGCTGGCAGTGGACAGACCAACCCGTGGCGAACAACCGGGTGGGCGTGGCCATCTGGGACATGCCGGATGCGCACTACGATTACTTCCGCGTGCTGGATTTGCCCGAACTGGCCCCGGTGGGGCCGTTCGAGATCGCCAACATCTCAATTGTCGGTGGCAATGTGGTGCTGGATGTCACGAAGCCCGACGGCGCGAATTACCACGTGCTCCGGGCCACGAGCGTGACTGGACCGTACACCACCAACGCCGCGAATCAAACCACCTCGCAGTACAGTGAGCCGGTTTCCGCGGGTAACACCTACTACTACCGGTTGCAGTTGCTGCCGTAATCGGCAGCACGCGGGCGGGCCGTCAAGCATTATGAAGCTGCAAAGTTGTTCCAGCCGTTGGCGGACGGACTTTGTCCGCCTGCGGCTGCTCGCCTTCACCCTGATCGAGTTGCTGGTGGTTATCGCCATCATCGCCATTCTGGCGGCCATGTTATTGCCGGCGTTGAGCAAGGCCAAGGAACGCGCCAACCGCATCTCCTGCTTCAACAACGCGCGCCAGATCATGATCGCTGCGCATCTGTACTCGGAGACATGGGAAGACTGGTTCTACTGGACGTCATCCATTGGCGGGGACGAAGCGCCACAATCCTATTATCAAACGAAGCTCATCCGGAACATTCGAACGTTCATTTGTCCCAGCACCAAGAACCAGGTGCGGGAGCTGCCGAACAAACTGGGGGAAATCCCGGACTTGAATGTCTCGTGTCACGGTGATCGGGAATCCCGGTACTTTCAGTACGGCCACAGTTATGAGTTCTTTGGCTATTACCAACGAAATCCGTGGACGGGAGCCGCCCTGCCGGACTATCCCAATCCGGGTTACATCCGCAAGAACCCAAAGACCGTGACGGTAGGACCCACGCGTACAGTGATCGTCCTGGATGCGGACGATACGAGTTCGCTGTTTCCCGGCAACCCGGTGAATAATTGTCCCGACCCGCCGAATAACCACGGCGAGAAGGGCTGGAACTGGGGCTTCGCCGACGGCCACGCCGAATGGGTCACGCGCAAACGCACCGCCCACATGATCACCAACGGCTGGATGCTCAGTGGCCAGGAGTGTCCGTCGAATTAAGCAGAGAACTGCGCCGGTTGGCCTTCAGCCTAGTTTCTCCACCCCGCTTCGGCGGGGTTTTTGTTTGGCCGCCGGCGTGGCTGAAAGCAAAGGCGTGCGGCGTTCACGCCGCTTCAGTGTGGAGTCACCGGGCGTGACTGAAATGCTCCGATCACTCCTGATCTGGGAATCGTGAAGCGGCCTGAAGGCCACGCGCCTTCGACATCTCTAATCCTCCTGAAATCGCAACTTCACCGCACTGTGGGTTTCGTGACCTTTGCGGGAAAGAACCAGGTTCGACCGCCTCGCACTTTCCACAAACTCGAAGGGCGCAACCCATTGGCAAGGTTGCGCCCGCTGCCGGCTTTGTGCTCGTCGCGTGCTTATTTCGCGCCCTGATCAATCCACGCCCGAATCAACCCCACCTGTTCCGCCGTCAATGCCGGAATCTTGTCCTTGTTCTTCGGCGGCGGCATCCAGTAATCCTCGTCGCCGATGCGGGCGACACTGTGAACGAGAATGCTCTTGGCGCTGTTGCCTGCTTCGATCACTTTTCCGTCGCTGCCGCCTTTGAGCGCTCCTTCGAGATTATCCAGTCGCAGCCTGGCTTTGGGTTTTTCCGCTCCGTGGCATTTCACACAGGCCTTCTCAAAGATGGGTTGGATGTCCTTGGCAAAAGTCACGTCCTTCCTCGTGGAAGGGGCTGGCAGTTTGCTCACATCCACATCCTTGGCGCTGGCGGTGAACAATGTCCCAATCGCACCGAGTCCGACAAATACAGTTTTTACGTTCATGGTTTGTTGTATAACTGGTTGAATTGTGGTTCAAAGACGCGCTCCAGGTCAAAGACATTCAAAAATTCAGTTCCGAAGCTCGATAGCCCATGGAATTCTCAAGTGGATTGCCTTGCTCCGATCAATGCTGGTTTCGCCGCGCTTCAGCGCAGGAACTTGAGCAAATTGCTGAAATCATCGGTCCAGAGAATATCGCGGCGCTCGCGATCCGGTTCGCGGGCCGACGGGATGGGCGGCTGTTGGAAGAACGCCGGATCGCGTGTGAGCAAAGCCCAGCGCGAGGGGGTGTGGTCCGGCGGTTGTCCGTGGCTGTGGATGACGGCCGCGTGCAAAGCGTAGTGGCGGGCCAGACTGAGCACCAGGTCACTCAGGTCCAGATACTGATTGGAGATGTTCACCGCGATGATGGCGGTGTGATCACGCAGATGTTCTAAATAGACAGCAAAGGCCTCCGTGGTGAGCAGATGAACCGGGACCGAGTCGCCGGAAAAGGCGTCCATGACGAGGATGTCAAATTGCGCGGGCTGGTGGTCCTGTAATTCCCGCGCAAGCGCCAGCCGCGCATCACCCATCACAATGTCCGCACGGCCCGCGCACTCGGCGAGATAGGTGAAGCGCGGCGCCGGCCCGGTGCAGAGGTCGCGGACAGCCGGATTGATTTCATAAAACCTCACGGTGTCCTCCGCCCGGGCGAACGCCGCAATCGTGCCCACGCCCAGTCCCAGCACGCCAATGGTCATGGGGGTGGAACTGAGGCGGCGCGGGTGTAATCGGAAGGCCAGTTCCACGCCGCTGTCGCGTGCGTAGTAGCTTACCGGCTGCGTGCGCCAGGGTTCGGTCAGAATCTGAATTCCGTGATTGACCTGACCGTGCGTCAATTGGCGCACGGTTACCGCCTGACCGCTCACGGCCAGATTGCTTTGCATTACGCGCACGATGCCGTAGAAATTGCGGCGCACCTCCACTGTGCCGGCATCGGTGCGTTGGATTTGGTGATGGGCCAGCCAACCGCCGGCAAGAATCACCGTCCCGAACAGAACACGTGGCCAGTAGGGGGAACGCGCCAGCGATCCGCGTCCGAATCCGAGCACCGCCGCGCCGGTGAGGAGCAAGGCCCCGACCAGCGTGAATGTCGGGGAGTATTTCATGAAAAGATCAAGATGACGCAGCGGAGTGAACTCCAGCACCCGGTCCAGCGCGAGGTAACTGAACAGCAGCACCAGACCGGCAAAGTGCCAGCGGTCACCGCGATAAAAACCGGAGGCCGGATCACGGACGAAGACTGCGGCCAGCACGAGCCAGCCCGCCAGCAAACCCACAGGAAATTCGCGGTAGCCGCTGAAAACCACCGGCGCAATCAGCCCGACGAACACTCCGCCCAGCATCCCGCCCAGCGCCAGCATCAGGTAAAACAGCGTCAAGTGACGGGGGGCAGGTTTCGACCGTGCCAGTTCTCCGTGGCAGGTCATGCAGAACAGGAACAGCAGTACGCTGTGCGACGTCACTTGGGCCAGCAACGGGAATCGCGCGCCTTGGAAGCCCGTGGCCAGCGCGACCAGACTCGCGATGCTGGTGGCCATGACCAAGGCGCCCCGGTGATACCAACGGTCACTGGCGAAACACAGGATGAAACTCAACAGATAGATGGCCAGCGGCAGCACCCATAAGAACGGCACGACCGCGATGTCCTGACAAAGATTGTTGGTTACCGCCAGCAGCATGGAGGAAGCGACGGCGGCCAGCAGCATCCAGATCAAGACCGATGGCCAAGAGGGCTTCGGTTCATGGATATTTCGGGCCGGAGGCAGGGGCGAAACGGACGCATCGGTGCGCATGATCATCACGGCATTGCCGGCGCAAGCGAGGGCAAAGAACCCGTAAGCGAAGCCCCAAATCTGAGCCTGAGTTGACACCCGCAGCCACGGCTCGATAAGAAACGGATACGCCAGCAAGGCAAGCAAGGAACCGGCATTGGACCAGGCGTAGAGACGATAGGGTTTCTGATGGTGGGGCGTGCAACTGAACCAGCGTTGCAGCAACGGACTGGTGGCAGCCAGGAGGAAGAACGGCAGGCCAATGCTCAGTGCGAGCAGTCTGACTATGTGATGGATGGGTTGCTCGGGTCCGGATGGTTTCCAATGGTCTCCCGGCAGAATGGGCGAACCCCATTTGCTCCATAGCCACGCCATGACCCCGAGCGAGCCAGCCAAGAGCACCAGATGTATCCACCCTTGCCGGGCAGGGGAAAGCCGCGTGCCTGACCCGTGTGCGTAGGCATAGCCCAGCAGCAGCAACGATTGGAAGAACAACATGCACGTGGTCCACACCGCCGGCACGCCGCCGAACCACGGCAGAATGAATTTGCTGAGAATCAGTTGAACGACAAACAACAGGAAGGCGGCGAGGAAGACGGTGACGGCAAAGGGCAGGAATTTTCCGCCACGCGGAGAAACCATAAACGCTCACCTGGAATGTTCGCGGCCACAGTGCGCCGCGAAGTTCTTTTGACGGTCGCGCGCAAATGCGAGGGTTTGCGCGCCGATGCCTGCCCCGGCAATCACTTCGCCCGCGCCACCTTCTCCCACCGTTGGGACTTGGCGGATTTCAATACCGCGTCGCAAACCTGTTGGGTTTCCAGGGCCTCGCGGAAGGTCGGCCCGGCGGGTTTGCCGGATTCGAGGCCTTGAATGAAGTCGGCCACCTGGTGAACGAAGCTGTGTTCGTAGCCAATTTGCAGCCCGGGCACCCACCAATGGTTCATGTAAGGTTGATCACCATCGCTGACATGAATTGAACGCCAACCTCGCACGATGCTTTGATCGCGGTGATCGAAGTACTGCAGGCGGTGCAGGTCGTGCAAATCCCAGAAAATCGAGGCGTGCTCGCCGTTGATCTCGAAGGTGTAGAGCGCCTTGTGGCCGCGCGCGTAGCGGGTGGATTCAAACGTGGCCAGCGAACCGTTGTTGAAGCGCGCCAGAAACGCGCACGCATCGTCAATGCCCACCTTTTCCACCTTGCCCGTGAGCGTATGTTTGCGCTGCTTGATGAACGTTTCCGTCATGGCGTTCACCTTCTCAATGCCGCCGTTCAGCCAGAGCGCCGTGTCAATGCAATGCGCCAGCAGGTCGCCGGTGACGCCGCTGCCGGCCGCTTTCACATCCAGCCGCCACAAGCCGGCACCGCCTTGGGGCAGGTCGGCGCTGATCGTCCAGTCCTGAAGGAACTTCGCACGGTAATGGAATATCTTTCCCAGGCGACCTTCGTCTATCAATTGCTTCGCCAGCGTCACCGCGGGCACGCGCCGGTAGTTGTACCAGACCATGTTCGGCACTTTGGCTTTCTCCACAGCCGCCACCATTTTGCGGCCTTCCGGGGTGTTCATGGAAAGCGGCTTTTCGCACAGAATCATCTTTCCGGCTTTGGCAGCGGCGATGGCGATCTCCGCGTGCAGGTTGTTGGGCACGCAGATGTCCACCAGGTCAATGTCGTCGCGGAGGATCAGCTTGCGCCAGTCGGTTTCGACACTTTGATATCCCCAGCGCCGGGCGAAGTCTTTGGCTTTAGCTGCATCGCGGGCGCACGCGGCTTGCAGCACGCACTCGTGCTCGAAGTCGAAGAAGTTGCCCACCTTGCGATACGCGTTGGAATGTGCCCGGCCCATGAAGCCGTACCCGATGAGTCCGATCCGGAGTTTTTTCATAGCGTAATGTCGTTGTGGCGATAGCAAATCGCTTTGCTTACGCGGAGGCAAGACGAAACAAAAGGGGAACCGGGCAGAAATCAAGGCCACCGCCGCGGGCGGGCTGGCAAGCAGAGACTGGCGGAGCGTCGGGCTGGTTTACGCTGTCTCCAATACCAACGGGCCCTCCCGCTCAATCTCTACCGGTGCGGCACTGGAAAACGCCAGGTAGAGGAACGCAAAAGGGACAGTAAACGGCAGCACGAGCCAGAGCACCAACAACGGTCCCTTGCCGCGTGCCTGAACGATCTTGACGTACCAAATGATCTGAGCCACGAGATTGAGCACCGGAACTAAGAAAGCGAACAACCACATCCGCGACATGCCAGCCGCGCGGAGGAGCGGGATGAGTTGTAAAACCGGTACCCAGATCAGAAATCCGGGCGAAGTGTGCGTCTTACGGCAGATCATCTGGCAGCAGTAGCAGAAAAAGAGGTAGATCACCGCGACCACACTCAGGACCGGCCAGAGGGTCTTCGCGGTGGCCAATAGATTTGTGTTGGACAACAAGGTTAACGCCGCTGCCGCGCCTTCCACCTGCCAGGCTTCCCGCACTTCCGCCATGGGTGGCAGATTCAACTCCGCAAAGGCTTGCATCCCCGGCGTGATATCCTCTGCGGACTTCGGCTTCTCTGGCTTGGCGTAGCCAAGTTGAATCTGTGTCTCCTTGGACAGGTCGGCGATCTTTACGTTCCCCATGCCGCCGGCGTGCAAGATGAAAATCCAGTCCCCCGTCTTGGAGGTGATTGTCACATTTGTGTACGTACCTGTCCTGGTTTCAAGCAGATCCATTCTGTCTTCTTCCTGCGCTCCAGCCATCGCGGGGTGGGCCGCGAGGATCGCCAATGACAGCCAAACCATCCGGCGGTTGGCGAAAGAGAAAGGCCGCACATGTTTCATAAGCGTTGTTGCAGGATTCCTGGCCTGTCTAACCCGAAAGCACGCGGCAACGATTTGCACACGCCATGCCATGTTCACCGTTTATCGGACCGCTGGACTGAAGCCGGCCGAAACGGAAAGCAAACGGGCCGAAAGCCCTGCCGGAGTCAGGAGCCGTTGTCCGGTTCAAACAAGGCCCAACGCCTTGTCACCATGACAAACGAATTCCGAGACAAGGTAGGGCGCGGCACGCCGTGCGCGCCGTTGGGGAAGCAAAGTGTGAGTTGCGGCGCGCACGGAGTGACGCGCCCCACCCGTGCCTCGCAGGATATATCGAAACTTCTTTGTCGCAGTACTAACGGCGAGGGGAGGGGATCCGCCTCGCCGCTTGGAATCGAGAAGATGGCGGTGTTCAGGCGCGCCAGCCGTGATTCTCGCGCACCTGGATCATGGCCGTGAGAATATCATTCCACGTTTGCGGCTTCATCATAACCTCGTTCGGGAACATGCAACCATCCCAGCATACGTGCTTGAACTTCTTGGTCACCTTGCCCGCCTCGTCGCGCATCCAGTAGGCGGAATCGCGGGCGATGTTCAATTTGCCCTTGGGATCGGTGGCCAGGCAGTGCTTGCCCGTGTTGTCGTGCGAGCCGCTGCCTTTCACCGTGGCGTCGTTCTGCGCGACGTGGAAATCAATCGTCCAGGGACGCAGCGCCTTGGTCAGCTTCTTCATGGCCGCATGGAATTTGTCCGGCTCCCAGTTGAACTTGTCCGGGACAATCCGATGTTCCGGCGCGTTGTAGCCAAGCACATACAGAAGCGTGTGGGCCATGTCCGCCTGGAAGCCCACCACGCGCGGTTGGCCGACTTCCTCCAGCAACTGGACCATGTATTTCCAACTGTGCATGGCGCCCCAGCAAATCTCGCCTTCGGCGGCAAGTCGTTCGCCGTGATCCTTCGCCACTTTCGCCGCTTCCTTGAATGTCTTGGCGATGAGTTTGGTGTTGCCTTTGGGGTCTTTGTCCCATTCGGTCACCGGGGCCGCCGAATCAATGCGCACCACACCGTAAGGGCGCACCCCGAGTTCGCGCAGTTTCTCCGCAATGCGACACGCCTTGCGCACCGCCGTCACCCAGTTGGCGCGCTTGGTTTCATCGCCCATCGCCGATCCCTCGAACCACACGGGCGCTACGACCGAGCCGACAACAAAGCCTTTGTGCTGGATTTTGTCCGCCAGCTTCTTGAGACCATCGTCATCAATATCAATGCTGACGTGTGGGTCGTACAGGAACAGGTCCACGCCGTCGAATTTCACGCCGTTGACCTCAGCCTGGGCGGTGAGTTCCAGCATGGTGTCCAGGTCAATGCATGCTTCCGCGCCGGGGCTGCCTTTGCCCACGAGCCCGGGCCACATGGCATTGTGAAGTTTGGGGTAATTGTTTGGTGCTTGGATTGTGCTCATAAATGTGTCCTCACTAAAACCGGCCCGACGCTAACAAGGGAGCTTTTCGGCTGGCAATGGAAATCTGCCAAGGTCGCTGCGTTTCGTCGCCGGTTCGCCGGATGCCAGGACTTGGATTTTGGAATTTGATGTTCGGTTTTTCGGGCACTTGCCTCCTCACACCTCATTCCACTCGCCCGGCACTGGCACCGGATAACGCCCTTGCGCATCCGGCTGAATGGGTGGCGCACTGTCGTCGGTCAGACTGTCAATATTGGGGCAGAACTGGAAATTCGAGGCCATCATTTCGTCCCAAGTGATTCCTCGGCCCGTATGCGCCGCCGCCCGGCCCATCAAGTCGGCAACATTCGATAAAGCCGCGCGCTTCGCTTCGTTGTGCGGTTGGTCCTGCCGGATGGCGGCCAGCAAATTGTTCCACTCCGCCTGCCAGGGGGTTGTCACTTCCTTGGGCGCGCGCCATGCGATGTTGTCCGGTGCGCAGCGTTGGTCCTTGTATAGATGCACCGTGCCGACGTGGCTCGGACCGGAGAACTGCGCCGCGCATTTGGTGCCGTGAATGTACGTCGCGAATTCGTTGTGGCAGTTGGGCAGCCAGCGCACCACGTGCAGCGCCTTCGCGCCGTCGGCAAAGGTCCATTCAATGGTAAACGAGTCCAGATTCTGGCTGCAATCCTTGCTGTTGGGCGCGCGCCCCGCGATGGCATGGGCCGTCACCGGATACGCATCCTTGATCCAACAGAACTCGTCAATCTGGTGGATGTTCATCTCGGCGAACAACCCGCCCGATACCCACAGGAAATGCACAAAGTTGCGCACCTGCCAGTGCAGTTCCTTCTCCTGTGCGGGCCGCCGGCCCAATACGCCCACGGGTTGCATGCGGTAACCGCGAATCAAATGTACCTCGCCCAGTTCCCCGTCATGCATCCGGCGCAACAGTTCCTGCCGGTTCACCGAGTGCCGGCATTGCAGACCCGCCGCGATCTTCAAGTTCTTCTTTTCCGCCGCGGCCCCGGCCTGGATGACCCGGCGCAAGCCGGGTGCGTCCGCGCCAAAGGACTTCTCCATGAACACATTCACGCCTTTGCCTACGGCGTATTCGAGCTGGCCGGGACGAAAGCCCGCGTAACCCGTCAACATCGCCACGTCGCCTGGCCGCAGGCAGTCTATGGCTTGCCGATAAGCGTTGAAGCCAAGGAACCGCCGTTCCTGGGGCACATCCATCTGTGCGGCGTACTTGGCATGCAGCGCTGCGTAAGAGCGTTCCAGCCGCTGCGGAAACAAGTCCGCCATCGCCATCAGCCTCACCGGGCCATGGGGCGACTCAAAAGCGTCCGCCGCCGCGCCACTGCCACGGCCACCGCAACCAATCAGTGCGAGTCGGATGGTGCTGTCCTCCGCGGCGTGAACGTGCGGCAGGGCGACGCCAGCCAGCACTGAGCCGGCCATGGCGGCGCCGCTGCGGGCAATGAATTTACGGCGAGTGAGAGGTGGTTTGGTGTGCGGAAAGGTATGGGAGTCATGCGGAGTTCTTTTCATGGCAATCCCTCGTTGCGATTTGATCGCAGCCTAGGCCCGCGCACGCAAGCTGTCACGCCGCAATTCGGAATCGTTCAAATATTTTGCACCGAACCCTCAGCCAGTATGGAAAGCTTGCGGCGATGGCGGGGCAGCCTGTAAGAAGAACCCATGAATAGCGATAGACCATTCCGCCTGGGCGTGCTGGGCTCTGGCAAAGGCTCGAACTTCGTGGCCATCGCGGATGCCATTGCGCAGGGCGCCGTCCCGGCCGAAGTCGTCATCGTGTTGAGCGATGTGGAAGACTCAGGAATTCTGGCGCAAGCCCGCTCACGGCAGCTTCCGGCGCGCTACATTGCGCCCGGCAAATTCCGCACCAAACTGGATGAAGTTGCGGAGCACGCTTACGTGAGCGCGTTGCGGGAGGCCAAGGTTGACCTGATCGTGCTGGCGGGGTTCATGCGGGTGTTGAAAGGCGATTTCCTTCGCGCGTTCGAGGGACGCATCGTGAATATCCATCCCTCGCTGCTGCCGTCCTTCCCTGGATTGGAGGCCTGGAAACAAGCACTCGATCACGGCGTGAAAGTGACCGGCTGCACCGTGCATTTCGTGGATGCCGGGGTGGATTCCGGTCCCATCATCGGCCAGCAAACCGTACCCGTTCTGGACGATGATACGCCGGAGTCGTTACACGCGCGGATTCACGCGGCGGAACATGAGTTGTATCCCCGCTGC
>JAANMV010000513.1_pt1 | contig 47654 bp, 42 predicted proteins | sample 7279661 | NCBI WGS metagenome assembly JAANMV01 (sample SAMN14094540, study PRJNA606508) | bioreactor metagenome | isolation source: A lab-scale SPAN reactor treating ammonium-rich wastewater day 121 | place: Ireland: Galway | collected 2017-05-16
GCCCTTCTTGCCCAGGCGCTTTTGCAGGTCGGCGGTGAGCTGCGTGATGGCGTCGGCGGCGATCACGTTCAGCACCGTGATGGGGAAGGAGATGCTCTGGGAGGAACCCACGGCGCGGAACTCGAACTTGTTGCCGGTGAACGCGAAGGGGCTGGTGCGGTTGCGGTCGCCGGCGTGCACGGGGATTTCCGGCAGGACGCTGCTGCCCAGGCCCATCAGGCCGGTCTGCTTGCCGCGGCCGCCCTTGCCGCTCACGATCCGCTCGAAGATGTCGGTCAGTTCGCTGCCCAGGAAGATGCTGAGAATCGCGGGGGGCGCCTCGTTCGCGCCGAGGCGGTGGTCGTTGCTGGCGCTGGCCACGCAGGTGCGCAGCAGGTCCTGGTGGTCGTCCACGGCCTTGATGACGGCGGCGGCGAAGAACAGGAACTGCATGTTCTCGTGGGGGGTGTCGCCCGGGTCGAGCAGGTTCTCGCCCGCGTCGGTGGCCATGCTCCAGTTGCAGTGCTTGCCGGAGCCGTTCACGCCCGCGAAGGGTTTTTCGTGCATCAGGCACACCAGGCCGTACTTGCGGGCGGTGGTGCGCAGCACCTGCATGATCAGCTGCTGGTGGTCGGCGGCGATGTTGCTGTGCTCGAAGATGGGTGCGATCTCGAACTGGCCGGGCGCGACCTCGTTGTGGCGGGTCTTGACGGGGATGCCCAGGGCGTACAGCTGCATCTCGGCGTCGGTCATGAAGCTCAGCACCCGGTCGGGAATCGCGCCGAAGTAGTGGTCCTCGAGTTCCTGCCCGCGGGGAGGCTTGGCGCCGAAGAGGGTGCGGCCGGTCATGACCAGGTCGGGGCGGCGGTAGTAGTACTCCTCGGCGATCAGGAAGTACTCCTGCTCGGCGCCCAGGCTGCTGCTCACGCGGGTGCCCTCACTGGCGCCGAAGAGTTCCAGCGCGGGCGTGACGGCCTTGTTCAGCGCCTCGATGGACCGCAGCAGCGGAATCTTGAGGTCCAGCGCCTCACCGGTCCAGGAGGCGAACACGCTGGGGATGCACAGGGTGGCGCCGTTGGCGTGCCGGATGATGAACGCGGGGCTGCTGGGGTCCCAGGCGGTGTAGCCGCGCGCCTCAAAGGTGGCGCGCAGGCCGCCGGAGGGGAAGCTGCTGGCGTCCGGTTCGGCCTGGATGAGTTCCTTGCCGGAGAAGGACATGATGGCCACGCCGTCCCCGGCGGGGTTCAGGAAGCTGTCGTGCTTCTCGGCGGTGGAGCCGGTGAGCGGCTGGAACCAGTGGGTGTAGTGCGTGGCGCCTTTCTCCATCGCCCAGGTCTTCATGGCCAGCGCCACGGTGTCGGCGATGCTGCTGTCCAGCGTCTCGCCGCGTTCCACGGTCGCCTGGAGTTTGCGGTAGTCGGGTTTGCTCAGGCGGGCCTTGAGCTGATCCAGGGTCAGGACGTCGCTGGCGAACAGGCTGTTCACGAGTTCGCTGGGCGTGGCGGTCTGCTGGGCGTCCACGCGCCAGTTGCGGGCGGCGGAGTTGACGTCGAAATCCTGGTTCATCGGGGTCTCCTGAAGGGGAAGGGGGCCATGGTCCGGGCGCGGGGCGCGCGCCTGCTGTCAGCTGACTATAGGCGCGCCCCGTCCGGGACCGCAATGCAGATTTGGACAAGCTGCACCAATTTCCACTCTCGCCGGACGTCATGGCCGGACACTCTGCATTTTGTTCCGTTTTTTCCGCACGCTTTTCCAGTCTGGCCTGTACACTGGGAGGACTTGCCCGCCCTGGTTCCCCGCCCGTTCCTGGAGGTTTCCGTTTCATGTCCACCCTGCCGCCCGTCCCGACCGCCGAAGCCCTGCTGAACACCATGCGCGAGCAGGACGTGAAGTTCCTGCGCATGCAGTTCACGGACATCCTGGGCACCACCAAGAACGTGGAGGTGCCCGAACGGCAGTTCGAGAAGGCCCTGCGGGGCGACGTGACCTTTGACGGCAGCGCCATCGAGGGCTTCACGCGGGTGGAGGAATCCGACATGCTGCTGCGCCCGGACCTCTCCACCTTCGCGGTGTACCCGCAGTTCTCCCGCGACCCGCGTGATCCGGACGACCGCGGCCGGGTGGCGCGGCTGATCTGCGACGTGACGCTGCCGGACGGCACGCCGTTCGAGGGGGACCCCCGGCAGGTGCTGCGCCGGCAGGTGGACCGGGCCAGGGCCCTGGGCTTCGAGATGTTCGTGGGCACCGAGCCGGAGTTCTTTCTGTTCGAGCGCACCCCGGACGGGCGGGGCACCACGGTCACGCACGACAAGGCCGGGTACTTCGATCTGGCGCCCATCGACCAGGGCGAGCGGGTGCGTCGGGACATCGTGAACAAGCTGCTCGCCATGGGCTTCGACATCGAGGCGGCGCACCATGAGGTCGCGCCGGGGCAGCAGGAGATCGATTTCCGCTATGCCCCGGCGCTGGAAACCGCTGACCGGATCGCGACCTTCAAGTTCGTGGTCAAGCGGGTGGCCCTGGAGCACGGCCTGCTGGCGAGTTTCCTGCCCAAGCCGATCGCGGGCGTGTCGGGCAGCGGCATGCACTGTCACCTGAGCCTGTTCCGGGACGGCGTGAACGCCTTCGCCGATCCGGAGGGGGAGCACGGCCTGTCCCGGGCGGGCCTGCAGTTCATCGCGGGCCTGCTGGAGCACGCCGAGGGCATGACGGCCGTGACGAACCCCCTCGTGAACAGTTACAAGCGGCTCGTGCCGGGCTTCGAGGCGCCGGTGAACGTGGCCTGGAGCACCAGCAACCGCTCGGCTCTGGTCCGCATTCCCGCCAAGCGCGGCGCGAGCACCCGCGCGGAACTGCGCATGCCGGACGCGAGCTGCAACCCCTACCTGGCGCTGGCGGTGATTCTGGCGTCCGGGCTGGACGGCATCGAACAGGATCTGGAGCCGCCGCCCGCCATTCAGCGCAACATCTTCAAGATGACCGTGCGCGAGAAGCGGCATCACCGGGTGCGCGAGCTGCCCACTGATCTGCGCGAGGCGGTGGATGAACTGGAGAAGGACGGCGTGGTGGCCGCGGCCCTGGGCGAGCACGTGCTGACGCACTTCGTGCGGGCCAAGCGCGCCGAGTGGCAGGAGTACAGCCAGACGATTCACGCCTGGGAACTGGACCGCTATCTGGACCTGGTCTAGGGGGCGGTTTCTGGCCGGGCCACTTGCGCCGAAGGCGGAAAAGTTCACGACATGCCCCTTCACGTTCAGGGGGTGCACAACTTTATTGCTTAAGAAGGATACTCCTGAGCAATCACGCTCGGCTCTGCCGGAGGGGGGTCCCGGATCGTTGCGTCCAGAAAGGTGAAGTTTGCATTGACTTCAGCTAAAGGGCTGCCTACAATCTGCGCATCTCAACACCAGCGGAGCGGGTCAAGTGACCCCGCCTCGTTTCATATTCGGAGGACTCATGAAGAAAAGCGCCCTCAGTCTCGCCATCATCGCCGCCCTCAGCCTGGGCAGCGCCAACGCTGCGACGGTCATCAAGATCGCCAGCCTGAGCCCCCTGTCCGGCGGTCAGAGCGACCTCGGCACCCAGATCAAGAACGGCGCCCAGCTCGCCGTCAACGAGTACAAGGCCCAGTTCGCCAAACTCGGCTTCGACCTGCAGCTCGTCGGCTACGACGACCAGGCCGACCCCGCCACCGGCACCGCCGCCGCCCGCAAGATCGCCGCGGACCGCAGCATCCTCGCGGTCGTCGGCACCCTGAACAGCGGCGTCGCCATCCCTAGCAGCGAGGCCCTCAAGGCCGCCCGCGTCGCCATGGTCTCCCCTGCCAACACCGCCAACCAGGTCACCGACCGCGGCCTGGCGAACATGAACCGCATCGTCGCCCGTGACGACGCGCAGGGACCCGCTGGCGCCAACTTCATCCAGGGCACCCTGAAAGCCAAGAAGGTCTACGTCCTGAACGACAAGACCGCCTACGGCGAAGGTCTGGCCAAGGAAGTCGAGAAGGCGCTGAAGGCCAAGGGCGTGGCCGTGGCCGCGAACGAAGGCACCGAGGAGAAGAGCGACTTCTCCAGCATCATCGCCAAGATCAAGCTGCAGAACCCCGACGCGATCTACTTCGGCGGGATCTACAACCAGGTGGGCGTGTTCGTCAAGCAGCTGCGTGAAGCGGGCATCAACACCCCCGTCGTCGGCGGGGACGGCCTGGACAGCAGCGAGCTGGCCACCATCGCCGGCGCCGGCGCGAACAACATCTACTTCACCACCGTGGCCGCCCCCATCGAGGCGCTCCCGGCCGCCAAGACCTTCGCCGCGAACTACCAGAAGGCCTTCGGCAAACCCGCTCAGGGCTTCGGCGCCTTCGGCTACGACGCCGCCAAGGTCGTGCTCCAGGGCGTCCTGAAGGCCGTCCAGACCAACAAGAACAAGCTCCCCACCCGCACCCAGGTGGAGACCGCGATCCGCAAGGGCAGCTTCACGGGCCTGCTCTCCGGCAACGTGAGCTTCAACAGCGTCGGCGACCGCAAGGCCGCGACCCTGTACGTGATGAACGTCACGGGCGGCAAGTACAAGCTGTCCACCAGCGTCGCCGTCAAGCCCGCCAAGCAGTAAGGGGTTCGGGGGTCCTGCCCCCGATCAACGCAGTGAGAGGGCCGGGCCACTTCCCGGTCCTCTCCTTTCCTTTGCCGCCCCGCGCCCTGAGCCGGCCAACCATCTCGGACATTGCCGGATTCTGGCGCAGCCGCCCAGACAGTGACGGTCCAGACAATCCACATTTCCCTAGAATTACAGCTGTCTACCCTATCTCCCGCCCGCCACGGGCCGCGCCGCCGGCGCGCCCTCCCTGGCCCAGGCCGACCCATTGCATTTTTCACCCCGCTTCCCCGGCCTGAACGCCCCACTTCTCCCGGACAGCTCCCGGCTGTCCCCGCTGGCCCCCGGCCCGACGCCCATATTTCGCCCTCCCCTGAAACACCGGAAAGGAGTTGAGTTTTTTGGATCTTGCCACCCTGTTGCCGTTCCTGGTGAACGTGATCGCAGGCGGCCTCGTGCTGGGGTTCGTGTACGCCATCATCGCCCTGGGGTACACCATGGTGTACGGCGTGCTGCAACTCATCAACTTCGCGCACAGTGAGGTCTTCGTGACCGGCGCCGTCGTGGGGTTCGAGGTCTTCCGCGTCCTGAGCCCCACCGGCATGAACGGCTACCTGCAACTCCTGATCGCGCTGCTGGCCGCCATGCTCGTCTCCGGGCTGCTGAACGTGCTGATCGAACGCCTCGCGTACCGCCCGCTGCGCAACGCCCCAAGACTGGTGCCGCTGATCACCGCCATCGGCGTGTCCCTGATCCTCCAGGACGTCCTGCGCGTCATCGAGGGCTTCCAGGGCCGCTTCGACCTGACCTACCAGCTGCCCGCCGCGTTCGGCACGAAGTTCTGCGCGACCGGCAGCAGCTGCGCCGCGCTGGGCGACGTCCTGCGCCGCATCGGTCTGGACCTGCAGCTCAAGGACGTCATCGTGATCGTGGTGTCGCTGCTGAGCCTGGCCTTCCTGAACTACATCGTGAACCACACCCGCATGGGCAAGGCCATCCGCGCCACCGCACAGGACCGCGTCACCGCAGGCCTGATGGGCATCGACAGTGACCGCATGATCAGCGCCACCTTCCTGATCGGCGGGGCGCTGGGCGGCATCAGCGGCGTGCTGTTCGGCATGAAGTTCGGCACGGTCAACGCCTACAGCGGCTTCGAGCCGGGCATCGTGGCCTTCACCGCCGCCGTGCTGGGCGGCATCGGCAGTATTCCCGGCGCGGTCCTCGGGGGCCTGGCGCTGGGCGTGATCCAGAACCTGATCGGCGGGGCGTTCAGCGTCCTGGGCGGCCTGATGGGCAGCGCGAACGTGGAGAGCATCGACGCGTCCTACCAGCGCATCGGGGCGTTCATCGTGCTGGTGCTGATCCTGATCTTCAAACCGACCGGCCTGCTCGGCAAGAGCAACGTGGAGAAGGTATGACCACCACTTCTGCCACCTCGACCGGCCCGGCCGCCCTGCGCCGCCGGAACACCCAGCCCGACCGCACCATCCTGCTCGTGCTGTTCTTCCTGATCACCAGCGCGGCCCTGCTCGTCTCGCACAACGGCGAACTGCTCGGGCAGCTGGGCGCGCTGGGCACCGTGCTGAAAAACCCCATCGTGGAAGCGTTCATGGTGAGCCTGTTCCTCGCCAACGTGCTGTTCGCGTACCTGTGGCGCGCCGCACCCTGGGCCAAGGCCCTGGTGGGCGTGGGCAGCCTGCTGTTCGTGCTGCCCTACGCCGGGAAGGAAGACGGCAGCCTGCTCGACCTGAGCATCTCGATCATGATCTTCGCCGCACTGGCCCTCGGCCTGAACATCGTGGTGGGCCTGGCCGGCCTGCTCGACCTGGGGTACATCGCCTTCTTCGCCGTGGGCGCGTACGTCTGGGGCGTGTTCGGCAGCAGCCGCCTGGGTGAGATCCTCAAGTACTTCGGCGAGAACCCCGGCGCCGCCGCCACGCCCAGCCTCGCGTTCGGGATCGTGCTCACCCTGGTCGGCGCGGCCCTCTTCCAGTGGCTGCGCCGCCCCGGCCGCGCCCCCACCGATGAAGGCACCAGCCTGCTGCAGGGCGCCGGTCTGGTCGCCGCGTCCCTGGTGGCGCTGGTGCTGGGGCGCGCGCTGTTCAACCAGGGCGAGAAGTCCTGGAGCACCGCCACCATGTGGATCGTGGCGCTGGGCCTGGTGCTGCCGCTGGTGGTGTACTTCATCCAGCGCCTGCGGGGCCGCCGGGTCCTGGCGAACCTGCACAACTACAAGCAGTTCCTGGCCGCGCTGGCCGCCGTGATGGGCCTGGTGCTGATCACGCGGTCCATCGCCATCTTCGCCGCGCCGGGCGCGGCCAGCATCGCCTCGGGCATCAACCAGAACTTCTTCTGGCTGTTCCTGGCGCTGAGCATCATGGCGGCCGCGCTGGTCGGCGTGCTGATCGGCCTGCCGGTCCTGAAACTCAAGGGCGACTACCTCGCGATCATCACGCTGGGCCTGGGTGAAGTGATCCGCGTGCTCGCCAACAACCTGGACCTGTACACCGCCGGGTCGCAGGGCATCAACGGCATCAAGAGCGCGTACGTGCCGTGGTTCGACGCGCTGTCCCGCGCGGTCGGCTTCACGGAAGACCAGTTCTACCTGGTGTTCCTGTACTTCCTGGTGCTGGTCATGATCGGCCTGATCCTGCTGGTGAACGTCCGCCTGGACAAGAGCCGCATCGGCCGGGCCTGGATCGCCATCCGTGACGACGAGGTCGCCGCGCAGGCCATGGGCGTGCCCCTCATGCAGACCAAACTGATCGCCTTCGCCACCGGCGCGAGCTTCGCCGGGGTGATGGGCATGATCTTCGCCGCGAAACAGGCCTTCGTCAGCCCGGAAAGCTTCATCCTGAACCAGAGCATCTCCGTGCTGAGCATGGTGATCCTGGGCGGCATGGGCTCCTTCCCCGGCGTGATCCTGGGCGCGGCCGTGGTGACCCTGCTGAACCTGCGCATCCTGCCGGGCATTGGCGAGGCCAGCGCCAACGTGCCCTGGATTCCCCAGCAGGCCAACCCGGGTCAGCTGCAGCGCCTGATCTTCGGCGCGATCCTGGTGGGCATGATGCTCCTGCGCCCCGAAGGGCTGCTGCCGAACAAGCGGCGCACGCTGGAACTGCACCAGGACGAGGTGGAAGGCGGCGTGAACGCCGACCAGGACGACGACAGTGCGCGCGGAGCCGGCGGCGACCTGGTGCGCGGCACCGGCGACGTGTACAGCGCGGGCCTGGAGTCCGTGAACGAAGACGAACGGGCAGGGGGCGCGAAGTGACCGCCAGCAACAGCAACATTCTGGACGTGCAGCACGTCACCAAGGAATTCGGCGGGCTGACCGCCGTGAACGACGTGACCATGCAGATTCCCGCGCGCAGCATCGTGAGCGTCATCGGGCCGAACGGCGCGGGCAAGACCACCTTCTTCAACATGATCACCGGCATCTACACGCCCACGCGCGGCAGCATCCGCCTGGACGGGCAGGAACTCGTGGGCCTGCGCCCCGACGAGGTCACCACCGCCGGCATCGCCCGCACCTTCCAGAACATCCGCCTGTTCTCCACCATGAGCAGCGAGGAGAACATCATGGTGGGCCGCAACGCCCGCCTGAAAAGCGGCTTCATCGACGCCGTGCTGCGCACCCGCCGCTTCCACGAGTCCGAACGGGAAGCGCAGGACGCCGCGCGGGTCATGCTGGACTTCGTGGGCCTCAGCAAGTGGCGCAACGAACTGGCGACCAACCTGCCGTACGGCGACCAGCGCAAACTGGAGATCGCGCGCGCGCTGGCCACCACCCCGAAACTGATCCTGCTGGACGAACCGGCCGCCGGCATGAACCCCCGCGAGACCGAGGACCTCAAGGCCCTGATCCGCCGCATCCGTGACGACCTGGGCGTGACGGTATGCCTGATCGAGCACGACATGCGCCTCGTGATGACCCTGTCCGAACACATCACGGTGCTGGATTACGGCACCAAGATCAGCGAGGGCCTGCCCCACCAGGTCCGCAACGACCCGCGCGTGATGGAAGCGTACCTGGGGCGCGGCACGGCCGCCGGCGAGTACGGCAAGGAGGCCCGACTGTGACCGCCACTGCACCGCAACCCGCCGCGCCCGCTGCCGGCACCCGCATGCTGGACCTGCAGGACATCCACACGTACTACGGGCACATTCACGCGCTCAAGGGCGTGAGCATGCACATCAACCAGGGCGAGATCGTGGCCCTGATCGGCGGCAACGGCGCCGGCAAGACCACCACCCTGCGCACCGTGAGCGGCATGATGAAACCCCGCAGCGGCCAGCTCAGCTACCAGGGCGGCAGCATCGCCGGGGTGCCCGCGCACCGGATCATGCAGCAGGGCATCTCGCACGTGCCCGAAGGCCGCCGGATCTTCCCGCAGCTGACCGTGCGCGAGAACCTGGAGGTGGGCGCGTACACCGTGACCGACAAGGCCACCGTGGAGCAGCGCATCCAGGAGGGCTTCACCTTCTTCCCGCGCCTGAAAGAGCGCGAGAACCAGCTGGGCGGCACCATGTCCGGCGGGGAGCAGCAGATGCTCGCCATCGCCCGCGCGCTGATGGTGAACCCCAAACTGCTGCTGCTGGACGAGCCGAGCATGGGCCTGTCGCCGCTGTTCGTGGAGGCGATCTTCGACATCATCGGGCTGCTCAACCGCGAGCGGGGCACGACCATCCTGCTGGTGGAGCAGAACGCGAACATGGCCCTGAGCATCGCGCACCGCGCGTACGTGCTGCAGACCGGCGAGATCAAACTGAGCGGCAACGCGCAGGACATCGCGCAGGACGAGAGCGTGCGCAAGGCGTACCTCGGCGAGGACTGAGCGGCACAAGCAGTTCAGAGGGCAGAGGGCCGGAATGGGAAAACCGTTCCGGCCCTGGCATTTATGGGTCCATTCGCCGACCAAGTGAACCAACATGATTCGTGACACAGTCCACAAATGAGGCAGCGGCCTGATCAGCCCGCCCCTATACTCGCCGGGCCTCGCAGGGGTCTGCGCGCCGTCCAGCACGTCATCCGTGCTGCGGCGTCTCATGCCCTGTGACCGCCCGGCGGGCCGCCTGACACCTCTGCCCGCTGCGCTCCCAATCCCGGTCGTCCTCTCAGGAGTCCAGCATGAAATCCCTCGTTACCCTCACGTCCGCGCTGCTGCTCACCACCGTCTTCCCCGCCGGGGCTCTGGCCCCCATGATCGACTGCGCCGCCGACCCCGGCAACATCCGCTGCGTCACCCGCGACCTCGGCGACTCGGCCGGCACGATCGGCAGCGGCCCGGCCATCTACCAGGGCGGCACCGACGTCCTGCGTGGCGGCTTCGTCACCCCGGACGGCCGCACCCTGATCGTCGCGGTGGAAACCCTGCGCAACGACGACCAGTTCGGGGCGGTCATGGCCATCGACCTGAACACCGGGAACCGCACCCTGATCAGCGGGTACCTGAACAGCATCCAGCGCGCCGGGAAGGGCGTGAAGGCGCAGGGTGACCGTGGCGACACGCTGGACCTGTACACGCTGGGAAACGTCACTGACGTCAAGCCCCTGCCCGACGGGTCGCTGGTCGCGTACGCCGGGCAGGCCATCCGGATTGACCCGGCCACCGGGGACCGCACGCTGCTGTGGACGCCTGTCACGGCCGGCGACACCCGCGTGCGCGACACGGTGGAGGTCAAGTACCGCGCCTCGAACACCTCCACGGCGTCCGGCGGCGGGTCCAGCAGCGCGCCCGGCGGCACGATCAGCACCCCGGTCGGGAACGTGAACGTGGGCGGCTTCCTGGGGGGCCTGTTCGGCGGCCAGAAGCCCGCCGCTCCGGCCCAGCCTGCCCCCGCCTCGGCGGCCGGTCCCGGCAACGGTTACTTCTGCCGTCAGACCGACGAGAAGGCGCCGCTGCCGGCCCTGCCCAGTCACTACATGCACGTGGACGCCCAGGGGAACATCTACCTGATGGGCAGCAACAGCCCCATCGGGGCGGGCTTCGCGCTGTTCAAGCTGGACGCGAAGAACGACTACCGCTGCACGGCCATCTCCCGCTTCAACGCGGACGGCGACGACGTGCTGGGCGGCGGCATTCCCTGGACGAACTCCAGCATGGGCTCCGGCCCGCAGTTCGGGAATTTCGCGCTGAACGGCGCCACCCTGTACGCGTCCGGTGGGCCCAACCCGAACTACATGGTTGTGAGCGTGGACCTGCGGACCGGGGAGCGCCGGCTGGTGTCCGGGCAGACGCACGAGGGCGGCGCGCAGATCTTCAAGAAGGGCCAGGGCAGCGGCCACATCGGCAGCATGCTGACCTTCAGCGGCGGGAAGCTGTACACCACGCAGGAGCAGGTGAAGGCCGAGGCGTTCACGCTGGTGCAGATCGACCCGGCCAGCGGGGACCGCACCATCCTGCTGCCGGCCAAGAACACTCCGCTGGCGCGCGGGTTTGCGTCGAACGTGACACTGTATGCGGTGCCGAACAGCGACCAGCTGCTCGTGTGGTTTAACGGGGCGCTGCACGTGCTGGACCCGAAGACCGGGCAGAACTTCATCCTGTCCCGCTGAGGCCTGGCCTGCGGTGTCCTCTCCTCGCTTCCCCTCTGGAGGTCTTCCCATGCGCCTGATTCCGACCCTGCGTCTGCTGCCGCTGGCCCTGCTGCTGGCGGCCTGCGCCCCCGTCATCGAGTCCCACCTCGACACCGCCCGCCTGCCGGCCGCGACGGAGTTCGGGCCGCACAATCACCGCCTGGAGTGGTGGTACCTGAGCAGCGCGCTGCCCGAAGAAGGGCTCGCCTTTCACTGGGCGATCTTCCGGGTGCTCTCGCCAGACCTGCCGGTGCCCGGGTTTTTCTCCAACGTGATGGTCACTGACCTCAAAACGGGTCAGGTCACCTTCCAGGAACTGAAGCCGGGCCTGGGCACGGCGTCCTTTCCTCCGCTCAACCTGGGGCATGGCGGGTGGACGCTCACGCAGGACACGGTGAACGCCCCGTTCAAGCTGGAGGCCGGTCCCCTGAAGCTCCGCCTGACGCCGGCCAAGGCGCCGGTGATTCATCCGCCGGGGTTCAGCGGGGCGCCGGAGACGGGGTTCATGGCGTACCAGGGCATCACCCGCCTGAACTTCACGGGTGAGGTGGCCGGGCGGCCTGTGCAGGGGCGGGCGTGGTTCGATCACCAGTGGGGCACACAGGTGCCAGGCCGTTCGGGGGTATGGGACTGGTTCAGCATTCAGCTGGACAACGGGCAGGACGTCATGGTGTACCGCACCCGCACCCCGGACGGGCGGGTGGTGCAGGCGATCGCCAGCATCGTGGACGCGCAGGGGGTGGCCCGCGCCGCGACGAACGTGACGCTGGAGCCCGCCGCGGAGTGGACGGGGCGCACCGGCTACCGCTACCCACAGTCCTGGCGGCTGAAGGCGGACGAGTTCGACCTGACGGTGCAGGCGGTGCGGGCCGAGCAGGAGCTGCTCAGCCAGACGACGCGGATCGCGTACTGGGAGGGCCCGGTGCAGGTGACGGGAACCTTCCAGGGCGGGCCGGCAGCGGGCCAGGGCATGATGGAGATCGTGGGCGGAACCTTGCCGTGACGCGTTGAGGGTGAGCCAGCTGGGCGGGGGATCGTCACCCCACCCACGCTCGTAAAACGTCAATAAACTTGACATGACCACGCTCAAGTTTCAGAATGGAGGCCGTTGACCACTGCCTTCATTTCCGTTCCTGACCGGAGGTCCGACCTTGAACCCTGAACGCTTCACCGAGGCCAGCGCCGTGGCCATCAACGCCGCCCAGGCCCTCGCCCAGCAAAACCACCATCAGAACCTCACCCACTTTCACGTGCTGCGCGCCCTGCTGGACAACGACACCGCCGCCCGCGCCATCACCCAGGCCGGCGGAAACCTTCAGGAGGCGCGCGCGGCTCTGGACGCCGAACTCGCCAAACTGCCCAAGGTGCAGGGCGGCAGCGGGCAGCTGTACCTGGACCCCGCCCTGAACCGCGCCTTCGCCAAGGCCGACACCCTGGCCGGGCAGCTCGGGGACAGCTTCGTGGCGGCCGACGCGCTGCTGCTCGCCCTGCGCGGCGAGTACCGCGGCCGCGGCCTGCCCGCCGAGACCGACCTGAACCGCGCCATCACCGAAGCCAGGAAGGGGAAAACCGTGACGAACAAGACCAGTGAGCAGCAATTCGACGCCCTCGCCAAGTACGGCGTAGACCTCACCCAGCGCGCCCGGGACGGCAAGTTCGACCCGGTGATCGGCCGTGACGAGGAGATCCGCCGCGTCATGCAGATCCTGCTGCGCCGCACCAAGAACAACCCCGTGCTCATCGGCGAGCCCGGCGTCGGCAAGACCGCCATCGCCGAGGGCCTCGCCATCCGCATCGTGCAGGGCGACGTGCCCGAGGGCCTGAAGAACAAGCGCATCGTGAGCCTGAACATGGGCAGCCTGCTGGCCGGCGCGAAATTCCGCGGCGAGTTCGAGGAACGCCTCAAGGGCGTGGTGGACGAGGTCGTGCAGTCCGCCGGCGAGATCATCCTGTTCATCGACGAGCTGCACACCATCGTGGGCGCCGGCAAGACCGAGGGCAGCCCGGACGCCGGGAACATGCTCAAGCCCGCCCTGGCGCGCGGGGAACTGCACATGATCGGCGCGACCACCCTGGACGAGTACCGCGAGATCGAGAAGGACGCCGCCCTGGAACGCCGCTTCCAGCCGGTGTTCGTCGAGGAACCCACCGTGGAGGACACCATCAGCATCCTGCGCGGGATCAAGGAGAAGTATCAGACGCACCACAACGTGGAGATCACCGACCCTGCCCTGGTCGCCGCCGCGCAGCTCAGCAACCGCTACATCACCGACCGGCAGCTGCCGGACAAGGCCATCGACCTGATCGACGAGTCCGCCGCGCGCCTGCGCATGGCGCTGGAATCCAGCCCGGAACGCATTGATCAGCTGCAACGCCGCAAACTGCAGCTGGAAATCGAACGCGAGGCGTTGAGGAAGGAAAAGGACCAGGACTCCCAGAACCGCCTGCTGGACATCGAGGAGAGCCTCAAGGGCATCACGGACGAACTGAACGAGGTCCGCAGCCGCTGGGAGGGCGAACGCAAGGAGGTCGCGCAGCTGCGCGAGAAACGCGAGGCGCTGGACCAGGTGCGCACCGACATCGAGAAGGCCAAGCGCGACTACGACCTACAGCGCGCCGCCGAACTGGAGTACGGCCAGCTGCCGTCCCTGCAGAAGGACGTCGAGGACCTGGAGAAGAAACTCAAGGGCGCCGAGTTCGCGCATACCCAGGTCACGGAGGAGGACGTCGCCAGGGTCGTCAGCCGCTGGACCGGGATTCCCGTGAGCAAGCTCATGGAGGGTGAACGCGAGAAGCTGCTGCGGCTGGAAGAGGCCCTGCACGGCCGCGTGATCGGCCAGGACCGCGCCATCGTGAGTGTCGCGGACGCCATCCGCCGCGCCCGCGCCGGCCTGAACGACCCGAACCGTCCGCTGGGCAGCTTCATGTTCCTGGGCCCCACCGGCGTGGGCAAGACCGAACTTGCCAAGGCCCTGGCGGAATTCCTGTTCGACAGCTCGGACGCCATGGTCCGCCTGGACATGAGCGAGTACATGGAGAAGCACACCGTCGCCCGCCTGATCGGTGCCCCTCCCGGGTACGTGGGCTACGAGGAAGGCGGCCAGCTGACCGAGGCCGTGCGCCGCCGGCCCTACAGCGTGCTGCTGCTCGACGAGATCGAGAAGGCCCACCCGGACGTGTTCAACGTGCTGCTGCAGGTCCTGGACGACGGCCGCCTCACCGACGGGCAAGGCCGCACCGTGGACTTCCGCAACACCCTGATCATCCTGACGAGCAACATCGGCTCGCCGCTGATCCTGGAGATGCAGCACGCCGGCGAAAGCCCCGACGCGATCCGTGAGGCGGTGCTGGGCGAACTGCAGCAGAACTTCCGCCCGGAATTCCTGAACCGCGTGGACGACATCATCGTGTTCGACGCGCTGACGCAGGCCGACCTGCACAAGATCGTGGACATCCAGATGCGCGGCCTGATCCGCCGCCTCGCCGAGCGCCGCGTCACGCTGCACATGACCGAGGCCGCCAAGGACAAACTCGCCGAACTCGGCTACGATCCGGCCTTCGGCGCGCGGCCCCTGAAACGCGCCATCAGCAAGGAAGTGGAGACGCCGCTGGCCCGCGAGATCCTGCAGGGCAAGGTGCCGGACAGCAGCTCCCTGACGGTGGACTACCACGACGGCCGCTTCACGTTCGGCGCCGGCAGCCTGAACTGACCCCGATCCCCGCTCTCCCCTGCCTCGGCCGTCCCGCCGGGGCAGCTTCGCTGTGGCCCCAATTCCACCGGGCGCGCTGCCCTGCATGAAGTCCCGCTGAACGGCCGCCCAAGACACGGCTCAGCCCGGCGCGGCAGACTGGGCCTCATGGCAGATATTGCAAGGAAGGCGAGCGCCCACTGGCAGGGCGACCTGAAAAGCGGCAAGGGCACGGTCAGCACCGAAAGCGGCGTGCTTCAGGAAGCGCAGTACAGCTTCGGCACGCGCTTCGAGAACGGGGCGGGCACCAACCCGGAAGAACTCCTGGCCAGCGCACACGCCGGGTGCTTCACCATGCAGCTCAGCGCCCTGCTGAGCAACCACGGGCACACCGTGGAGGACCTGCACACCGACGCGACCTGCGAGATAACCCGCGACGGCGCCGGCTTCCGCGTGAGCGCCATGCGCCTCACCGTGCGCGGCAAGGTCACCGGGTCCGACCAGGCCGACTTCGAGGAGCACGTGAAGCAGGCGGCCGAACTGTGCCCCCTCAGCCGCGTGATGAAGGGCAACGTGGAGATCACCCACGAGGCGATCCTCGAAAGCTGAATACCTAAAGATGACCGGGGCACGCGGCTCAACTCGCGTGCCCCGGTTGCCTTGTATACAGAAGTGCAGGCCGCCCGGGTGGCCCGGAGCGGCCTGCGTGGGGTGGGGCTCAGCGCTGCGTGGTGCCGGTCGTGGTGGTCGTGCCGGTGGTGGTGCCCGTGGTCACGGTGTGCGTTTCCACGTAGCGGCGCCCGGTCAGGCCCGCGAGGCCCAGCAGGCCGGCGAGGCCCAGCCAGCCCCAGTCGGTGGCGCCGTCGGTCGCGCCCTGGTTGTCGGCGGTGGTGGTCTCGCTGGTGGCGACGTCGTTCTCGGCGTCCTGAGCGAGGGCGCTCATGGGAATCGCCAGGGCGGCGGTCACGGCCAGGGCCTTCAGCAGGTTCTTCGTCATGGGGGCAGTGTGACGCACGCGACCTTCACTTACACCCCGCCGGGCTTGAGGAAATCTGCATACAGGGTGCGGCCCTCAGGCCCGCGAGCCGGCCGCCGCCCACACCGCCCCGACCGCTTCCTCCACGCTCTTTACGCCGGCTACGCCGTCCAGTCCGGGCGGCACGATCAGGCGGGTGTACCCGGCGCGGCCGGCCTCCTCGGCGCGGCGCAGCGCGGCCTGCGTGCTGCGCACCTCGCCGGCCAGCCCCACCTCGCCGAACACAGCGACGTTCCCCGGCAGGGCACGGCCCACCACCGCCGAGTACACCGCCAGCGCCACCGCGAGGTCCAGTCCCGGATCCGGGACCTTCAGGCCCCCCGCGAGGTTCACGTACACGTCCAGGCCGCCCAGCGTCAGGTCCAGCCGGCGTTCCAGCACCGCCAGGACCACGTCCACGCGGCGCGGGTCGAGGCCCACCACGACCCGCCGGGCGTTCGGGTACGGCGTCTTGCTGGCCAGAGCCTGCACCTCCAGCAGCATGGGCCGCTGCCCATCTATGGTCGCGGCGACCACGCTGCCCGGCACACCCACCGGCCTCTCCGCGAGGAAGGCGGCGCTGGGGTTCTCCACGGCGATCAGGCCCTCGCCGCGCATCTCGAACACGCCGAGCTCCCCGGCCTGCCCGAAGCGGTTCTTCACGCTGCGCAGCAGCCGGAAGGCGCCCACCGTTTCCAGGAACACGGTGGTGTCCACGATGTGTTCCATCACCTTCGGCCCGGCGACGGTACCGTCCTTGGTGACATGCCCGACCAGCACGGTGGCCGTCCCGGTTTCCTTCGCGGCGCGGGTCAGGAGGCTGGTGCCGTCCCGGACCTGCGCCACGCCGCCCGGCGCGCCCTCGCCCTCCACGGTCACGGTCTGGATGCTGTCCACGATGCACAGCGCCGGTTTGTGCTCGGCCATCAGGGCCGCGACGTGCTCGGCGCGGGTGTCACGCGTCAGTTGCAGGTCGGCGGTGACGCCCAGCCGGTCGGCACGCAGGCGGATCTGTTCCAGGGACTCCTCCCCGGCCACGTACAGCACCGTCCCGCCGCCCCTGGCGACCTGATCGGCGACCTGCAGCAGCAGGGTGCTCTTGCCGATGCCGGGTTCCCCGCCCATCAGGGTGACGCCGCCCGCGACCAGCCCGCCTCCCAGCACGCGGTCCAGCTCCGGAATGCCGCTGCTGGTGCGGGGTTCCTCCCGCCGGCCCACTGCGGACAGCGGCGTGAGCTTCCCGCCGACCACGCCGCCGTACGCGCCGCCGCGGCCCTTCGGGGCGCTGACGCTGGGCGCCTCCTCCTCGAAGGAATTCCACGCCTGGCAGTTCGGGCAGCGGCCCAGAGGCTTGGCGGACTGGTACCCGCACTCGGTGCAGACGTATTTCGTGGTGGAGCGGGCCACCCGGGCTTACTCCGCCGGGGTGCGCGGGCCGGGGCGGCCGTCCGCGCGCCAGTACGAGCCGTCCGCGGTGGCGAGGTAGTCGCCCTCGACCAGTTCGGTCAGCAGCACGGAGGGGTCTTCCAGGGTGCTGTGGTCCGCCAGGATCCGTTCCACCTCGCCCTGCGTGTAGCTCACGCCGGTCTCGAACAGGCCCTTGAGGTGGTGCAGGATCGCCAGCTGGTGCGCCTTGCGGCGGTCGCTGGGCCACACGGTGATGCGGCCGTACTCGTCCTGGAAATCGTGGATGCTCTTCGTCATGGGCTGCATCCTACCGGGCCGGGCCGGGGACGACCGGGGGACACCACCCGGTTGGGTCAGGTTGCGCCCGGGTGAGGCGGGGCCTTCACCGAAGCCGCCCCCGGCCAGAACGGAACCGGGGGCGACGCAGGGGGTTAAGGGATCAGGCGAGAATCTGCCGGGGGGTGGCGTCGGCGTCCTCGCTGCGCTCGAACCCGATGCCTTCCTCGCCCAGCACCACGCGCAGCTCGCCGCCCGCGTGCCCGACGAGTTCCAGCGCCAGCGGGTCCTCCAGTTCCTCGCGCAGCAGCGTGCGCAGCTGGCGGGAGCTGCCCACGGCGTGCTTGGGGCTGCGGGCCTTGAGTTTCCCGACCAGCCACGCAGCGATAGCCGGGTCGAAGGTGACGTGCAGTTCGCGGCTCATGAGCTCCTCGCGCATGTCGCCCAGCAGCTGCTGCGCCACCCGCACGAGCTCCTCCTCGCCCAGGCTGCGGAAGCGGATCACGTCGTCCAGGCGGTCCAGGAATTCCGGCGTGAAGATGTGCCGCAGCGGCGCGTTGTTGTCCGGCGTGACCGGGCTGAAGCCCACGGTGGGGTTCACGTTGAAGCCGGTGTTGCTGGTCATGATGATGATGGTGCGGCGGAAGTCCACGGTGCGGCCCAGGCCGTCGGTGAGGCGGCCGTCGTCCAGCACCTGCAGGAAGGTGTTGTACACGTCCGGGTGGGCCTTCTCGATCTCGTCGAGCAGGATCACGCTGAAGGGCTGCCGGCGCACCGCCTCGGTGAGGCGCCCACCCTGCTCGAAGCCCACGTACCCGGGGGGCGAGCCGATCAGTTTGCTGATGCTGTGACTCTCCTGGAATTCGCTCATGTCCACGCGCACCAGGGCACGTTCACTGCCGAACAGGCTGCGGGCGAGCGCCTTGGCGAGGTGGGTCTTGCCGACGCCGCTAGGGCCCACGAACAGGAAGCTCGCGGCCACGCGGGTGCGGCCCCCCAGGCCCACGCGGGCGCGGCGCAGGGCGCTGGACAGCGCCTTGATAGCCTCCGGCTGGCCGTACACCTGGTCCTGTAGCTGCTGTTCCAGGTCCCCGAGCTGCGCGGCGGTTTCCTCGCTGTAGATGCCGCCCATGCTGTTGATGACGCTCTCGATGTCCTCGCGGGTGACGTAGGGTTCCCCCTGCTCGTTCTCCGCCACGGGCAGGCCCACGCTCATATTCAGGCGCACGCGGCTGGCGGCCTCGTCGATCAGGTCGATGGCCTTGTCCGGGAAGTTCCGGCCCGGCAGGCTGCGCTCCCCGATGCGCACCGCGAGTTCCAGCGCGGAGTCCGGAATCTGCACGTTGTGGTGCTCCTCGTACTTGGGTTTCAGGCCGCGCAGGATCTGCAGCGTCTCGGCGGGGCTGGGTTCCAGCACGATCACCGGCTGGAAGCGGCGTTCCAGGGCGGCGTCCTTCTCGATGTAGCGGTGGTACTCGCCGGTGGTGGTCGCGCCGATCACCTGGATCTCCCCGCGGGAGAGGGCGGGCTTGAGGATGTTCGCGGCGTCCAGGGTGCCCTCGGCGCCGCCCGCGCCGACGAGCGTGTGCAGCTCGTCGATGAACGCGATGACCTTGGCGTTGCGGAGTTCCTCGATGATCTGCCGCAGGCGTTCCTCGAACTCGCCGCGGTACTTCGTGCCGGCCACCACGCCGCTCAGGTCCAGGCTGACCAGCCGGACGTCCTGCAGGTTGGGTGGTGTGCGGCCCTCGTGAATGGCGAGCGCGAGCCCCTCGACGATGGCGGTCTTGCCGACGCCGGGGTCGCCGATCAGCACGGGGTTGTTCTTGGTGCGGCGGGTGAGGATCTGCGTGACGCGGCGGATCTCCTCGCTGCGGCCGATCACCGGGTCCAGCTTGCCCTCCCGGGCCCAGCGGGTCAGGTCGCGGCCGTACTCGTCCAGGAACGGGGTGGGCACCGGCTTGCTGGCCTTGGCGCCGCCGGGGGCGCCGTCGCCCTGCGCCAGGATGCGCCAGCGGATGGTGTCCACGTCCTTGGTGAGTTCCTGCAGGATGCGGAAGGCCACGCCGTCCCCTTCCCGGATGATGCCCAGCAGCAGGTGCTCGGTGCCGGTCACCGGGGCGCCCAGGGAGCGGGCCTCGTTGCTGGCAAGCTCCATGACGCGCCGGGCGCGGGGCGTGATGCTGGGCGCGTCGTTCAGGCGGTTGCCTTCCCCACGGCCGATGATGTCCTCCACGCGGCGGCGCAGGCCGTCCAGGGTCGCGCCGAACTCCCCGAGGATCTGCGCGGCGCTGCCGCCCTCGCGCATCAGGCCGAGCAGCAGGTGTTCCGGGCCGACCATGGCGTGACCAAGCCGGTTTCCTTCCTCCCGTGCGTAATGGAAGACCAGTCGTGCGCGGTCATCGTATCTGTTGGTCATGCTCTCCCCCCGGGTGACACGCTCGTGGTGCCTGATCGCGTGAACGTAAGTGGTACGGTCCGGCGAGACCGGCAACGCCTGAATGCAGTGATGCGGTGTGATCGCCTGCGTTCAGACTAGCGCCCCGGGCGCCGGCGCAAAGCGGTGCGTCCTCACCATGTCCTGACGAACCCGGGGGTCCGGGGCGGGACGGTAGCCTGACGGTCATGACCGAGCCCTCTGCCCCGGACCCCACGCCCGACGACGCCGTCCCCGCGCCTCCCCGGGCGCGGGAGGTGATCTTCGGGTCGCAGCATGACCGCATCGTGGAGCGTCTGGAGGCCCTGGACGCCGGGCTGGCGCAGGGTATCCAGGCGTACGCGTACGACACGGTGTACGACCGGCCCGGCCTGGACCTGAAAACGAAGGAGCTGATCGCCTGCGCGTTGCTGGTGTCGCTGGGCAGCCCGCCGGAACTGCGCACCCACCTGCGCGGCGCCCTGAACGCCGGCGCGACCGAGGAGGAACTGCGCGGCGCGCTGATGATGTGCGTCCCGTACCTGGGCTTTCCCCGCGCGGTGGCGGGGTTTGAGGCGCTGCGGGTCTTTCTGGACCACCGCCGGCCCCCGGGGGAGACCGGCGCGACCACACAAGAAGAATGACCGGCCCGGGGGCCGGTCCCTGCTTCAGGTCGGAGCTTACAGGCGGAATTTCACGCCGACGCGGGCCTTGAAGTTCACGTTGGGCATGTTGGTGAAGGAGCGCAGGGCGGCGTAGTCGGCGTCGCCGGGGTTGACGGTCACGCTGTCCGTGCTGTTGCTGCTGGTCAGGGCGCTGTTGAAGAAGTAGTCGGCGCCCAGGTCACCGAAGAGGCTGAGGCCGGGGTTCACGGCGTAGCCGAGCATCAGGCCGCCGCCCAGGCCGAAGCTGTTCATGCTGTAGGTGGTGGTGTCGCCGAAGGCGGTGAGGCTGCGGTTGAACATGCCATAGCGCACGCCGGCGTACAGATCGGCGTCCAGGCCGGGGCTGAGTTCGCCCAGGGCGTAGGTGCCGTCCAGGCCGATGATCAGGTTGCTGCCGCTGGTGGAGCAGCCGCCGACGTCCTGGCAGTAGGCGGAGGCTCCGGCCACGAACAGGTTTGAGGAATCGGAGTCGTAGTTGAAGTTGCCCACGTTCGCGTACGACACGCCGGCCTTCACGCCGAAGGGACCGTACACGTAGGGGGCGTGCACGAAGGCTTCGCCGCTGAGCCCGCCGGCGTACCCGGCGCTCAGGCCGAGTTCGACGGGGCGGGTGAAGGTCTGGGCGGAGGCGGTGGTGGCGGCCAGGGCAGCGAGGGCCAGGAGCGTCTTCTTCATGGCCTCAGCTTCCGGCGGCGGCATGAGAGTTCTGAGTGATGAATCTTACTTGGCCTTGATAGAGACGCGGATTCCAATCCGCCGGGCCGGAGCAAGTCTTTATGTGCTCTCACGCGGGGCCCCTGTTCCTCCGTGGGTGGCAGTCCGTCCAGACCTGACAGCAAATTGAACTCGGTATAATTTGCGATGCTGTACCCTGAGCCCAACAGCTCCAGGCCGGAATCCCGCAGGCCGTCCACTCGGCCAGCGGCCACGCCCGCCCGGAGCCCGTCTCATCCCGGGCCGCCCTGCCCCGCAGCGCGCCCCACCCCGCGACCCACTTCCCCCCAACCCGGAGGACCCATGAAAATCCTGACCCTCGTCAGACAAGTTCCCGACGCCGAAGCCCGCGTCAAGATCCAGGGCCAGCAGGTCGACCTGGAAGGCGCCACCCTGGTCATCGACGGCATGGACGAATACGGCGTGGAAGAAGCCCTGCGCCTGCGCGAGAGCGGCGCCGCCGTCGAGGAGATCGTCGCCCTGGCCGTCGGCCCCAAACGCGTCGAGGACGCCCTGCGCACCGCGCTCGCCATGGGCGTGGACCGCGCCATCCACGTCGAAACCGACGAGAAGATCGACGCGATCGCCCTGAGCAAGATCGTCGCCCAGGTCGCCCAGGCCGAAGGTGCGCAGCTCCTGCTGGTCGGCGGACAGGAAGCCGACTGGGACTCCCAGGCCCTCGGGGCCGCCAGCGCCGAACGCCTCGGCTGGCCGCAGCTCACCTGGACCAACGAACTCAAACTGGAAGGCGACACCCTCACCGGCCGGCACGACGTGGACGACGGCAACGAGAGCTTCCGCGCCACCCTGCCCGCGGTCGTCACCACGCAGCAGGGCCTGAACGAACCCCGCTACCCCACCCTGCCGAACATCATGAAGGCGAAGAAAAAGGAACTCCGCAAGGACGACCTCACCACGTACGGCGTGCAGAGCCGCGTGCGCGTGACCGGCAACGAGATCCAGACCCGCGCCCGCCTGAACCGGATGATCGACGGCAAGGACCCCCAGGCCGCCGCCGCCGAACTCCTGAACCTCCTGAGAAACGAAGCGAAGGTGATCGCATGATCCTGATCGTTGCTGAACACGCCGGCGGGAAGCTCGGCAAATCCACCCTGGAAATGGTCACCGCCGCCCGCGAAAGCGGCCGCGAGGGTCCCATCACGCTGCTCGTGCTCGGGCAGGGCGTGGCCAGCGTCGCCAAGGAAGCCGCCGCCGTCGCCGACCAGGTGCTCGTCGCCGACCTCCCCGGCCTCGCGCAGTACAACGCCGAGGTGTGGGCTGCCGCCGCCGCCCAGATCGCGCAGGAAGGCGAGGCAAGTACCGTCATCATCGGCGGCAGCCGCTCGGGCCGCGAGTACGCCCCGCGCGTCGCCGTGAAACTCGACGCCCCCTACCTGGAAGACGCCACGAAACTGAGCAGCAACGGCGCCGCCCTCCAGGCCCAGCGCTACACCTACCTCGCCCGCGTCACCGAAACCGTCGAAGCCGACGGACTGGTCGTCGTGACCGTGAAACCCGGCTCCTTCGCACCCGCCAGCCCCGCCGCGGCCGCCGGCGAGGAATACGACGTGGAACTCACCCTCCCCGCCTCCCGCGTGGAAGTCACCGGGAAGAGCGTCGAGAAGAGCAGCCGCGTGGCCCTCACCGAAGCCGACGTGATCGTCACCGGCGGACGCGGCGTGGGCAGCCCCGAGAACTTCAGCGCGTACGTCGAGGGCCTCGCCGACGCCATCGGGGCCGGCGTCGGCGCCACCCGCGCCGTCGTGGACGCCGGCTGGCGCCCCTACGCCGAGCAGGTCGGGCAGACCGGCAAGACCGTGCAGCCCAAGGCGTACATCGCCCTCGGCGTGAGCGGCGCCGTGCAGCACCTCTCCGGCATGGGCAAGAGCAAGCACATCATCGCCATCAACAAGGACGCCGACGCCCCCATCTTCAAGGTCGCCGACTACGGCATCGTCGGCGACGTGAACGCCATCGTGCCCGCCCTGATCGAAGCGGCCAAGCAGTAACCCCGACCGTTAAGACTCCCCCCAGTGCGAGCCGGGGGGAGTCTTCCTCATGACCGGGCCCACCGGTGTAGAACCGGGGCATGAGCACCCCACACAACGCGCCCGGCGAATCCCCCGTCCTCACGGCCGTCGTGACCGGCGCCGCCCGCGGCATCGGCCGAGCCATAGCGGAGCTGTACGCCGAACGCGGCGCCCGGGTCCTCAGCGTGGACGTGAACCTGCCACCCGCCCTGAAAGGCCAGCGCCGCCTCAAGGCCGACATCAGCACGCCCAGAGGCCGCGAACGCATCCTGCACGCCGCCCGCGAACTGGGCGGCGTGGGCGCGCTCATCAACAACGCCGCCTACCAGGGCGCGCACGGCAGCGTCATGGACGTCTCCGAGCGCGGCTGGGCCCGCACCCTCAACGTGAACCTCACCGCGCCCCTCCTGCTCACCCGGCAGCTCGTGGAACTCATGCCGCACGGCGCGGCCGTCGTGAACGTCGCCAGCGTGCAGGGCCTCTTCGCCGAACAGGACAACGCCGCCTACAACGCCAGCAAGGGCGGCCTCGTCAACCTCACCCGCGCCATGGCTCTGGACCTCGCCCCGCGCGGCATCCGCGTGAACGCCGTCGCCCCCGGCGCCATCAGCACGGAAGCCGTCATCGAAGCCATCCAGGAAAGCCCCAACCCCATGCAGACCAAGCGTGACTACGAGGACCTGCACGCCCTGCGCCGCCTCGGCACCCCGCGCGAGGTCGCCCAGGTCGTGCACTTCCTCGGCAGTCCCGAAGCGGCCTTCATGACCGGCGCCATCGTGCCCGTGGACGGCGGCATGACCGCCAGCTTCATGATGGCCGGCCGGCCCGTCTGAAACCTTCTTCTCAAGAATAAAGGAGGCGGCCCGAAGCCGCCTTCCTGATCGTTCTCTATCCCCTTACTGGCTGAGGGCACCGATGATGCTGAACATGGGGAGGAACATCCCGGCCACGATCGTACCGATGATGACGCCCAGGAACACGATCATGAGCGGCTCGATGGCTGCGGTCAGGCCCTCGACGGCCTCGTCCACCTCGCGGTCGTAGAAGTCGCCGACCTTATCGAGCATGCTGTCCAGGGCGCCGGTTTCCTCGCCGATGGAGACCATGCTGACGACCATGGGGGGGAACACGCGGCTGGTCGCGAGACTGCTGCTCATCTGCTCGCCCACCATGACGACGTTCTTGGCGTTCTCGATGGTGTCTTCCACGATGGCGTTGTTGGCGGTGCCTTTGGTGATGTCCAGGCTCTCGATGATGTTCACGCCGCTGCTGATCAGCAGGCCGAAGGTCCGCGCGAAGGAGCTGATGGCACTCTTCTGGATCAGGTTCCCGAAGACCGGCATGCGGAGTTTCATGTCGTCGATCACGTGCCGACCTTTGGGGGTCTTGTAGTAGGCGCGGTACGCGAACACGATGGCGGCCACCACGGCCACCAGGATCAGCGTGGAGTTCTGAAGGAACTCGGAAACGGCCATCAGCATGCGCGTGATGAACGGAAGGGGCGCGTTAAGCTGAATCAGGATCCCTGCAAACTGCGGCACGATGGTGGTCAGCAGGAAATACGTGATGCCGAAGGCGAACACGAGCACGATGACGGGGTAGGTCATGGCGCTCTTGATCTTGCCGCGCAGGGCGAGGTCCTTTTCCTGGAAGGCCGCGATGCGCTCCAGCACCATGTCGAGCGTCCCGCTGGTTTCACCGGCGCGCACGAGGTTGATGTACAGGCGGTTGAAGACCTTGGGGTGCTTAGCAATCGCCTCGCTGAACGGCGTGCCGGACTCCACGTCGGTGCGGATGGTCTTCATGATGTCCTGGAAGGCCTTGTTCTCAATCTGTTTCTGGAGGATGTTCAGGGACTGGACGAGCGGCACCCCGGCGTTGATCAGGGTGGCGAGCTGTTTGCTGAAGATGGCGACCTGCTTGAGGCCGGGGGGCCGGTCGCTGAGGAAGGGGATCTTGACGTCGGCGTTCAGGCCCGCCTTCGGGGGCTTGATCTCGACGATCATCATGTTCTTGGCCCTCAGCAGGTCCCGGACCTGGCTCATGGTCTCGGCTTCCATGCTGGAGGTCAGGATTTTGCCGGAGCGGTCACGGACCCGGTATTCGAAGACGGCCATAGGCAATCAGTATATTTCTCATGGGCGTGCGGAGTTCTTACGGAAGTTCACCGTGCAGGGAAGGAAGTGAGCTATGTCACAGGTGGAAAGGCTGGCCGGCCTGGCTAGCACGGGACTCCGGGCACGGGAGGCCATGGCCAATGAGTGCTGATTTCCAGGCACAGGTTCAGGAGGCGGCCCTGGCGCTTCGTGCGGGGGCAGTGGTGGCCTATCCCAGCGAGACGGTCTGGGGGCTGGCGGCGCACCCGGACTCGCGGGAGGGGGTGGCGCGGCTGCGGGCCCTGAAGGAGCGGGGGCCGGAGCGGGCCTTCCAGCTGTCTTGCGCGTCGCTGGAGGAGGCGCGCGACCTGGTGGAGCCCTCGCCGGAGCTGGACGCACTGGCGGTATTCCTGCCGGGGCCGCTGTCGGTGGTCGCGCCCGCCCGGGCGGGCTTAGGGGCGACGTTCGCGCTGAACGGGCGCGTGGGACTGCGGGTCCCGGACCACCCGGTGGCGCTGGCCCTGCTGCGCGCGGCGGGCGGGGTGCTGGTCACGACGAGCTGCAACCGTCAGGGCGAGGTGGCCGCCACGACCTTCGAGGAGGCTCGGGCGGTGGGTCTGGCGGACCGGGTGCTGCCGGACGGCGGGGTGCGGTCCCTGGGGCTGGCGAGCACCATCGTGCAGCTGCCGGAGGGCGTGATCCTGCGGGAAGGGGCGGTGCCGGCGCGGACGGTGCGGGCGGCGCTGGGGGATGCAGATGTCGGGTGAGGCCTTCCGCGCGCTGATCGGCGGGGCGCTGCTGGCCGCGGGGCGCCCGGTGCGCCTGAAGGAACTCTCGGAGATTCTGGGGCTGGGGTCGGAGGCGACGCGGCGGGAGGTGCAGGCCTTCACGGAGGCGGTGCAGGCGGCGGGGCTGGGGTTCGAGGTGGAGGAGGTGGCGGGGGGCGTGCGACTGATCGTGCCGCCTGGCGTGGCGGCGCACCTGGCGCCGGTGCTGTCCCCGCCGGCCCTGCCGGCCCTGAGTGCGGCGGCGCTGGAGGTGCTGGCGGTGATCGCGTACCGGCAGCCGGTAACGCGCGCGGAGATCGAGGCGATGCGCGGCGGGAGTGCGGGCACGGTGGTGACCCTTCAGGAGCGGGAACTGGTGAAGGTGGTGGGCCGCAGTGACACGGTGGGGCAGCCGCTGCTGTACGGCACGACGGAGCGGTTTCTGCTGGAGTTCGGGCTGGAGAGCCTGGAGGCCCTGCCGCCCCTGGCGGGGGACGGGCCGGACTTCGCACACCTGCTGCGCGGGTAAGTACCGGGGGCGGGCCGCGTCACGGGGGGCCGGGGCGGGCTACACTGCCCTTTATGATCGGTAAGACGTACACGACGATGCTGGGCGGGCGCGAACTCAGCATCGAGACCGGGAAACTGGCGAAACTGGTGAGCGGCAGCGTGACCGTGCGGTACGGCGACACGATGCTGCTGGTGACCGCGCAGGCCAGCGACACGCAGAGCAAACTGGACTTCCTGCCGCTGACGGTGGAGTTCGAGGAGCGGCATTACGCGGTCGGGAAGATTCCCGGCAGCTTCCACCGCCGCGAGGGCCGGCCCGGGGAGAAGGCGATCCTGAGTGCGCGCATCACCGACCGGCAGATCCGGCCGCTGTTCCCGAAAGGCTACCGGCACGAGACGCAGGTGATCATCACGGTCGTGAGTGCCGACGGGCAGAACACCCCGGACGTGCTCGGGCCGATCGGGGCGTCCGCGGCGCTGAGCCTGAGTGACATTCCCTGGGCGGGCCCGACGGCGTGCGTGCGGGTGGGGCAGGTGGACGGGCAGTTCGTGGTGAACCCCACCGCGGAGCAGCTGTCGCGCAGCCGCATGGACCTGGTGGTGGCGGGCACGAAGGACGCCGTGATGATGGTCGAGTGCGGCGCGCAGACGGTCGGTGAGGACGAGCTGGTGGCCGCCATCGAGTTCGCGCACGCGGAGATGCAGGGCGTGATCGGCCTGATCGAGACGATGCGCGCCGAGCTGGGGCAGGAGAAGTTCAACTTCGTCGCCGCGGCCGGTCCCAGCGTGGACTACGTGCCGGAGATGGCCGAGCGGGCCCTGGCGGCCGGGCTGCGCGACGCGCTGCTCACGCCGAAGAAGAAAGACCGCAGCGCCCGCACGAAGGCCGTGCGCAACGCCGTGATCGAGGCGATGGTGCCGGACGCGGCGGCCGAGGGAGCCGAGGAGAAGATCGCCGCGCTGAAAGACGCCTACAGCAAGGTGGAGAAGCAGGAACTGCGCCGCCTGATCCTGGAGGACGACCTGCGCGCCGACGGCCGCAACAGCCGTACCGTGCGCCCCATCTGGATCGAGGCCCGCGCCCTGCCCCGCGCGCACGGGAGCGCCATCTTCACCCGCGGGGAGACGCAGGTGCTGGGCGTGACCACGCTGGGCACCGAGCGCGACGAGATCCTCATTGACGACCTGACCGAGGAGACCGGGGACAAGTTCCTGCTGCACTACAACTTCCCGCCGTACAGCACGGGCGAGGTCAAGCGCATGGGCGGGCAGTCCCGCCGCGAGGTCGGGCACGGCAACCTCGCCAAGCGCGCCATCCGGGCGGTGCTGCCCAGCTTCGAGGAGTTCCCGTACGTGATCCGCGTGGTGGGGGACGTGCTGGAATCCAACGGCAGCAGCAGCATGGCGACCGTGTGCGCCGGCATCCTGAGCCTGATGGACGCGGGCGTGCCGATCAAGGCGCCGGTCGCGGGCGTGGCGATGGGCCTCGTGATGGAAGGCGAGCGCTACCGCGTGCTCACCGACATCCTGGGCATGGAGGACGCGCTGGGCGACATGGACTTCAAGGTGTGCGGCAGCGCCGAGGGCGTCACCGCCCTGCAGATGGACATCAAGGTCGGCGGGATCACCCCGGCGATCATGCGTGAGGCGCTCGCGCAGGCCCGCGAGGGCCGCCTGCACATCCTGGGCAAGATGGCCGAGGTGCTCGCCGCGCCCCGCGCCGAGCTCTCCCCCACCGCGCCGCGCATCGTGAGCATGAAGATCAACCCCGAGCTGATCGGGAAGGTCATCGGCCCCGGCGGCAAACAGGTGCGGGAACTGGAGGCGATGGGCGCGCAGGTGACCATCGAGGAGGACGGCACCATCCGCATCTTCAGCGCCGACGCGGCCGCCGCGCAAGCCGTGCAGGCGAAGATCGCGGGCCTGACGAAGGAAGCGAAGGTGGGCGAGGAGTTCCACGGCACGGTCGTGAAGACGGCCGCGTTCGGGGCGTTCGTGAACCTGTTCCCCGGGCAGGACGGCATGCTGCACATCTCGCAGATCAGCGAGGAACGCGTGAACGCCGTGGAGGACGTCCTGAAGGTCGGGGACAAGCTGCACGTCAAGATCGTGAACATCGACGACCGCGGCAAGATCGACCTGGTGCGCCCGGAACTGGAGGGCAAGGTCGCGCCGCGCGCGCCCCGTGAACCGCGCAGCGGCGACCGGGGGGACCGCGGCCCGCGCCGGGACTTCGGAGACCGCGGCGACCGGGGCCCGCGCCGGGAAGGTGGGGAACGCCGCGAGTTCAGCGGCGAGCGCACTGACCGCGGCCCGCGGCCCGAGCAGACCGAAGCGGGCGACGCCCCGGCCCCCGCGCCGGCCACGGACCGGAACAGCAACGAGTAACCGCCCCTGACCGCGCCGCCCGGGAGTTCCCCGGGCGGTTTTCCTGTGGGGCGGGTGTCCCGCTGGGCGGGATGAGGGGGCAGCCCCGTGGGACATTGGGGGCGGCGGCCCGGGCCTAGAGTGCGCCCGTCGGCCCGGACCGTCCGGGATGCGCGTGCACCGGGCCCCTGCTGCGAGGCCCTCCTCTGCCCTGCGTCCCCAGGTGACCCCATGTCCGCGATCACGCCCGCCCCCGCCACGCCGAAAGGCGCGCGGGAAGTGCTCAGCCTGCTGAACCCCGCCCCCGCCTGGAAACGCGAGTTCGCCGGGTACGGGCAGGAGAAGTTCCTCAAGGACCTGCTGGCCGGCGTGACGGTCGCCATCGTGGCGCTGCCGCTGGCCCTGGCGTTCGGCGTGGTGAGCGGCGCGGGCGCGGCGGCCGGGGTGATCACGGCGATCATCGCGGGGCTGGTGGCGGCGGTGTTCGGCGGCAGCCGCTACCAGGTGACCGGCCCGACCGGCGCGATGACGGTGGTGCTGCTGCCGATCATCAGCCAGTACGGCATGACTCAGGTGTACGTGATCGGGATCATGGCCGGGCTGATGCTGGTCGTGATCGGCCTGGCGCGGCTGGGGCGGGTGATCGACCGGATTCCGTGGCCGGTGATCACGGGCTTCACGAACGGCATCGCGGTCATCATCGCGTTGCAGCAGGTGCCGGCGGCGCTGGGCCTGAACGCTCCGCATGGGGAGACGATTCTGCCGACCACCTGGGCGGTCGTGCAGGAGTTCCTGGCCCGGCCCCACTGGGCGCCGCTGGGGCTGACGCTGGTGAGTTTCGGGATCATGCTGCTGTGGCCCCGGGTGACCACGCGCGTGCCGGCGGGCATCGTGGCGCTGCTGGTGGTGACGGGCGCGGCGACCGCGCTGCACCTGGACGTGCCGCGCATCAGCGACATCCCGAAGGGGCTGACGCTGCCGCACCTGCCGGCCCTGAACTTCAGCGAGCTGCCGGCCCTGGTCGGCCCGGCGGTGTCGGTGGCGCTGCTGGCCGGGATCGAGAGCCTGCTGTCGGCCATCGTCGCGGACGGCATGGCGCGCGTGCGGGACTACCGGCCGAACCGGGAACTGGTCGGGCAGGGGCTGGCGAACATCGTGTCGCCGCTGTTCGGCGGGATTCCCAGCACGGGCGCCATCGCCCGCACGGCGGTGGGCGTCAAGAGCGGCGCGCAGACGCGCATGACCGCCATCATTCACGCGGCGGTGCTGCTGGTGATCGTGCTGTCGCTCGGGCGGTACGCGGCGCTGGTGCCGCTGGCGGTCCTGAGCGGCATCCTGCTGAACACCGCGTACCGCATGTTCGAGGTGGACGCCGTGAAGGCCCTGCAGCGCAGCACGAAAAGTGACTTCGTGACCATGCTCGCCACCATGGGGGTCACGGTGGTGTTCGACCTGATTCTCGCCATCGAGATCGGGCTGCTGGTCGCGGGCCTGCTGTTCATCCAGCGGCTGGTGCACACACCCACCCTGCACGAGATGGACATCGACCGCAACGCGCCCCGGGAGGCGAACGTGGAGCTGCTGAAAGAGCGCGTGCTGGCCTTCCGGGTGGACGGCCCCCTGTTCTTCGCGGTGTCGGGCCGGATGCTGGAGCACCTCACCAGTCAGCAGGAGGTGGACGTGATCGTGCTGCGCATGCGCCGCGCCACCAGCCTGGACGCCAGCGGCGCGCACGCGCTGGAGGCGATCTTCGACGACCTGACTGGGCGGCACATCAAGCTGCTGTTCAGCGGCCTGCAGGACCAGCCGCGCGCCCTGCTGCGGCGCATGGACCTGTACGGCAAGCTCACGACGGGCGGCGAACACGATTTCGAGGGCACCACCGACGCCATCACGCACGCCTGGAGTCACGTGCACCGCCGCGTGCAGGGCCACCCCTGGCCCGCCTGAGCCGGGTCAGGTCAGCACCCAGCCCTCCCCCTGCACGGCGCCGCTCAGGCCGAGGCGGGTGACCGACCGCGTGGGCAGCAGCCCGTGCGTGAAGCTCAGCCGGCCCCCGGCGGCGAACACCTCCACGGACAGGGTGTCCAGCACCACCCGCAGGTCCAGCCGGCCGTCCAGGAAGGCGCCGTCCGGGAGGGGGGCGGCGTGCGTTCCGGCGAAATCCGGGGCTTCCAGCGGGGCGGGGCGGCGCAGGTGCAGCGCACCGCCCTGCAGGAACAGCGCGGCCTCCTCTCCCGCAGCCGAGGTGAGGGTGAGGGTGAACTCACCGGTCGCGGTGAGGGTCAGGTCCACGGCCTGCCCGGGGGGCAGGGCCAGGCCGTCCCCGTCCGGGGCCAGCGCCGCGCCGCGCCGGGCCTCCAGTTCCCGCACGGGCGCCTGCGTGAGGGTCAGGTCGGCGCTGAGGCCGAGTTCGCGGGGCAGGGTCATCATGCCGCGCCAGGGCGTGGTGGGCAGGCGCGTGGCGTACGACCAGTTGTTCAGCCACCCGATCCACACCGTCCGGTCCTGTTCGGCAGGCAGGTCGGCGTAGGTGATCGCGGCGTAGAAGTCCCGGCCCCAGTCGGCCCAGCGCGCCGGGGTGGCGGGCGTGAAGGTCACGCCGTCGAAGTCGCCCACCCAGTACTGGGCGCCGCAGCCGCCCTGCGGGCCGCCCTGGAAGGTGTCCACCTTCAGCACCCAGCGGACCTGCCCGCCGGGCCCCCGCAGGGGGAACAGGTCAGGCACCTCCCAGATGCCCTCGGTCACGCCGGCCGGGCCGAAGGTGCTCAGCGGCGCCCAGGTGCGCAGGTCCGCCGAGCCGTACAGGCCGACCTGCCGCTCGTGCGGGTGCGCGACCACGCTCACCCACTGCCCGCTGGGCGCGTGCCAGAAGGTCTTCGGGTCGCGGAAGTCGGCCTTGCCCTCGTCCAGAACGGGCTCCGGCGTGGCGAAGGTCCAGGTGGTTCCGGCGTCCCGGCTGACCGCGAGGTACTGCGCCTGGTGATCCGGGGCGTTGCCGGTGTACATGGCGATCACGGGCGGGTGCGGGTCGCCGGGCCGGGCGAACCCGGCGGTGTCCGCCCAGTCCACGAAGGCGCTGCCGCTGAACACGTCGTGCCCCTCCCGCCACGGCAGGGCGACGTCGTGCTCCTGCCAGTGCAGCAGGTCGCGGCTGGTGGCGTGCCCCCAGCTCATGTACCCGTGGTCCAGGCCGCGCGGGTTGAACTGGCAGAACAGGTGGTACGCGCCGCCGGCGTACACGAGGCCGTTGGGGTCGTTGATCCAGTTCGCGCGGGGCGTGAAGTGAACGCGAGGGCGCAGGGGGGGCATGCCCCATGATGCCCGGCGGATAATGCGGGCATGCTCAGACCCCTGACCTTCCTGCTGGCCCTGCTGCCGTTCCTGCTGGTGAGCAGCGCCGCCCAGACGCGCCGTACACGGGAGGCCGCCGGTGACCGCTAGCTTTCCGCCCCGGTCGATGCTGTACGTGCCGGGCGACAAGCCCCGCGCCATGGACAAGGCCCGGACGCTCGGCGCGGACGCCGTGATCCTGGACCTGGAGGACGCCGTGGCGCCCGAACACAAGGCGGCTGCGCGGGAGAACGTGCGGGAGGCGCTGCGCACGCCCTGGCCGTGCCCGGTGCTGGTGCGGGTGAACGGAACCGGCACGCCCTGGGAGCACGAGGACCGCGAGATGGCCCTGCTGGCCGGCGTGCACGGCCTGGTGCTGCCCAAGGTGGAGGACGCCGGCACCGTCCGGGACCTGCACCTGCGCGTGCCGCTGTGGGCGATGATCGAGACGCCGGCCGGGGTGCTGAGCGCCGCGGCCATCGCGGCCGCGCCGGGCGTGGCGGGGCTGCTGGTGGGCGCCAACGACCTGGCGCGCGCCCTGCGCTGCCGGCCGCACCCGGAGCGGCTGCCGCTGCTGCACGCGCTGGAAAGCGTGGTGCTGGCCGCCCGGGCGCACGGGAAGCACCCGGTAGACGCCGTGTTCAACGACGTGCGGGACGCCGCAGGCTTCGCGCGGGAGTGCGTGCAGGGCCGCACGCTGGGCTTCGGCGGGAAGACCGTGATTCACCCGGCGCAGGTGCCGGCCGCAAACGAGGCCTTCGGCGTGTCCGACGAGGAAGCGCAGGCCGCCCGGGACCTGCTGGCCGCCTGGACCGCCGCGCGGGCCGAGGGGAAGAGCGTGGCGACCTTCGCGGGCGCGCTGGTCGAGCAGATGCACGCCGACGAGGCCCAGGACATCGTGAACCTCTGGGCGGCCACCCGGCCCCGCGCCTGACCCTGATCCTGCCCGACGCTGGCCCTCACGTTCCGGACCTACCCTGAGGCATGAGCGGCTGGCGGACGATCTGGCGGGACCTGCGCGTGATGCTGGGGCAGGCCCTGATGGCGGTGCTGGGACAGCCGGTGGCCGGCCCCACCCGCGAGGAACGCGAGAACAACGACGCGCAGCGGGCGCAGGTGCGGCAGGGCAAGCCCGCCTCGGCCGGGGAGGCGGCGCGGCAGGTGGCGGCCGAGGCCGCCCGGGTCGCGGCGCTGCAACCCGCCGACCGGGCCCGGCGCGACCCAGGCCGCCGGCGCTGACGCCCTGTCTACGCCGGGCGGCGCACCCGCCGGGCCGCTCCCCTATGCTGCCGGGCATGAGGTGCGCGGCGCGAATTACCGGCCGGTCGGGGTTCAAGTCCTGACGGCCTGCGCGCTGCATGACCCGGTCCCCCGCGAACACCGCGGGGGCTTTTCTTTTCTCAGGGGGAACGCCAGATGACGAGTGAACAGGAGTGGACGGACGTGACGCCGGGGGGGCTGGACGCGATGGACGTGCTGCGGCTGGCCCTGACCGGGAAGGTGTACGGCGCGGCGCAGGAGACGCCGCTGTCGTTCGCGCCGGCCCTGAGTGCCCGGCTGGGCAGCGGCGTGTGGCTCAAACGTGAGGACCAGCAGCCGATCTTCTCGTTCAAGCTGCGCGGCGCGTACAACCGCATGGCGCACCTCACGCCTCAGGAGCGGGTCGCGGGCGTGATCGCGGCGTCGGCCGGCAACCACGCGCAGGGCGTGGCATTCGCCGCGCAGGAACTGGGCGTGCGGGCCGTGATCGTGATGCCCGCAACCACCCCGGACATCAAGGTCCGCGCCTGCCGGGCCCGGGGCGCGGAGGTGGTGCTGCACGGCGACAGCTTCAGTGACGCCGAGGCGCACGCCTACGGCCTGCAGGCCCGCGACGGCCTGACCTTCGTGCACCCCTACGACGACCCGCTGGTGCTGGCCGGGCAGGGCACGGTGGGCCTGGAACTGCTGCGGCAGGTGGAGGACATGCGCCCCACCACGGTGTTCGTGCCGGTGGGCGGCGGCGGGCTGATCGCGGGCACCGCCGCGGTCCTCAAGGCCCTGCGGCCCGGGTGGCGGGTCGTGGGTGTGCAGCCCGAGGACAGCGACGCCATGGTGCAGTCCGTTCACGCCGGGGAGCGCGTGCGGCTGGAGCAGGTGGGCCTGTTCGCGGACGGCGTGGCCGTCAAGCAGGTGGGGGCGCACACCTTCGCCCTGACCCGCCGGTACGTGGACGACTGGGTGCGGGTCAGCACCGACGAGATCTGCGCCGCCATGAAGGACGTGTTCGACGACACCCGCGCCGTGATGGAGCCCGCCGGGGCGCTGGCCGTGGCCGGCCTGAAAAAGTACGCCACCGACCACGGCCTGCACGGCGAGACGCTGGTCGCCGTGACCAGCGGCGCGAACCTGAACTTCGACCGGTTGCGGCACGTGTCCGAACGCACCGAGATCGGCGAGAAACGCGAGGCGATCCTGGCCGTCACCATCCCCGAACGGCCCGGAGCGTACCAGGAGTTCATCGAGGTGCTCGGGCAGCGCGCCATCACCGAGTTCAACTACCGGTACGCCCCGCGCGCCGAGGCCCGCATCTTCGTGGGCGTGCAGCTCGCCCACCCCGGCCAGCGCGCGGAACTCCTCACGGCCCTGCACGCCGCCGGGTACCCGGTCACAGACCTCACGGACGACGAGATGGCCAAGGTCCACATCCGCCACATGGTCGGCGGCCGCGCGCCCGAAGCCACGGACGAACGGCTGTACGCCTTCACGTTCCCCGAGCGGCCCGGCGCGCTGCACGAGTTCCTGGCCACCCTGCGGGGCCGCTGGAACATCAGCCTGTTCCACTACCGCAACCACGGCAGCGACCACGGCCGCGTCCTGGCCGGCCTGCAGGTCCCGGACGCCGACCTGGACGAGTTCCAGGCGTTCCTGGGCGCCCTGGGCTACCCGAACCAGGACATGAGCCGCAGCCCCGCCTACCGCCTGTTCCTCACCTGAACCCGGCTCAGGGCAGCGTGACGGTGCGGCCGCTGCGGAAGGTCACGGTCACGCCCGGGCGGCGGGGGTTGGCGAGGTCCACGCGGCAAGCAGTGATGCGCTGCGCCCCCGAAACGCTGATGGGCGGGCAGGTCCGGCTGGGCGTGCCGCCGGCCAGGACGGCCACCTGCATCTGCCGGGCGACCTGCTGTTCAAGGGCCCGCTCGCGGGCGGCCAGCAGATTCGGGATCAGCACAGCCGCCAGGATGCCCACGAGGAAGGTGCCCACGACGGCGTGGCCGACGCCCATCACCACCTGCACGACCGTGCTGACCGCCGGCTGGAACGCGACCCGCGCCTGCGCGCGGTAGGTGAGGTGATACGTGAACAGCAGCAGGGCCAGGGTCCCCAGGAGGGCCGCGAGGCTCAGGGGGCTGCCCTTCACCCTCAGCACGAAAGCCACCCCGAGCAGGATGGGCGTCAGGAAGAACCAGGCGACGTGCAGCGGCCACACGCCGATATACGTGAAGCCCGCCCCGGGCACGAGCAGGTTCAGCAGCACGCCCAGCGCATACGACGGGCGTTTCAGGGTGGTGCGGCGGGCAAGGTCTTCCGGGAAGGCGGTGGTCATGCGCCGAGCATGGCGCAGGCCGGCACCCGGCCCCGCCTCACCTGCGCGGCGATGGGGGCATCTCTCCCCCAGCGGCCCCGCGGCCCTGGCCTCACTTCACGAAGTTGGCCGGGCGTTTCTCTGCGAAGGCGCTCAGGCCTTCCTTGTGCTCCCAGGAGTCGCCGGCTTTCTGCTGCAGCACGCTCTCCTGGTCCAGCGCGTCGTCCAGGGTGCCGGTCATGGAGGCCTGGAGGGCCTGCTTGGTGAGTTTCAGGGCGTTGGCGGGCCGGGCGGCGAGGCGTTCGGCGTAGGCCTGCACGTCGGCGTGGAAGGTCTCGTCGGGGAACACGTGCTCGCACAGGCCCAGTTTCAGGGCGTCGTCGGCGGTGACCTTCTGCGCGAAGGCCATCAGCTCGAAGGCGCGGTGGTACCCGACCAGGCGCGGCAGGAACCAGGTGCTGCCGCTATCCGGGATCAGCGCGATGTTGGAGAACACCTGCGTCATGGCCGCGCTCTGTGCCCACAGGCGGATGTCGCCCGCGAGGCCCAGGCTGGCGCCCGCCCCGGCCGCGATGCCGTTCACGGCGGTGATCACGGGCTTGCCGGTGTTCCGCAGGGCGCGGATCAGGGGGTTGTACGTGGTGTTCAGGTGGTGCGTGAAGTCCACGTGGTCGCCGCTCACGTCGCCCAGGTCCTGCCCGGCGCAGAAGCCGCGCCCGGCAGCCGTGACCACGATCACGCGCACGCTGTCGTCGGCGTCCGCGGCCTGGAGTTCCCGGGTGAGGGTGAGAATCAGGTCGTTGTTCGCGGCGTTCAGCTTGTCCGGGCGGTTCAGGGTCAGGGTGCGCACGCCGCTGCGCGTGTCCACCAGAATCACAGGTTGTGCCGTCATGCCTTCAGCGTACCCGGCCGGGCCGGGCCTGGGGGCTACACTGCGCGGGTGACGGACCCCGCCCCGCCTGCCCCCCTCAGCCCTGCGCCGCGTGACCCGGTGGTGCTGGCCCTGGACGTCAGCAAGGCCCGGATCGGGTTCGCGGTGAGCGCCGGGCGGCTGGCGTTCGGGCGGGGCAGCGTGGACCGGAAACGCCTGCCGCTGGACCTGAAGGCCGTGCGCCTGAAGGTCGAGGAGACCGGCGCGGGCCTGCTGCTGCTGGGCTTGCCACTGCGCACCGATGGCGCCCGCAGTCCGGCCGCGGACCGGGTGCGGGCCTTCGGGAAGATCCTGGCGGAGAAGGGGTACGCGGTGGCGTACCAGGACGAGCGCTTCACCACGCAGCGCGCCCGCGCCCTGAACGCCGGCGACCTGGACGAGGCGGCCGCCGTGCAGATCCTGGAACTGTACCTGCTCGGTCAGGCGCAGCCGGCGGCAGAGGGTGACGCCCCGGCTTGAGTCCGGCGGCCGGAACAGGCACGCTGGGGCATGAACCGATTCCTGCGGTGGGTGCGGCGCCTCCTGGGGCGCGTGAGCGGCAAGAAGGGCGGCCGGGACGACGGGGCGGGCGTGCCGGTCCCCGTCCGGCCGCGGCCCTGGCGGGACGGAGCGCAGGCCCAGGCCCCGGAATCCGAGGACGAGGCCGTGCTGCGCTGAGTGCAGCCGCCCGCCTGCTTCCTGGCCGCAGTCCCGGGCCCGGGGCGGCTAGAATGCGGCCCTACATCCAGGTGAGTTTCAGGGGCCGTGCGCGGTGCGCGTGCGGGCCGGGTTTGAACATTGACCGCAGGGGGTTCGTATGAAGGGCAACATGATGCACGTTCCGCTGACCATTCCGTTCATTCTGGAGCGCTGCCGGACGGTGTACCCGGAGCGGGAGATCGTGTCGCTGGTGATCGGCGGGCGGAACGAGGCGGGGCAGCCGACGCCGGCGCGTCACAGCACGACGTACGGCGCGGTGGCGGACCGGGCGCTGCGGCTGGCGAGCGGGCTGCTCGGCCTGGGGTTGCAGCCGGGGGACCGGGTGGCGACGCTGGCGGTGAACAGTTTCCGGCACCTGGAGGCGTACCTGGGGGTGCCGAGCGCAGGGCTGGTGCTGCACACGGTGAACATCCGGCTGCATCCGGAACAGGTGGCGTGGATCCTGAACCATGCCGAGGACCGGGTGCTGCTCATCGAGAATGCGTTCGCGGCGATGATTCCGGCGCTGAAGGCCGCCTGCCCGAAGCTGGAGCACGTGCTGGTGCTGGGGCCGACGCCGCAGCCGATTCCGCTGCCCGGCGTGCAGGATTACGACGCGTTCGTGGCGGCGCAGGAGCCGCTGGCGCGGTACCCGGAGCTGCACGAGGACGACGCGGCCGGCATGTGCTACACGTCCGGCACGACCGGGCACCCGAAAGGCGTGCTGTACACGCACCGCAGCACCATCCTGCACAGCTTGGCGAGCGCCCCGAAGGACGCGTTGAACGTGGGCGAGGCGGACACGGTCCTGCCGATCGTGCCGATGTTCCACGTGAACGCCTGGGGGTTGCCGTACACCTGCGCGATGTTCGGGGCGCGGCAGGTGTTCACCGGGGTGTTCACGGACGGGGGCACGCTGGCGCGGTTCATGCAGGAGGAGGGCGTGACCATCACGGCGGGCGTGCCGACCATCTGGATGGGCCTGCTGGGTGAACTGGACCGCGCGAAGGCGGCGGGCACGCCGTACGACCTGTCCGGGATCGAGCGGCTGGTGGTGGGCGGCAGCGCTGCGCCGGAAAGCCTGATCCGCGCGTTCGAGGACCGGCACGCGCTCACGCTGATGCAGGCGTGGGGCATGACGGAAACGCACCCGCTGGGCACCGCCAGTCAGGTGCCGCCCGGCGTGGACCCCCGCAGTGACGAGGGGTACCGTCTGCGCGCCAAGCAGGGCCGCCCGGTGCCGCTGGTGGAACTGGCGCTGCTGAACGAGGCCGGGGAGCGCGTCCCGCACGACGGGAAGACCATGGGCCGCCTGATCGCGCGCGGACCCTGGATCGCGGACAGTTACTTCAAGGGCGAGGGCGAGGGCAGTTTCCTCACGCTGGACGGCCAGCAGTGGTTCGACACGGGGGACATCAGCACCCTGACGGAGAACTACTACATGCAGATCGAGGACCGCAGCAAGGACCTCATCAAGTCCGGCGGGGAGTGGATCAGCAGCGTGGACCTGGAGAACGCCATCATGGGGCACCCGGCGGTGGCGCAGGCGGCCGTGATCGCCATGCCGCACGAGAAGTGGGACGAGCGGCCCCTGGCGGTGATCGTGCCGAAACCCGGCATGAGCGTCACGCACGCCGAGATCACGGAATTCCTCACGCCCATGTTCGCGAAGTGGTGGCTGCCGGACGCCGTGGCCCTCACGGACAGCATTCCCATCGGCGCGACCGGGAAGTTCCTGAAGCGTGAACTGCGCGAGGAGTACCGCGGGTACGGCACGGACGCCTGGCCGCACCGCGCGGCGCGCGGCGACGTGTAACCGCCCCAGGGCCGCGTCCGGCCGCCGTGCCCCCGTACAATCCGGGGCATGGCGGTTTCCGTTGATGGTCAGGTGGTGACGTTCACGCCCCCGGCAGGCGCGACTGGACTGGTCGGGGACATGACCGACTGGCGCAAACGCGACCCGATCCCGGTGGAGGGCGGCGCGCCCATCGTGCTGACCCTCCCGCGCGGGGCATGGGTGGAGTACGCCTGGGTGGACGCGGCCGGCGAGGCGTTCGCCGACCCGGACAACGACCAGAAGTCGCTGAACCCCTGGTGGCCTTACCCGCGGGCCGTGGTGGTCGGCGACTACGCCCGCCACCGCCTGTGGACGCTGCCGGACGCCACGCGCCGGGGCACCGCGCACCGCCTCACCTGGGACGGCGGCGTTTTCCCCGGGAAGCGGCGCGCGATCGTGCACACGCCGCACGGGTACGCGGGCGGGCCGCTGCCGGTGTACTACGTGCAGGACGGCGTGGCGTTCTACCGCACGGGCCGGCTGGGCGAACTGCTGGACCGCGCCGTGGAGGCCGGACTGGCGACAGGGGCGGCGTTCGTGTTTGTGGAACCCGTGGACCGCAACGAGGAGTACTACCTCAACGACCGCTACCTGGACTTCCTGACCGCCGAGGTCTTCCCGCAGGTCGAGGGGCCCCTGCTGCAGGCCAGCGAACGGGGCCTGTGGGGTGCCAGCCTGGGCGGGCTGATCTCGCTGTACACCGCCAGCCGGCACCCGGACCTGTTCACCCGGGCGGTCAGCCACAGCGGGGCGTTCATCGCGCGCCCCGGCGCCGTCCGGCCGGAGGGAGGCATCGACACCACCACCGCCGGAGAGTGGCTGCGCGAACAGCTGGAAGCCCAGCCGCCCCGGCACCTGCGGGTCAGCCTGGACACCGGAGTGCTGGAATGGCTGACCGGCCCGAACCGCCGCATGGCCGCCGCCCTCGCCGACCTGGGCCTGCCCCACCAGTACCGCGAGTACCCCAGCGGGCACAACTGGATCACCTGGCGGGAAGCGCTGCCCGAGGCGCTGCTGTTCATGCAGGGCTGCGAGGCGTGCGGTCCGGGCGCGGGCGTCACCGAGGACCGCGGCCAGCAGCTGAGGCAGGACGTGCAGGCAGCCGTGCGGGACCTGCGCCGCGAGGGCGGCCTGACCGAGGAGGAGATCGCCCGCCTGGTGCACGAGGAACTGGAACGCCCCCTGTAACGACACGAAGATACGGGTCTGGCAGGGTGTCCTGTCCGGAGAACGGTCCGCGTTGATGCGAGAGAGTGTGCGACGCCTTCACCCTGAACTCTGTGAGGGTGGACCTGTAGTGCGACCTTGCCCGCGAACGTGACGGTCCGACTTCAGGTCTTCGGGGGCTGGCCCGGTCCCCTGGATCGGATGCACTAAAAAGCCCTGTCGCACCTGACTTGGTGACGCCGCACAGCTTGCCGCGCAGACAGCCGCATCCAGGGCGCACTCTGGATCAGCCTGGGCCGGGAGAATGACTCCTCAGTCCGCAGGTGGCCTTGATCGGGTCGTGCGGATCAGGGGGTGCGGCGCCGGTGGCTGCGGGTCTTCCACAGGATCACGCCGATCACCGTGAACAGCACGGCGTCGAGCAGCAGGACCTTCAGCAGCACGGCGGTCATGGGGGCATGACACCACCCGCGTCTGAGACGAGGGTGAGTTCCGTCACAGTTCGTTTGGGGCTGGGCGGGCTCATGCGGGCGCCGGGGAAAGGCGGCATAGTGGCGCTCATGCGCCTGGCCTGTGTGCTGATCGGAACGGCCCTGCTGGTTTCAGCGGGCGCGGGAGCCCTCACCATGACCCACCCGAACTCCACGACGACCCTGCATGAACGCGCCGCCGACTGGAAGGCGGCCGACCTGAAGAACCTCACGGTGCAGGGCGACGTCCTGACCCTGGCGCCCGGCGCGGCGAGCGGCACCGTGACCGGAGCGCCCCTGACCGCCCCGGCGTTCGATGAACTGGTGCCGTCCTGGAATGCCCGCACCGGGGCATCCGGGAGCGTGACCCTGGACCTGCGGGTGCAGACCGGCGGCACCTGGTCCCGCTGGTATTCGTTCGGCACCTGGAGCGCCGCCGAGGGCCGCAGCAGCCTGAACGGCCAGAACGACGCGACCGGGCAGGTCCTGACCGACACGCTGCGCCTCAAGGCGAAGGCCACCACCTACCAGTATCGCGTGACCGTGAAGGGCGCGGGGACGCAGCTGAGCCTGCTGGCCTTCAACACGTCTGACCGGGCGCGGCGCGCGGCCACGCAGGGGCAGGCCAGCGACCGCCGCGCCTGGGGCAAGGTCATCGACGTGCCGCAGCGTTCGCAGATGATCTACCCGGACGGCGGGGAGGTGTGGTGCAGCCCCACCAGCGTGAGCATGATCCTCGCGAAACATGGCGTGAACGTGACCGTGCCCGTCGCCGCGAAGGGCATGTATGACCGCGCGTACGACGGCACCGGGAACTGGCCCTTCAACACGGCGTACGCCGCCGAACAGGGCCTGCGGGCTTTCGTGACCCGTCTTCCCAGCCTGAGCGCCGCGGAGAAGTACATCACGGCGGGGGTGCCGCTGGCCGTCAGCCTGGGCTGGAAGAAGGGCGAACTGCCGGGCGCGCCCCTGCCGTCCAGCACCGGCCACCTGATGGTCCTCATCGGCTTCGACGCCCAGGGCAACCCCGTCCTGAACGATCCGGCTGCGCCCGGCAACGACACGGTGCGGCGCACCTACCCCCGCACGGCCTTCGAGCGGCTGTGGCTCACCCATAGCGGCGGGCTGGCGTACGTGATCAGCCCGCGCGGCACACCCCTGCCCTGAGCGCAGGTTCTACATCCGTCCCCGGATTACCCCCCCATCGGGGGCGGCCAGTGATGGGATATTGTGATGAAATTCGGTTTACTCTGAAGGAATGAGTGCGGTTTTTCACAGCAACGTTCCGTCGCGCCGGCGCGGCCAGGAAGGGGTCGCGCTGGTCGTCGTCCTGCTGTTCACGGTCGTCATCCTGATGATCATCATCAGCACCACCGCCACCATGAGCCTCGGCGCCCGGACCGGCGGGGTGAACGAACGCGCCGCCTACCAGGCCCTCCTCGCGGCGGAAAGTGCGCTGAACACCTTCCCCGTCCGGATGAGCGCCCGGCTGAAAACCCAGCCGCTGCCCAAACGCACCGGGAACCCCCAGTCCGACCATGCCGCCATGAACGCCTGGCTGGGCGGCCTGAACAGTTACGCCGCCGGGGGCCGTCAGGCCAGCCTGGCCTTCGAGCGCCTGACGCTGACCGCCACCGGCGCCACCTTCCAGCTCGCCGCCACCGGCAATGAGGGCAACACCCGGAAGATCGCCCTTCAGGACTTCGAACTGCGTCAGGTCGGACCGGGTGTCCTGCGCTCTCCGCGCGCCGCCCTGACCTCCCTGCCCCGCATCAACGCCACCGGAAGTGCCGACATCACCGGGCAGGCGAACGACGGCGTGATCACCCGGGTCGCCGGGCTGGCCACGCGGGTGTCCCTGGCTGACCGGCAGTTCACGCTGCCCGTTCAGGACGCCACCGGTCTGCTCGTCGGGGACTACGTCACGGTGGGCAACACGACCCTGCGCCTGGACCGGATTCAGGGCAACTCCCTCACGGTCACGCAGGTGCTGCCCGCCGGAACGGCCGTGGCGGCCAACGTACTCACCGGCGACGTGAACCTGATGTTGAACGCGGTCGCGCAGACGTACGCCACCTTCACCGATCCCATGACTCTCAAGGCGTCCAACGCCACGGACTTCGTGCCCGGGGAAACCATCACCGTGAATGGCCGCAGTGCCGCGGTCACCGGGCTGAATGCCGACACCGGCGAGATCACGGTGGACTGGACCGGCAGCCTGCCCACCAGCCTGCCGGAAGGCACCCAGATCCTGCGCGACGTGCGGGCCATGCGCAGCGCACAGAGCATCACCCCCAAGGCCAACAAATTGGACGCCTACACCATGGACAGCCTCGCCGACTGCACCGGCAGCGGTCACGGAAATAACCAGACGGTCACCTGCGCAGGCGCGAACGACCCCGTGCTGCGTGGCGACCCGGCCGACCCCTACGACCACTTCTTCTCCGACATGATCCTCGGCATGACGGACGAGCAGATCGACGCCATCCCACTCACGAACGCCTCCGCCGGCCCCATGCAGAACGAGATCCGCCGCATCCGCGCCGCCGACTTCGATGACGTCATCAAGAACGGCAACTCCAGCGGCATCCTCATCGTGGACGGAGACATCAACTCCAACGTGAACGGCAACACGGTCTTCAACGGCCTGATCTACTTCCGCGGCAACCAGGGCGGCAAATTCAACGGCAACCTGACCGTGAACGGCGCGATCGCCGTCCGGGGCGGCCCGATCGAGGGCCTCACGACCGACGACGTGGCCACTGACCTGACCGGAAGCCTGGACCTGAACTTCAACGCCGTGGCTCTCCGCAAGCAGCTGGCGGCCGTGCAGGGCTACTCCTCACTCGGCGCCGTGAAGGGCACGTGGCGGCAGCGGTAAGAGCCAATCAGTCGTCAGAGTCTAAGTTTTACAAACTGACGAGCGAACGTTGCAAACCTGCCTCCCTCCTGAGTCTCTGTGATTCTTGAGGGAATCATCATCCGGCGCACCCGGTTGGGGGACCCCTGCTTTGGGGGTGCAGCCCGCCACCCGGGGCGCATAAGCTGAAGGCATGAGCGACACCCTCCCCCCACGAGCTGGCCTCCGCCCCCGCAGGCAGGACGGCGTGGCCCTCGTCGTCGTCCTGCTCTTCACGGTCGTCATCCTCATGATCATTGTCAGCACCACCGCCACCATGAGCCTTGGCGCCCGGACCGGCGGGGTGAACGAGCGCGCCGCCTACCAGGCTCTCCTGAACTCGGAGAGCGCCGTGAACACCTTCGCGCAGCGCTTCCAGGCCAAGATGGCCACCCTGGACGACGCCGCCCTGTTCCGGGGCACGAGTGCAAGCGCTCTGCAGGAATGGATTACTGACAATGGTTTGAGCACCTATAACGGCGCAACCCTCAAAGTTACCGGTTCGCCCAGCAAGAAGAACTTCTCCATTGAGGCGGTCGGCACCGTGCAGGGCGAAACCCGCAAGGCCGTCCTCCAGGACTTCTATGCCTCGCATTCGCCCGGCTTCAACATCCGCGCCGACGCACCACTGGTGTCGTACCCGAACGTGGACGTCACCGGGAACGCCGCCGTTCTGGGTGAGTCGTTCAGCACCTCCGCCAGCGGGCTGAAATCAGACGGGACGACCACCATCGCCCAGCTGACCGGCACCTCCAATCTTCCTGGCACAGACCTTCAGCTCACGCCCACGCTGACCGATCAACTGCTGCTCTCGAAAGGCAATTACGTGGTGGTCGGCACCACGACCTACAAGGTCACGGGCGTGAACCTCAAGACCAGCCGCGTCACCCTGGCCTCGGTGGACGGCAGCACGACCACGACCAGTGTCACGGCGGGCGCTCCCATCCGCCGTGTGGACTCGGCCGTGTCCGCATCGACCCCGGTGGTGGGTCTGTTCTCGACGGTTAACGTCACCGACCCGGATTACTTCATTGACGGCTCGCGCATCCGCATTGGCAACATGACGGGCACCGTGACCAGCACAAGCACCGCCGCCAAGCAGATCAATGTGACGTGGGACGCCTCCACGAGTCTGATCACCAGCATCCCGGAAGGCTCGCCCATCATCCGAGACGTGAAGGCTGTTCAGTCCGGCTACGGCGTCACCGGGCAGGACCAAACGTACAACGGTGTGTCCGCCAACGACACCCGCCTCCGGAACATGAACCCCTTCAACAGTAACTCCAACCCGGACCTGTTCACGTTCGTGCTGGGGCAGACCAAGGCACAAATGCTGAGCTACCCCTCCATCGGCTGGAACGGCTGGGTGGAAGTGACCGCCACCGGGCAGAACTTCAACGGCCGGGTCGGAGAGGCCTTCGGAGGAAAGGACATCACCTTCGTCAATGGCACCACCGGCCTCAGCGGCAGCCAGGAACTGTGCGGCTCCGGCCTGCTGATCGTCAAAGGCAACCTTACCGTGAACGGCACTTGCGCGGCGGGCTTCTCCGGAGCGATCTACGTCATGGGCGACTACGACCAGCAGGGCAACTCCACCATCCGCGGCGCCGTGATCGCCGAGGGTGCCACGCAGATCATCAACGGCACCGAATGCGTGCCCATCCCTCCATCCGTCAGCAACCCGGGCGGCAACGACTGCGACACCAAGGTCGCCGGGACCGGGCAGGGCCAGGGGAAGATCACCTTCGACCGCGCCGCCCTCCTCGCCGCCGGCGCCCTCCTCTCCCCGCCCACCTTCGACCCGGTGGCCGGCACCTGGAGACAGCGGTGAACCACCCCCCTCATTCCAAGCAGGGCTTCACACTCATCGAAGTGCTCGTCGTGATCGCGATTCTCGGCATCCTGATGGCCCTGGGATTCGGCAGTTACACCCGCTGGCGGGCCAGCAGTGCCGTCATGGAGGGCGCGCAGCAGTTCGCGCGAGATGTGGACCGCACGCGCACCAGCGCCAAACGCGAGAACGCCTGCTGGCGTATTCAGCCCAGCGCCAGCACCAACGCCACCACCTATCTGGTTGAACGCTTTACCACGGCCACCTGTACCGGAACAGCCGCCAGCACGCAAACGAGAACCCTGCCCCGCGGCACACAGATGACGTCTAACTCCACCGAGATCAATGTCAACTTCGTGCCTCCTTACGGCACGACCGACGCCTCTCCAAATGAGTACACCGTTGCTTGGACGGGCAACACCACCATCAGTCGTACGATTCGTATTACCAGTGTTCTGGGAAAGACGGTGATCAGATGAAAGCACAGTCCTCTGGCCTGACCCTCATTGAGATTCTGGTGGCTCTGGCAATCTTTGCTGTGGTCGCAGCAGCCGTCCTTGCCATGTTCCCCACGATCTTTAAGGTGAACGGGCAGACGCGCGCCGATCAAGCCGTAACCATTGGCGCAAAGCAGTTTATGGAGCAGGCTCGGGCTGCTATGGACACGGTGACCGAGTTCGACTCGGTGACGGCAGCAGCATCCCTTCCAGCTGCGCCAGACGCGACTAAGGTCAACAACTACAGCTGCGTCCGTGCTCTGAACTCTCAGCCTGATCCCAGCATCGCGGCCGGACAGATCAAACGCGTCACTCTGACGTGCACTCACAGCACTTACGCGCAACAGGTCTTCACGTTGGACCTGGGACGGCCTCTATGAAGTCAGCGGGCCGCACGGAGGGCTTCACACTGATTGAGGTTCTAATTGCCATGGGCCTCCTAGGCATCGTCCTTGCACTGATCCTGAACTGGCAGATGTCTACCCTGAATGTCTCAACGCGCACAAACGCTATGGCACGCAGCCTGAACGACTTGAATGACGTCACAGGGTATGTAGGGGATCAGGTGAGATCGGCAGCCCGAGTACGGGTCGTTACCAGCGGGTTTACGATCAATTCCTCCCCATCGTTTTCCTGCACGACGGATTACCCATGTTTGCTGCTCACTGTTCCAAAGGAAACAGAGACAGGCGTGGTGGCGAAGTACCAACTGGTCATCTTCCGCATGTCTCCGAGGTCAGATGTCACGAATGCGAATGACAAGGTGTCTGACACTTGGGCTGACTCCAATGTGAACGTCCTGTTCGAATTTCGCTCGAAGGATCCAGGCACCAGCACGAGTGCTCCGTCCACCTGCGTGATTCGGGAGACTGACTCAGGTGGAAATGTGACCTACCAGAGCACCCTGGAGGCTTCAATCAGGACCGGCTGCTCTACCCTGCGGGAGAACGCTTCTGGTGTGCATCTGTCCAGCCTGAGCAGCGTCTCGAACTTCGACCGCTATATCGTGTCAGATTACCTTGCGCCGAAGAGCGACCTGGGCACTGGGAACGTGCCTTTTGCGTACAACACGACGACCAAGGAACTGACCCTGAATTTCCGGGATAAGCAGCGGGTGCGGGGTACGACGACGTTCCTGCCGGCTACCGGGCCGTTCACGATGACGGTGCAGGCGCGCAACGTGCCCTGAGTGCTGGCGGTGCCTGTTCGCCCCCTGGCCTGTCCGGGGGGTTTTGCGTTGGGCGCTTAGCTCGTGATTTAAGCCGACCGCGCTTGTCGCGGTCGTCTGTCGTTGGGTCGAAGGCTGTCAGGCGCTCTTTTTCAAGGCTGGGAAGCGAGGCGC
>JAANMV010000514.1_pt1 | contig 47597 bp, 49 predicted proteins | sample 7279661 | NCBI WGS metagenome assembly JAANMV01 (sample SAMN14094540, study PRJNA606508) | bioreactor metagenome | isolation source: A lab-scale SPAN reactor treating ammonium-rich wastewater day 121 | place: Ireland: Galway | collected 2017-05-16
TGCGCGGATGGCCGGATGACCGCGGCGGCAACGTCGAGGAAAGTCCGGACTCCATGAAGGCACGGTGCCGGGTAACGCCCGGCGGGGGCAACCCCAGGGAAAGCGCCACAGAGATGAGACCGCCGGCGGCACGCCGCAGGCAAGGGTGAAACGGTGGGGTAAGAGCCCACCGCGGGGCTGGCAACAGTCCCGGCACGGCAAGCCCCACCGGGAGCAATGCCGAATAGGGACCGCGCGTCGCAAGACAGGGCCGCCTTCGCCCCAGCAGGTCCGGGTTGGCAGCTAGACCCCGTCAGCAATGGCGGGGCCAGAGGAATGGTCATCGAAGGGGGCGACCCCGGAACAAAATCCGGCTTACAGGCCATCCGCGCAAATCTTTCCTGATCGCTCCGCCAAGCGGCCCGCGGGCCTTTGGCGGGCACGGTTCGGGGGCGGTCGATTTTCGCCGCAAGGCCGTCGATTTCCGGCCGATTCCCGGTTGACTTCGCCCGTTCTGCCGCTAAAAGGCGGGCTTCAAGAGAATTCCACGGGGTTGGCGAGACGCATTTTGCCCCGCAGCAGGAGCGAAAGAGATGGCGAAGCCGACGACGATCAAGATCCGTCTGAACTCGACGGCCGGGACCGGGCATTTCTATGTCACCAAGAAGAACGCCCGCACGATGACCGAAAAGATGACGGTCAACAAGTATGACCCGGTTGCGCGCAAGCATGTCGAATACAAGGAAGGCAAGATCAAGTAGGATCTGCCCCTTCGACGGGACCATGCAAGGCCGCGCCCCGCAACGGGCGCGGCTTTTCCTTTGGGCTGCCGCCCCGCCAGCCCCTCAGGCGGCCGTGGCGACCAGGAAGCTGCGCGGAAAGGGCAGCAGCACCCGGCCCGCGGCTTCGGGGTAATGGGGCGCGATCCCGCGGCGATAGGCGGCAAGGAACTCGGGCCGCTCGGCCTTGTCCAGCCGGTCCAGATAGGGCCGCAGCGCCGAGCCGAGGAACCATTCCACGATCCCTTCCAGCCCGCCCAGCTCGACATGATAGACCGTGCGCCAGACATCGACGCGGGCGCAGGACGGGCGCAGCAGGGCATGCAGCTCTGCCGGCGACAGCAGCGGCCGGCGTTGCCCCGCCGCCCCGGCCAGCCGGGCCGACCAGCGCGGATCGCCGGCGGCGCGGCGCATGGCCACATGGCTCGGCTCGTCCAGATTGTCGGGCATCTGCACCGCCAGCACGCCGCCGGGGCGCAGCAGCCCGACCAGATGCGGCAGCAGCGCCCGGTGATCGGGCACCCATTGCAGCGAGGCATTGGCAAAGATCAGCTCGGGCGGTGCCTCGGGACGCCAGCTTTCGACATCCCCCTGCACGAAGCGGCAACCGGGCAGGGCGGCCTGGGCGGTGCGGATCATGTCGGCGTCGGGATCAAGGCCGACGATCTGCGCGCCGGGAAAACGCTCGGCCAGCAGCGCGGTGGAATTGCCCGGCCCGCAGCCGATGTCCGCCACCAGGCCCGGCGTCTCCAGCGGCACCGCCGCCAGCAGGTCGCGCGCCGGGCGGGTGCGGTCGCCCAGGAATTTTGCATATTGTGCGGCCGACCATTGCACGGCGTTTCCTCCGCCCCCGATTCGTCCGCAGCCTAGCGGATGGGTCGCGGCGGAAACAGGGCGCGCGCCGGTCGCGGCCCTAGTGGAAATCGCGCGATTTCGGCAACACCCTGACCTGGCGCGGATGGCCGGCACGCGGGGCCGGCAGGGCCGGGGAGGTCTCTCCGGCCAGGCGCAGCAGCGCGTCGGAGCGGTCGCCCAGCCAATGCGCGACGATATGGGTCACGCCCGCGGCGCGCTGCAGCTGGCCATGCACTTCCAGCAGGCGGGCGGTCATCACCACCTTGCGGAAACGCGCGAAGGTCTTTTCCCAGATCACCAGGTTTGCCACCCCGGTCTCGTCCTCCAGCGTGACGAAGCAGGTGCCATTGGCGCTGCCGGGACGCTGGCGCACCAGCACGATGCCGGCCATGCGCAGGCTGGCGCGGTTCGGCAATCGCGCCAGGCCCGCCGCCGGGACATAGCCCTGCGCCGTCAGGCTGCGGCGCAGGAAGGCCATGGGATGGGCCTTCAGCGACAGGCGCAGCGTCTGGTAATCGGCGGCGACATGTTCGCACAGGGCCATGGCGGGCAGGGCGACGGCGGGCTCGGCCCCCTCGTCCCGGCGCCCGAACAGCGGCAGTTCCGGCGCGTCGCGCAAGCCGCGCGCCTGCCACAGCCCCGCCCGCCGGTCGAGCCCCATCGAGCGCAGCCCGTCCGCCGCCGCGATCAGCCGGATGGCGCGGGCATCAAGCCCGGCGCGCGCCTTCAGGTCGGCCAGGTCGGCATAGGGTTCGTCCCGTGCCGCCGTGATCTTGCCGGCCAGCGCCTCGGACAGCCCGTCGATCTGGCGCAGGCCCAGGCGCAGGGCGAAGGCGCCGTCGCAGGGCTCCAGCGTATTGTCCCATGCGCTGATGTTCACATCGGCCGGCAGCACGGTGACGCCGTGGTCGCGCGCGTCGCGCACGATCTGGGCGGGCGCGTAGAAGCCCATCGGCTGGCTGTTCAAGAGCGCCGCGGCGAAGGCGGCCGGGTGATGGCATTTCAGCCAGGCCGAGACATAGGCCAGGTGCGCAAAGGCCGCCGCATGGCTTTCGGGAAAGCCGTAATCGCCGAAACCCTTGATCTGGTTGAAGCATCGCTCGGCGAAGTCGCGGGTGTAGCCGCGTTTGACCATGCGGCCGACCATGCGGACCTCCAGCCGGCCGATGGTCCCGCGCGAGCGGAAGGTGGCCATGGCCTTGCGCAGCTCGTCCACTTCGTCGGGGGTGAATTCGGCGGCGACCATGGCGATCTTCATCGCCTGTTCCTGGAAGATCGGCACGCCTTCGGTGCGGAACAGGATATTTTTCAGCTCGTCCGGGTCGCCATCCTTGGGGCCGGGGTAATCGACCGTCTCCAACTTCGCCCGGCGGCGCAGGTAAGGGTGGACCATGTTGCCCTGGATCGGGCCGGGACGGACGATGGCGACCTGGATCACCAGATCGTAGAACCTTTCGGGCTTCAGCCGCGGCAGCATGGCCATCTGCGCCCGGCTTTCGACCTGGAAGGTGCCGATGCTGTCGCCCCTTTTCAGCATCTCATAGGTCGGCTGGTCGTCATGGTCGAAGTCCGAAAGCGCCAGCGCCTTGCCGTAATGCACCCGGACCAGATCGAAGCATTTGCGGATGCAGGTCAGCATCCCCAGCGCCAGCACATCGACCTTGAGGATGCGCAATTCGTCGATGTCGTCCTTGTCCCATTCGATGAAGCTGCGCTCGGGCATGGCGGCATTGCCGATGGGCACGGTTTCCGACAGCGGCCCCTCGGTCAGCACGAAGCCGCCGACATGCTGCGACAGGTGGCGCGGCATGCCGATCATCTCGTCGGCCAGCCTGACCGCGCGCCGCAGCAGCGGGTCGTCCAGGTCGAGCCCCGCCTGGTCGGTCGAGGCGGCGGAGATGTCCTTGCCCCAGCTGCCCCAGACCGTGTCGGCAAGCGCCGAGGTCACGTCCTCGGACAGGCCCATGACCTTGCCGACTTCGCGGATGGCGCTGCGCGGGCGATAGTGGATCACCGTGGCGCAGAGGCCGGCACGGTCGCGGCCGTATTCGTCATAGATGTGCTGGATGACCTCCTCGCGCCGCTCATGTTCGAAATCCACGTCGATGTCGGGCGGCTCCTTGCGGTTTTCGCTGATGAAGCGCTCGAACAGCAGCTGATGCTTGGCGGGGTCGACCGGGGTGATGCCAAGGACGTAGCAGACCGCCGAATTGGCCGCCGAGCCGCGGCCCTGGTGCAGGATCGCCGCATCATGGGCAAAGCGCACGATCTCGTGGATGGTCAGGAAATATTGCGCATATTCCTTGCGTGCGATCAGATCCAGTTCCTTGCGAATGGTGGCTTGGACCTGCGGCGGGATGCCGTCGGGATAGCGCCGGCGGGCACAGCGCCAGGTCAGATCCTCGAGATGCTGTTGCGGGGTCAGGCCGGCGGGCACGGTCTCCTTGGGATATTCGTATTGCAACTCGTCCAGCGAAAAGCGGCAGCTATCGGCGATCTCGCGCGTGGCGCGGATGGCATGGGGCCAGTCGGAGAACAGGCGCACCATCTCGGCCGGGGGCTTCAGGTAACGCTCGGCGTTCTGCGCCAACAGCAGGCCGGCCTCTACGATGGTGGTGCCCTCGCGGATGCAGGTCATCACGTCCTGCAGCGGGCGGCGGTCGGGCGCGTGGTAATGCACGTCGTTCACCGCGACGATGGAGAGCCCCGAGGCCCGCGCCGCCCGGTCCAGCCGGTTGATCCGCGCCCGGTCGTCGCCGCGATAAAGCCAGCTTGCCGCGACATGGGACAGCTGCGGCAGGCGCGCGGCCAGTCCGGGCAGGGGCGACGGATCCTCGCCCGGCAGCCAGACCAGCCGCATCCCCTGCGCATGGGCGGCCAGGTCGTCAAGGCTCAGGTCGCAGCGCCCCTTCTGCTGCCATTTCCCATCCAGGTCGTGCCGCCGCCCCTTGGTGATGAGCGCGGCGAGCCGGCCATAGGCGGCGCGGTCGGTGGGATAGGCCAGGAAGGCGGTGCCGTCCGCCAGCACGATCCGCGCCCCGATCACCGGGCGCAGCTGCAGCTTCTTCGCCGCGGCATGCAGCCGCACCACGCCGGCCAGGCTGTTCAGGTCGGCGATCCCCAGCGCGTCATAGCCCATCAGATGCGCCGCCAGCGCCAGTTCGCGCGGATGCGAGGCGCCGTGCAGGAAGCTGAAGGCGCTGGTCACGGCCAGTTCGACGTAATCCGCGGGCGGGTTCGGGGCCTCGACCTTGGGCAGCAGGATCTCGGGGCGGGAATGATGGTCGGGCATCAGGCGAAGATCCCGTGCAGGAACCAGCGCGGCGTGCCGCCGCGGCCGTCATGGACCAGCCCCTCGCGATAGATCCACAGCCGCAGGCCGCTGTCGTCCTCGATGCGGAAATAGTCGCGCAGCCGCGTGCCGGGGCGGTCGTGCCACCATTCCGGGGCGATGCGCTCGGGCCCGGCATGGCGGGCGACGCGCAGGGTCTGCCGACGCCAGACGAACTGCGCCGGCGGCCCCTCGGGGATGACGTAGAGGACGCGGATCTCCTCGGGCGGGTTCAGCAGGCGGATCGGCCGGTCGGGGCGCGCGGGCGGGGCCGGGTCGGCGGCCAGCGGCGGGCCGGGGGTTTCGGCGCGTTCGGGGACATGGCTTTCGCGCGGCAGCGGGCGGCTGATCGCAGCCGTGCCGAAGCGCGCCGCCAGCCGGTCCACCAGCCGCGCCAGCGCCAGTCCCTGGGGCGCGGCGCCGTCCAGGCCGGGCTGGGCCTGGGCCAGCGGCTCGACCGCCTCGGCCGTCAGCCGGATCAGGTCGAAGCCATAGCCGGGATCCAGCCGCTCCAACCGGCCGTCGAACAGGCGCAGCAGGTGGCCGGGATCGCGCGTGGGCGCAGCCATGGCGACGCGGATGTCGCGCCGCTCGCCATCGACGCGAAAGACCGACAGGCACAGCCGCCGGCAGCCGCGATCCGCCGCCGCCATCTGCGCGCAAAGCGCCTCCAGCAGGCCGGGCAGCCAGTCGGATGGGTCCATCACCGGCTCGGCCAGCCGGGCCTCGGCGCTGTATTCGGGCTCGGGCTCGGGCGCGTCCAGCGGCTCGGCCGCCCGCCCCAGCGCCTGGTCGAGCCGGACCAGCGGGTTGTCCTGCGGCAGGGCGCGGGCAAAGCGGCGCATCAGCGACAGGCGCGGAATGGCGGCCAGGTCGCCGATAGTCCTGAGCCCCAGCCGGCGCAAGAGCAGCAGGGTCTCGTCCGACAGCCGCAGCCCCGCGACCGGCAGCGGCGCCAGCGCCGGCAGCGGATCGGTGCAGATCGCGCGTTCGGGGCCAAGGCGGGCTAGCGCCCAGGCCGCGCCGCGCGTCGGCGCCAGCGCCAGCCCGGCCGTCAGCCCGGCGCGGGCGAAGCCGGCCTGGATCTGGGCCAGCATCGCCGCCTCGCCGCCGAACAGATGCGCGGCGCCGGTGGTGTCGAGGACGATGCCGTCATCGCCGTCGGGCGTGCTGTATGGCCCCCAGCGTCGCGCCCAGAAGGCCAGCCGCGCCAACCTGGCCGCGTCGCGGTCGGGCTCGGCCGACTCAATGCGCAATGCGGGGCAGATGGCGCGGCAATCCACGGCGCGGGCGCCGATCCGGGCGCCCGCCTGCTCGGCGGCCCGGTTCGCGGCATGGATCACGGGGCCATGCGGGCCGGGCGCGGCCAGGGCCAGCGGGATCTCGTCAGGCCAGGCGTCGCCCCGGCGCGCGGCCCGGCTCTGCCAACTCTCGATCGCGAGGCGGGGCAGAGAAATCGAGACGATCCGCCGCCCGGTCATGGCGCGCCACCCAGGTCGAGGGCGGCCGGCCGCGCGCCCGGAACAGTTCCGCCAGCCAGCGCGGCTCGCCCGGCGCCTGCGGGTCGTCCGGGTCGGGGACCGAGGGCAGTGGCGCCAGCCGCCAGCGCATCCGCGCCGCGCTGGGTTCGGGCCGGGCGGCATGGCGGATCAGCCAGCAGGGCAGGCCCGCCGCCTCGGCCCGCAGCGCAAGGCGGCGGCTGGCGGTAAAGCTCAGCGCCGGGGCGGGGCCATGGATCTCGCCCACCACGGCGGCAAGGGCGCGGCCTTGCAGCCCGTCCTCCAGCGCGGCCAGCACATCGGCGGGGCGCGTCAGGTCCAGCCGCAGCAGATCGCGGCCCATGCCGGGCAGGAAGGGGGCGCCGAACTCGGCCCGGCTCAGCCGGTCCTGCGCCCAAAGCACCAGCCCCGGCGGCAGGGCGGCCAGGACGAATCCGGGCGCCGCCCCCGCCAGCGGACGGGTGCCGAAGGCTTCGGACAGGGTCGGCGCGGTCGGCTGCGGCGCCGCGGGGACTGGCGCCCGTCCGAAAGGCGCCACCCCGGATGGGAAAGGGCGAGCGGACATGGTTTCAGTCAATATGTTCCTGATTTGTTCCTATCCCTTGTCCAGGGATTCGTCAATCCGGCCGCACCAGGGAACATTGCACCGCCAGCGCGGTTGAGACCCCTGACGCCAGAGATGCAGGAGGAAAGCGCCATGGCCCATGCAAGCCGCAAGAAATTCGGGGCAGGGCAGCAGAATCAGGGCAAGGGCGACGCCTCGGGCGGCATGACCCCCGGCACGGCCGAGAACCTGCCCGAGAACGAGGTTCTGTCCAACCGCGACACCGCGCGGCATTCGCAGCAGCGCGGGCTCGACAGCCGGCATGTGCAGAACCAGCAGAACCACGACCACGCCGGCAACCGCGAGCGCGCGGAGGGGGACGACCTGCCCGACCGCCGCCCGGATGACGGGCCCATCAGCGACGAACCCTGATGGCGCCGCGTTCCTTCTGGAAGGGCTATCTGAAGCTGTCGCTGGTCACTTGCCCGGTGTCGATGATGCCGGCCACCGGCGAGGGCGAGAAGCTGCGCTTCCACACGCTCAACGCCCGCACCGGCAACCGCGTCGTCAGCCGCTATGTCGACGCCGAGACCGGCAAGCCCGTGGCCGAGGAGGACGAGGTCAAGGGCTATCCCCGCGGCGAGGACGACCACGTGCTGCTGGAGGATGACGAGATCGCCTCGGTGGCGCTGGAAAGCGCCCGCACCATCGACATCGACATGTTCGTGCCGGCCGATTCGATCGGCTGGATCTGGTATGACAAGCCGCATTACCTGGTGCCGGACGATCCCATCGGCGAGGAAGCCTATGGCGTGATCCGCGACGCCATGGGCGCGACCGGGACGGTGGGCATCTCGCGGCTGGTGCTTTACCGCCGCGAGCGTGCGGTGATGCTGGAGCCGCGCGACAAGGGCATCGTGCTGTGGACCCTGCGCTATGGCGACGAGGTGCGGCCCGAGGCGGATTACTTCGACCGGATCGGCGACGAAAAGGTCGATGCCGGGCTGCTGAAGCTGGTCACGCGGCTGATCGAGGAGCGCAGCGTGCCCTGGGAGCCCTCGCTGGTGGCCGATCCGGTGCAGGAGAAGCTTCTGGACATCATCGCGGCCAAGACCAAGGGACGCAAGCGCGCGGCCAGGGCGAAGCCCGAGGCGCCGGCCACGGCGGGCAATGTCATCAACATCATGGAGGCGCTGAAGAAAAGCATCGCCTCGGAAAGCAAGCCCAGGCGGCGCTAGCCGGCCTTCCGGCGGCGGCTGCGCGGCGCCTCGAGCGGTGCGGCGGCGGCGCGGAACCCGTCCCAGGGGTCCGAGCCCAGCGTGGCCAGCCGCGTCGGCATGTTCTGCAGGGTGAACCAGGCCGGGCCGATGCCGGCGTCCAGCTCGTCCCAGCGCAGCGGGGCCGAGACGGCGGCGCCGGGCCGGGCGCGGGTGGAATAGGCGGCGACGGCCGTCGCGCCGCGCTGGTTGCGCAGATAGTCGATCAGGATCCTGCCCCGCCGCCGCGCCTTGCTGATGGTCGAGACATAGCGGCCGGGATCGTCGGCAGCCATGGCATCGGCCAGCGCCTTGGTGAAGGCCTTGACCGCCGGCCATTCCGCCTGCGGGCGCAGGGGCGCGACCACATGCAGCCCCTTGCCGCCCGAGGTCTTGACGAAACCGGCAAGGCCGTGATCCTCGAGCCGCCGGCGCAACTCCCGCGCCGCCTCGACCACCAGCGGCCAGGCGACGCCTTCGCCGGGGTCGAGGTCCATGGTGATCATGTCCGGCCGTTCCCAATCGGCGGCGGTCGCGCCCCAGGGGTGGATCTCCAGCGCGGCCGATTGCACCAGCCCCATCAGCCCGTCCAGATCCTCGATGCCGATCAGCGGCTCGCCCTGCGGCTCCTTGGGATCGCGCAGCAGCGAGATATGCGGGTTCAGCCCCTTCCAGGCGTGCTTCTGGAAGAACCGCTCGCCGTCGATGCCGTTCGGGCAGCGCAGCAGCGCCAGCGGCCGGCCGGTGATCCAGGGCGCGATCCAGCGCCAGACCTCGGCATAGTAATCGGCCAGCCCTTCCTTGGTCACGCCTTCCTCGGGCCAATAGAGCCGGTCGGGATGGGTCAGCCGCACCCGCCGCCGCTGCGGCGCCGGGGGTTTCGCGGCAGGCTTCGCGGTTTCGCGCACGATTTCGGCCGCCGGCTTGTCCTCGCGCAGGCCGCGGAAGGCGGCGTGGCGCAGGTGGCCGTCGGCGGTCCAGGCGCGGAACTCGACCTCGGCCACCAGTTCGGGGCGGACATAGCGGGCCTGCCGCGCCTCGTCGGCGGTCAGGCGTTGGGCAAAGGGACTGTCGGGGATGCGCATCCGCTCCAGCCGGCGGAACAGATCCTCGGCCACGGCGGCGGAAAAGCCGGTGCCGACGCGGCCGACATGCTGCAAGCCGCCCTGTTCGTAAACGCCCAGGATCAGCGAGCCGATGGCGCGGCGCGACACCGACGAGGGCACATAGCCCGCCACCACGAATTCCTGCCGGGCCGAGCATTTCGACTTGATCCAGGCCCGGCCGCGCCCGGCGCGATAGGGGCCGTCGCGCAGCTTCGACACGATCCCCTCGAGGCTCAGCCGGCAGGCATGGCGCAGGACCAGTGCGCCGCCTTCGTCGAAATGGCTGCTGAACCGCAGGATGCCGCCTTCCTGGCCCAGAAGCCGGGCGAGCAGCGCCTTGCGCTCGACCAGCGGCACCCTGCACAGGTCGTATCCGTCCAGATAAAGCAGGTCGAAGGCGTAGAAGGCGAAGCGGTCGGATCGCCCGGCGCTGAGATCGGCCTGCAGGGCCGAGAAATCCGAGGCGCCGGCATCGGTCTCGACCACCAACTCGCCATCCAGGATGGCCGTGCCCACGGACAGGTCGCGCAGGGCGGCGGGCACGGCCTTGCCGAAGCGCGTCGTCCAGTCCAGCCCGCTGCGGGTCAGAAGCTTGACCCGCCCCGCCTCGATCCGGGCTTGCAGGCGGTAGCCGTCGAACTTGATCTCGTGCAGCCAGCGTTCGCCCTGCGGGGCGGCCGAGGCCAGCGTGGCCAGCATCGGCTCGACGAAACCCGGCATCGCCGCCTTGCGCGCGCCCTTGACCGCCGCCGGTTCGGGCGGCTCGGGGTCCGGCTCCGGCGCGGCCCTGGGCTTTTTCGCCCGCCCGGCCGGCTTGCGGATGCGCCCGGTCTTCGAGGACCAGCCCGGCGCCTCGCCCGCGACATCGGCGATCTGCCGGCCGGTCTTGACCGATTCCGGCCGCTCTTCCAGGATGTCGGGCGCGTCCTTTGTCCGGGCGAATTCGTCCTCGCCCTTGATCAGCAGCCAGTTCTCGCGCTTTTCGCGCGGCTTGCCGCGCATGCGGACCAGATGCCAGCGGCCATGCAGCTTTTCGCCATGAAGGGTGAATTCCAGATGGCCCTTGGCATAGCCCTGATGCGGATCGCCGACCGGCGTCCAGGTGCCGCGGTCCCACAGGATGACGGTGCCGCCGCCATATTCGCCCTTGGGGATGGTGCCCTCGAAATCGCCATATTCCAACGGGTGGTCCTCGACATGCACCGCCAGGCGCTTTTCGCCGGGCACCAGGCTGGGCCCCTTGGCGACGGCCCAGCTATTCAGCACCCCGTCCAGCTCCAGCCGGAAATCGTAATGCAGCCGCGTCGCCGCATGTTTCTGGACCACGAAGGCGTCGCCGCCCTTGCGGATGCGCCCGCCCTTGGGTTCCGGCGTCGCGGCGAAATCGCGTTTCTTGCGATAGGTCTCCAGCGCCATGGCTTAGCCGCCGCGTTGCTGAAAGCGGCCGGGCCACGGGACGCGCAGGCCCGCTGCCGGCCGGTCCTGCCGCCCGATTGGCGGGTTGGTTCGGGCCTTTGCGGCAAGCGGTGGTCTCATGCTGGGGCCTCATTCCGGTTGAGGGGGCGTTCCGGCAGGGGGATTTTCCAAACCCCCTGCGCCGGCCTTGGTTCCCGTGCAAGGCGCAGGGCCAAGCGAAACCGAGGCGGCCCGTTCGGCAGCCGTCCAGCCCCCGCCCTGTCCGGCAGCGGGGCCGCGACCGCCAGGGGCAGGGCCGCCTCGACCCCGGAAACCGCCGGCCGCGACCGGGACCGCCACCGCTTTTGCGATTGCGTCCCGACTTGTCGGGCACGAGAGGGACATCGCTTGCGCCGGCCTGTGCTTCCAGGGTGAATGTGAACCTGCCAAGCGCGCGAATGTTCCCGCAAATGCGCGGTCAGCCGCCCACCAGCCCCCAGCCCCGCTTCAGATCGGCCAGGAACCGCCTGCGCTCGGTCTCCCGCTCGGCCGCATCGCGGATGCGCAGCAGCCAGGAGGGATGGATGGTCACGATCATCGGCATGCCGCCCTCCAGCCGGCGGATCTCGCCGCGCAGGGACGAGATCGTCGCCGGTCGCCCCAGCAGGCTGCGCACCGCCGTCGCGCCCATCGCCACCAGGACGGCGGGGGCCACCAGCTTGAGTTCCTGCCCCAGCCACCATTTGCAGCGGTCGATCTCGCCGGCATTGGGGCGGCGGTGCAGGCGGCGCTTGCCGCGGGGCGCGAACTTGAAATGCTTGACGGCATTGGTGACGAAGACCTGCCCGCGCGGGATGCCCGCCTCGGCCAGGATCTGGTCGAAAAGCTGCCCGGCCGGACCGACGAAGGGGCGGCCGGCAAGGTCTTCCTTGTCGCCGGGCTGTTCGCCCACCACCATCATCCGCGCCTGCCGGTGCCCTTCGCCCGGAACGACCTGCGTGGCGTGGAGATAAAGCGGGCAGCGCGTGCAGGCCGCCTCGGCCTGGGCCAGTTCGGCCAGCGAGCCGGCCTCAACTTCCGCGGTGGACATGCGCCGCCTCCTTCTGCGTCCCGCGGCCCGGCGGCCTGGGCGCGCAGCAGCCGGGCGGCGTGGAAAAATCCCATGGCTTTCATCCCGTCCATGTCGGGGCCAACCTTCCGGCCGCGGCTTTGTTCCACCGCCCGCGCGACCCTTGCGAGCCGCGCGCCAAGCGCCTAGAAGGCGGGGCAGCCTTGCCAGGGGAAATGCCATGCTTGACCATCTGACCTATACCGCCCCCGAACCGAAAACCATCCAGGGTGCGAAACAGGACTGGGAACTGGTCATCGGGCTGGAGGTCCATGCCCAGGTCGCCTCGAACGCCAAGCTGTTTTCCGGCGCCTCGACCGGCTTCGGGGCCGAGCCGAACAGCCATGTCGCCTTCGTCGACGCCGCCATGCCGGGGATGCTGCCGGTCATCAACGAATTCTGCGTGGCGCAGGCGGTCAAGACCGGGCTGGGCCTGAAGGCGGCGATCAACCTGGTCTCGGCCTTCGACCGCAAGAACTATTTCTATCCCGACCTGCCGCAGGGCTACCAGATCAGCCAGCTCTATCACCCCATCGTGGGCGAGGGCGAGGTGATCGTGGACATGGCCCCCGGCGTCGCCCGCCGCGTCAGGATCGAGCGCATCCACCTGGAACAGGATGCCGGCAAGTCGATCCACGACATGGACCCGAACATGTCCTTCGTCGACCTGAACCGCACCGGCGTCGCGCTGATGGAGATCGTCAGCCGCCCCGACATCCGCGGCCCCGAGGAAGCGGCCGCCTATGTCGCGAAACTTCGCCAGATCATGCGCTACCTGGGCACCTGCGACGGCAACATGCAGAACGGCAACCTGCGCGCCGACGTGAACGTCTCGGTCTGCGCGCCCGGCGCCTATGAGCGCTACCAGGAGACCGGCGATTTCAGCCATCTCGGCACCCGCTGCGAGATCAAGAACATGAACTCGCTGCGCTTCATCCAGGCCGCCATCGACTACGAGGCCCGCCGCCAGATCGCCATCATCGAGGACGGCGGCAAGGTGGTGCAGGAAACCCGGCTCTACGACCCCGACCGGGGCGAGACCCGCTCGATGCGCTCCAAGGAAGAGGCGCATGACTACCGCTATTTCCCCGATCCCGACCTGCTGCCGCTGGAGATCGAGCAGGCCTGGGTGGACGAGATCGCCGGCGCGATGCCGGAACTGCCGGACGAGAAGAAGGCGCGTTTCGTCACCGAACTGGGCCTGTCCGAATACGATGCCGGCGTGCTGACCGCCGAGGTCGAAAGCGCCGACTATTTCGAGCAGGTCGCCGCCGGGCGCGACGGCAAGCAGGCGGCGAACTGGGTCATCAACGAGCTGTTCGGCCGGCTGAACAAGGAAGGGCTGAGCGTCGAGACCTCGCCCGTCTCGGCCGCCCAGCTGGGCGGCGTGATCGACCTGATCGGCTCGGGCGCGATCTCGGGCAAGATCGCCAAGGAGCTGTTCGAGATCCTGTGGACCGAAGGCGGCGATCCGGCCCAGATCGTCGAGGCGCGCGGCATGAAGCAGGTCACCGACCTCGGCGCCATCGAGGCGGCGGTGGACGAGATCATCGCCGCCAATCCGGCGCAGGTCGAAAAGGCGCGGGCCAATCCCAAGCTGGCCGGCTGGTTCGTGGGCCAGGTGCTGAAGGCCACCGGCGGCAAGGCCAACCCGGCCGCGGTGAACGAACTGGTGGCCAAGAAGCTCGCCCTGGCCTGATCCGCCGCGGACAGCCGGCCCACGCCGCGGCGCGGCTTGGGCGGGGCAGGGCAAGGGGCCTTTCCGGCCCCGCCCAGCCGCGCAAGGGCAAGCCCTTCGGCCGTTTTCCGCCATGCGGTCCGGCCTGTCGGCAAGCCTCCGCCATTCCCGCCCGGCATGAAAAGCCCGCACCTTTCCGCCGCGTCTGCGGTCTGCAGCAGCCTTCACTATGGGCCAGCGGGAGATTGTCCATCCTGGGCGATATGCTTGTGCTGCGGGGGCGAGTTTGGTTATCAAGATCAGACCCCTGAGGGCGCCCTCAGCCATCGTTCAGGATGGCTGGCACGAGGTCTGGCCCGAGATAGACAAGCCGTCTGGCTGGCATCCGGGCCGGCAGCTGCTGATACCGGAGCCGTTTCGCGACTGGCCGCCTCGTCCCGCATCGCAGGCGGGTCATCCTCGGATGACCTTGGCGCACACCCCCCATGGAAAAGGCCCCGCGCCGGAACGCGGGGCCGTGGTCAGGCGGGGCCGGGGATCACTCCTCGACCATCACCTTGACCATGTAGTCGGGCTCGACCACCGCGCCATTGGCGGCCGGGTCGCCCTTCTTGATCGCGTTCAGCACGTCCCAGCCGTCGACCAGCTGGCCGACCACGGTATATTGCCCGTCCAGGAAGGTCGCCGGCGCCAGGTCGATGAAGAACTGGCTGTTGGCGCTGTTGGGATCCTGCGCCCGCGCCATGCCCACGGTGCCGGCCTGGAAGCTGACATCGTTGAACTCGGCCGCCAGGTCCGGCATGTTCGAGCCGCCCATGCCCGCCCGCGCGGTATCGCTGCCGTGCTTGCCGAATTCGACATCGCCGGTCTGGGCCATGAAGCCGTCGATCACGCGATGGAACACCACCCCGTCATAGGCACCCGATTTCGCCAGCGTCACCAGGCGCTCGACATGGTTCGGCGCCTTGTCGTTGTAAAGGTCCAGCACGATTCGGCCCTTGGCGGCGCCCTTGGAATCGGCCACCTCGATCACCAGGTTCGGGCCCGGCCCGTCGGTGACGCCCGGCAGGCCCTCGGCCAGGGCTGGATGGGCGGCGGCGCCGGCGGCCAGCACCAGGGCGGGAACCAGCAGCTTATTCCACATCGGCCGCAACCTTCACCGAGATCATCCGGTCGGGATTCGCCGGCGGCTCGCCGCGGGCGATCTTGTCGACATGCTCCATGCCCTCGATGACCCGGCCATAGACGGTATACTGGCCGTTCAGGAAATGGTTGTCCTTGAAATTGATGAAGAACTGGCTGTTGGCCGAGTTCGGGTTCATCGAGCGCGCCGCGCCCAGCGTGCCGCGGTCATGCGGCAGGCGCGAGAACTCGGCCGGCAGGTCGGGCAGGTCCGAGCCGCCGGTGCCGGCGCGGCCCGGATTGTAGTTGCTTTCCATGTTGGCATGTTCCACGTCGCCGGTCTGGGCCATGAAGCCCTCGATCACGCGGTGGAAGGCCACGTTGTCGTATTTCCCGGCGCGGGCCAGTTCCTTCATGCGCTCGGCATGTTTCGGCGCCACGTCGGGCAGCAGCTCGATCACCACCGGGCCGTCCTTCAGCTCGATGATGACCGTGTTCTCGGGATCCTTGATCTCGGCCATGGGGGGTCTCCTTCTGATGGCTTGGGCAAAGGCATAAGCGTTTCGCCCCGCCCAGACAACGCCCGCCGGTGCCGCGCGTTTCGCCGCATGCCCGGCTTCTGCCGCCGGTTGACGAAAATGTCATGATGCGGGAAAACCCCGGCGGGGGACGGTCAGCCCAACATGAAAGGGACATGAGCATGGCGGATTTCAACACGATCGACGACCTGGAGCTTGACGGCAAGGTGGTGCTTGTCCGCGTGGACGTGAACGTCCCGGTCGAAAACGGCCAGGTCAGCGATACCACGCGGATCGAAAAGATCGTGCCCACCGTCAAGGACATCCAGGCCAAGGGCGGCATCCCGCTGCTGCTGGCGCATTTCGACCGCCCCAAGGGCAAGCGCGTGGACAGCATGAGCCTGAAGGTGGTGGTGCCCTCGCTCGAGCGCGCCCTGGGCCAGGAGGTCAAGTTCGCGGACGAGGCCATCGGCGGGCCGGCCAAGCGCGCCGTAGCCGACCTGAAGCCGGGCGATGTCCTGCTCTTGGAAAACACCCGCTTCTATCCGGGCGAGGAAACCAACGACGCGACCTGCGCCGCCTCGCTGGCCGCCCTGGGCCAGGTCTATGTCAACGACGCCTTCTCGGCCGCGCATCGGGCGCATGCCTCGACCGAAGGGATCGCGCGGCTCCTGCCCGCCGCGGCCGGCCGGCTGATGGAGGCGGAGCTGAAGGCGCTGGACGCCGCGCTCGGCAATCCGCAGCGCCCGGTCGCGGCCGTGGTCGGCGGCGCCAAGGTCTCGACCAAGCTCGACCTGCTCGGCAACCTGATCGAGAAGGTGGACCACCTGGTCATCGGCGGCGGCATGGCCAACACCTTCCTGGTCGCCCAGGGAATCGAGGTCGGCAAGTCGCTGGCCGAGCGCGACATGGCCGATACCGCGCGCGAGATCATGGCCAAGGCGGAAAAGACCGGCTGCACCATCCACCTGCCGGTGGACGTGGTGGTGGCGCGCGAATTCAAGGCCGGCGCCGACAGCGAGACGGTGGCGGCGGACGCCTGCCCGGCGGACGCGATGATCCTGGACGCCGGCCCCGCCACGGTGGCGAAGATCCGCGAGGTCTTCGAGGCCAGCCGCACGCTGATCTGGAACGGCCCGCTCGGCGCCTTCGAGATCCCGCCCTTCGACGCCGCGACCAATGCTGCGGCGCAAGAGGCGGCGCGGCTGACCCGCGAGGGCAAGCTGATCTCGGTCGCCGGCGGCGGCGATACGGTGGCGGCGCTGAACAAGGCCGGGGTCTCGGGCGATTTCACCTTCATCTCGACCGCGGGCGGCGCCTTCCTGGAATGGATGGAGGGCAAGGAACTGCCCGGCGTGGCGGCCCTGCAAAAGCGCTGAGCCCTGCCTGACGGGCTGCGAAAGGGCCCTTTGCGGGGCCTTTTCCGCCCGGAAATCTTGGGCCTTAAATCCTGGGCCTTGCCGGATAGGCGCATTCGCGTCGGCGGCAGGGGGCACGGATGCGTCCCCTGCCGGCTGCGGTCAGTTCCCCTCGGCCGGCGCGGCTTCGCCGGCCGGCACGACCGGCGCGGTCGCGGCGGGCGGCGCATTGCGCGAGACGTCGCGCGAGTCGGTGTCGAGGAACAGGATGTAGAGAAAGGCCCCGATCGAGACCACGAAGGCCAGTCCCAGCACCAGGAAGAAGGGCCGGTTCTGGCGGATCTGTTCGGGAATGCCGTCGGGATCTTCGTTCGCCATTGGAAATTCCCCCCAATTGCCCCCCTGTTCCAGCGCAAGAGCAACGCCCGGTGCCGGCAGGGGGTTCCGTTAGCGCAATCGCGATTGCCCTTGCCGGCTGGTCTGTTAATCAGCCCGCATTCAGACATGGAGTTCCCGATGCAGATGACCGATACCGTCCGCAAGATCCTCGCCAATTACGAGGGCGAAGCGCCGGGTGTGAAGGCACAGCTGGCCCGCATGCTGATGACCGGCAAGCTGGCCGGCACCGGCAAGATGATCATCCTGCCCGTGGACCAGGGGTTCGAGCATGGCCCCGCGCGCAGCTTTGCGCCGAACCCGGCCGGCTATGACCCGCATTACCATTACCAGCTGGCGATCGACGCCGGGCTCAACGCCTATGCCGCGCCCCTGGGCATGATCGAGGCGGGCGCCGACACCTTCGCCGGCCAGATCCCCACGATCCTGAAAGTGAACTCGGCCAATTCGCTGATGTCGGACACGGCCGGCAAGAACCAGGCGATCACCGCCTCGGTCGACGATGCGCTGCGGCTGGGTTGCTCGGCCATCGGCTTCACCATCTATCCGGGCTCGGACATGGCGCTCGACATGATCGAGGAGATCGTCGAGATGCGCAAGGAAGCCGCCGCCAAGGGCGTGGCGACCGTGGTCTGGTCCTATCCGCGCGGCGAGGCGATCAGCAAGGACGGCGAGACGGCGATCGACATCGCCGCCTATGCCGCGCAGATCGCGGCGCTGATCGGCGCCCATGTCATCAAGATCAAGCTTTCGACCGACCACCTGGAACTGGGCGAGGCGAAAAAGGTCTACGAGGCCAAGGGCATCGACATCTCGACCCAGGCCAAGCGCGTGGCGCATTGCATGCAGTCGGCCTTCAACGGCCGCCGCATCGTGGTGTTCTCGGGCGGGGCGGCCAAGGGCGCGGATGCGGTCTTCGACGATGCCCGCGCCATCCGCGACGGTGGCGGCAACGGCTCGATCATCGGCCGCAACAGCTTCCAGCGCTCGCGCGAGGATGCGCTGGAGATGCTGGGCAAGCTGGTGGACATCTACCTGGGCAAGGCCTGATTGCCGTGGGGCTCTGCCCCACACCCCGGAGTATTTTCAGAACGAAGAAGGGGCGTCCGGTTCGGGGCGCCCTTTTCCTTTGGCCTCGGAAGCCCTAGGTTCTGCGCCACAAGCAGAAGGATGGGTGCATGTCGTTTTTCTCGAAGCTGCGCGACCGGCTGACGCGGTCCTCGTCGAAGATCGGCGCGGGGCTGGACGAGATCGTCTCGGACGGCGCCGGCGAGGAAAAGCCGGCATCGGCACCCGAACGGCCCGCCGGGCTGGCGCCGGCGCCCGCCCCGGCGGCGCAGCCCATGCCGGCCCCGGTCGCGGAGCCCCAACCCACCGCCGATCCTGCCGCATCGCCCGACGCGCGTCCGGGGATGCTGGGCCGCATCTTCGGCCGCGCGCCCGCCATCGCCGAGCCGCGCCGCGAACTGGACGACGAGATGCTGGAGCAACTCGAGGAGATGCTGATCCAGGCCGACATGGGGGTCGAGACGGCGCTGCGCGTCACCGCCAATATCGCCGAGGGCCGCATGGGGCGCCGCATTTCCGCCACCGAGCTGAAGGAGCTTCTGGCCGGCGAGATCGCCCGCATCATGACGCCGGTGGCCAAGCCGCTGCCGCTTTACCCCAAGCGGCCGCAGGTGGTGCTGGTGGTGGGCGTGAACGGCTCGGGCAAGACCACGACCATCGGCAAGCTCGCCAGCCAGTTCAAGGCGGCGGGCAAGAAGGTGGTGATCGCCGCGGGCGACACCTTCCGCGCCGCCGCCGTCGAGCAATTGCAGGTCTGGGGCCAGCGTGCCGGCGTGCCGGTGATGACCGCGCCCGAGGGCACCGACCCCGCCAGCCTTGCCTTCGACGCCATGACCAGGGCCGAGGCCGAGGGCGCCGACCTTCTGATGATCGACACCGCCGGCCGCTTGCAGAACCGCCAGGACCTGATGGAGGAACTGGCCAAGATCGTGCGCGTCATCCGCAAGAAGGATCCCAGCGCACCGCACAACACCCTGCTGGTGCTGGACGCCACCACCGGCCAGAACGCGCTGAGCCAGGTCGAGACCTTCCAGAAGCTGGCCGATGTCTCGGGCCTGGTCATGACCAAGCTGGACGGCACCGCGCGCGGCGGCGTGCTGGTGGCCCTGGCCGACCGTTTCGGCCTGCCGATCCATGCCATCGGCGTGGGCGAGCAGATCGACGATCTCGACGCTTTCGACGCCCGCGAATTCGCCCGCGCGCTGGTCGGGCTCGGGGACTGACCCCGGCTTCTTCGTTCTTCAAATACCCATGCGACCGCACAACCGGCGCGGGCGTCACGGCTTGACGAGATGCGCGTCCGTCCTGGTGTCCTCGGCGGGCGCGACATTGCCCGCCGGGTCGGCCATGGGCTCGACCACGTCCTGCGGCGGCGTAAAGGGCGCGGTCAGCTCGGCGGTTCCCGCCTGCTTGTCATAGATGCAGACATAGCGGTCCACCCCGCCATCGGCGAGCGTGGTGATCAAGAGCGCCGCGCCATAGCTCTCCGAGCCGAAGGGGTTGACCTCGATCGCCGTCTCGCCCGCCTCGGGCGCCAGCGCCGTGCAGGCGCTCTCGACATCCTTGCGGAACTGCTCCCAGGCCTCTTCGGACGAGGCCAGCACGGAGCTTGCGGACAGGATCAGCATCAGGGCGGCCAGGCGCATCATCTTTCTCCCTTGGCGGTGCGGGACATCAACGCTTCCGCCCGGCCGCGGGTTTCTAAAGCCCGAGCCGCGCCGCGAAATCGCGCACCTCGGCCTCGTCCCCCGCCGCGCGCGAGCGCAGAAGCGTCGCCTGCGAGCGCAGGATCGGTTCCTCGCCGATGATCTTCAGGTGATTGGCCCGCAGCGTCTCCCCGGACGAGGTGATGTCGGCGATGGCCTCGGCGGTCAGGTTGGCCACCGTGCCCTCGGTCGCGCCCTGGCTGTCCACCAGCTGGTAATCCGCGACTTCCTCGGCCGAGAGCCAGGCGCGCACCAGCCGGTGATACTTGGTGGCGATGCGCAGGCGAAAGCCGTGCTCGGCGCGGAAATCGCGGGCGATGGTGGCGAAATCGTCCAGGGTCTCGCAATCGCTCCAGCAGGCGGGCACGGCGAGGATCAGGTCGGCATGGCCGAAGCCCATCGGCGCCAGTTCCTCGACATGGCTGCGCCAGCCGGCCAGCTTTTCCCGGATCAGGTCGGTGCCGGTCACGCCCAGGTGGATGCGGCCGGCCATGAGTTCGCGCGGGATCTCGCCCGCCGACAGCAGCACCAGCGCCACGTTGTCCGCGCCATCGACCCGGCCGGCATATTCGCGGTCCGAGCCGGCGCGCGACAGGGTTACGCCGCGGGCGGCGAACCAGTCGAAGCATTGCTCCATCAGCCGCCCCTTGGACGGCACGCCCAGCCGGATCATCCGATGCCTCCCAGTTCATGGACCAGACCCGGCCGGATGATGCCGCCGACCGCGGGGATCGAGCGGCCCTGCGCCTGTCCCAGCACCGCCGCCAGCGCGTCGTAGCGCCCGCCCGAGGCGACCGGCGGCCAGTCCGCGCGCCCCGTCGCGGCAAAGCTGAAGGTCATGCCGTCGTAATATTCCATCGTGTGCCGGCCGTGGCTGGCGTCGAAATGGATGGCGCCCACGTCGATGCCGCGTGCCGACAGCGCCGCCAGGTTGCGCTCCAGCCGGTCCACGGCCTCGGCGATGTCGGGGATCTCGGCGGCGAGGGCGCGGAGCTGCCGCAGCGCCTCGGGCGCCGGGGCCTCGATGGCGAAAAGCCGCTCCAGCCGCTCGACCCATTGTGGCGGCAGCGGGGCCTCGGCGGCGTCGCTGCGCAGCCGGTCGATGCGGGCCTGCATCTCGGCCGGCGAACGCAGCCCGGTCCAGGGCGCGGCGCTTTCGGGAAACTCCCGCGGCTCGGCCGGGGCGGCAAAGCGCGCGAGCGCCTTGGCAAAGCGGTGCGGCCGCCAGATGTGATGCAGAAGCGCGGCGCGGCGGGCGCCGGACAGCGGCAGGGCGCGCACAGCATCCATCAGCAGGTCCATGTCGCCCATGCTGGCCTGCAGCCGCAAGGGCGCGAGGATGTGGTGGAAGAGGGCGAAGACCTCGGCATCGGCCTCGGGGTCGCGGGCGAAAAGCTCGAAGCCGGCCTGCAGGTATTCGTTGTCGCGCGGATGCTCGGGCCGGGTCTCGCCATGGTCCTGCTTGCGAAACACCTCGCCCAGGTAGCAATAGCGGGCGGGCTCGGCGCCGTTCGCCATATGCATCTGCACCACCGGCACGGTGAAGTCGGGGCGCAGCATCATCTCGCCCCGGATGGGGTCTTGCGTCACATAGGCGCGGGCGCGGATGTCCTCGCCGTAAAGGTCCAGCAGCGTCTCGGCCGGCAGCAGCAGGTCGGGCGCCACTTCCTCGGCGCCCGCGGCGCGAAAGGCGGCCAGGATCTGCTGGCCGATGGCCTGTTTCTCGCGCTTGCTCATCCCAGGATACGCCGGACTTCCGCGACCAGGTCGGCGCGGGCGACCTCGGTCTGGGCGGGCTGGGCCTTCCATTCCTCGTGGCTGGCCTCGGCGGCGATCCTGGCGCCGAGGACCAGGTCCTTGACCTGCACCACGCCGCGCGCCGCCTCGTCCCCGCCCTGGATGACGGCGACGGGGGCATTGCGCTTGTCGGCATATTTCAACTGGTTGCCGAAGTTCTTGGGGTTGCCCAGATAGACCTCGGCCCGGATGCCGGCCTGGCGCAGCTCGGCGGCCATGGCCTGGTAATCGGGCATGCGCTCGCGGTCCATGACGGTGACGACGACCGGGCCCTGCGCGGTCCCGCCCATCAGCCCCTTGGCGCGCAGGGCGGCGAGCAGGCGGTCCACGCCGACGGAAACCCCGGTTGCCGGCACCTTCTGGCCGGTGAAGCGCTCGACCAGCCCGTCGTAGCGCCCGCCGCCGGCGACCGAGCCGAACTGGCGCTTGCGGCCCTTGTCGTCCAGGATCTCGAAGGTCAGCTCGGCTTCGAAGACCGGGCCGGTGTAATAGCCCAGGCCCCGCACGATCGAGGGGTCGATGACGGCGCGATCCTCGCCCACGCCCACGGCGGAAAGCATCTCGGCGATCTGGGCCAGTTCCTCGACCCCCTCGGCGCCGGTGGCCGAGGCGCCGACGGCGGCGCGCAGGTTCGAAAGCGTCTCGGCGTTGTCCGCGCCCTTGGAGGTCAGGAAGGCGATGACCGGCCCGGCCTGTTCGGGGGCCAGCCCCACGCCCTCGATGAAGGCGCCGGAATCGTCCTTGCGGCCGGTGGTCAGAAGCTGGCGCACGCCGTCCTCGCCGACCTTGTCGAACTTGTCGATGGTGCGCAGCACGTCGTCGGCGGGCTTGCCCTGCGCGACGCCCATGGCCTCCAGGATGCCGTTCAGCACCTTGCGGTTGTTGATGCGGATCAGGTAGTCGCCGCGAGCGATGCCGGCATGTTCCAGCGCCGCCGCCAGCATGGCGCAGATCTCGGCATCCGCCGCGACCGAGGCCGAGCCCACGGTATCTGCGTCGCATTGGTAGAACTGGCGGAAGCGGCCGGGGCCGGGCTTTTCGTTGCGCCAGACCGGGCCCATGGCATAGCGGCGATAGGGCGAGGGCAGGTCGTTGCGGAACTGCGCGGCGACGCGGGCCAAGGGCGCCGTCAGGTCATAGCGCAGCGCCAGCCAGTCGCCGGAGCCGCCGCCGGGGACGTCCGATTCCTGCCAGGCGAAGACGCCGGCATTGGGCCGGTCTACGTCGGGCAGGAACTTTCCCAGCGCCTCGACGGTTTCCACGGCACTGGTTTCCAGGGGCTCGAAGCCGTGGCGATGATAGATCTCGGCGATGCGGTCGAGCATCTGCTTGCGTTCGGTCACGTCCGCGCCGAAATAGTCGCGGAACCCCTTGGGCGTCTCGGCCTTGGGACGGGGCTGTTTCTTCTGATCTTTCGCCATGGTTTGCCTCGGGCTTTTCCATGCGGCGGTCTAGCGGATGGAGGATGGATGGACAAGCAGACGCAGGAACGGATCGAACGGCTGGAGGAGGCCGTGGCCTATCTGGCGCGCAGCGTCGAGGATCTGTCGGGCATCGTCGCCCGGCAGGAAGGCGAGATCGGGCGGCTGGCGCGCCATGTCGGCATGCTGATGGAGCGCGAGGCGGAACGCGAGGCCGAGGCGGGGACCGTGCCCCTGGCCGACCAGCGGCCGCCGCATTGGTGAGGGGGTAAGGGGCTCTGCCCCTCGCCCCCGTTCCGGGGGCTCACCCCGGAGTATTTGGAGAACAGAGAAATCAGCGGCTGGCCGGACCCAGGCGCGGGCCCGCGGGGGCCGGGGCCTGCGGTGCGGTCAGCGGCGGTTCCGCCATGCGCGGGCGCAGGTTCGGCGCGGCCGGGGCCGCGGGTTTCGGCGCCGCCCGCATCGGCTGGCTGAACGGGCCGCGGGCGGGGGGCTCGGGTTCCGGCTGGGACTCGGCTGGGGCCGGCTGCGGCTGCGGTTGCTGCTGCGTTGCGGCGGTGGGCCGCTCTTCGGCCTGGGCGAGCGGGCGGCGGAAGACCAGCAGGTTGTGATAGACCGTGGTGCGGCTGGTCAGGCCCGAGCGTTCCTCGGCCGGCAGGGTTTCGGCGCGGACATAGTCCCAGCCGTCGCGGGCCATCTCGTTCAGGACATCGGCGAGGGTGGCGGCGAAACGCTCGATGCCGCTGCGCGCGCCCCTGGTCTTTTCGCCGCGCGCGGGGGCGGGGATGACGGTGTATTCATAGCTGCTCATGCATGGGCCTTTCCTTTGCGCCGCAGGTTAGGCGAGATGCGCCGGCAAGGGAAGCGCCGGGCCGCGCGTTGCACGCGGCCGTGAGGGGCGGGCCGGGGAGGGGCCCGGCCAGCCTGCGCCTATCCCAGCTGCACCATGCGGTGCTTCTTCTTGCCGACCGAGACCTTCAGCCCGTCGCCGATCAGCGCCGCGTCGACCGCCAACTGCGGGTCGCTGACGGCTTCGTTGTTGAGCCGCAGCCCCCCTTCGGCGATCAGGCGCTTGGCCTCCTTGCCCGAGGCGGTGATGCCGGTCTGCGCCAGCAGCTGCACCACGGTCAGGCCCGAGGCCAGCGCGTCGGCGCTGACCGTCACCACCTCGAGATCGCCGCCGGCGCCGCCCTGCTCGAAGACTTCGCGTGCGGTCGCCTCGGCCGAGGCAGCCGCCTCGGCGCCGTGCAGCAGCGTCGTCACCTCATTGGCCAGGATGATCTTGGCCGCGTTGATCTCGGAGCCCGAAAGCGCGCCGAGGCGGTCGCATTCCTTGACCGGCAGCTCGGTGTAGAGTTTCAGGAACCGGCCCACATCGGCGTCGGTGGTGTTGCGCCAGAACTGCCAGAATTCGTAGGGCGACAGCATCGCCCCGTTGAGCCAGACCGCGCCGCCGGCCGACTTGCCCATCTTGCGCCCGTCCGAGGTGGTCAGCAAGGGCGAGGTCAGGCCCCAGATCTCGGCATCCAGCACCCGGCGGGTCAGGTCGATGCCGTTGACGATGTTGCCCCATTGGTCCGAGCCGCCCATCTGCAGCCGGCAGCCGTAGCGCCGGTAAAGCTCGAGGAAGTCATAGGCCTGCAGGATCATGTAGTTGAATTCGAGGAAGCTCAGCGATTGCTCGCGGTCGAGCCGCGACTTGACCGATTCGAAGCTGAGCATGCGGTTGACGCTGAAATGCCGGCCGATGTCGCGCAGGAAGTCGAGGTAGTTCAGGCTGTCCAGCCATTCGGCATTGTTGAGCATCATCGCATGGCCGTCGCCATAGTCGAGGTAGCGGGCGAAGACCTGCTGCATGCCGTCGATGTTGGACTGGATCGCGTCCGGGGTCAGCAGCGGGCGTTCCTCGCTGCGGAAGCTGGGATCGCCGACCTTGGTGGTGCCGCCGCCCATCAGCGTGATCGGGCGGTTGCCGGTCTTCTGGAACCAGCGCAGCATCATGATGTTGAGAAGGTGCCCGACATGCAGGCTGGCCGCCGTCGCGTCATAGCCGATATATGCCGTCACCGGGCCTTCGATCAGGGCCTCGTCCAGCGCCTGCATGTCGGTGCAGTCCGCCAGGTAGCCACGCTCGATCATCACGTTCAGGAAATCGGATTTGGCACGGTAGGTCATGGGCTTTTCCTTTCGACTGGCGCGGATATACCGGGGGAAGGGCCGAAGGGAAAGCAGGATGATCCAAGCGCTGGGGATGATGTCGGGCACCTCGCTGGACGGGGTGGACGCGGCGATGATCGAGACCGACGGGACGCGGATCGCCGGTTTCGGCTGCAGCGCCTATCGCGCCTATTCCGGCAACGAATCCGGCCTGCTGCACGCGGCGCTGGGGCAATGGCCGGGCGGGCCGGATGTGGCGGATGCCGCCGCGTTGTCGGTCGCCGCCCATGCCGCGCTGGCCGAAGGGTTCCCCGATGCGGAACTGGTCGGCTATCACGGCCAGACGCTGGCGCATGATCCGGGGGGGCGCGGCACGCATCAGGCCGGCGATGGCGCGGCGCTGGCCGCGCAGCTGGGCCGGCCGGTGGTCTGGGATTTCCGCAGCGAGGACGTGCGGCAAGGCGGTGAGGGGGCGCCGCTTGCGCCCTTCTTCCACTGGGCCTGCGCGGAGTGGGCGATGGGGCGGGGGCTTTTGCCGCGCGCGCCGGTGGCCTTCCTGAACCTGGGCGGCGTGGGCAACCTGACATGGGTCGATCCCGCCGCCGGGGCGCCCGAGGCGCCGGGGGCCTGCATCGCCTTCGACACCGGCCCGGCCAATGCGCCCGTGAACGACCTGATGCGCGTCCGGCGCGGGCTGGCGCGGGACGAGGGCGGGCGGCTCGCCTTGCAGGGCAGGCCGGACGAGGGCGTCGTCGCCCGCTTCCTGGAACATCCGCATTTCGCCCGGCCGCTGCCGAAGTCGCTGGACCGCGACGCTTTCCCCACGCTTGCGGCCGAGGTGGCGGGGCTTTCGGACGCCGATGCGGCGGCGACGCTGACCCATGCCGCGGCCGCGGCGGTGGCGGCGGGGGTGGCGGCCCTGGAGCGGGCGCCGGGGCTGGTCCTGGTCTGCGGCGGCGGGCGGCACAATGCCGCGATGATGGCGGCGCTGGCGGCGCGGCTGCCGGTCCGCGTCGCGCCGGTCGAGGAGGCGGGGCTGGACGGCGACATGCTCGAGGCGCAGGCCTTCGGCTGGCTGGCGGTGCGGGTGCTGCGCGGGTTGCCGACCTCGGGGCCGGGAACCACCGGGGCGCCGGGGCCGGTCTGCGGCGGGCGCATCAGCCATCCGCCGCGGCGCTGAGGCGGCCTGCGGCCGGGGCGCGATCACAGGCGGATTTCCGCCTTGTGATTGTTTCGGCGCCATTTCGCGGGAACGATGCGGCGGATGGTGACGTTGGACGGGCATATGACGGCACCCGCCGTCCGTGACAACGACAACCGGAAAGGACATCGTCCATGAAACCTCTTGTCATCGCCGCCACCACCCTGGCCCTTGCCGGTTCTGCCTTTGCGCAGACCGAGACCACGCCGCCGGCCGAGATGCCCGCCGAGCAGGTCGAAGACGCCGCGACCGCGACCGAGCAGGCGGCCGACCAGGCCGAGCAGGCCGCCGATCAGGCGGAACAGGCTGCCGACCAGGCGGCCGAGGAAACCGGCGACGCCGCGGCCGACGCCGCCCAGGACGCCGCCGAGGCCGCCGATGCGGCCAGCGATGCCGCCAATGATGCGACCGGCGCCGCCGCCGGCATGGGCGCCGCCCCCGGCGCGCCTGCGGGCGACGCCGTGCCCGAAGCGGCCGAGGATGCCGCGACCGATGCCGCCGGCGCCGCCGAGGAAGCCGCCGATGCCGCGGGCGACGCGGCCGATGCCGCCGCGGATGCCTCGGCCGAGGCGCCGGTGACGCCGCCCGACGTCAACCCGCCGGCGATCTCGGAGGCCGAGCCGGGCGTGCTGTCGAGCTGGCTGACCAGCCGCCGCATCTGGACCACCAACCAGCCCTCGACCACCGAATGGACCGAGCCCGCGCTCGAGGAGCGACCGGCCGAATGGCAGGACATCGCCAAGGTGAACGACATCGTGCTGGATGATTCGGCCCAGGTCGTCGGCTATGTCGCCGATATCGGCGGCTTCCTGGGCATCGGCGCCAAGAAGGTGCTGCTGGGCGTGGATGCGATCCACCTGGTGACCATCGGCAACGACACCTTCTTCGCCACCAACTACACCAAGGCCGAGCTGGAGGCCCTGCCGGATTTCGACGAGAAGACCGTGCGGAAATAAGGCTTGCGGCCGTTTTCGGACCAAAGCGGGGCGCCTTTCGGGGCGCCCTTGCATTTTTTGCACAAGATCGGCCTTGACGGCATCCGCCGCCATGCGTAAACCCCCTCGCACCCCGGACGGCGATCCGGGGGAAGTGGTCTGCGCGGTTGTAGCTCAGTTGGTTAGAGTACCGGCCTGTCACGCCGGGGGTCGCGGGTTCGAGCCCCGTCAACCGCGCCACCACCACCATATATCGCCGAAAAGATGCGCGGTTGTAGCTCAGTTGGTTAGAGTACCGGCCTGTCACGCCGGGGGTCGCGGGTTCGAGCCCCGTCAACCGCGCCATCTTTCCCCTTCATCCTCCATGGCTTCGCGGCCGCGCTTCCGGCGCGGTTTTTCGGGTATTTGGGGAACGAAGAAGCCGGCCGGCGGTCGCGCCCGGCAGCGGCGCAAGGGGCTTTTCAAGCCGCCTCAATTCCCTATGCTGGCCCCCAATCACGACGGAGGACGCCATGGCACGCGGAATAGATTACGGCGGAATGATGCACCGGGCCATGCAGCGGCTGATCGCGGATGTGCTGCAAACGGTGGCCACCGAGGGGCTGCCGGGCGAGCATCATTTCTTCATCACCTTCGACACCCGCGATTCGCAGGTGCAGATGGCCGACTGGCTGCGCGAGCGCTATCCCGACGAGATGACCATCGTCATCCAGCATTGGTTCGAGGATCTCTCGGTCACGCCCGAGGGCTTTCACATCACGCTGAATTTCGGCAATTCGCCCGAGCCGCTCTATATCCCCTTCGACGCGCTGCGCACCTTCGTGGACCCTTCGGTCGAGTTCGGCCTGCGTTTCGAGAACCACGAAGAGGAAGAGGACGAGCCCGAAGAGGAAGAACCGCCCCTGGCCGAGGCGCCGGGCGAGGAGGGCGCGAAGGGCGGCGCCGAGGTGGTCAGCCTGGACAAATGGCGCAAGTGAGGCGCTGTTAGCGCATGGCATACCACGGCATGCCGATTGCCAATCCGCGCCATCGGGCCTAGAACCCTCGCAACACCGTGAGGGAGCATGCCATGACCAAGACCACCCGCACCGAGACCGACAGCTTCGGCCCGCTGGAGGTGCCCGCCGACAAGTATTGGGGCGCCCAGACCCAGCGCTCGATCCAGAACTTCCCGATCGGCTGGGAACGCCAGCCGGTGCCGATCATCCGCGCGCTGGGTGCGATCAAGCAGGCCGCGGCCGAGGTGAACATGGCCAGCGGCAAGCTGGACCCGGCCATCGGCAAGGCCATGGTGCAGGCGGCCGCGGAAGTGGTGGCGGGCAAGTTCGACGACAACTTCCCGCTGGTGGTCTGGCAGACCGGGTCGGGTACGCAGTCGAACATGAACGCCAACGAGGTGATCTCGAACCGCGCCATCGAGATCCTGGGCGGCGAGATGGGCTCGAAGAAGCCGGTCCATCCGAACGACCACGTGAACATGGGCCAGTCGTCGAACGACACCTTCCCGACCGCCATGCATGTCGCCATCGCCATGCAGGCGCGCGACGTGCTGCTGCCGGGGCTGGAAAAGCTGCACAAGGCGCTGGTCGCGAAGTCCGGGGAATTCAAGGACATTATCAAGATCGGCCGCACCCATACCCAGGATGCGACGCCCCTGACCCTGGGCCAGGAATTCGGCGGCTATGCGCATCAGGTCCAGAAGGGCATCGAGCGGGTGAAGCTGGCCCTGGGCGACATCCACGAGCTGGCGCAGGGCGGCACTGCCGTCGGCACCGGGCTGAACACGAAAAAGGGCTGGGACACGGCCATCGCCGCCGAGATCGCCAAGATCACCGGCCTGCCCTTTGTCACCGCGCCGAACAAGTTCGAGGCGCTGGCCGCGCATGACGCGATGGTGTTCTTCTCGGGCGCGCTGAAGACCGTGGCCGCCTCTCTGTTCAAGATCGCCAACGACATGCGGCTGCTGGGCTCGGGTCCGCGCTCGGGCCTGGGCGAGCTGATCCTGCCCGAGAACGAGCCGGGCTCGTCGATCATGCCCGGCAAGGTCAACCCGACCCAGGCCGAGGCGCTGACCATGGTCTGCGCCCATGTCATGGGCAATGACGCCGCCATCGGCTTCGCCGGCTCGCAGGGCCATTTCGAGCTGAACGTCTACAACCCGATGATGAGCTACAACGTGCTGCAATCCATGCAGCTTCTGGGCGATGCGGCGGGTTCGTTCACCGACAACATGGTCGTGGGCACCGAGGCGAACATCCCCCGCATCGAGAAGCTGATGAAGGAATCGCTGATGCTGGTGACGGCCCTGGCGCCGACCATCGGCTATGACAATGCGACCAAGGTGGCCAAGACCGCGCACAAGAACGGCACCACGCTGCGCGAGGAGGCCATCGCGCTCGGCTTCGTCGACGGCGAGACCTTCGACCGCATCGTGCGGCCCGAGCAGATGATCGGCCCGGAAAACTGATCTTGGCCGGGTCCGGTTCAGGCAAGGTCGTGAACCTGCGGGCGGCGCGCAAATCCGCCGCCCGCGATTCCGCCCGCAGGCAGGGCGACGAGAATGCGGCGAAATTCGGCCGCAGCAAGGTCCAGAAGCTGGCCGAGCAGGACGCCGCCGCGCGCGCCGCCCGGCACCTGGACCAGCATCGCAAGGGGCCGGAGCAAGGCGATGAGTGACCTGCCGCCGCTGCCGCCGATGTCCGCGCCGGTGAAGCGCTCGATCACCATCGGCGGGCATCGCACCTCGGTCAGCCTGGAGGATGCCTTCTGGCGCGAGCTGCGCGGCATGGCCCGCGCCGGCGGCCGCACCACCGCAGCGCTGATCGCCCAGATCGACGCCGCCCGCCCGCCCGAGGTGGGGCTGGCCACCGCCCTGCGGCTTTACGTGCTGGCCGAGATCGTCAAGAATCGGGCGTAATGCTTGCGGCCTGCGCCCTGGCTGACTAAAAGCCGCAGCACATATCCAAATTTCCGGGAAATACCATGGCAGGCCATTCCAAATGGGCCAATATCCAGCATCGCAAGGGCAAGCAGGACAAGCTGCGCTCGAAGCTGTTTTCGAAACTGGCCAAAGAAATCACCGTCGCCGCCAAGATGGGCGACCCTGACCCCGACAAGAACCCGCGGCTGCGCCTTGCGGTGAAGGAAGCCAAGTCGAACTCGATGCCGAAGGACGTGATCGACCGCGCCATCAAGAAGTCGCAGGGCGGCGATGCCGAGAGCTATGACGAGATCCGCTACGAGGGCTATGGCCCCAACGGCATCGCCATCATCGTCGAGGCGATGACCGACAACCGCAACCGCACCGCGTCGAACGTGCGCAGCTATTTCACCAAATATGGCGGCGACCTGGGCCAGACCGGCTCGGTCAGCTTCATGTTCGACCGCAAGGGCGAGATCCTGTATCCGGCCGGCGCGGGCGATGCCGACACGGTGATGCTGGCCGCGATCGAGGCCGGGGCCGAGGATGTCGAAAGCGACGAGGACGGGCACTGGATCTATACCTCGGACACCGACCTGGCCGAGGTCTCGAATGCGCTGGAGGCTTCCCTGGGCGAATCCGAGCATGCCAAGCTGATCTGGAAGCCGCAGGCGCCGACCGAGATCGACCTGGAGACGGCGCAGAAGCTGATGAAGCTGATCGACGCGTTGGAAGAGGACGACGACGTGCAGAACGTCACCGGGAATTTCGACATTCCCGAGGATGTGGCGGCGCAGCTTTGAATTTCCGCCTCCGGCGGGGGTATTGGGGGAACAGAGAAATCAGGGTCGCAGTTCTGCTGCGGCCCTTTTCCTTATGGCGGCGGTCAGCGGGGCGAGGGCGGGCGCCATGGCGCGCTGCACATGCCAGTAGAGCGCCACGTCCAGGGCCAGGTCGGGGAGCAGCGGTTGCAGCCGGCCGTCGCGCAGCGCCGGGGCGGCCATGGCTTCGGGGACCATGCCCCAGCCGAGACCGAGTTCGATGGCGCGGGCAAAGGGTTCCGAGGCCGGGATCAGGTGGCCCGCCAGGTGCAGCGGCCGGCCTATGGCCCTGTGCGCCCAGCGCGATTGCAGCGCGTCCTTGGCGTTGAAGATGACGGCGGGGGCGGCGCGCAGCGCGGCCTCGGTCACGCCGTCGGGGAAGTGCCGGGCGCGGAAATCGGGGGTGGCCAGCGCCAGGTAGCGCATGGCGCCCAAGGGCAGCGCGTCGCAGCCCGGCACCGGGTCGGGGTCGGAGCTGATCGCCGCCGAGACCTGGCCCTGGCGCAGCCAGTCGCCGGCATGGTCCTGGTCGTCCAGCACCAGGTCGTAGAGCGCCGGCAGCGCCGCCATCACCGGCAGGAACCAGGTCGCCAGGCTGTCGGCATTGACCGCGAGCCGCAGCACCGCCGGTCCGGGCGGGCGCAGGCTGGCGGCGAGCGTGGTTTCCAGCAGCCGCACCTGGTCCAGATGCTGCATCAGCCGCAGCCCGGTTTCGGTGCCGCGGGCCGGCGGGCCGCGATGGACCAGCACCTGGCCCACCCGCTCTTCCAGCCCCTTGATGCGCTGCGACACTGCCGAGGGGGTGACGCCGAGCGCTGCCGCCGCCGCCTCGAAGCTGCCGCGGCGGATGATCTCGGCCAGCACGGCCAGGGCGGCATAGTCGAGCATTAAGGCAACCTTAATCAGCGTAACGATTTTGAATTTGCCTGAAGTGACGGGCCAGGGCAAGACGGCGGGCGAAGGAGAGCCGCATGCATGCCTATTTCGCCGGTCTTGGCACCGCCCTGTCGCTGATCGTCGCCATCGGGGCGCAGAACGCCTTCGTGCTGAAGCAGGGGCTGATGCGCCGGCACGTGCTGGCCACCTGCGCCTTTTGCGCGGTCTCGGATGCGGTGCTGATCACCGCCGGGGTTCTGGGCGCGGGCGCCATTGCCGCGCAGGCGCCCTGGTTCCTGGCGGCGATGCGCTGGGGCGGGGCGGCCTTCCTGCTGGCCTATGGCGCGCGCGCCTTTCGCGCCGCCTGGCGCGGCGGCGAGGCGCTGCGGGCCGGGCAGGGCCCTGCCGCGGGGCTGGGCGCCACGCTTCTGGTGCTGGCGGGGCTGACCTGGCTCAACCCGCATGTCTGGCTGGATACGGTGGTGCTGATCGGCTCGGTCTCGGCGGGGTGGGAGAACAAGCCGGGCTTCGTCGCCGGCGCGGTCTCGGGCTCGGTGCTGTTCTTCTTTGCGCTGGGTTACGGCGCGCGCTGGCTGTCGCCGCTGTTCGCGCGGCCGGCGGCCTGGCGGGTGCTGGACGGGCTGGTCGGGCTGGTGATGTGGTCGATCGCCCTGGGCCTGCTGCTGGGCGGCTGAGCCTTGCGCCGGCCGTGCCGGCAGGGCATGGCTGTGGGGATGAGCAGGACAACCCATTCCCTTGCGCGCAACGACCTGCCGGGCATCCTGTGGATGCTGGCGGCGGGTCTGTGCTTCGTCGCGGTCAACGGCACGGTGCGCTGGTTGGGGCAGGCGCTGCCCGCGGCCGAGGGCGCCTTCATCCGCTTCGCCTTCGGGCTGCTGTTCCTGGTCCCGGCGCTGGCGCCGGCGCTGCGGCAGGGCTTCGCCCCGCGCATCTGGGCGCTTTTCGCGCTGCGCGGCGGGCTGCATGTGCTGGCGGTGATCCTGTGGTTCTATGCCATGGCCCGCATCACCGTGGCCGAGGTCACCGCCATCGGCTTTCTCAACCCGGTCGTGGTCACGCTGGGCGCGGCGCTGCTGATGGGCGAGCGGATATCGTGGCGGCGCGGGCTGGCCATCGCCGTGGCGCTGGCGGGGGCGATGATCGTGCTGCGGCCCGGCATCCGCGCGCTGGAGCCCGGCCACCTGGCGCAGCTGGGCGCCGCGGTGATCTTTGGCGGCTCCTACCTGGTGGCCAAGCGGCTGTCGGAGCTGGTGCCGGCCTCGGTCGTGGTGGCGATGATGTCGCTGACGGTCTGCATCGGCCTGGCGCCGGTCGCGGCGCTGGTCTGGGTGCCGCCGACTCTGGCGCAATGCGCGGTGCTGGCCTGCACCGCCTTTTTCGCCACCGCCGGGCATTACGCGATGACGCGGGCCTTTGCCGCCGCGCCCCTGACGGTGACGCAGCCCGTCACCCTGCTGCAGCTGATCTGGGCCAGCCTTCTGGGCGCGCTGGCCTTTGCCGAGCCGGTCGACCTGTGGGTGCTGGTCGGCGGCGCGATCATGATCGGCGCCATCAGCTATATCACCTGGCGCGAGGCGCGGCTGCGGCGCCCCACGATCACCCCGCCGGCCGAGGCGACGCGGGAAAGCTAGGCCGGGTGTTCCAGCGCGCCGCCGGCCTGGCCGCGCTGCACCACCAGGCGCGACATGATACCCTGCCGCGTCACCCGGCCGCCGCCCTGCAAGGGCAGCATCTCGGCGCCGGTCTCGGTCATGGCCTGGATGACCTGGCGCACCGGGGTCTGGCGGTCGATGGGGGTGCCGGTGGCCTCGCCCGGCTCGGCCATGTCCTCGGCCCTCAGCACCGCCAAGGGGTTCATGTGGGCGACGAAATCCTCGACATAGGCGTTCGCCGGATGGGCGATGATCTCGCGCGCGGTGCCGACCTGGACGATGCGGCCGCCCTCCATCAGCGCGATGCGGTTGCCGATGCGGAACGCCTCGTCGAGGTCGTGGCTGACGAAGACGATGGTGCGGCGGAACCGCTTCTGCAATTCCAGCAATTCGTCCTGCAGCCGGTTGCGGATCAGCGGGTCCAGCGCCGAGAAGGGCTCGTCCATCAACAGGATCGGCGCCTCGGTGGCGAAGGCGCGCGCCAGGCCCACGCGCTGCTGCATGCCGCCCGACAGGTCGCCCACCTTGCGCTCGGCCCAGTCGGCCAGGCCGACGGTGGCCAGCTGCGCATCGACGCGGCGGCAGCGTTCGGCGGCGGGGATGCCGGCCAGCTCCAGCCCCAGCCCGACGTTCTCGCGCACCGAGCGCCAGGGCAGCAGGCCGAATTGCTGGAAGACCATGGCGATGCATTCGCGGCGCAGCCGGCGCAGCTCGGCGCCCGAGGCCTTGGTCACCGAGGCCATGCGGTCGCCGTCCCAGACCCGCACCTCGCCGCGGCAGACCGGGTTGAGCCCGTTCACCGCCCGCAAGAGCGTGGACTTCCCCGAGCCGGAAAGGCCCATCAGCACCAGGATCTCGCCCTCGCGCACGGTCAGCGAGCAGTTGTGGACGCCCAGCACCTGCCCGGTCTCGGCCTTGATCGGGCCGCGGTCCAGGCCCTGGTCCATCAGCGGCAGCGCGGCCTGGGGCGCGTCGCCGAAGACGATGTTCACATTGTCGAACTCGACCGCGTTATGCGCGGCTTGCCTGGCCTCAGTCATGGCCCCCCCTTACCCGCAGCATCCGGTCCAGCATGATCGCGACCACCACGATGATGAAGCCGCTTTCGAAACCCAGCGCCGTGTTCACGCTGTTCAGCGCCCGGACCACCGGCACGCCCAGCCCCGAGGCGCCGACCAGCGCCGCGATGACGACCATGGACAGCGACAGCATGATGGTCTGGTTCAGGCCCGCCATGATCTGCGGCGTGGCGCTTGGCAGCTCGACCTTCCATAGCAGCTGGCGCGGGGTGGCGCCGAAGGCGGTGGCGGCCTCGACCAGCGCCCTGGGCGTCGAGGAGATGCCCAGATGCGTCAGCCGGATCGGCGCCGGCAGCACGAAGATCACCGTGGCGATCAGGCCGGGCACCATGCCGATGCCGAAGAAGACGATGGCCGGGATCAGGTAGACGAAGGTCGGCAGCGTCTGCATCAGGTCCAGCACCGGCCGCATCCAGGCGTAAAGCCGCGGCCGGTGCGCGGCGGCGATGCCCATGGGCACGCCGATCGCCATGCAGACGACGCAGGCGGCAAGCACCAGGGTCAGCGACTGCATCGTCTCTTTCCAATAGCCCTGGTTGAGGATGAACAGGAAGCCCAGGGCGACCAGCAGGCAGGTCTTCCAGCTGCGCTGCAAGGCCCAGGTCAGGGCCACGGCCAGCAGGGTGAAGACCAGCGGATGCGGGAATTCCAGCATCCTCAGGATGCCGCCGATCAGCCCCTCCATCAGCCGCGAGACGGCATTGAAGACCACGGCGGCATGGGCGTTGAGCCAGTCGAAGATCGCCTTGGCGGTCCGGCCCACCGGGATCTTGGTCTCGGTCAGGAATGCGGTCAGTTGGTCCATGCGTCCCTTTCTTTTTGCCGTGCGGGATCGTCGGGGCTCCGGGGGGTTGCGCCGCAGGGTCTCGGCGGCACGGCCCGGACGCGCCATCCCGGCCAAGGTAGAGAAAACCGTCCCATGAGCAAGGCGGAGCAGGCGGCGGCGCCCCCGCCTGCCCGGCCCTTATTCGGAAAGCACCTTGTCCAGTGCCGCCTGCGCATCGCCGCCGTCGGCGGCGGTGACGCCCGCGATCCAGGGCTGCGCCGCTTCCGGGTTGGTGCGGAGCCATTTCAGCGCCGCCTCGGCTGGCTGCATGCCGTCGTTCAGGATCAGGCCCATGACCTCGTTCTCCATGGGCAGGGTGAATTCCAGGTTCTGCAGGAACTTGCCGACGTTCGGGCAGGTCTCGGCATAGCCGGCGCGGGTATTGGTATCGACGCGCGCGCCGCCGAAATCGGGGCCGAAGACCTCGTCCCCGCCGGCCAGGTAGGTCATCTGGAACTGGCTGTTCATCGGATGCGGCTCCCAGCCCAGGAAGACGACCGCCTTGCCGGCGGCCTCGGCGCGCGCGACCTGCGCCAGCATCCCCTGTTCGCTGCTTTCGACGACCTCGAAGGTGCCCAGGTCGAACTTGTTCCCGGCCACCATCTCCAGCAGCAGGCGGTTGCCGTCGTTGCCCGGCTCGATGCCGTAGATCTTGCCCTCCAGCGCGTCCTTGTGCGCGGCGATCCCGGCGAAATCGGCGATGCCCAGCTCGGCCCCGGCCTTGTTCGTCGCCAGCGTGTATTTCGCCCCGGTCAGGTTGGTGCGCAGGATGTCCACGGTGCCCGCCTCGCGATAGGGGGCGATGTCGGCCTCCATCGTCGGCATCCAGTTGCCCAGGAACACGTCCACGTCGTCGGTGGACAGCGCCGTATAGGTCACGGGCACCGACAGGATCTTGGTTTCGGTCTGATACCCCAGCGCCCCCAGCACGGTCGAGGCCAGCGCGGTGGTGGCGCTGATGTCGGACCAGCCCACGTCCGAGAAGACGACCTTGCGGCACTCCATCGGCTCTTGCGCCGCAGCGATGCCGGCCGTGGCGAGCGAGGCGACCAGCCCGGCGGCAAGAGCTGCGGAAGTGCGGCGAAATGTCATCTTTATCTCCTAGGTTCGTTGACGGGTGATGTGATTAAGGCTTTCATTGATTGACGAGTCAATCAATGATCTGCCAGATACGGGTCTCTTGCACGAATTTTCCAACGGAATTGCACCATGGTGTCCTGTCATGCCCAAGCTTGGCGCTGAACCTATCCGAAAAGCGGCGCTGATCAACGCCGCGATTGCCACGGTGGGCCGGGCGGGCTCGCTGGACGTCACCGTGGCGCAGATCGCGCGCGCGGCGGGCATGTCCTCGGCGCTTGCGCATCACTATTTCGGCTCGAAGGAGCGGATCTTCCTGGCGGCGATGCGGCATATCCTGGCGCAATACGGCGACTCGACCCGCGCTGCGCTGCGCGGTGCCGAAACGCCGCAGGAGCGGCTGCGCGCCATCATCGCCGCCAGTTTCGACGCCGCCAATTTCGAACATGACACCATCGCCGCCTGGCTGAACTTCTATGCGCTGGCGCTGGTCGAGCCCGAGGCGGCGCGGCTGTTGCGGGTCTATCACCGCCGGCTCGCCTCGAACCTGCTGACGGCCTTGCGCCCGCTGGCCGGGGCGGGGGCCGAGCCCATCGCCCGCACGCTGGGGGCGCTGATCGACGGGCTTTACCTGCGCGCGGCGCTGTCCAACGAGGCCGATGCCGCCGCCGCCGAACGAACCACGCTGGACTATCTGGAAAAGGTGCTGCCATGAGCCATGACGCGCAACCGCCGGCAAGCCTTTACATCGACGGCGCCCATGTCGAGGGCGAGGGCGCGGCGCTGCCGGTGCATTACCCCTATGACGGCGCGGTGATCGCGCGGCTGCGCGAGGCGTCCCCGGCGCAGGTGGCCCAGGCGACCGCCGCCGCTGCCGCCGCGCAGCCGGCCTGGGCGGCGCTGCGCCCGGTCGAGCGCGGCCGGGTGCTGGTCCGGGCGGCGCAGATCATCCGCGAACGGGGCGAGGAACTGGCGCGGCTGGAGACGCTGGACACCGGCAAGCCGATCCAGGAGACGCGGGTGGCCGACTGGCCCTCGGGCGCCGATGCGCTGGAATATTTCGGCGGGCTGGCGCCGACCGTCACCGGGCAGATGATCCCGCTGGGCGGCGATTTCGTCTATACGATTCGCGAACCGCTGGGGGTCTGCGCCGGCATCGGCGCCTGGAACTATCCCAGCCAGATCGCCTGCTGGAAGGCGGCGCCTGCCTTGGCCATGGGCAATGCCATGGTCTTCAAGCCCAGCGAGGAAACCCCGCTGGGCGCCCTGAAGCTGGCCGAGATCCTGGCCGAGGCCGGTTTGCCGGCCGGCATCTTCAACGTGGTGCAGGGCCGCGGCGCGGTCGGTGCGGCGCTGGTGACGGATCCGCGCGTGGCCAAGGTGTCGCTGACCGGCTCGGTCGCGACCGGGCAAAGGGTCTATGCCGCGGCGGCCGAGGGCATGCGGCATGTGACGATGGAACTGGGCGGCAAGTCGCCGCTGGTCGTCTTCGACGACGCCTCGCTGGAGGATGCGGTCGGCGCGGCGATGCTGGCGAATTTCTATTCCTCGGGCCAAATCTGCTCGAACGGGACGCGGGTCTTCGTGCAGCAGGGCATCCTGCCCGCCTTCCTGGACCGGCTGGCCGAGCGGGTGGCGAACATCAAGATCGGCGATCCGCTGGACGAGGCGACCCAGCACGGCCCCATCGTCAGCCCAGGCCAGGCGGCGAAGATCCGCGCTGCCATCCAACGCGGATGCGACGAGGGCGCGCGGCTGGTCTGCGGCGGGCCGGGCGAGGGCGCCTTCGTGGCGCCGACCGTCTTTGCCGATGCCTCGGATGACATGTGGATCGTGCGCGAGGAGATCTTCGGCCCGGTCATGTCGGTGCTGGGTTTCGCGACCGAGGAGGAGGCCGTCGCCCGCGCCAATGCCACGCCCTACGGGCTGGCGGCGGGGGTGTTCACCCGCGACCTGGCGCGCGGCCACCGGGTCGCGGCGGCCCTGCAGGCCGGGACCACCTGGATCAACGCCTATAACCTGACCCCGGTCGAGGCGCCCTTTGGCGGCGTCAAGCTGTCGGGGATCGGGCGCGAGAACTCGGCCGCGGCCATCGAGCATTATTCGCAGCTGAAATCGGTCTATGTCGGCATGGGAGGCGTCGATGCGCCCTATTGATCGGCGCCGCGCCGGCGGCACGGTCGGCATGGGTATTTGGACAACGAAGAAGCCCGCCAGGGCGATGCAGGGGAGGCAGGCGTGATCCCGGATTATGTGATCGTCGGTGCCGGCTCTGCCGGCTGCGCGCTGGCTTACCGGCTGGTGATGGCCGGCAAGCGCGTGGACATCGTCGAATATGGCGGCAGCGATGTCGGGCCCTTCATCCAGATGCCGGCGGCGCTGAGCTATCCGATGAACATGCGCCGTTATGACTGGGGGTTTTCATCCGAGCCCGAGCCGCATCTGGGCGGGCGGCGGCTGGTCACGCCGCGCGGCAAGGTGGTCGGGGGGTCGAGTTCGATCAACGGCATGGTCTTCGTGCGCGGCCATGCCAGGGATTTCGACTTCTGGGCCGAGAGCGGGGCGGCGGGCTGGGCCTATGCCGACGTGCTGCCCTATTTCAAGCGCATGGAGACCTCGCATGGCGCGGTCAGCGACTATCGCGGCAGCGAGGGGCCGCTGCATGTGACGCGCGGCTCGCGCAAGAACCCGCTGTTCGACGCCTTCATCCGCGCCGGGCGCGAGGCCGGCTATCCGACGACCGAGGATTACAACGGCGCCCGCCAGGAAGGCTTCGGCGCCATGGAGGCGACGATCTGGGAGGGGCGGCGCTGGTCGGCCGCCAATGCCTATCTGCGCCCGGCGCAGGAGACCGGGCGGCTGCGGCTGCGGCGCGGGCTGGCGCGGCGGGTGGTCTTCGAGGACGGCCGCGCCGTGGGCGTCGAGGTCGGCAACACCCGCGGCATCACCGTGTTCCGCGCGCGGCAGGAGGTGATTCTTTCGGCCAGTTCGATCAATACGCCGAAGCTTCTGATGCTGTCGGGCATCGGCCCGGCCGGGCATCTGCGCGCGCATGGCATCGAGATCCTGGCGGACCGGCCGGGCGTGGGCGCGAATCTCCAGGACCACCTGGAGGTCTACATGCAATATACCGCGACCCAGCCGGTCACGCTCTACAAGCACTGGAACCTGTGGGGGAAGGGCTCGATCGGGGCGCAATGGCTGGCGACGGGGACGGGCCTCGGGGCCTCGAACCAGTTCGAGAGCTGCGGCTTCATCCGTTCGGCCGCCGGGGTGGAATACCCGGATATCCAGTATCACTTCCTGCCCTTGGCCGTGCGCTACGACGGCCGGGCGGCGGCCGAGGGGCACGGCTTCCAGGTCCATGTCGGGCCGATGCGGTCGAAGTCGCGCGGCACGGTGCGGCTGAAATCCGCCGATCCCAAGCAGGCGCCCGAGATCCGCTTCAACTACATGTCGCATCCCGACGACTGGGCCGAGTTCCGCGCCTGCGTGCGGCTGACGCGCGAGATCTTTGCCCAGCCCGCCTTCGCCGCCTACAAGGGCCACGAGATCCAGCCCGGCGAGGGCGTGGTGAGCGACGACCAGATCGACGCCTTCATCCGCGACCATGCCGAGTCGGCATTCCACCCCTGCGGCACGGCGCGGATGGGCGCGGCCGACGACCCCTTGGCGGTGGTCGACCCGGAACTGCGGGTGATCGGGGTCGAGGGGCTGCGCGTCGCCGACAGCTCGGTCTTTCCGCGCATCACCAACGGCAACCTGAACGCGCCCTCGATCATGACCGGCGAGAAGGCCGCCGATCACATCCTGGGCGCGGGGATGCTGGCGCCGCTGAACCTGGGGCCGCAAATGGCGCCGGATTGGCAGATCGCCCAGCGTTCCGCCTAGTTCAGGAATCCTTGGGGTTTTTCAGCAGGTCGGCAAGCCCGGCGAAGGGCTTGCGCGCCTCTTCCTCGGGCGGAGGTTGGGGGGCGTCGAGCGCCGCGCCCTCGGCCCGCGGGTAAAGCGGCAGCGCCAGCGCCAGCGCCTCGGTCATGATCGCCTCGATGTCGATGAACTGGCCCAGGGGCTCCAGATCCTCGTCCGGCATCTCGACCTCGTCGCCTTCGGGCGTGCCGGCATGGGGCGAAAAGACGCGGTGCAGGGATTCGCGCAATTCGGTCTCGACCGGGGCCAGCGTCACCACGCAGGGCTGCACGACGCGGGCCGAAAGCGTCCCCGTCACCTCCCAGGCGTCGCTGGCGACGGCGCGGATGCGGCCGGAAAAATCCAGCCGGGGCAGGGCGATCAGCCCCAGCTCTGCCGCCAGCGCCCGGCGGGCGGCCGCTGTGGGGGCCAGCGCGAAATCGGTCGGCTGGCGCGGGTTCAGATGGGCCACCCGGAACCGGGTCTGCGGGGCTTTGGAATCGGTCATCGGTGGCCTTTCGCGGGCAAAACCGCCCTTGGTCTGGATATTCTTGAGCGTGGGGCATGAGTTTGCTAAGCCGGTCGCGCGGCGTCAACAGGCGCGTAAGAGGGCAGAGAAAAGATGAAGATTTCCCGGCGGCAGCTCATGGCTTTTGCACTGGCCGCACCTCTGGGCCTTTCCGCCTGCCAGGCCACCTATCGCAACCACGGCTATATCCCGCCCGAGGAGCAACTGGCCCAGGTCGTCGTCGGCCAGACCCCGCAGGCCGAGCTGGAAGGGCTGATCGGCCGGCCTTCGGCGCAGGGGCTGCTGACCGGCTCGGCCTGGTATTACGTGGGCTCGCGCTGGCAGTTCTACGGCCCGCGCGAACCGCGCGAGATCGACCGCCAGGTGGTCGCCATCAGCTTTGCCGAAAGCGGCGTGGTCAGCAATGTCGAGCGCTTCGGGCTGGAGCGCGGGCAGGTCGTGGTGCTGTCGCGCCGCGTCACCGATACCGGCGTGACCAGCCTTGGCCTGATCCGCCAGCTTCTGGGCAATGTCGGCCGCGTCCAGGCCGGGGATTTCCTGGGCGATTGATCGGGGTGGGGCGGGGCGCCTTGTCGGGCGTCCCCTTTCGCGGCTTGGCCGCCCTTCAGCCCGGCTCCGGCACGAAGCGCAGCGCCACGCCGTTGATGCAATAGCGCAGGCCCGTCGGCGGCGGGCCGTCGGGGAAGACATGGCCCAGATGCGCGTCGCAGCGGTGGCAGCGCACCTCGGTGCGGATCATGCCGTGGCTGGTGTCGCGATGCTCGTCGATGTCGCCCGCCGGGCTGGGGCGGGAAAAGCTGGGCCAGCCGCAATGGCTTTCGAACTTGGCGTCGCCCTCGAACAGCCGGGCCCCGCAACAGGCGCATTCGTAATGCCCCGGCCCCTTGGGAAAGCCCGGATGCGAGAACGGCCGCTCGGTCCCCGCCTGCCGCGTCACGCGATAGGTTTCGGCGTCCAGCGCTGCCCGCCATTCCGCGTCGCTCTTGATGATCCGTTCCGACATCTTGGCCCTTCAATCCTGCCATGCTGCTGTTACAAGATAGGCGCAGTATGGATGTTAACAAGTCGGAGCGGGCCGGTTTACGGGCCGGGCGGGAACGCCATGATTTCACTCAGCAAGGGCCGTTACCAGGTCGGCTTTGCCGAAGGCCCCGCAGAGATCCGCGAGGCGCAGCGGCTGCGCTGGCTTTGCTTTCTGGGCCGGCGCGGTGCGGGCGCGGGGGATGGCGAGCCGCCGCTGGATGCCGACGATTACGACGACCGATGCAGCCATGTGCTGATTCGCGACAAGGCCGGCGGCAGGCTGGTCGCGTGCTTTCGCATGCTGACGCTGACCTGCGGCGCCCAGATCGGCGACAGCTATTCCGCGCGCCATTACAACCTGTCGCGGCTGCGCGATTTCCGCGGCCCCATGGTCGAGATCGGCCGCTTCTGCATCCACCCGGAATGGCACGACCCGGACATCCTGCGCCTGGCCTGGGGCGCGCTGGCGCGGCATGTCGACGACGCGCGCATCGAGATGCTGTTCGGCTGCTCCAGCTTTGCCGGCACCGATATCCACGGCTACGAGGACGCGTTCGCCATGCTGCGCGAGCGGCATCTGGCGCCGAAGCGCTGGCTGCCGCGGGTCAAGGCGCCGCAGGTGTTTCGCTTTGCCCGCGCGCTGCGGCTGCGCAAGGCGGACCCGCGTCGGGCGATGGCGGCGATGCCGCCGCTTCTGCGCTCATACCTCGCCATGGGGGGCTGGGTCAGCGACCATGCGGTGGTGGATCGGCAGATGGATACGCTGCATGTCTTCACCGGGCTGGAGATCCGGGCCATTCCCCCGGAACGGGCGAAACTGTTGCGCGCGGCCGGGGCGTAAGGGCGGCTTTGCATCCGCCGGCGAAACCCCCTATCTGCGCAGGCATGAGCGACAGATTCCAATTTACCGTCCACGCCACCGACGGCCGCGCCCGCAGCGGCGTGATCCAGACCCCGCGGGGCGAGATCCGCACCCCCGCCTTCATGCCCGTGGGCACCGCCGCCACGGTCAAGGCGATGCTGCCCGAATCGGTCCGCGCCACCGGCGCCGACATCCTGCTGGGCAACACCTATCACCTGATGCTGCGCCCCGGCGCCGAACGCATCGCCCGGCTGGGCGGGCTGCACAAGTTCATGAACTGGCCGCGCCCGATCCTGACCGATTCGGGCGGCTTCCAAGTCATGTCGCTGGCGGGCCTGCGCAAGCTGACGGAAGAGGGCGTGACCTTCTCCAGCCATGTCGACGGCTCCAAGCACCACCTTTCGCCCGAGACCAGCATGGAGATCCAGCGCCTGCTGGGCTCGGACATCGTCATGGCCTTCGACGAATGCCCGGCGCTGCCCGCGACCGAGGAGGAGGTGGCGAAATCCATGCGCATGTCGATGCGTTGGGCCGAGCGTAGCCGCGACGCCTTCGGCGACCGGCCGGGACATGCGCTGTTCGGCATCATGCAGGGCGGCGTCACCCGCGAATTGCGCGAGGAATCGGCCGAGGCGCTGAAGGCGATCGGCTTCGACGGCTATGCCATCGGCGGTCTCGCCGTGGGCGAGGGGCAGGAGGCGATGTTCGGCGTGCTGGACTATGCGCCGGGCTTCTTGCCGCAGGACAAGCCGCGCTACCTGATGGGCGTGGGCAAGCCCGACGACATCGTCGGCGCGGTGGTTCGCGGGGTGGACATGATGGATTGCGTGCTGCCCTCGCGCTCGGGGCGCACGGGGCAGGCCTGGACCCGGCGCGGGCAGGTCAACATCAAGAACGCCCGCCATGCCGACGACCCGCGCCCGCTGGACGCCGATTGCAGCTGCCCGGCCTGCACCGGCTACAGTCGCGCCTATCTGCATCACGTCTTCCGCGCCGGCGAGATGATCTCGGGGATGCTGCTGACCTGGCACAACCTGCATTACTTCCAGGAGCTGATGGCCGGGCTGCGCGACGCCATCGCGGGCGGAACCCTGGCCGAGTTCGTTGCCCGATTCGAGGCAATGCGGGCACAGGGCGACATCGAACCGCGTTGAAACGCCGGGTCGTGCCTTGAATTTCGGCGAACCTTCGATAATCCCGAAGGGAATCGCCGGCGGAAGGACCGCCCCCTGAAGGAACCCTATGCCCGCAAAAGCAACGAACGATCAAAAGCCCGAGATCCGCACCCTGACCACCACGGCCGAACTGGCCGAGTTCTGCGCCCTGGCCAAGACCCAGCCCTATGTCACGCTCGACACCGAATTCCTGCGCGAGCGGACCTATTATTCCCGGCTTTGCCTGATCCAGGCCGCGCTGCCCCCGGCCTCGGCCGCGAAGGCGGCGGGGGGCTCGGCGGTGCTGATCGACCCGCTGGTCGAGGGGCTGTCGCTCGAGCCGCTCTACGACCTTTTCCGCCACAAGGCGACGGTCAAGGTATTCCATGCCGCGCGGCAGGATCTGGAGATCTTCTTCCACGACGCGGGCGTGATGCCCGATCCGCTGTTCGACACCCAGATCGCCGCCATGGTCTGCGGCTTCGGCGAGCAGGTCGGCTACGAGACGCTGGTCAAGAAGATCGCGCGCCAGCCGCTGGACAAGTCGTCGCGCTTTACCGACTGGTCGCACCGGCCGCTGTCGGATGCGCAGGCGGCCTATGCGCTGGCCGACGTGACGCATCTGCGGGCGATCTACGAGTTCCTCTCGACCCAGCTCGACAAGACCGGGCGCGCGCCCTGGCTGGCCGAAGAGGTCGCGGTGCTTCTGAACCCCGAAACCTATATCACCCGCCCGGAAGAGGCGTGGGAGCGGGTGCGCACCCGCTCCGGCTCGCCCCGCTTCCTGGCCGTGGTGCGCGAACTCGCGCGTTTCCGCGAGACCTATGCGCAGGAACGCGACATTCCGCGCGCCCGCGTGTTCAAGGACGACGCGCTGATCGAGCTGGCCTCGACCAAGCCGCTCTCCGAGGCCGACCTGGCCAAGTCGCGGCTGCTTCTGCGCGACGCACGCCGCGGCGAGATCGCCAATGGCATCCTTTCGGCCGTCAAGGCCGGGGTCGAGGCCAAGGATCTGCCCAAGCCCGCCCCCGACGAGCCGGGCCGGCCGGGCAATGCCGCGCTGGCGGAGCTGCTGCGGGTGCTGCTGAAGGCCAAGGCCGATGCGGCCGGGGTGGCGCCGCGGCTGATCGCCTCGGCCTCGGATCTGGACGCCATCGCCTCGGGCATGCGCGACCTGCCGGCGCTGTCGGGCTGGCGTGCCGAGGTTTTCGGCCGCGACGCGCTGCGGCTGGCGGCCGGCGAGATCGCGCTTTCGGCGCAGGGCGGCGCGGTCAAGGTTGTGCCGGTCGCGCCCTAGTCCTCTTCCCCCTCCGCCACGTCGCGGGCGGCGGGGCTGACCAGGACGCGGATCAGATACAGCACCACCATGGCCATGGCGGTGGCCATCAGCGCCAGGCGCAGGTCGCCGGTGCCGCAGCACAGGCCGATGGCGCCGCAAAGCCACATCGAGGCGCCGGTGGTGATGCCGCGCACATTGCCCTTGTTGATGACGATGGACCCCGCGGCCAGGAAGGCCACGCCCGCCGTCACCGCCTCGATCAGCCGCAAGGGGTCGGTGCGCTGCTGCTGCTCGTTCACCGGGCTGAAATCGACCAGTTCCATCGCCACCAGCGTAAAGCAGGCCGCGGCCAGCGCGATCAGCATATGGGTGCGCAGCCCGGCGGCGCGGGATTTCACCTCGCGCTCCCAGCCGATCACCCCGCCCAGCAGAACCGCCATGGTCAGCCGCAAGGCGACCACGCCGGCGGGCAGGCTCATGGGGCGCGAGAACTCGCCCGCCAGCATGTCCAGCATATTGTCACTTTCGAGACGCTTTTTCCTCGATCCCCGAACGCCCCTCGCGGCGGTCGAGTTCATTTTCCACGTCGGAAAGCGTCACGTCGCGCGCCGCCAGCATGACCAGCAGGTGGTAAAGCGTATCGGCAGCCTCGGAAATCAGCCGCTCGCGGTCGCCCTTGACCGCCTCGATGATCGCCTCGACGGCCTCTTCGCCGAATTTCTCGGCGCATTTCTCGGGGCCCTTGGCCAGCAGCTTGGCGGTCCAGCTGCTCTCGGGGTCGGCGCCCTTGCGCGCGGCGATGGTCCCGGCCAGGCGGTGCAGGCCGGTGGGCAGGGGATCGCTCATGTCAGCCGCACCGGGATGCCGGCGGCGGCCAGATGCTCCTTGGCCTCGCGGATGGTGAAGGTGCCGAAATGGAAGATCGAGGCAGCCAGGACCGCCGAGGCATGGCCCTCCAGCACGCCCTCGGCCAGATGCTCCAGCATGCCGACCCCGCCCGAGGCGATCACCGGGATGCCGACCGCATCGGCCACGGCGCGGGTCAGCGGGATGTTGAAGCCCGACTTGGTGCCGTCGCGGTCCATGCTGGTCAGCAGGATCTCGCCCGCGCCCCTGGCGGCGACGGTGCGGGCGAACTCCACGGCGTCGATGCCGGTGGGCTTGCGGCCGCCATGGGTGAAGATCTCCCACTTGCCCGGCGCCACGGTCTTGGCGTCGATGGCGCAGACGATGCACTGGCTGCCGAAGCGGTCGGCGGCCTCGGCGATCACGTTCGGGTCGGCGACGGCGGCCGAGTTGAAGCTGACCTTGTCCGCGCCCGCCAGCAGCAGGTCGCGCACGTCCTTGTGGCTGCGCACGCCGCCGCCCACGGTCAGCGGCACGAAGCAGGCCTCGGCGGTGCGCGTCACCAGGTCGTACATGGTGCCGCGATTCTCATGCGTGGCATGGATGTCGAGAAAACAGATCTCGTCCGCGCCGGCGGCGTCATAGGCGCGCGCCGCCTCGACCGGGTCGCCGGCATCGACGAGATCGACGAAGTTCACGCCCTTGACCACGCGGCCATCGGCGACATCCAGGCAGGGGATCACACGGGTCTTCAGCATGATGCCTTGTTACCTCGCCCCGCGCGCTCAGGCCAGCGCCTTCAGCGCCGCATGAAGGTCGATGGCGCCGTCGTAGAGCGCCCGGCCCGAGATCGCCCCGGCGATGACCCCGGTCGCGCGCAGCGCCAGCAGATCCTGCATCGAGGAAACCCCGCCCGAGGCGATGACCGGAATGTTGACCGCCCGCGCCAGGGCCTCGGTCGCGGCGATGTTGGGGCCCGCCATGGCGCCGTCGCGGTCGATGTCGGTATAGATGATCGCGGCAACGCCCGCGTCCTGGAAGCGATGCGCCAGGTCGACGGCCATCACGTCGGTCTCCTCGGCCCAGCCGCGGGTCGCGACCCGGCCGCCGCGGGCGTCGATGCCGACGGCGATCTTGCCGGGGAAAGCCATTGCCGCCTCGCGCACCAGGTCGGGCTGCTCGACCGCCACCGTGCCCAGGATCACCCGCGCCAGGCCGCGCTCCAGCCAGGCCTCGATGGTGGCCATGTCGCGGATGCCGCCGCCCAGCTGGGCGGGCACGTCGATGGCGGCCAGGATCGCCTCGACCGCCGCGGCATTGACCGGCTTGCCGGCGAAGGCGCCGTTCAGGTCGACCAGATGCAGCCATTCCGCCCCGGCATCCTGGAAGGCGCGGGCCTGCGCGGCGGGGTCCGAGCCGAAGACGGTCGCCGCCTCCATGTCGCCGCGCAGCAGGCGCACGCAATTGCCGTCCTTGAGGTCGATCGCGGGATAAAGGATCATCGCATCTCTCCT